>Ga0115029_1000093_pt1 | contig 102542 bp, 62 predicted proteins | sample SidtaG_3_FD_87297 | JGI IMG/M metagenome (GOLD analysis project Ga0115029, IMG submission 87297) | Marine algal microbial communities from Sidmouth, United Kingdom - Sidmouth_Asex1 metaG | ecosystem: Host-associated > Algae > Red algae > Unclassified | place: Sidmouth, United Kingdom... | reverse complement strand
TTTTTTTTTTTTTTTTTTTTTTTTTTTTTTTTTTTTTTTTTTTTTTTTTTTTTTTTTTTTTTTTTTTTTTTTTTTTTTTTTTTTTTTTTTTTTTTTTTTTTTTTTTTTTTTTAGAAACCCTTAAATCAGTGGGTTGATTTAGTAAACCTTGATTTAATTCTGACTTTTTTTTGAAAGGTTTAATAATCTGAATATTTGTTTTAGAAAAAGGCCAATGTATTTGTTTTAAATTTGTTTTTTGAATTAATTTATGATCAATGGGAAAATTGTGGACTCGCGTTTGTCGATAGTTTTTTAATATTTTAATGTGTGAATGAATGGTTGTTTTATAACTGTTTAGACGCTGTTTAAAAAACATAAATTCTAAAATAAATTTTGAATATGTTTGAATCAGTTTTAGGGCCACTAAATTAAATACAGTTATCGAATAACCAATAAAAAATGGAACTAGAAACCAGTTTTTTGGATTCATTAACTTTAAACGTGAATACCACATATAATTTGAAATTAATTGCTTAGTGGTATTTAAGAAACCGATATAAAAACCTGTATAATTCCAGCTATAAGGTGAATAGGTTCTACTAAATAAATTAAGAGGATTAGCAAAAGTAGGGATTAAATTTAAATAATTTTTTTGATCTTCTAGCTGTATTGTGTTCAACGAATTTTTGGTCATAATTGTTTGAACTGCGGTATTAAAAGGGGTCATTGAATTATTTATATAATAAGGACTCTCTAATCGTTTTAAAAACCCTTGGTTCCATGTAAAAGAATAAGTTGTTTTAAACAATAATAATTTATAAAACATTTGTTTTTGTTTTTTTACTTTGTTTAAAAAAAATCTATAACATTTTTGGCTACAATGAAAAGAACCAGATGATCGAATATTTTTTATAAAATTGAGTTTGTTTTGGTTATTTTGATTAAAAAAATTTTTATTTAGAAATAAAATATTTTTAATCAGAATTCTTTTTGATGCAAGTTTGGTTTGTTTTTTATTTGGGTTAAACTTTTGTTTTTTTTGTTTAGTTAAAATTTTAACGGAAGATGAACTAAAAGTTTTTTTTAAAAATTTAATTGGGTTTGCGACTATGAATTTAAGATTGATACTAGCAAAAGATTTAAATTGATCCCTTTGATTTAAGTTTAAGTTTAATCTAGAAGATTTTTGTTTCTTTATTCCATTGTTCCATTGAAAAAAGCTATGTTGTATCATTCTATGACTTCCTGTTTTTAAAGAGTTTTGCAACTGGAAGCGTTGACCGAATTTTTGAGATATAATGAAAGATTTAAAAATACTTGTTTTAAATGTGTTTATTTTTTTTTCAAATGGGCTTAGGGTTTTAACCGTTGAATCTAATTTAAAACGTGCTTTGTTTGAACTCATTAAAACCGCTTGATGTTGTAGCCAATCCCCTTGTTGAACCATAGTATAATCGTTTTTATTTAAAAACGTTTGTTTTTGCGCAGCCAAAATCCAAAATTCTCCAGGATAAACGTTTAAATTTTGAATTTTTTGCTTTTCAATAGATTTCACTTTTAAATTTTGAATTTTTGGTTTTTGTTTTGCTTTTAACGAATTGTCTGCATTCTTTTTTTTAGGCGGTCGAGGGACTTTTAGTATTCTGTCATGACTCAGGTGTACAGTTTGGGCATTGGTAAATTTTATTTCTCCGCTTAATGTTGAATAAATAGTTGAAACAGCATTAACGGTCTGATTTATTTTTTGTAATACAGCAAATTCAGCCAATACTTGGTTATATTGTACGATTTGATTTTGCTTAACAAAAAGTAAACTGTACGGTTCAAGTGAAATTTGAAAATTTTGTTTTGCTTTAAAAAAAAAGCATGTTGCTTCTTTGGTTAAAAAGGCAACTTGTCCATGGCTAGTTCTAACACAATAGCCAGAAATTGCTTGTGGAAAAAAAATAGTACCGTTAGAAGGCGCGCAAATTTGGTCTGTAACATCACTAGAAAACACCCCCCCAGTATGAAAAGTTCTCATTGTTAATTGTGTACCGGGTTCTCCGATACTTTGGGCTGCGATAATGCCAACGGATTCACCAAGAGTTACGAGACGACTAATGGCTAAACTCCAGCCATAGCATCGTTGGCAAACCGACCGTTTGCCATTACACGTCATGGGACTGCGTAAAAGAATGGGTATTTTTAAATCCGTTAGGCGTGTTGCTAATTGACTATTAATTTCTTCATTGCGAGATCCAATGATTTGATAATTAAGGTCATAGACCGGTTTGGCTAGAACGCGGCCTAGTAATCGAGATTTTAGGTTTAAAATTGTTTTACTGGTTGATTTGAGGGTTGATAATACAATACCTTTATTCGTTTCACAATCAACACCACTAATAATCACATGATGTGCGGAATCAACAAGTCGTCTTGTTAAATAACCCGAAGTAGCTGTTCTTAAAGCGGTATCAACAACACCTTTTCTTGCTCCATAGCAAGAAATCATATATTCGGTTAAAGTTAAACCTTCTCTAAAATTACTTTCAATAGGGAAATCTATAATTTGACCACTCGGATCTGCCATTAAACCCCGCATCCCGGTTAATTGTCTTACCTGTGCTATATTTCCACGCGCTCCGGAAAACGCCATCATATAAACAGGATTTAATGTATCTTTGGATTGAAAATTCGTAATTACTTCGTCTTTTAGTTGTTCACTTGTTGCATTCCATCTATCTAAAACTTGAGCAACGTATTCAATAGATGTTAAAAATCCTTTTTCTACATCTTCTTGCGTTTGTTGTAGTTTTTGTTGAGTTGAAGTTAATAAAGATTTTTTGGTTTGTGGAATAAGTAAATCTTCAATACTTAAACTTAGGCCGGCTTTTGTAGCATAGGAATAACCTAAATATTTTAAACGTTCAACTAAGTCAATGGTCTTTTTCTCGCCCAGTTGAGAAAAAGACCAATGTAATAAAATTTTTAATCGTCCTTTATCAAAAGGTCGGTTTACATAAATTAAATTTTGATTTAAAACTTTGGTTTGAATTTCAGCAAATCGCTGAAATTCAATCAAGCTTTGAGTGTTATAAATGGGCTTTGGATTTAACATTGTTAAATAAAAAAATAAGTTATTTTGTTTTTGTTTTAAAAATGGTTGAGTTTATTTTAAAAGTTAGATTCAAATTAACAGTAAAACCATCATCAAAAGTTTCTTAAAATTTAAAATAAAATTAAAGAGGTGTACTTGTATAGAATTTTTACTTAAACAGAATTAAAGTTTCACAAAAAAATAAACTTATAAAAATAAGTGTTTAAAAACTTATTAAATAGCGGTTTTAACTTATTTTAATTTATTAAATCAAATATTAATTGATTTAGTAGTATTCGACCAACGGTTGTCCGAATCCAATAAAAATGATCATAATAATGGCAATAACTTGTATAATAAGCACGTTTATGGCCTTTATTATCTAATTGAAATTCTAAACAGGGTTGATACGCTAAATCAAACTCAACCTGATTTGACCATTTTAACCAAATAATTTGATGTAAATCGATATAATTATGATCATACGCTTGAATTACTTCATTCAAATGACTAAACCAGATGTTCAGATTCGGTTCAGTGAAAGTAAATTGGTTTTTTATATTATCAAAAGCACTTAAATAATAACATCCTAAAACCATATCTTGAGTTGGTGTTAAGTTTGGTTCCCCAGTTGCTAGTGAAAATAAGTTATTCCGACTCCACATTAACTTCCATGCTTCAGAACAAGCGTCATAAGATAAAGGTACATGAACTGCCATTTGATCTCCGTCAAAATCTGCATTAAACGCACTACAAACCAGTGGATGTAATAAAATTGCACGACCTGAAATTAATAAAGGTTGAAATGCTTGAATACCCAAACGATGTAAGGTTGGTGCTCGATTTAAGAGAACTGGTCGACTTAACATTAACTCTTTTAATACGGTCCATATAATAGGCGCTTTTAATTTAATAAGTTTTTTAGCTCGCGTAAAACTAATAGCATATTCTTTTTTAATTAGTTGTTGAACTAAAAAAGGCTGAAATAGTTCAAGAGCCATTTCTTTAGGAAGACCACATTGATGAACTTGTAATTGAGGCCCCACAACAATAACAGAACGTCCTGAATAATCAACACGTTTACCTAATAAATTTTGACGGAAACGCCCTTTTTTACCACGAAGGCCTTCGCTTAATGATTTTAATGGTTGGTTTTGATTATTTAATATGACTTTACTATCGGATTTTCCATTGTCCATTAAAGCATCTACTGCTTCTTGCATCAATCGATAATTAAAGCGTAAAATTTTTCCAAAGCCCATATAACCTTCTTCACGTGATTTCGACCACACCCTCGCGTGAAACCTTTGTAAACGGATATTACGATAAATAACTTGTTGATATAACTTATTTAAGTCGGCCATAGCAAACTGACCTCCGCTTAACGGTAAAATAGGTCTTAATGCGGGCGGCAAAACGGGTACTAAAGTTAATGTCATGAAAGTCGGATTACTTCCAACCTTTAGCCATGGACGCAAGAATTTTATACGACGATTAATGACATTTCGTTTTACATTTATCCTATTAATTCGACGTTTATAGAATATAAGAGCTCGTCTTTGTCTAAAACGAAAGTGGGTAGGATTATAAAATAACTCTTGATCACATTGAAAATCAAACCAATCTACCGGGTTTCTTGGAAACGGTAAAAACACGATTTTTCGACAAAAAGTTTTGTAACACATTACTTCTTTATTCAAAAACCATAGTCTAGCTACTGAACTATTATAGTAATGGTGAAATAATGAACTTTTGTTTTCAAATTTTATTAGTTTAGTATGTAATTGTGCTGTTCTTTCAGGAGCCGGTTTAAATTTATTTAATAACAAACGGATTGCCCAGCTTCCCGTTCTCGGACGCTCAAATGTAATACATTGTTCAACATATGCCGGAATAATAAAATCATCAGGTCGAGGTTTTCTACTCATATAATAATTTAAAATATCATAATGAGTATTAAAAACCCAGGCAAATCCTTGTTCAACTACATAATACGTATTTTTTGGAGCTCTTGTATGGTTTAGAAACCTTTCTAATGTTTTACCAATAAAATGTTTTACTGGACTAATCGGTAATATACGCTTACGCATCATTAAACGATTATAAAGTAAATAATCTAATTCTATTACACAAATTGATTTATTACTGTCTAACGTTTTTGTTTTTAAATTTAAATTCCATAATAGCTGTTTTAAACTCGCTGCCGCACTTGAAAAACGGGTGACTAATCTATAAGCTAGTAAAAGTCGAACCGATTTCGCTTTAATTAATTTAGTTTTTAAAGAAAAATAATTAGCGCAGCGATTAACAATTTCACTTGACTTCTGTTGAAAATCAATATGCAGTTTTTTTAATACGGCTTTTTGCCCATAAAAACGAACACGGTCTTTATAGTCACGAGTTTTTTTACGACGTTCGTCAAACCTTTGAGCATAATCGCCACAAATAGAAGTTATTGGAATTGATAAAGAAGGGGGTTTTAAATGAAATCCTAATATTTCGTTTATATTTAGAGCTAATGATGGTTTACATGCTAGTAAAAAAAGATTTACTTTATGATTAATGGATGATAACAGACTATTTAATCGGCTTTTTAATGCGTTTACGCGTTTAAAAATTTCCAATTCTTTTTTCCAATACATTTTTTGCAACTGAGCAAGTCTAATATAATTTTGTTTATTTAATAAGAATGATCTATTATTTAAAGAAAAAATTTGTTTTTTACTATTATTAATTTTTATTTTATTTTGAACAGGCACATTTTTATTATAATTATAATTGAGATTTGAAGTTGAAACTGAAGCATTTAAAGAAGATAATTCAGTAAATGATTCATTTAAAGGTTTAGTGAACGGTAACCTAACCTTTAAAAAATTATAATTATTTTGGGGTTTTTGTATAAAAATACAGTTTGTGTTGAAAAGTGGATACAAATATCCCTTAAATTTTTGTTTATTGTTAAAATAATTAAAACGTTCAAACGGACATAAAAAATATAATTGATATTGACTTAACTTGCTATACCATGATGTTATGGTTAACGTGCTATTTGTTTTAATTTTTTCGAAAAAAGGTGTTCTATTTGTTTGAAGATGCATAAGTACAAAATAAATAAAACGTTGTTTTTCTAAAAAATTATAATCATCATTTAAAGCAAACTCAAACGTTTTTGCTTTTTTGCGTAAATGATACGCTAAAACAGTTTTTTCAAATAATAAACTTTTTGAATAATGTTTTAATTGACTTATACAAATGCTTTTTTTTACACTTAAGGCAAATTTTTCTTTTACAAATTGACGATAATTTTTATGGCCTAAAGGATTTTTTAAAGAACAACGTTTAAAACGCTCATAAACTTTTTGACTATAACGGGAACGATAAATCAATGGCATATAAGTTTTTTGAATATGACTATAACGATAAGTTAACGGAATATAATCTAATTCAAACGAATGTACATTTTTTATTAAACATTGTTTAAGACGGATGGTTTTGTGATGTGTAACACTCTGTTCATGCCCATTTTGCCAAGCATAAAAAAATGCAAGATTATCGGCTCGTAAAGCTACTTTGAACCAGCCTGCTAAAGTTAAAATTCTTCGTTTAACTCGAGGGTCTTTGTTTGGGTCTTTGATTGGTTTTCTTGGCGGGAAAACAGCAGGATACATTCCAAAAACGAGGGCTTTCATAAACTTAATAAATTTTAGTTTATTAAAAGCTTTATGATACTTCACAGGATACATTCCCAAAACGAGGGCTTTCATAAACTTAATAAATTTTAGTTTATTAAAAGCTTTATAATACTTCATTTGAAATTTTCGCGTTTTATTTAGTTTACTTCTTGTTAGTTGGAGTGCATTTTCTTTAAATACCCGTTCATAGTTATGTTGATCTTTTTCATCCCATGGAAGTCCATTTGCTACCATTTGATTTAATATAGGATGCCAAGGGACTTTAAACAATTGAAGTTGTTTCCTTAAACAAAATTCATTGATTTTTTTATAAGTTAAAACCGTTTCTAATTTAAAAGGCTTAGCACCATTTTGTAAAGGGTTTATTCTAGTAGTCAAAGCCATCGTCGAAAACCAATATTGATTCGAAAAATAAAACATTTGATCGAATTTACCTTTTTGCAGCTCATATTGAAATTGCAATAAAGAAACGTTTTTGCTTTTTAGTGAATTCATTGTGATATTGAGTTTTTTGTTGAAACTAAACAAATTAAATTGTTTTGAATTAAAATTATTATTTAACTTAACATTCGTTTGAGCTTGTTTACAGATTTGATTTTCATTGACAAGTTTATACTCTAACGTTTTTAACCAAATAGTTAATGATTTAGATGAACTTGCCCATTTTAGTTGATTTAAATTAGTGTTAATAAAATAAGTTTTCAAATATTGAAAAAAATCTTTTTTTAATGTTAGCCATTGATTTCCATTAACTTGATAAAGCATCCACATAGGAACATAAGGATAACTATTCACTAACGGAACATAAAACCCTAAATGGTGTTCTTTTAGCTCTACAGCCTCCATTTTATCTATTCTAATAGAATTCAGATAAGTCATTTTATCAGTAAATGGATACAGATATAATAATTTTTTATTTAAATTATAAGTCAATGCATTTGAAACTGTTTTAAGTTTTTCATTTCGTTTTTTAAAATTAAAAATTTTTTTAATTTTCGTATGGTCGTTTTGTTTTTGGCTTTTAGAGGACTGACTTTTTAAGGAAGCGTGTAAATTTAAAGCCCTTTTCATAAGGTTCAGTGATGGTAGCTGAAACAATAAAACTTCAACCTGATATAGTAATTCATAAGCTTCCTTTAATAGTTTCCACTGCCTAATTTTTATATGTTTATTTTTTAACCAATATTTTAAAACTAAACAATTTAGTTCAGATTTCTTAAATTTAAAACCAACATCACGCTTCAGTTTCGCCGAAATTTGTAAATTCTTTGAGGTTTGGTTCAAATAAGTTGTAGCCCATTTACTTTCTAACCATTTTTTATTTTTAGAATTATTTAAATCATTTAATTTATCAATTATTGCTTTATTTAATTTTTTATTTATCTTTTTATTAAAAATTTCTTGAAATGCTTGCTTAAATATTTCATTATTAAAATGATCAAATTGATTATTTGTCAAATTATGCAATCGTTTAAGATTATTCGCTGTGTTTAATAAATCAATAATTATTGTAGAATTCTCGATTAAATGCTGGTTTAAATGACCTGCTTTAATAGAGAATTGAATAAAATTTTGTAATGTATGATAAAGCTTAATTTGATGCGTTAAATTTAAAAAAAATAATAATTTAATAAAATTTTTATGGGCATAGATTAACCAAAAATAATTTTGATATTGCATACTTGCTTGTGATTTATAAACTCCATAATAGGCTTGTAAAGTAGAATTTAATTTTTCATGAGGAACAAAATAGGTATTTGGTTCCACTGTTTGATAGAAGGATGTACAATTATTTGTTTGATAAAAATGGTGTAATAAAGGAGATAAGTTTTCTACTTGTTTTATTTGCTGATTCTTATTTCGGGCGAATCGAAAATAAACATCTTGTTTTAATTTTAATTGAGCTTCATTAATTGTTTTAGTAATTGAATAAAATGAAAAATGAGAAGTATAGATATTATTGCAGTACACTTCTTTTTTTACTATTTTATTTGTTTTAATTATTTTATTTGTTTTATTTACTTTTGTTACTTTTGTTGGCTTATTTGTTTTCGTTCTGTTATTTACCACGCGTTTATTCCAAAAAAACAACGGTAAAATGTTATTATCAGTAGGTCGAGTATGCTTTGTTACTAAGTTGTTGAATCGTTTTGATGTTAAAGTTAACGGATGATCTTTAGCATCCAGAAACCATTTATTTTGAGCAGAAAGATAAGGAAAGGAGTTTAATTCAGAATTAGCTATAAAACGATTGTATGGTGTCAAATGATTAAAGGGGGTTTGAATCATTTTTAAATTAACTAAAGAGCTAAGGTTGTTAAACGTCAATTTCGTTTCTTTTAAATCAAACGTTTGTTTTGAAAAACTAACAAAAGCTTGAGCATAAACGATACTTTGAATAAGTTTTCTTTTTTTATTTAATAATAATGATATATAGCTCGGCGTTGCTTTTAAATACCATAAATGAGTAATAGGAGCGCCTAATTTAACATAACCTAACTTATGACGCTGATCATCTTTTGTTTGGCCAAAAACAGTAGGACAAAATAGACCTCCTTCTTCCGGTAGTAAAGTTTTATAATTGACTGTTTTTGCGTTTTTAATTTTTCCAATGATTGGTTTGTTGTCTGGACCTAGTTTAAAAGCCCAACTTCGAATATTTGTTGGTGAAGCCAAACATAAACCAATAGAACGAAGTCGAAAAGCAATATCGGGTTTTTGCAATAAATGATGTAAATGCATCAATAAAGTGAAAAACAGAGGATAATCGTTGAGCAGATTACCGTAAAGTAAGAACAACACTAACAAAGGTTAGTTTTCCTGGCATTTTTAAATAAACGTTAGCTTTTCAAAGTTTAGTTAAATTCGCCTGTATAAAAAAATATATTTTAAATTTATGAAAACTTAAAAGTATGATTAGTATTGCAGCCATTAAGTAAAAGGCCATTGTTTTGTGGGTTTCCGTAGCGCTGTTTTATTAATAAGGGTTAAGCCACTATCAATTAAAGGTAATTTGCGATATTTTCCAACAATTGTGTTTAAGCAAAGACATTTTAATTCATTCATAAGCACATTAAAACTTTCGGGTAAACCGTAAGTAAAAGGTTCATTGTTAAGAATATTATAATTAATATTTGTTCGGTTTTCCATATCATCTGACTTAATGGTTAATAATTCTTGTAATATATAAGCCGCCCCAAATCCCTCAAAAGCCCATACTTCCATTTCTCCAACTCTTTGCCCTCCCTGTTTTGATCTACCTCTTAACGGTTGTTGGGTAACAACACTATAAGGTCCAGTTGAACGAGCATGAATTTTTTCATCTACTAAATGAATTAATTTTAATATATAAGCTTTGCCGACAGTTACTGGTTGAGCAAAACATTGGCCTGTTCGACCATCAAATAATCTTACTTTACCAGGATAATTTGGATTAAATAACCAGGATTGATTCGTTTTAAGTCTTGCTTCATATAATTTCGAATAAACTAAACTTCTTGAAGCTTCAATACCATAAGTTTCGTCAAACGGTTGAATTTTATACACTTGATTTAAATAACTTCCAGCTAAACCAAGTAAACATTCAAAAATTTGTCCAACGTTCATTCGTGACGGTACCCCTAATGGATTTAAAACTACATCTAACACACTTCCATCTGGTAAATAAGGCATATCTTCTCTTGGTAAAATTGCGGAAATAATTCCTTTATTTCCATGTCTCCCGGCAATTTTATCTCCGACCTGAACTTTTCGTTGTTCGGCAATATAAATTTCAACTTTTCTGACTGATAATTTTGAAATGTTTTCAGTGCTGACTTTTCGAAAATCGCGTTTTTTCTTTTTTGAAAAAAGTTTTATACGTTTTAAAACTTTCGTCGGTTTTTTACTTAAAAATGCAATTTCTTTTTCTATTTTTTTTCGTTTTTCGGTTTTTTTCAACTCAAAGGATTTAGACCAAGAATGCCGATTGTCACTCATTTGACTTCGATTATAAACTTTATTTAAAAAAGCATCTTGGTTAGCTTGACTATTTAATTCAAATTCAAAATTTTTCTGTTTTTGCAAATTTCGTTTTTTAAAACCTAGGCGCTTTGGTAGTAAGTTAGGTTTTTGTTTTTCAATTTTTTTAATTTTTTCAGTTTTTTCAGTTTTTTTAGTTTTTTTAGCTTTTTTAGCTTTTTTTAAAGAACTTTTCTCGTTAAACGTATCCTTAATTTCGACATGAATAACACGTCCATGAACATTTGCAGGAACACGCACAGATGTATCCCGAATACCTAGCTCAGATGTTTGCAGCACTTTATGTGCTAATCTTTCATAAGTTGAAATAACTGGTTCTTCTATGGGTGTGAATTTACGAACTAATAGCATATTTTCTTGTACCCACGTACCAACTTTTATAATACCAGATTCAAGGTATAGGGCGTTTTCTTGATCTATTTCTGGATACTCATTAGAAAGTTGAAGTTCATTTGGAATAAATTCGGGACCATAACGAGTATCATTAATATTGATTTCATAACGTTCAATATGAAGTGTTGTTAATAAATCTTCACTAATCACTCTTTGATTTAATAAAACAGCATCTTCAAAATTATAACCTTCCCAAGGTGTATAACCTACTAATAAGTTTTGACCAATTGCTAGTTCTCCGTTTAAACTTGAACGAGTGTCTGTTAATGCATCTCCTTGTTGGACCCATTGCCCTTCTGAAACCAATGGCTTTTGAGCTAATGGAGTATCTTGGTTTGAACGAAAATAAGGCAGTAAGTTATACTGATTAGGCACTAATGTTTTAGTTGGCATAACCTTTTGTTTAAGTGCATTGACTGAATTTTGCTTTAATTCCGGTTTAGACTCTGATATGGTTGTTAGATTTGAATGATTCAGTTTGGAATCAAATGGCGAATTTGATTCAAATAAGGGCATATAAAACATTTGAGCTAAACCATTGGAAAAAATAGGTTTCGTAAACGCATCCGCTTCGAAATCGCTATTTACAATTTTATTTAAATTTTTTTCTATTATTTTAGAACTCCAGCTGGTTTTTAACGTGTTATTTGAATGGTAAAAAGCGGAAAAACTTTTTAAATTTGGGGAAGCTGTTATTTTTGATTGATGGTTTAAGGTTGCCTTTAACCGTTTTTCTGTAGGGCCTTTAGTATATGGCGTAATGATAGTCTTTATGGTAGATTGAGGAGTAAAACGACTAACTTTTTTGTAACAAGGTTTGGTTTTATTTTTTAGTAATCGTTTTAAATTTTGTTTCGAGTTAGATTTTGTTTTTGAAAACATAAAATTCAACACTGGTTTTAAATCATTTGAGTTTAACAATTGATTGCATTGACTCGTTTTTGAAGAACCCGCAGAAAAAATTTGATGTAATAATAAGATACAATAATGATTAAAATAATGGGCATTATACGTTTGCTGTAATACTACTAATGCGGTTTGCGTCAGCACTGGACTAAAAATTCTTTTTTTTACGATGCTCTGTCTAGCAATATTTGAAAAAATTAACCATAAACTAAAGCAAGCATGATGCTGAATTAAATCAAAATGCGTATAAAGCTGCATTTGATTTAAATTAATTTGATTGTTTTTATTTTGATGGTCAAATAAATTAATTTTAGACACCGGTTTCATAAAGCTAATGAGTTGCTTTTGTACTTCAATAGATTTTAATTTAAACTTCTGTTTTGTTAAACGTGTTAATTTAAACTTCGTTCTTAGCATTTGTGTTTTTGTTAAACACGAACTATATAGCACAATTTTTTGATTGTCTACATAACTTACGAAACCGCTGGACTTTGCTTGAATTCCTACACAACTGTCGGATAAAACACGGGACTCAAAACCAGTACCTACAATTGGTGCTGCAGCAATAAGGGTTGGTACCGCTTGTCTTTGCATATTTGATCCCATTAATGCCCGATTACCATCATCATGTTCTAAAAATGGAATAAGAGACGTTGCAATAGAAATCATTTGTAAAGGACCAACGGCCATAAAATTTATTTGACTGGGTAATACACGATTAAAGCTATCGGCTTGTCTTACCGGTTGTTTTTTAGGTAATAAACAATGATCCTTCGTTATTGATACATCACCTGGAGCAATAACAAAATTTTTTTCTTGTTCTGAAGAAAACATTGTGGCTCTCTCTTTTAATACCATACCTTTATGAACAGTATAAAAAGGCGTTTCAATTAAACCTAACGAGTTTAATTTTGCATAGGTTGTAAAAGAATTCACTAACCCTGCGTTTTGACCTTCGGGCGTTTCAATTGGACAAATTCTTCCATAATGACTAGGGTGGATCCCCCGAACCGCCATAGTAGCTGTATCCCGTTGAATTCCACCTTCTCCCAGAGAACTTATGCGACGTTTATGAGTTAACTCAGATAAAGCATTGGTTTGATCTAAAAACTGAGAAAGAGGATTTGTTGCAAAAAAACTTTTTAATACGGTATTTACTGGCGCGTTCGAAATTAAATTCTGAACATACGCTTTTCTTTCCCCATAATGCTGTTTAATTTCTCTATTTTTCCATAAAGCACCAGTTTTATCTGTTTGTTTATTTAAGGTTTCCAGTACTTTTTCTCTTAATTGCAATAAACCGACACCTAGTTGATCTTGAATTAATTCACCTGTTGGCCTTAATTTACGATTTTTTAAATCATCAATATCGCTTGGTTTTTGACTACCATGAAAAAAATCAATCAATTGACAACAACCTAATAAAACATCTTCGCCTGTTAATGTTATATGATTTATTGGTAAATTTAATCCTAGCGTTTGATTTAAACTTTGTCGACCTGATTGTGATAAACTATAGGCATAAGGATTAGAAAATTTTTTACGAAAATAACCTTTTCGACTATTTAAACGCGCAACCCATTTTTTTACTTGCGGCTTTAGAAAACTTTCTACTTTCGCAACTTTATCTGAAAATGTATTTTGAAATATAGTATCTTGTTTAAAACGACTTACTAAACTTGTAGATTTTAAATAATTATCAAAAAAAGCTTGACTTAAACCCAAATCACTGACTAAAAGACTTACAGGAAACCTTTTTAATTTTTTTAATTTGGCCCAGATTTTACCTGTAGATGGATTTGTTCGATTACGTACAATTTCTAACCTTAGCCAGGTTCCTCGTTGCGCAATAATATCGGCTACATAAATAGAACTTTTTTTTTTTTCAATCGTTTTAAAATAAATACCTGGTCTACGTATAATTTGATTTAAAATTACACGCGGAATACCATTAATAATAAAATGACCTTTTTTTGTCATCATTGGTAAATTTGCTAGCAAAAACCAATGCACAAAAACTTCTCTGGTCCAATGTAAATTGATTTGAATCGGCACATATAATTGTGAACTATAGGTTTCTCGAGATAAAATCGCTTTTCTTGGACTTAACTTTGGTTTGATTAATTTATAATATTCCCCATGAAATAAAACATCAATGGAATTGTCTAAAGGCATTTTTATAAACTCTTGCTTAGGATTATAAAAAGCCCAATTTGAAGAAATATCTTCTAAACGCATTGAAAACCAGCCATATAAATTTAATTCTTGAACTAAACCATACGTTAAAAAATTTTTGAAACTTTGCTTTTGACCATTTAAAAAATCAGGTACAGAAAAACCGGTTGGAACTCTATAATTACAATGCAGGTTTGAGCTTTCTTTTTTCTTTTCTTCACTCCGTTTTTCGATTTGCTTTTCATAGTTTAATTCATCACTAAACTGCGTCAAAGATTGATTAATTGACAAAAAAAGATTTTTCTGTAATTTCGCTGTTGAAATTTTCTTTTGATTCAAAGTACTTTCGATCATTTTATTTTTATTACTAATGGGAGAAAGAACAGTTTTTTTTTCTTTTTTTTCTTTTTTACTTTTTTTTTCTTTTTTCATTTAACAATTATTTAACTTTTAGATTTCTTTTAACGTTTTTTAAACAAAACTTTCTTTTTTAAAAAATTTTGTTTTTTTTTGTTTTTTAGACCAAAAGTTTTTTTGCTTTTATTTTGGTTTACTTCGGTTGTTTTCTTTAACGATTTTTTTTAACCGAGAGTTTTACAACAGATAAACCTTCGGTCAAAAACATTTCCGGAAGAAGATACAAGTTTAACTTAATCTTTAAGCTAGAAGTAAAAACAAACTTTTGGTTCATCTTTGGTCCCAAAGGCATTTTTTTAACTTTGCTAGACCAATGTGTTTAATTAAACGATAAAAATAAACGTTGAAATAAGCTTAAAAATTATTGGTTTACAACAAGTTTGCTGTTTTTAACAAGCTGGTCAATAAATAAAGTTTTAATTCCTTGTTTTTTTTATATTTCTAATTTATAATAATATTACTATTTAGTCAATAGTATAAAGGCCCATAACTCAGTTGGTAGAGTGGTTGCCTTACAAGCAATAAGTCATCGGTTCGAGTCCGATTGGGCCTAATCATAACTATTAGACCGAACGTAATTATACTTAGTATTTTTAAGTTTAATAGCTAGCCTTCTTAACTCAATTGGTAGAGTATCGGTCTTGTAAACCGAAGGTTAGCGGTTCGACTCCGCTAGAAGGCTTTCAGAGCCAAGTAGTTTAAAATTTATTTTTTTATATAGCACAAGCTTTTTAATAATATTAAATAGGTTCTTACTCTTAATAAACTCAAAAAACAGAAATAAAATAATTTTGTAGATTCTATGTTATAAAATTATTTCTCACTAAATATATTTTAAATTTTAACTAAAAATTTAATTAAGTTCTTTTTACTTTGGGCCGGGCTGGATTCGAACCAGCGTAGGATAACCAACGGAGTTACAATCCGCCCCCATTAACCACTCGGGCACCGACCCTTGCTTGAATTGTTAATTCTAATTTTATTATAGTCTATTGCGTTTAATAAGACTAGTTTTTTCATTATAAAATATGAAACGCCGCTTTACGGATTTGAACCCCAAAGCAGCAGAATAAAAATAAGAAAGCCTTTTTAAATAAAATTCTTATTAATTCAGAAATTAAATAATTTTCGTTTAAAATCTTTTTTAAATATACGTCGCATATGGATCGCTTCGATTACCTTGCCGTATTGATGGTGATAAATCCGGTTTTTGATTGAAACGAGGAATTATTTTCGCGTTATCGGTTTTTTGTGACGCTTGCGTAGGTTTTTTTAAGTTGAAATTTGAAGCGTTTATCATAGCGAATTGCGGATTATAAGATTGATTAATTTGACTTTGAATAATTCCTCGTGCTATATCTTTTGTCATTCCTAATAAGGTTTCAGAATCTAAATCTATATCATCGTACAGCTGAAATACTTGACCTGATTCATCTTGAAATAATGTTTTATTAGTCTCTGCGTTATATGAATAAACTAAATATGCCTCATCATCTAATTTTGTTTGATTTGGTTCAGAACTACTAATCGCTTTTAAAATTAAAATAATGCTTAACAAAAAGGTTATTAAAAATAAAACAGCTTTTTTAAAATCAATACGATTTATAAACTTTTTAATACGGGATAAAAAAGAATTTAATGTATTAGAAATTTTGTACTTCACACGTCTATAAAAAAATCTTCGATCATCTGGTAACTTTTGAGCACGTTCAACACATGGTTTATAATTTTGTAGAAACGATCGCCAATGAGGAGTCATTAAACTACGAATTTTCAACACTGTGCTTCGATCACTTTCGTTATATTTCGCTAATAATATTGTTTGAAAGTCAAGAATTTCTTTGAATTTATTGAATTGTTTTTTACGATAAAATATCATACAAGATTCAAAATCTCGGTCGTTGTACTCACAGTGGTTTTTGTAAAAATTCATCTTTGCTCTTGTTTGTTTCTGATCTTTCAAGAAAATATGATTTAATTGAGTAAGTTGAGCCGGATGGATCCAATAATCAAATTCTTTGAATCCGTGGAAGTACACCATAGAATATTCAAGTGATTTGCAGTATCCTTCCCAATCTTGCCGTTTTAAAAATTCATATTTTTCACGGGCATCGTAAGCATCCATATTTGCATTGTTTTTAGTCATATATTTATATTAAATAAAAAAGGTGAGGTTATACTATTGACTAACGAAGTAAACCCCCCATAATTAAAGTTTCAGGAGAAAATTCCTAGTACTCCCCTTCCTCTAGGGTTGACGACAGTAAGTTTTTTAAAAAATCATAAGCATTTTAAAATTAACTCACTATCACTCAGTTGTTTTCTGAGTTATAAAAAATGGAATATGCTTTTTTTTTGCTCACAAGCATACGCTATTTTTATGTAGAAAGTCTATTTTTTTTTTTACTCAAAAATAGGTTTTAGATATTATAATAACCTTAGTTATTATAATAACATTTTACGTTTTAATAAACCAATTAATTTAATTTTGGTTTATTTAGGACACCCAGCATAGGAATATTTTTACAAGGGGCCACCCCCTAACTATCGTAATCTCTAAACAAGTTCACATTTAAGTTCGTTATGGTATTGTGTTTCATGTCCATTTCATTTAGCGTGCATACTGGGTAAACGTTAAGTTATCTTTTTTAATAAAACGAATTATGACTTAATTTTACAAGTAAAGTTAAAAGTCAAAAAAAAATGTTTAATAATTGTTTTAGAACAATTATTGTACAACAAAGTAAACAAATATATTCGCCTTTTGAATATCTCGGCTCCAATTATTGCTAATCTTCTACCTGATACCAATTACCGGCTTGTCTTACCGTGGCGACAAAGCACTCATCTTGAGGTAGGCTTCTCACTTAAATGCTTTCAGCGATTATCCATTCCGTATATGGCTACACAGCTATCCCTTTTAAAGAACTGTTACACTAGTGATACGAATTTTCGGGTCCTCTCGTACAATGTTAATATCCTCTCAATGCTTTTACGCTTATACCGGATATGGACCAAACTGTCTTACGACGTTCTGAACCCAGCTCACGTACCGCTTTCATGGGCGAACAGCCCAACCCTTGGGACCTACTACAGCCCCAGGTTGCGATGAACCGACATCGAGGTGCCAAACCTCCCCGTCGATATGAACTCTTGGGGGAGATTAGCCTGTTATCCCTAGAGTAACTTTTATCCGTTGAGCGACGGCCCTTCCACACGGTACCGTCGGATCACTAAGACCGGCTTTCGCCCTTGTTTGACTTGTTGGTCTCACAATCAAGCTCCCTTATGCCTTTGCGCTCTACAGCTGATTTCCGTCCAGCTTGAAGGAACCTTTGTACACCTCCGTTACCTTTTGGGAGGTATTCGCCCCAAACAAACTAGCCACTTGACACTGTTTAGGATCCTGATTCAAGGCGTCCTATTAGAATTCTAGTTTCTTAAGAGTGGTATCTCACTGTTGGCTCCTGAGCATCCGAAAATACCCTCTCGCCGCCTCCCACCTATACTGCGCAAAAGAAACCGGAACCCAATATCAAGTTCCAGTCAAGCTTCGTAGGGTCTTTCTGTCCTGGTACAAGTAGTCCGTATCTTCACAGACATTTCTATTTCACCGAGTCTCTCTCCGAGACAGTGCTCCGATCGTTACGCCATTCTTGCGGGTCAGAACTTACCTGACAAGGAATTTCGATACCTTAGGACTGTCAGAGTTACAGCCGCCGTTCACCAGGGCTTCAGTCGTCAGCTTCTCGCTCCGAAGAGAAATAACCGACTTCTTTAACCTTCTGGCACTGGGCAGGCGTCAGCCCACATACATTGTCTTTCGACTTTGCGTAGACCTGTGTTTTTGATAAACAGTCGCCGGAGCCTGGTCACTGCGAATAGCGAATTAACACTATCACCCCTTCTTCCGAAGTTACGGGGCCATTTTGCCGAGTTCCTTAGAGAGAGTTATCTCGCGCCCCTTAGTATTCTCTACCTACCTACCTGTGTCGGTTTAGGGTACAAGTTATAAATTTTAATGTATTTTGACGCTAATCTTAATACGTCCATAGTTAGAGCTTTTCTCGAAAATAGATTTTCACACTTTGGCAATTCAAAAATACTAATTCATAGAATAAATATTCTTTTTTTCGCCGTAACAAACGTTTTTCTTCGTCTGTATTCTCGCTACTTCTACTTTGTCCCTCTGTATAGTTAAAAGATATAAGTGCAGGAATATTGACCTGCTTCCCATCGACTACGCCATTCGGCCTGATCTTAGGACTTGACTAACCCACCGTGGACGAGCCTTGCGAGTGGAACCCTTAGGTTTTCGGGGTATAGGATTCTCGCCTATATTTTCGTTACTCAAGCCAACATTCTCACTTTTGCTTTGTCCACGGATTGAGCTCACGCTCCCGCTTCACCCTTAGCAAAACGCTCCTCTACCGCAACCGTTTTGTTTTAAAACGGTAACCCACAGCTTCGGCGGATAACTTAGTCCCGTTCATTTTCGGCGCAAGAAGGCTCTATCAGTGAGCTATTACGCACTCTTTTAAAGATTGCTTCCTCTAAGCGAACTTTCTGATTGTCTTTGCCTTCTCACCTCCTTTGCCACTTAGCTATCACTTTGGGGCCTTAGCTGGTGATGTGGGCTGTTTCCCTTTTGACAATGAAGCTTATCCCCCACTGTCTTACTGGTTATTAGAAAACATACTTAGTATTCTTAGTTTGCCTCGATTTGGTACCGCTTTCGCAGCCCGCACCGAAACAGTGCTTTACCCCTAAGTAGTCCATTAACAACCGCTGCGCCTCAACACATTTCGAGGAGATCCAGCTAGCTCTTTATTCGACTGGAATTTCACCGCTAACCACAACTCATCCGCTGATTTTTCAACATCAGTCGGTTCGGACCTCCATTTGGTGTTACCCAACATTCATCCTGGCCATGGTTAGATCATAAAAGTTCGGGTCCATAAGAAATGACATACGCCCTATTAAGACTTGCTTTCGCTCTGGCTTCACAAAAAGCTTAACCAAGCCATTCCTTATAAGTCGCTGGCTCATTCTTCAACAGGCACGCGGTCACGTTAGCTCCCACAGATTGACAGCTGACGGTTTCATGTTCTTTTTCACTGCTCTATTTTGAGTCTTTTCACCTTTCCCTCACGGTACTAATGCACTATCGGTCATTCAGGAGTATTTAGTCTTACGAGGTGGTCCTCGTATCTTCACACGGAATTTCACGTGTACCGTGATACTTTAATCAAAAATAGAATTTAATCAACAAAATATTAATAAATAGTTAAATGTATTTTATTTGTTGACATAACGTTAGATAGAAAAAGCTATAAAGCTTTTTTAAATAAACGTTACAAAATTCGGATTAGCTTAGCACTGTTTTAAATTACTGGACTTTCACCATCTTTGGTTCAGGTTTCGGCTGATTCACTTAACAATGTTATCTACATTATTCTTTGACTAGACTGTTTCCCGTTCGCTCGCCGCTACTAAGGGAATCGCTTTTGCTTTCTTTTCCTCTACTTACTAAGATGTTTCAGTTCGGTAGGTTATCTCTTACTCGTCTATGAATTCAACAAGCAGTTCTTAGGTTTCCCTATTCAGGAATCTTCGGATCATAGCCTGTTTCCAACTCCCCGAAGCTTTTCGTAGGTACCCACGCCTTTCTTCGTCTCTGAATGCCTAGGTATCCACCGAAAGCCTTTTGTTATTTGGAAATTAAGTTTTTAACTTGCCATCGTCACTTGAATATGTTAAGATATATGATTCATTAACATAGTTTATTTTGTTAAACCTTTTGTCTTTATTTGGATTTTTATTTCAAATAAAAAACACAGGTGTGGGCTATACTGGATTTGAACCAGTGACCTCACCCTTATCAGGGGTGCGCTCTGACCAGCTGAGCTAATAGCCCTACCCTTTTATTTTTATTTAAAGGGTGGAGATAAGCGGATTCGAACCGCTGACATCTGCCTTGCAAAAGCAGCGCTCTACCAACTGAGCTATATCCCCTCTTGGCTGCTTTAACTCTCTTTATTAGAGCAGCAAAGTTTTACTTTGGCATATGCATAGTTTTAATCTTAATCATATGCAGGCTAACATTTAAAACATTTAAAAAAAAAGTAATAGTACCATTAGATATAGGTAAATACTAATAATTGAATTTTTAAATTAATCCTGTTTTAAATATGCAGAAAAGTTTTTTTAGTTTTTATTTGTTATTTAGTTTTTATCAATATTATAAAAACCTAGTTTTTATAATATTTATTCTACCGCCTTAAAGGCATATGTAACACAAATTAAAAAAAAGAGAACCTCTTTTTCAAGTTATTTTTAATAAACGTGGACATGTTTAGAATTTTATTTTTTACTAAAATTGTTTTACTAAACAATTTTAGAGGTTAAATTTAATGTTATTAAAACACTTACTTAAAAGTTAAGTGTTGAAAGAAAGATAAACTAAATGACTTGGTGAATTTTCCTTTTACTTCACTATCATTTAGTTTATCTAAAAAAAGATCATTTAGTGGATCTTGACACTATAAAAACTAACTAGATAAGTATTTCTAGTTATCAAAAACACAAATTTTATTTTTGATTCTTACCCTATTTAAAAAAGGAAAAATGGGTTTCACAAACGAAATTTCAAAATTTAATTTTAATTTAGTTTATCATAAAATTGGTAAATCTTTAATCAGATTTAGGTATTTTTGAAGGAGGTGATCCAGGGCCACCTTCCAGTAGCCCTACCTTGTTACGACTTCACCCTAATTACTAACCATGCCTTCGGCGTTTACAACGACTTCGGGCCCAATCAACTTTTATGGTGTGACGGGCGGTGTGTACAAGGCCCGGGAACGTATTCACCGCAGTATAGCTGACCTGCGATTACTAGCGATTCCAGCTTCATGTAGGCGAGTTGCAGCCTACAATCTGAACTAAGATTAAGTTTGTGAGCTTTACTTACTTTCGCAAGGTTGTATCCCTCTGTCTTAACCATTGTAGCACGTGTGTAGCCCGAGATATAAGGGGCATGCTGACTTGACGTCGTCCTCACCTTCCTCCAGTTTGAGACTGGCAGTCTGGCTAATGTAGTAGAATTATACATATTACTAACCATAAGGGTTGCGCTCGTTACGGGACTTAACCATACATCTTACGACACGAGCTGACGACAGCCATGCACCACCTGTAACTACCTTAAAATTTACTGTTTCCAGATTAAGTTGCCTACTTAGAGGCTGTAGTATGTCAATCCTCGGTAAGGTTCTTCGCGTTGCATCGAATTAAACCACATGCTCCACCGCTTGTGCGGGCCCCCGTCAATTTCTTTGAGTTTCACTCTTGCGAGCATACTCCCCAGGCAGATGACTTAACGCGTTAGCTACAGCACTGATCCGCGAACAGACCAACACCTAGTCATCATCGTTTACAGCTAGGACTAAAAGGGTATCTAATCCTTGTCGCTCCCCTAGCTTTCGTCTCTGAGTGTCAGTATGGGCCCAGTAGAGTGCCTTCGCAGTTGGTGTTCTTACTGATATCTGTACATTTCACCGTTCCTCCAGTAATTCCCTCTACCTCTACCCCACTCTAGTTATGAAGTTTCCATTGCCGGCCTAAGGTTAAGCCTTAGTCTTTGACAATAGACTTTCAAAACCACCTGCAGACGTTTTACGCCCAATCATTCCGGATAACGCTTGCATCCCATGTATTACCGCAGCTGCTGGCACATAGTTAGCTGATGCTTATTCCTTAAGTACCGTCATTATCTTCCTTAAGAAAAGAAGTTTACGCTCCTTAGAGTTTCGTCCTTCACGCGGCATTGCTCCGTCAGGCTTTCGCCCATTGCGGAAAATTCCTCACTGCTGCCTCCCGTAGGAGTCTGGGCCGTGTCTCAGTCCCAGTGTGGCTGATCTCTCTCTCAAAACAGCTATTGATTGTCGCCTTGGTAGGCTATTACCCCACCAACAAGCTAATCAAGCGCGACATCATCCTAAGGCGGAAATCCTTTAACTTCTCAGCATATCAAGTATTAGCCCCCGTTTCCAGTGGTTATTCTTGTCCTAATGGGTAGATGTTCACGTGTTACTCACCCGTCCGCTACTAATTTCAACAGGTAAAACCAAAGTTTTAATCTATTGTCTTCGTTCAACTTGCATGTGTTAAGCATGCCGCCAGCGTTCACCCTGAGCCAGAATCAAACTCTCCATAATAGTTTGTTTAATAAGTTTAATCGATTATAATTAAAAACTTATTTATTGGAATATTCAACTATATCTTAGTATAACCTCTTTGCCTCTTTTAAAAAACCAGGTACTCTGCAAACCTTTGTATTTTATATTAAGTTTTAAGTTCACATTCAAAAAGTGTATACTGCAAAAATTTTTAAACCTTATTTTTATTTGCTAAAAATAATATTTATTTTTTACCTTATAAAACAACAAAAAACTTTATTATAACGGTTTACGTCTATTTAATAAACTTAAATTTGATTTTAATCCGCTTATTTGTTTTAGTTAAAAGGATTATTTGCTTTTTATAGAAAATAGTAAACTCATTTTTTTAAATTTTAAAATTAAAACTCATGATATTTTGTTGAATAATTAAGATTAATGAAATAGCAAGTTTAAAATATAAAATAAACTGTATTATTAAAAAAATCTAGTAAGTATTATTAAAAAAGTCTAATAAAATAAAATAAATATTCAGGCCACTTAAATACTTATTTTTAAACCTTCTAAGTAAATCAAACATAAAAATATTTTATTTAAAAAAACAATTTGCTATTAAACATATAGATATATAATAAGTATAAAATAAGTAATCTAAAACTACAAAAACCTGCCAATGCAAAAATTGATTTAACTAACAAAAACATTCAATAAAGACCATTTCAAACCAAAAAATTTCAAGAAGTCACATGAAAAATTTTCGTGATAATATATTAATTTAATAATATTTTATTAATTAAGAACAAAAAAACTTTAACACAAACCCTAGCCAAAAGTCAAACTTATTGCAATTGTTACACACGTAAAAGGTAACACAGATTTTTCTATTAAATTTAATGTACTTTAAAAAACTACAATTAAGAAAAATTAACTGAAAAGCACTAATATTTATTAGTAATGGATTAAAAGAATTAAAAATCATATGTTTTTAATTTATTTTAAGTTCTTTAAATTTTTTTTAACTTTAATATTTAAATTGTATTTTAATGCAGTAAAATACAATAATAAAATTTAACTTTTTTATATTTTAATTAACTAAAATTATTTAGTTTTATGATTAAAGTATTTAACGTTTACCATATTTAAAAATTACTTAGTAATCGTAAGATCTGTTTTACACTATACATATCTTTTTTTCTCTTTTTTTTCTTTTTCAAGGGTTTGAATTTCAATTAAAAGATGGCAATAACGAAATTATTACTAACAAAATCTTTCAGTTAAACAAGTAGTTCTAACATTACTTTAGTCTTAAACATTAGTTAATCCATTTAATCAATCGGGTATTCGTTAAAAGGAAATCAGTAAACGTAATTTCATTTAGTTATACTAAAGTAATCGACTCTTAATCTTTTAATCTTAATACTTATCAATTTTTTATCACTAACCATATTAATTCTATATATTAATTTTATATATTAATATTATATAGAGTAAAATACGTAACTGCACTTTATAGATTATTGTTTTGTTTATTACATTTAAATAAATGTACAACGTTTAAATTCTAGTTTTTTTGTTTTGAATTAATATTAATTCAAAATCAATACTTATACTTTTTATGAATAAAGAAATTAATTACTTATAAACTATTTCTTTTAAATACTATTCTTACTATTTTTGATATTGACAAATTACATATTTTATAAAACAATTACTAAAACAACTTCTGAAAAAACATGGAATAATAACTCATATAATTTAATTTTAATTAATTATTTTGAATATTAAATAAAACGTTAAAACGATTTTTCTTTCGCTTACATCTAAATGTTTTGTTTGCACAGACTACTTAAAAGTCAGTAAGCTTGTTGTTACCTAAGCAAATAAGATAAGCTTTTTCATAATAAAAGTATCTACGCGTGCTTAGATTAAGTTAAAAAGTCGAAATTAAACATACCTTATACAATATTATTCTACTAATTTTTTTGTTATAATTTCATTTTTTCCGATTAGGTTATGTATACCATAATTTAATTTTCTAGTTATTTTTTTTATTGAACACTTTCCTTCTTTCTCGTTTAAAATTATACTAGGAGCACAGTAAATTTTTTATCTCATAATTGGTCCTTTTGTAATTTCAATAGTTTATTATGTTTAGTTAAACTTACAAAAAATATGAAGTGTTTTTCTAGTTTCATAAATTATATTAGGACCACAGCAAATATTAACGTATCTTTCACTGGAATTGAGGCCATATAACTGCCTAAAATTACTATATTTAAACCTGATGAAGCGTTGTCAACGAACATATACATAAATACTAAATCTAAAAGAGGCATCACTTTTTAAGCAAAAGTTTAAAATTATTCATTTATTTTTATAAAATAAACTTTTAGTTCAATTTCAAATATCAGCTCTTTCCTTTTTTTGTTTTAATGTTGCTTCAACGTTAAAAAACCCATAGTTTATTTTAAAAAGGTATTTAAAATAAAAGTAAGTTTAATAATAGCCTTTTTATTTTTAAAAAAGAAAAGTCTATTTGAATTTTTACTATCGTCCTGTTTCTGTTTAAAGCGTATCTCTAACCATATTACAAACTGTAAAGATCCCCATCGAATCACCTTTGGATTTAAACATGGTGTGATTAATTTCTCGCTAAAAATCTAACTGTTAATATAGGAGCGCCATGGGTTGTTAGTACTCTGGCCAATTTTGAATTTTGCCGGAGGGTTTACTCAATTTGTATTGTTTGAAGCTTGGAAAGGAGAGACTGCAGTAGCAACGGCATGAAAGTCGACCCCCAATTCATTCCCAATGGCCTCTTCCCAAACCAGTACTTGCAAGTCTCCCTGCATATGGCTCGTAAAACATAATCCTCCTATAATCTTGCTACTATATACTAAAATAAGAATAAATAAACATAAATGTCAATATATACAAAAATACAAATTTACTTTTATTGTGAAATAAATTTAAGTTTTGTTTAGCTGCTCCAGCGAAACCAGTTCTTTTTATGAGTAATAATTTGACATTATTACACCATCGATCTCATGCCGTAAGATGAATCGCCTTTAGTATGATTTATTGTGTCGTTTTTTATTCGTAGCTCTAAATACTGACAGATGAATTTTACAATTCTATTAAAAAAATAGTATAAAGGTATACCAATTCCAATAAACATTGCCAATTTTATAAACAAAATGAAGGCAAGTGATAAAAATTCGGGGCCAGTAATTACCCGATGCGAAGCACTTATTTTTTAAATTCTAATGATAATATTGGCTGCTATGTTTGAAGCTGCATCAGGTCCTCTTGTAAAGAATTTACAAAAGATCGTAATGCGAACGCAAACGGGGCAGCGACGATATCCGTTGACTATTTTAGTACGTGTCCTAGTAATGTTGTTAACACACCTCGCTGTAAAGCGGGTTGTATTGTAAATGCATCAATGTAAGTACTAATTGCTTTTACGACATTTTGAGATACCGTGACTGCACCTAAGTGGGCCCCGTAAAGTTAACAATAGGAATCGTATGAATAAAAGATTCATGTTTTTTTTGTTTGTTTAAAAAATATATTATTTTATAAACCCTAATATAACTAACAAGTAAATCCCGTTTTTTTATAGGCATTAATATTCGTAAATTTCTTTTTCTTGTTGCTTTTTCCACAGTTTCTTTTTTGAGTAGATGGATTTTCTAATGATTTTTTATGTAAAATCTTAAATTCAGATTTATCAACTTTTAACCCACAAAGAAATCAGATAATTCAACTAAAGCATCTTCTGTGAACGTTGCTTCAGAAAAATTTTGGCGCTGAATTTTCTTCGTTAAATTTCCATGAATATAGTGTTTTTTTACAATAGGAAAGATTTGATCTCTCATGGCTTTAGCGTATTTGCGTACTTTATTCTTTTGATTATTTTTAGCGAATAGAATCGTAATGTTCTTCAACTTGGCTTCGATTCTCTAAGGTTTTCTGGTCTCTCCATTACATCGAGTTTCGCGATAAGATTACCGTCACATCCTGCTGAAGTTCCCCCTAATTGACAAAATATACCGATTATTGCTACAGCCTCAATCGTGTTAGTAAGGCCGTATTTTACGGCAACGTTTAAATTTAAATCCTCGTGTCTATTTTTGATGGACTCGGTATGCATAAATGAATCCCTGTTTGATCGCATAAATCGGGAGTGTTTTAACAGTTTTTCCATTTGTTCGTTTTGTTTTTTGGTTAATTTTACCTCTGGAAGGTATTCTCCCCCTGTTTCCTGGTCTTGGTCTGAGGGTTCGAAAAGTTGTGTCATTAATTAATATTCAATTGAAACTAATTTTGGGATTAAATTTATAATTATAAATTTTTAAAGTTATAAGATATTATAACATTGCGATATAACGATTGTAATAATTCTTAAGATTGTTTTCATCATATTCGTCATGTGTAACTAGGTCATGACACTTTTTACACAATGGCATTTGTAGACGATTTCTGATCGGAGCATTAATATCTTTGGAATATCCTTCTTTGGTTTTAGGGATGCTTTTAACGCTTCCTAGATGATGTATTTCTACTTTTTTATAAGAGCCACAACGACAACATTCTACAAATGCTTTTAATTTAGTGCGCATGTTTAATTTGAATTTAAACGGATCAAAGGCATTATAGGAATTTTTTCGTTGGTTAAACGTTAATCCCTCTTTCTTTAAATCGTAGAGTGAAGGTACTCTTGTGGTTCTAGTATATGAGCCTTTAGACGAATAAAATTTTTGAGTAATTTCACAGTTAACACCATCATTTCGTATTATCTTAGTTATGGATATTTTCTTACGAGTAGCGAGTGTTCGTAAGCAACTATATTGAATATATAATGGATAATTAAGACGATATATTGAATATATAATGGATAATTAAAACGATATATTGAATCTCATTGGCTATAGTAGTTAACTAATCCCGTAGCTATATTTTCAAAGTGGAAGACTGTTTCAAAAGGACTAAATTGTATTAAATTAGGAATGGCGATGGCTCTACCTTTTGAAGGATCTATCATTTTATTTGCTTGGAAATATTTTAATATTCTTTTTTTGTAAGGTAGAATGTTTAATCCCCTAGTACTTTCTCTTTTACGAGAGGATATAAGGCATGTTTTGTTTCCTTCTGTTGTTTTTATTGTTTCTTTTTTGTAGTTTTTTTGATACCTTAATCTGTTTCTTTTTCCATCTGATTATTTTAAACCCTAAGAAGCTAACTCTATTTTGTAGCTCATTTATTAATGTTTTCTCGGCATCAAGCTCAAGTCCCAATTCCTTCACCGTAAATTCACGAATTTTTTGCTTTATTTCAAGAGCATTTTTGGTGCTTCCTTGAATTTGGATGAAATACACCAATCGACAGCATATCTGGCGTGGATCGCACCTACGTTTTTCTGCTTTAAATCTATGCTAGGAGTTTCAAATAGTTTATTACAAGTTGATTTGGAATTGATTAATAACTTCATCTTTTCTTTTGACTTTATTTCTAATATGGCAATATCCTGGCGGATCATGGCTTCTTGAATTTTCGAATAGTCTAGATTGTGCTTGTTTCTTTTACCTGTATTATTTCTAGTTCTGTGTTGTATATCTTTGAAAATGAATTTACCTAAAGAAAACATATAAATATTAAACAATAGTGGTGAAACAATTCCTCCTTGCAAAGTTGCTGTTAGGGTATGTATGTATCGCTGTCGTTCCATGATGCCTGTATCTGACCGACTTTTAAGAACTTCCATAAATTGTTTATCTTTAATTCTAAAAGATATTAAATATAGAAGTTTTCCTCGGTTTATATTGGTATACGCTCCTTTAATATCCCCTTCTATTGAAATAGTTGTAAACATTCCTTTTAACTTTAATGTTTTAACTGCCATTTCGTAAGACTTTTTCGGTCTGAATCCGTAGTTAGCGGCCATCGATCTATTGGCTTTTTCAAACTGACGGGGTTCCGGTTCAAATATTGCCTCAGGAATGTCTTACCGCTTCTTGAACGATTTGGTCTTTTTGCGTAGGCGTGTCAATGAGTCTCATTCTGTTTGGTCCCGGTTTAGGGATCATACTTTTACGCAATGCTTACCATTTGTATTGCTTTTTCTTAAAAGTTTGTGCTATAGCTTTTGCACCATATAGTGTCATAATAATTATTATATTCGTTCAAAAACTATCTATTATAGCCCTTATGATGTCAATTCGAAATATAAACAATTATATAATAATTTTAAAAAATTGATAAAATAGAAAGTTTTATGGGCATCAACGATATGTATGTCAAAATAGACCACCTTAATAGATTGCACTGAAATAGAGTCCTCTATTAATCAATTATTAATATAAAATATAGTTACTGAATACTGAATTAACTCATTAGCCGAAATAAAATAAAGATTCAAATTTTCAAAAATAATATAGTAAATTGACATAAAATAAAAGTTTTTGTTTTTTGAATTACAATCCATTATAATAAATATAGTAAAAAAAAAAAAGATTAGTCCTCAGTAGCTCAGTGGTAGAGCAATCGGCTGTTAACCGATTGGTCATAGGTTCAAATCCTATCTGGGGAGTTTAAAAAAATTGACTTAGTAATCCTTTAAATAGAAAACTAAAATAAAAATAAAAATTAACAAATATCGTAGATCTTTTTGAATTGAACTGAATAAAGATAAGAATAAAGTCTTTTTATTAATTTCGGCTATAAAAAAGGTTGATGGAAAATTTTGTAAATGAAATTAAAAAATAAAAGCAGTAATAAATCAATGATTTAATAAGTTTATAAGAGTTTTAAAAATAAAAACAAATTTTTTTACTAAATAAAAGGTGGGTTAGTTTAACTAAACGCTTTTTATTCACATTTATATATTAAGTTTAACACTCTTCAAACAATAGAGGTTCGAGTTGTGTTCATTTCATTTTAGAAAAATAGTTTACAGAGGAAGGTGAGGTTATAATAAGTTTAGTCTCAAATAAAATCACTTTACGAAATAAAAAACTTGTCAGAACTTTATGTAGCAGCAATTCTAAACTCGTTAAAGTTGTGTTTATTTGAGGCTAATTTTTAATCGAATGGATAATTCTAAATTTTGGTGGTATAGCCAAGTGGTAAGGCCGTGGATTGCAAATCCTCTATCCCCAGTTCGAATCTGGGTTCCACCTATAAAAAAAGCACAACTTTTTTAACAATTAATCCGATTGATTAGTTTAAACTTTAAATTGCAAAACCCGTTGTTTAAACCTATGCGAATTTTAAATATCCTTTGCTTAAATTGAATAAATGTTTTTAAATGAGCTATTCAAATAAAAAATGAAAGTCTAATGAATTCAGTTAGTGAGCTAGAAAGATTTTAAATATAACATTATTCAAATAAATGGAATGATAAAGTTAATTATTATGATATATTATGATATCGAACTATATGACTTATTTAACCTAAAAAAATAAAATTATTAAAAAAGTTATTTGTTTTGTTACCTTAGGTTAACCAAAAGAAAAGTCAAAAATTACTTTTAATATTAAAATAAATATAGATATACTTTTCATAATAAATAAATCTATATATAAGGCGAATGTTTTATTTTTTTTTATTTTAAAGTAAAACATTTATAAATAATAGTGGTTATTCAATTACTAGGGTATTTAGTGTTTAACAAATTCATTATGGAATTTCGGTTATTTAGAAATACGATTTTAATAAATAGTAAAAGTTGTTTTTAAATGCCATTTTTAAAATCAAAATCAAAATCAAAAGATTGCTAAATTAAATAGGATTATTATAAATTGATTATATTGATTTTTAAAAAAATCAGATCGTAAGTAATGTACTTTCCTATTTTTAAAAATAAAAATGAGTAGTCTGATTTAAACAAAAAACAAAGTTTTAATAAAAAAATAATAATTTTGCCATAACTCTGAAATAAGAAAAAAGACGTCTAAATATTAGAAGTAAAAATTCGTAAATATAGAAAATTTACCTTTTTTTTGATTAGATATACAAAACTTTTTGAGATTCAAGAGGTTAGGCTTGATAAACATTTAAATTTTTTGATAAGCAATCTGAGAAGCGTAGCGAATATAGCGAATCAAATCGTGTTATTTAATTTTGCAGTATAGAGGTATTAAAAACTTTCTTTTAAAAAACCCGTTAAAAATTAATTAAAACCTACTGGGTAATTAGTTGTTTCAAGATAATATGTTCAAAGATTAAAATATATTAGACACTACAAGATTCAACTTAAAACTTAGTAAAGGTGAGTCAAAAATAATGTTAATTAAAAGCGCAAGTGAAACAAAATAAAAAAAAAGCTTTCTTAGCATAAAAACTGGTGAATTTAACAAAGGTACAAGAAAAGCGTTTGTAATTACTTTTTTCTAAACAAAAAAGCATGAAAACTTATTGTTTATTAAATAAACTTTTAAAATTTGTATATTTCAAACATTTTTTTGATATTATATTACGCAATACAAACAAATTCATTTTTAATTGCTTGAGCTTTTTTCTTCTATAATTGAAGTAAGTTATAGTGTTAATAAAATTAAAAAATTGATTAATTCCTTTATAATTCTTTTATAATTCTTTTATAAATACTCAACGTTTATAACTCAGACAAATAAAAGAAGTGAACTTTCCTGAATTCAAGAATTGCGTTTTTTTATTTAAAGTTTTACCTCTGATATATTATTTGTTTCAAACAAATAAAGTCAAAAGTCTTGATTTGAATTTTGTGTCTATTTTAATGCATCCAGTGGGACTTGAACCCACGACGTCATTTCTGAGGCAGGTTATGAGCCCGCTGCTTTCGACCACTCAGCCATAGATGCATGAATTTAAAAAAGTTTGTTTTATGTTCTTTTATTTTAAGTGTTCATTTTTAATAGTCCAAAAAAAAATTTCTTTTGTTTTAATTTATTAAATTTATTTTTGTTTTTATTTCAAAAATGGAAATTCACCGCTACCTGTTCTTGCCTTTATAGGCAAGAACAAATAAAACAATAGAATTGAAAATGGTAATAAAAAAACAATTAATAAAAAATAATTCTTAATGAAAATTAAAATAAGCTTAAAATTACATTATATTTAAATCTAGACTTTCATTATAGTTAAAAAATGTTCAAATTTAGACTATAATGAATTGAAAATAATAATAGATTTATAAAGCATTTTTATTTTTTTTGTTGCTTTTTTCATTCAAAGGAAAATCACTCGAATTCAAATTTACAATCGCTTGTTGCATAATTATACTAAGTTTTAAATACTTAAAAAATTTATCTAAATCTGACTGGGCTATTTCAAATCTTAGCGGTATGTCATCAAAATTTTTCCAAAACACATTTAAGATTTTTGTATAATTTATTTTAGTTAATTGCGCTTTTTCTCGATCATTTTCAATTAAACGAAAAGTAAAAAGAATACATGAATTTAAATCATTAAAAGTTTCATAAATAATAAGTTTTTTATCTTTAACTAATTTGTTTTTTGTTTCATTTGCCAATTTTTTTAAAGGTAGAAGTACAACGTTTTTCATTTATTTTTAAGGTTAAGATAAGTGTAGTTTTAAATAATATTAATCGTTCGGGCTAAACTCTTAAAAAATGCCGAATTTATAGTAAAAAGCTTCGTTTTTTTGCTATGATTTTAATTTTATTGGTTTTTTTTAGTAATATTATTTCGCTACGTCAATAGTGCCCGTGTATTTTTTAGAAATAAAAATAGGTTTAAATAAAAGAACTTTTACTTATGATTATTCAAAAAAAATAAGTTTAAAAAGTCGGTGAAAACTTTTAAACTGAAGAAGACCTATTTTCTAATTCAGATAAATGATCCTCTTTGATTTTTATGCGCGTCAGTAAATTAAATGTTATTCTCTATTTGAAGCTTTATAATAGAAGTATAACATAGTAAATATGCCTATTTAACTCAGTTGGTTAGAGTGTCCGTCTCATACGCGGAATGTCACTAGTTCGAATCTAGTAATAGGCAGTAAATATTGACAAAAAACAATTTATTTTAATTCAAAAAGAAGCATTGTTAACATTTTTCTTTTTGCTTGGTTCACCAGTGAAATAAGAACAAAGAAATTTAATCGGAAACTCAAAGTCAGCAAAGGTTAAGCGACTTCAGTTTCATAGTTTAACTTTATGAGTTATAGTATCACCAATAAAACTTGTCATTTCGGTTTTATAAAAAGAGCTTTCTTTTGTTCTTTTAAACAAATAATCAAAGTAATAGGTTTAAGTTATAATAATTTTTGTAATTTAAAAATTTATTATAATTACTCTAAATAAAAAAATAGGAATTACAATATCCTATTTTTTTATTTAGAGTAATGTTGTTTAAAAAGTTTAAGAAGAGCAAGTCTTAGTATATTGCCGAGAACCAGACTTGAACTGGTGACACTAAGATTTTCAATCTTATGCTCTAACCAACTGAGCTACCCCGGCAAATTAAATTGTTTTTGCGCATACCCCCAAGGGAATTCGAATCCCTGTTTCCTCCGTGAAAGGGAGATGTCCTTGGCCTCTAGACGATGGGGGCGAAAAAATGCTAATTAAAGAATGTTAATTAAAATGTTTACGGCTAGAACTCGAACCCCTTATTTTGAGTCCTAGTCAGTGTCAACTAACCACTTAAACATTTTTTTTAAATAACTTTTAATTAACTACTAATATTATACATTTTCCAAATGAAAATTTCAAGTATTTGAATTTGGAATTAAGTGCACTGATAGAAAAACCTTTACAACAAAAATTATTTTCGTTGGAAATGTAACTGTAGTAGGCCTTTTTTTTGTTTTTAGTATAATGAATTTAAAATCAAAGGCAATTTTAGGTTATCTTATACGAAAACATAGTCATGTAACTCCGGAAAATTTAATTCTATTAATTGCACAGGTTTGCGAAAAATTAAATAAGACGGGACAAGTTTATCCAGAAATGTTTCATGGCGATAAAGGCAGAGTTTATGATGATAAATCGTTGAGACAGTTTTTAGACCGAGCAGGCATACCTTTATCCCAAGCCGGCTGAAATTAGAAAATCAATCCATTGAAGCCTATCATAATGATTTAAAAAGACGAATAGCTTTAAATTTTTTAAACGATTCAAGTGATTTAAGACGAAAGGCTATGAAAGTATTATCAAAAACGGAAAAAAAACAAAACAACAATGCGAAAGCTGGAAGTAAAAAGATTAGAGAAAAGTTATATAACACGGATTTTTTTGATCTAAACGGTAACTCTTTAATTGAATTAAGTGTAAAAGATTTTAATGAAGCAAAATCGATGTATAAATTTTTTACTCGAAACCAAGTAGATTTCTACTTAAACATACTGGATGATACTATTGAATACATGGGAAATCCGAAAGATTCAAACACTAAGTTAGTGCAATGGGGCCAAGAGAAAAAGTTAGAAGAGATGGATTTATCGTTAACTAATTTAATAAAGGGAGAGCCTGGTATTTCTTTAGAAGGGGTAAAAGAGAGATTTTCAAATACGGGTTCGAATGGTACTTTAGACGTAAGCGTTTCTACTTTATTAGTACAAGGTTTTTTAATGATGTCGTCTCAGAATTCTCAGATATTGGAAGGGGTTTCAAGCCTAAAAACTCAAAATGAAGAATTAAAAGATCAAAACACGGTTTTACAGAACAAAATGGATATTCTATTAAAGGAAATTAACTTCTATCGTACTGAGATAGAGGAAAAAAAGGAGAGGAAACAGAAAGTCTTAAAAAGAAAGAGACGAGATCCGGTAACTGTTATAACAAATGATACGTTTAAAATAATCATAGATTCATTCAAAGGTAGAAATAGCTTTAAAGACGTAAGGCTAAGAATAAGTTTAATGATTCTATTTGTACCTGTTTTACGTATTTCAGAACTTCGCTTTTTAAAAATAGTGGATGTGAAAAGCCTTTGGTCTCGGGAAGGTTATTTAAGTTGCAAACGATTAAAAGGGAGAGGTAAAGAAAAGAAATTAAAAGCTTTCTTAACGAAAGAAGGTTCAACCATAGTAAACGATTTTAGGTCTGACTTTAAACAATTACAAGTTTATTTAAAGTCAGAAAGTTGTTTGGTCGTTTGTAGAGAGGGTTCTTGTGAAGAAAGTTTAGAACGCGCTTATTTTACAAAAGTAGTAAATAGTTTTTTAAAAAAGTTTGATACTGAAACAAAGACTTTTAGATCTCATTCCTTTAGAAAAAGCCAAATAACTAAATTATGGAAAAGCACAAACGACATTGAATTTGTAAGACAAGTAATTGGTCATTCAAACATATCTACGACGAGTAGTTATATAGATGATTTAACGGAAGAAGAGATCCGCGCAAGATTACAAAGTTTAGATTGAAAATAAATATCGATTACGTTTTTCGTAAGGCTAAAAAGAACGAAAAATTCTTTTTCTGAGTTCTTTTTTACGTAACAAAAGGATGTTTTTTAATTTTTTCTTTTCTTAAACCAAAAATAGTTAATTTAAAATTGAAAAGGCTCAGTCAATAAAGCAAATCTCACCTTTTCAATTTAATAATTTTAAGGTTTATGAAAGGCAAAAGGGAAACATTTTAAACATATTTTTTTTGAAGAAAATCACAAAAAAACACAAAGGTTTTTTATGTGAGTTTTTAAGCATTAAAAAAACGTGTAATTTCTGACACGTTTTTGAAGCATAAAAAAGACGTAAAAATCAAAACAAAACCCACCAGAAAAATGCAATTTCTAACATTTTTTTAAGCGTGTGTTTTACAGGTAAAAGGCCAACACGTAATGTATATTTTGTTTTTAAAAATAACACCTTTTTTATTTAATAAAAAATATGTTATTTTTAAAAAAGGGCTTGTGTCTAAATTTGGAAAAACTGGGGTCAAATACTATCAATTTTTTACATGTCTTGGAAACATTTTTTAAAATTAAAATAGTGTTATAAAAAAGCACAGTAAAGAGTAGTAAAAAATGTAGTAGTTTTTGGTTCAATAGGTTGGCAAAAGAGGTTCGATCTGTTCGTAGTAAAGTAAAAATATATGATCTGTTATTAGTGTATCCTAATAGCTTAACTTGAGGGAGTTCGATCAGTGAATAGTGGGGTCAAATGCTTTAATTAAGGGCTGATTAAACATGGGGTGCGAGCTATAATAATATAATTTTTAAAAGCTATAAAAAATGAATAAATTAAATTTACTAGAATAAAATAAGATTCTAATTTCCTTTATTAATACCATTCCAGATTATTTAATATAGATTTTTTCAACTCGTTCGGCTGTAATGAAAAAATATGTTAAATTTTCAATTGTTAAAATTTAATATTTATAGTAACCCTAGTAGATTTTGTAAAACTTACGTTATAAACGTTAGGATATAAAGTCGAATCATTAGCAAACATGGGTAATTCAATTCATCTATAAAAAAATAAATTACTATAATTAATTTATTAAAAAAAAAATGGTTTAATTAAAAGCGAATATGTAGAATAGTATGACCCTATGTCAAATATACTTGTAAAGAGTCAAAATTAGTATCATTTACTTACTAGCCTAGGATTTGTTAGACGTACGATATCTTGATAACTTTAAATTTAATTCAAACAAATATATTATAGCATAGGGGGATTAAATTTAAAGTTATCAAATTAAAATAAAAAATAAGAAATTCGTTGTTTAAATAGCAAAAAACTAAGCCCGTTGATATTGTTAAAAAATTTTTTTTTAAGACAAAATTATAAAAGTTAAAAAAATTATAAAAGTTAAAAAAAAATAGGTTCATCTTTTTTTATACGGTTAAATTAATGAATAAATTAAATAAAGCGTAAAGTAATGAGAAAATCAGATAAAGAGTAAATTTTAAAAATAAAAAAAGTAGTTAAAAAAAATATGATTTATGTGAGTTTAGAAAAAGCAGTGAAACAATCACTGGAAGATTTCATGTATGAAGGTATATGTAGAACTATAAGATTTTTGGATTATAAATATTGGACAAGTAGTTTATTATATGCTATTGATCATATCGATAAATTCAGAAAAGAAGATGGCTTATCCAAGGGAGAAGACTTAAGCTTCATGAAAGATTATTGGGCTACATATAATCGGCTTCCAAAATATTATGCAATACATGACGTACAAGAATTAGAATTATTCGAAAATATGTTAAAGGACGCAATGTATGTAAAATATAAAGTTGAACACGAAGACCATCCAGATATAGGATTATTAACAGATTATGAAATTTTGTAACTAAAGTCCTTGTTTTGTTGGTTGCTGTATACAGAATCAATCGGGTTTACTTGGGAGTCAAGTAAATTTTGTATGATTAATTTATTTGGTAAATTATTAGATACGCATGTTGCGTATAATTATGATCGTAGCTTTATTCAGTCAGTTTTCGTCTTATTGTAGTAGTCTTATTTAGTCAGCCTTTGTTTTATTGCAGTAGCCTTATTTATTTTAATCCCAAAGTCTTTTTTATTAATACTATATGTAAAAACAGCAAGCACACAAAGTACATAATTTGTACTGCTTACTGTTTTAAAAAGGATATTTTAACTTTGTAAGGTTCGCCAAATGCGAACCTTACAAAGTGCCTATAAAATAGAATTACTTTGTAACAGTTACTGTTGGTTACTATTACAAAATTTCGCTACAAAGAGCAATGCATAGAAATCAACAGGTTTTACTTTGTACTCAGGTAATGCCCTTTGATTCCTTTATCAGGTAAATAATAAGATGTGTATGCTACGCATATTTAAAAAAATTTTTAAACGAAAATTATTTAATTTCTGAATTAATAAGAATTTTATTTAAAAAGGATTTCTTATTTTTATTCCGCTGCTTTGGGGTTCAAATCCGTAAAGCGGCGTTTCATATTTTATAATGAAAAAACTAGTCTTATTAAACGCAATAGACTATAATAAAATTAGAATTAACAATTTAAGCAAAAGTCGGTGCCCGAGTGGTTAATAGGCGCGGATTGTAACTCCGTTGGTTATCCTACGCTGGTTCGAATCCAGCCCGGCTCAAAGTAAAAAGAACTTAATTCAATTTTTAGTTAAAATTTAAAATAAATTTAGTGAGAAATAATTTTATAACATAGAATCTACGAAATTATTTTATTTCTGTTTTTTGAGTTTATTAAGAATAAAAACCTATTTAATATTATTAAAAAGCTTGTGCTATATAAAAAAATAAATTTTAAACTACTTGGCTCTGAAAGCCTTCTAGCGGAGTCGAACCGGTTCAAATCAATTTTTTTTGAATTTCTAACGTTTAGTTTTTCTATAAGATAAAATATGTAAAAAAATAATAAAAAATGATTTAAATAAAAATAAAAATTTGTTTTTTATATAATAATATTTAGAATATTAATAACAACATAAAGAAATATGTTTATTTTTAAATGACGAGTGGTTAAAATCGCCTTAAAAGAGCCTTGAAAAAGGATTTATAAGGGTTTATAAGGGTTTCGTTTTATGATTTTTAATGCGCCTCGAGCTGCGGCAATTCGTTAGCCTTTCGGTTTACTTTGCTCTTGGTTGAAATTCCAGTGCCGCTTAGGGAAGCTGGCCAAAAGCGAAAAGGCCTTAAATTGACTTATATGGGCCGTTTCGTTGTTTTTCGGGCTTTGGGCAGGCATGGTTGTTATTATAAAAAATATAATTTTAAAATCTATTATCTTTATTATGAATCCAGTATTATTAGCAGCTGTGACTCAACTAATTATTTATTAACACTTAAATTATGAAAAATTTTAAAACCCGTCATTTTAATTGGTATTACTTCAAACGAGCTCATTTTTTTTAAGAAAAAATTTTTAAATCAAGAAAACAAAAGTTTGTTTCAACAAACGCAAGGATTGATCATGGCGCATATCCTTCTATTGATCAAGAAGTTTTATTTAGTAATAAATTTTCAATTTTTCCTTTATCCGAAAGGGATAAATTATTTATTTTAGTGGAAGCTTTTTTAATTTTATTACCAGAAAACGTTATTTTAAAATTTCAACACTCGTTTGAAAATGATAGCAATATTCAGTTGCTTATTGAACAAAAAAGGATTTTAGAAGCCTAACAAAAATCCAAATTTACGAAAAGCGTTCAACTCAATGGTTTCGAAAAATCCCAATTGCAAGATGAATTAAACGACTATCGAAGCAATTCAGGAGGTCGCAAGCGCAACAATCGAAAAATTAACAAAAATGATCAAAGCAGACGAATTTCTTTTAAAATGGAATTCAAAAAAGTTATGCTATGATTGTTCGCGGTCACAAGATGAGACTGAAAAGATGGTTAATCGATTTTATGATTGTATTAAAAAAGGACCTTATGATCCAAGGCTCAAACCCATTCTCGCTAATGCCCTGGTTTTTGTTAAAATCAAAGACAATATTTAATTTCAAATCTATAACAAATGACTAAAATATATTTAAAACGTTTACTTAAAAAAAAAGTTCTTTATCAAATCGCTTTTAAGGGCGAAAGTCCTTATTTCGGGGCCCTTCACGATGATAAATTTTGGAACATGACGCTTCTATTTGCCCTCAGTGAGTTGGAAAATTATAGACGCGAAAGGGGGTTTCCAAAAAATTATTATGTTTTATATTGTAAAAAACATTATGCACGTTACCAAGAATTACCTAAATTTTTAACTATTGACCCGTGTGAAGTTGATGTTTTTAATGATATTTTAGAGCAATCCGTCGTCTTAGCCATTACATTTTATACAGGAGAAGTAAAAACTACCCTATTTGACCCGTTTCAATGGGACTAGAAAGAAAAATAAAATGAACAAATCAACGCTAAATGCATGTTCACTAATTTTAATTCCAAAAGGTTACATAGTATTTAAATATCTTATTTTTTCTATGCTAACTTACTCAATTACGTATACTAAATTTTTTAATAATTACAATCAGAAGGAGGGAAAAACTTAGCTCAGTCCTATCGCAGTAGTCTTATTCCTAATTAAACAAAACATAATGCCAGTAAATTTAAAAAGACTAGTAAGAAAGAATCTATTACGGTGTATCTGCGACAATGGTCTATCGAAATTTAAAGCAAGCCAAATAACGTTCTATAATTTAGCGCCAGGGATTTTAGAAATCTTTGACTCGCTTGATCTATTACGACAAGAGGAAGGGCTTCCTTCTAAAAATGATTTATTAACCCTGAAAAAATATTTGTGTCGTTATGAGAGCGTGCTTTGTAAATTTAAACTCGATTCAAATGATTTATATTATTTAGAATTATATTTACAAGACTCAATTTATACGCGTTCAGTCGAAATGTTCGGCGTAGAGGCTTATCATTTAATGGATAAATATAAATACAAAGGGTTTAAAGATAAAAGGTTTCCAAAACGCTATTAAAAATTCGTTTGAACAAGCTATGAGAGGTAAGACGAAAAACTATATCATGGCTCCATTTTCGTTCCATGATTTCTAAAACATAGCGCTTCATCATCCAGCAAAAAAATTTTTAATAAAAATTGCTTTTTTTAGCGAAAACAAACAATAGATTTTATAATTCAATTAAATATGTCGCGAACCATAAAGAAATTTTTCACTAAATTTTAATTCCAAAATATTACATAGTACTAAGATGTCTTCTTTTTTACTATGCTAACTTACTCAATTACGTATACTAAATTCTTTAATAATTATAATTCGAAGGAGGACAACACTTAGCTAGAGGTCTTATTGCAGTAGTTTTATTTATTCAAATCTCACCATCCTTTTTACAAGCCTATTTTAAAAAGGGTATTTTATTTTACTGTATTACGGTTAAATCCCGTAATACAGTAGTTAAATTCTGAAATTAAGTTATAAAAAAATAAACAACGTTTTTAGTTTTGTCAATACTTGCAGTTTTAAAAAGCGTTAGAACGTTTTTAACGGCTAAACGTACAATTTCAACTAGTTGTTTTCTTAATGAAATACTTATAAAAAAGTTAAAACACGGTTCTATCATAGTTTAGAAACCAAACTTTCTTTTTGTTGGTTTCAGTTTAAAACAGACACACTAGGAAGTAAGCTTTTTTTTAGTTTTAAAGCTCTAATAAGGCTTGTTTAGTTCGTGAACAAAAACGCGTTCTAAAATGTAACATCTAATTTTAATTAATTGTTACTATCACTATACTAAAAAACATTAAAAAATAATATAAAAAATTAAATTAATCTTGATTTGCTAAAGGCCAAAATTTAATTTTTTCAAACAACGTTATAAACACAGCATAAACGCGGAGAAGTAAGTTAATTCACTTTTTTGCACTTGAAAAAATAGCAAAGGGTGTCTATAATAAATATTGACTTATGTATGCATAGTACATTGAAAGTCATCCGCTTGTTAACAGAAAAAAAAAAAACTTAAAATAAAAGCTTAAAAATAACGAAATTAAAAAAAACAATATGATTAAAGCAAAATAAAAAAAAGCAACGAAGAAAGGGTTTTAAAAACCGTTCAATCAGGCCAAGTAGACCCTTATAATAAATACTTGGACTATAAGATTTTTGAACCTGCAGTCATTGAAGTTATTGATCGATTGGACCGTTCTCGAAAAAAAGGTAAACTAGCACCACAATATTACTTTTTGCGTTTAAAAAAATTTTATAAAAAATAATATCTTAAAAATTTAAACAAATGAGAAAGAAATTAATTTTATTAATTTTATTTGAATAAAACCCAATTTAATTAATTGTCTTACTTACTAAATCTTTATTAAATGTTAAAAGTTAGAAACTTAAAGTAATGAAAAATAGTATCAAAAATATTAAAAATAAGACAAAATAAAAAATTTAAATAACATGCAGAATTAAACCAACGAAGAAAAAAGCTATTTTTTACGCGGAATTTTAGAAGCGTCCATAAAAATTAGTGCGAAGAAAATGACAAAGAAAAGCATTTTATTTTACTACTGGTTTATTCTGTGCTTTTTCAATTACAAAAACTAAACATTTATTATTAGAATTTAATATATATTTTAAATTATAATAATAATATCATTAAAACTTTAGTATTTCAATCTGAGCTGACCAACCAATTTATTCTGAATTATCAACTTTTCCTTAAATAAATTTTGAAACAACCTTCAAATTATTTTTTAGCTGAAAAAAGACTGTATAAATAAATTCTTGAAAGAGAGGGAATTATTCTGCTTAACCGCTTTCAATCGCCAGCTGAAGAATTTAGAATGCATAATAGCTTAGGTAACAAGTAGAATGAATATTTATATTATAGTTTATTTTAAAATAATGTTTATAAAAATGTTTCTTTTAAACACTTTTTCGATTCTTAGAAATAGTGATTATATTTTTAAATCAGACGGAACCTTTACTTTTAAACGTTGTATTTAATAAATACATAATATATTAGAAAAAGCTTCATAAACTGTTGTTAGTAAAAGTTAAAAAATTTTTAATATATTTGATTTAATAACGAGTTCTAGTATGTTTTTTAACCAAATTTATAATAATGAAAGGTATCACTTTTGAATTATGTGTTATAATAAAACTAATTATAAGCCAAAATAAAATCTTATAGAGTTAGTAAATAGCTTTAGATATAAATTAGGCGATTGAAAGTAACAAATGATTTTTATTCTTTAAAACTATGGGATTACCTTGGTATAGAGTCCACACAGTTGTTCTTAATGACCCTGGAAGGCTAATCAGTGTTCATATTATGCATACCGCTTTAGTTTCAGGTTGGGCTGGATCTATGGCTTTTTATGAATTAGCGATTTTTGATCCATCAGATCCAGTTTTAAACCCAATGTGGCGTCAAGGTATGTTTGTATTACCATTTATGACACGTTTAGGGGTTAGCCAATCTTGGGGTGGTTGGACAATTAGTGGGGAAACTGCTAGTAATCCTGGTGTTTGGAGCTATGAAGGTGTAGCGGCATCGCACATTGTTTTATCAGGACTTTTATTCCTAGCTTCAATTTGGCATTGGGTTAACTGGGATTTAGAATTATTCTATGACCCACGTTCAAAAAAACCAGCATTAGACTTACCGAAAATTTTTGGTATTCATTTATTCCTATCAGGTTTATTATGTTTTGGTTTTGGTGCATTTCATGTTACAGGTTTATTCGGTCCAGGTATCTGGGTAAGTGACCCTTATGGTTTAACAGGAAGTGTTCAACCCGTTGCCCCCGCTTGGGGACCTGAAGGCTTTGATCCTTATAATCCCGGCGGTGTTGCGTCTCACCACGTGGCTGCTGGTATTTTAGGAATTTTAGCCGGCTTGTTCCATTTATGTGTCCGTCCACCAGAACGTTTATATAATGCTATTCGTATGGGTAACATCGAAACAGTATTATCAAGTTCTATTGCAGCGGTTTTTTGGGCCGCGTTTGTTGTTGCAGGAACGATGTGGTATGGTTCTGCAGCTACGCCTATTGAATTATTTGGACCAACACGTTATCAATGGGATTTAGGATTCTTCCAACAAGAAATTGATAAACGTGTACAAGCAAATTTAGCGGAAGGTAAATCATTAACGGATGCTTGGGCTCAAGTTCCAGAAAAACTTGCTTTCTATGACTATATCGGTAACAACCCAGCAAAAGGTGGGTTATTCCGTACAGGTGCGATGAACAGTGGAGATGGTATTGCCGTAGGATGGTTAGGTCATGCGGTATTCAAAGATAAAGATGGTAACGAGCTATTTGTTCGTCGTATGCCAACTTTCTTTGAAACATTCCCTGTTATTTTACTAGATAAAGACGGTATTGTTCGCGCTGATGTTCCATTCCGTCGTGCAGAATCAAAATATAGTATTGAGCAAGTAGGCGTTTCTGTAACGTTTTATGGGGGTGAATTAGATGGTATTTCTTTTTCAAACCCTGCAACCGTTAAAAAATATGCGCGTCGTGCTCAATTAGGTGAAATTTTTGAATTTGATCGTTCAACACTTCAATCAGATGGTGTCTTCCGTAGTAGCCCGCGAGGATGGTTTACGTTCGGACACTTAAGCTTTGCATTGTTATTCTTCTTTGGTCATATTTGGCATGGAGCTCGTACAATCTTCCGTGATGTATTTGCGGGAATTGATGAAGGGATTGATGAACAAATTGAGTTTGGAGCCTTTTTTAAATTAGGAGATACAACAACGCGTCGTCAAGGTGTTTAATTGTTTAAGCTAAATAAGATATTTAGTTAAAACATAAAACTACATAAAAATAAAAAAATATTATCTCTAATTTAAATAAATGAATCCCAATTCGAGTAAAAACCCTTCTCAAAGTTCAAAGGAGGAACCTTATCAAAAACCAAATTCAATATTAAAACGTATTGAAAAAATAGGGGCATGGACTGAGAAACAAGTCCATGCTTTCAAAAACTTACCCCTATATGTAAAATTAGGCATAGGGATTTCAGCAGGTGCAGCTGTCGGGTACGGGGCCTGGAAATTTGGCCCACTAGCTTTTACCTTTTTGCAAAACTTATATAAACCAGATATCTTAGAATCTGGAGCATCCGAAGACGTGGGTTTTAACCCTAGTGACGATGCTGGTTATAGCAGCATTGACAGAGTAGATGTCGTAAAGTCCGACAATGTGGGTTTCAACCCTAGTGACAATGCTGGTTCTAGTGAAATCTATAGTGACAATGCTGCTATCAGCAGCATTGTCACATCTATTTCGAATGAATCATCCTCGTCCAATTCGGAGGAGCGTTCCACTACGCCAAATGCTATATCGCCGGTTTCAACATCGGCTACAGAGCAAGAAAAAAAATAAATGATGTTTTATCTCTTTTATTATATAATATAATTATAAGATTTACTTTAGACTTTATAGATAAAACAAAAATGAGAATATTTACTTTGGGCTTTTAATATAAAAAAATTACAAAATCTAATATTTACAGGACTTATAGTAGGCGTAGTATAAAAAATGCGTAAAATAAATCACTACTAAATTTTTGATAAACATAGTAGTTCTGACTAACCGTTTTTATTTTTTTTATTTAATGATTTTGTTTATGAAGCATTGGTAAATACAAAATCATTTATTCATTTACTTTAATTTTTTATGGAAGCATTAGTTTATACGTTTCTTTTAATTGGTACACTAGGAATTATTTTCTTCTCTATTTTCTTCCGTGAACCGCCACGTATTATTAAATAATTCGTGATTTATTTAAATAGTGTTAAACTTTGCTTAAATAATAATTTTATTTGTTTAAATTTAAATAATAATCTATTTTACTTTGATGAGTAAAAAGTTTTTAAATTCATAAACAATCTGCCCTTAGAAGATCTGATGCAGAACGTTCAAATTTTGTTTACAATAAAACAAACTATTAAATGTTTGTTCAATAAATAATTTTAATCAAGAAAGAAAAGCTATTGATATTATTCTCCTAATGGCTACAAAAAAATCAACAAGTAAACAATCGCAAAAACCTGCAGAACAAGCAGCACCTCTTGGTACTGTAACAACAGTTGGCTCATTATTAAGACCTTTAAATTCAGAATATGGGAAAGTTGCTCCAGGTTGGGGAACAACTGTATTAATGGGAATTTTTATGGGGTTATTTGCAGTTTTTTTAGTAATTATTTTAGAAATTTATAACAGTTCAGTTATTTTAGATGATGTAGCGATGGGGTGGCAAGCACTAGGACAGTAATTTTTAATGGCTGTGGCTTGGCAAACATTGAGATAGTAATGATTAGAACACAAACAAAAAAACTAAAATTAAAAATTATTAAATGGACAAACGTGTTTTATTAAAAATAAAAAAATGTATTTTAGTAGACTTGAATAAATATAATTTAAAATAGAGCAAAAATAAACTCTAAATAGTATAATTGAAAAAAAAAATTACTAAAAATAGTCTAAAAAGACTTTTTACTTTATAATTTAAATACTATAATTGAAAAATTATATTGCGAGGTGCTTTATTACTAAATTTAACTTATTAGCTACTGGGTTGAAGAACAAACACTAGTTACTAAATTTAGTTCTCATGCTTTTGTTTTTACTTTTGGGAACCGCAGGCCGCAAAAAACAAACCTTCGGTTCCACAGGAAACAAAAACTAAAAATCAACGAAATCATAGTTAAATAATGATCAGTTTTATATACGAACTCTTTTAAAAGAAAAAGTTCAATTTACAATTAAAGCAATTGGTCCGACAAAAAGTTTTAGATTCTAAAGGTCTTGAACTGTAAAGGGTTTTGAGTTTAAAAGATCTTGGATTCCAAGGATCGTGAATTCAAATAGTTTTGAATTTGAAAAAATAGAGCGTTTAACGATGAGTTAAATGAGTTAAATAATTGAATAAAAAAATTTATAGTTAGAGCATGCGTTAAATAATCTAACGTTATAAATTTAAAAAGAAAAATTCAATAAAAATAAGAAGAAAATAAAAAAAAACATGTAGTGCTTTATTAAACTAAAAAGTTACATACTTCATTTGTAAGTTCGAGTAAACGAGTTGCAATAACTTCATTGCATTAAATTTTGTCAACAAAGCCTTTTTAGTTTACAATGTAAAAATTAAGTTTATAAAAACTTTTTTTACATTGTAACTAAGTTTGTTCATAAAAAGGTTAAGCTAATAAACCGTAATAAACTTAAATTAGCGTTATTTTAATATTTTAGTAATTATAGTAGTAAAAAATTTTCATTATGGCAGGTATTACCGGTGAACGCCCCTTTTCTGATATTTTAACAAGTATTCGATATTGGGTTATTCATAGCATCACCATTCCTTCATTATTTATTGCTGGTTGGTTGTTTGTAAGTACTGGTTTAGCTTATGATGTATTTGGAACACCGCGTCCAAATGAATATTTCACTGAACAACGCCAAGAAACGCCGTTAATTACAAATAGATTTAATGCTTTAGACCAAGTTAAAAAATTATCTGATGTTAGCTAACTGATTACTAAGCACTAAAAGACAACAAATGTTTAATATGAAAAAAATCTTTTTTATGTATAAGCGTTATAAATAATCAGTTTGAAAAACTTTTTTAAACTCGATAATGCTTCAGATTTAATAAAAAAAAATGAAAGCGACAAATCTAAAAATAAAAAAGCAGTAATAAAAAAAAATAAAAACGTCAAATCCAAAAACTCAAAAAGTTTATTAAAAGCTTACACGTTTCAGCCAATCTAATCTGTTTTAGTACAACGAAAAACAGCAGAGCATATCAATTATAAAAATATTATACATAAAATTAAAAATTTTGTCAAATTACTTATTTTTAAATAGTTTTTTATAATTGAAAAATTAAGAGATTCAATCTTGAGTTTCCATACTTTTTTAATCTTGATTTTACCCGATTTTTTTTTGATATTTTAAGTCAGACTTAAAATTTTTATACCATCAAAAACCTTTACAACGGTTTTTATTAACAAAACCAAATTATGACTACTAAAAACACATTGCGTAATTATCCAATTTTTACTATTCGTTGGTTATCAATTCATGCCTTAGCCGTACCAACAGTGTTTTTTTTAGGGGCGATTACAGCAATGCAATTTATTCAACGTTAAAATGACGTCTGTTTTAACTATGAACAAATAGTTTATGTTGGAGCCGAAGGGAGCCGAAGGTTTATTTCATGCGTTTATGAAGAAAAGAATATTAAATCGATTTTTAAATAAAGTTTAAATAATGGTTAAAGCAAATCCAAATAAACAAACTGTAGAATTAAACCGAACGAGTTTATATTGGGGCTTATTATTAATTTTTGTTTTAGCGGTTTTATTTTCAAGTTATATTTTTAATTAAATTTTTATAAATGATTGACTCTTTTAGTTATTTACGCCATTTTAAAACAAAATGTTGACTTTTATGCAATAAAACTCACTAAATTTTTTTTGGTTTGTTACTAAACTGTTATTTTACAAAGAAATCAGTGCTATTTATTTAACTGTGATAGAACTAAAACAATTAAACTTTTACATTGTTAACTATGCTTAAATAAAGGTAAATACATGTCTAATATTGGAACAACAGGCCGTATTCCATTATGGCTAGTGGGAGTCGTTGTAGGCCTTGCAGCATTAGGTTTATTAAGTGTTTTCTTTTATGGAGCTTATTCTGGTTTAGGTTCATCTTTATAATCAAAAATAAACTTTTTTGTTTATTTGACAAAAAATCCTTTAATGGTTGTTAAAAAAGTTAACTGAAATTCATGTTTTACTATGATTGCTTACACTTTAGCAAAATTACCGGAAGCTTATGCGCCTTTTGATCCAATTGTTGACGTATTACCCATCATTCCAGTACTTTTCCTATTGCTAGCTTTTGTATGGCAAGCTTCAGTAAGTTTTCGTTAAGTTAAAATTTGCGAAAATATATGTGTCTTTGAACGTTAATTAAAACCCAATCATCTTTAGTTTTGTTGATCATTTAATTTATAAATTCTAAATACCGTAACAAATTCAATACGGTTTTACAATTTTTAATCCCGGGAACCAAAATCAAAACTTATGTCATTTCCCGGCAATTTTTTTATTTTATTTAATAATTCATGAATTTAGAACTTTTATTGCAATTAGCAGCTTTAGTTACCATCGTGGCGGCGGGACCTTTAATTGTAGTATTGTTATCTACATCATCAGAAAGTGGGCTTTAAGGGGCGCAAAAATGAAAATGACAAATAAAAGTGTAAATTCGTCACCGCCTAAAGAAACATTGATTCAAAGGTTTTGGCTTGGGTCGCCTGTAATAAATCGTACGACTTATGGTCTAACTACCGCTCGCTTCCCTCAGAAATTTTTTATGGGCACAGAGGGAGTGGTAGTTGGCATTGAGGTGCCTTAGCGATTTTAGCCGACATTGAATCCGATCCCATGATTTTGATTTTGATCAACCCCGGATCTGGAAGACGATTATCAAGGTTAGTTGATGCGCATGGCTAAAGCTTTTCGGGGATGGCTCTTCCGATAATTCTGAGACCGGGGTTAGTGCTGATACTGGTGACAATTCAAATACCAGTGTTAGTCTTGAGGCCACTCAAAATCCTTTGGATCAAGACATTTGATGAGCGGATGACCCTTTTGAATAATAATGACGGGTCTCCGGAAATTTAAAATTTAAAATTTAAAACTGGCAAAAAAATTGAAGAGCTTCGGAAAGCTTTAAAGAACGGTCAAGGGCCTACCCCTGAAAAATGGCAAAAAAAAGTTTCGGAGACACCAAAAGAAACCGTAATATTACTTAAAGAAACCGTAGTACTACCTAAAGACGAAGAGACGTCGTCAAAGAAAGATTAAAATAGAACCATACATTTAAATCTTTTAGAAATAGTAATTTAATTTGGTTTTAAAATTTGGGAATGAAGAAAAGACCATTAAGTCGATTATTAATGTTAAACTTTTCTCACATGATTCAAGAAAATCAAATATTTATCGGTTTATTTATTGCTCTTATTAATGGTATTTTTGCTTTACGTCTAGGTATTGCTATGTATAAACGTAGCTAAATATCAAAAACTTTGCTCCTTTTGTAACCGTTTTGAAAATTTGTTATAAATAAAACAAAACCATTTTGAAAAGCACTGGTTAGCGGTTTGAATTTAAAGACTTTATACGTTGTGCGTTTCTTTTTTGTTTAGTTTATGACACCTATTTTTCAATTAACTTTATTTGCTTTTGTAGCCGTTTCCTTTTTATTGGTGGTTGGTGTGCCAGTTATTTTTGCATTACCAAATGGCTGGACAGAGCGAAAAAACGTTGTTTTTTCAGGTGTGAGCGTTTGGTTTATTTTAGTATTTGCCGTAGGTTTACTAAATTCATTTATTGTTTAAAAATTATTTAGTCTTAAATTCAAAAGCAAACAACAAAAACAACCAAAACGACAAAAACTACAAAATAAGAAATCGATAACTTTGAATCAATCGTCTTTGTAATTTTTATAGTTTTTGTTAAGTTTTGTTAATTATTAGCGAATTCGCACAACGTGTAAGTAGATGGGAAGATTACAAAACCATTCTCATTACACGTTTGCTAATATAATGTTTTGCGAATTGCGAATGTAATGATGTGTTTTATTTTTTTTTTTTTAATAGGCTACTTAATTTGAAAACGTTAACGTTTATTTAAAAGTGCCAGGAAAACTAACCTTTGTTAGTGTTGTTATTACTTTACGGTAATCTTAAAAGATTATCCTCTAATATTTACGGAAAATATCCCTTGATATTTTTTATAAATATTTCTATTTAACTAATAAATCATGGTAGCTAAGCCTTCATGGTATTATAATTCGTCGGATGATGAAAATTTTTCTAATAAAAAAATTAGTGAAAAAAGTTCATCAGATCCGGCAACTAATCAAAAGAGAAAGTCCGTTTTTATCGCCGATGCAAACGGCCAAGTCTTTGAGGTACAGAAAAGAAGTAGTGATAAAAAGCCACTACAGAAAAAACTTGTAATTGCAAATCTTTGGAAAAACCAAAGTAATCAAGACAAGTTTCGTCAAGGTATTCTCGACAGGGCTGACGCTCTAAGGAGTGAAGCGAGTGAAAAGAGTGGAAAGAGTGGAAAGAGTGGAAAGAGTGGAAAGAGTGGAAAAGGTGGTCGGAGTGAAGCAAGTCAAAAAAGTAAGCGTATTTATCATAAAAATCTAATAAATGGTATTAATTACCATGTTTATAAACAGCTTGAACGTGAAGGTCTCACAATACCAGGCGTTTCAAAAAGAGTAACAAATTCATATGTAATAAAAATTGCAATTGATTATTTAAAGCAAAAGTGGCTTCTCTGGAAAATATCACGGCGTAAAAACGTCGAAATATGGAAAGTTTCTAGACGCAGAATAAATTTAATATTAAAAAAATTCCCAACCAAGTTTTTAACAATAGTTTTAAGTCCTGCATTTGCTTATGGTTTATATTTTTTCGCAACCGCGCCAAATGAGGGCCGTGGTCAACTTCTAAGTACTCGTTTTCCAGGTTTAAAAGCGGTTATGAGTCATCCCGAAAAAATAACTTTAAATACATGCAAATCGGTATCTTATTTAAAAAAAATAAATTGGGAAACTTTTAGACGAATTAACTATTATCCTGGATCAACGTTTATTCGTTTTAGCCCTGATTCTCGTTTAGTTACAGATAAATTTTTGGGAAGTGCGTTTATAGCAAATGATTTAAAATCCAATACCCCAAAAACTTTTTTTTTATTAAATCGAGAATACAACATTTGTTTCAAGTCAAGAAAACTTCTTAATTTCATACGAAAATTTAATGAAAACATTGAACTTGCATCAAAATCTAATTATACACAATCGCAACTATTTTCATTACAATATTTTCAACAACATTATATTCGTTTCGACGTTATTCCAACAAATTTAGGCAATACTTTTGCCATTGAACAAATTCCAACTAAAAAATTAAAATCCCGTCACAGAAAACACAGAAATGGGCATAGGCATGGGCACAAACACGCTCCATTATTTGACAAGGTGTTTCAACAGTCAGTTGAAACGCCGATAAAACAATCAATCAAAAAAACTTTAAAAAATAAATCTAAACTTGAGTTTTCTCAACCTACTATAACACATCTTGATTTTGTAAGGAATCTTTTAATTCAAGAAAACCTATTTTCGGAGCCTCCTGTTGCTGATTATCAACGTTATCTTCAGTATAAGACGGCAAACTGTTTGGGTGTTTTTAGAGAAGTTGTTGGAATGTATGTTCATCAAGGGGCTATGATTGAAATTGAAGATGAAGTATTTGAAATTGATTTCTATTTTAATGACAAATATAATGTAAGTCGTCAGTTAGCAAAGTTTATTACTTATAAACAACCCAAACCAGAGCAAAGATTAACTCGCGATCGTATAATTGAATATCGTTTACAAAAAGCTTTAATAGAAGACGTCAAACAGTTTTCAAAAGAAGATCAGGAACCTGATATTGAAAACGACATGGTCAATAAAAATTTAACATCTCATTTTAAATATGAATCTCAAGGGGATAAACTCAATCCATATGGTTATATAGAAACGGAAGAAAAAGAAATCAAAAATGCTAGTGCAGAATATATTCGGAAACAAAAGCATGCGAACCATCGCATATTACCAAATTTTCAAAAAACTTTATTTAAATATATCGAGGGTAAATTAGCTAAAAATAATATACAAAGTCAACCATTTTATTTAGCCTTTAATTTAAACTCGGCTTTAAAAACGCCTCCAACGATTGAAGGTTTACGTGTAAGGCGTTATCCTAAATTATCTAAACAACAACAAAAAGTGAGAAGGCGGATAATAAAGGCAGATTCTGAATTTTTAAAGCGACAGTTATCAGGTTATGTTTTTCCAGATTCTACTCTAAAGGACCTTTATATCAAACAAGCTCGTTGGGAAAATCGATGGTTTATAAAAGGTTCAAGTATCGAGGATGATGTTTATATTAGAATTGTAGGGCCCCCAGAATTAAACCACTGGGTATTTAAGCAAGTGTTACAATTAGCATTAACACCAAAAGATACGATTCAAATACCACAAATACCAAAAAGAAAAGGTTTTTTAGATGTCCTATTCAACAAAAAAGAAAAAGAAATTACGTATCAACCGCCAATTCATGAAGCATTAATTCCTTACGAAAGGCCAGACCCTTGGTCAAAAATGGCCACTCCAGTGTCGATGCAACGTATAGCCGATCCACAAATTTTGGAATCACAAAACCCTTCCGGCATGCTAAAAGGTACTTTTTATGGGCAAGGAACACAAGATGCGGGTGTTAAATTTGTGGAACAAACACCTGAACCGAAAAAATTTAACTACCACAAAAAAGAAAAATTAAATTATATTTATTCGCCTGAATCCGATAATGAAAATAAAAAAGTAACCATTGCCTTAGATTTACCTTTTACATTAGAATTTGAAGATGCTAAAAATGTTCAATTCGATAGTGACAATAACACTTTAGATGTTATCGCGGATAATAGACGTCCGTTACCAAAGCGAAAATTAGCAACCGTTTTTCCTACTACTCATTCTCAAACTCGAACTTATGAACCTAAATTTATGGGTACTAAAATTGATTTAGATCATTTCAAAACGCATTTTGACATTGGCACAAAGTATAATTCAGATCTAACAAGTTATCGTTATGATCGTAAACTGAACCGTTTAACTTATTATAATAACCGTTTTCGTTCTAAACTGTTTGTAAGATGTGATATCTTGGACCCTATATTTTTAGGCCAAATTGCTTTATGTATTTATTTTATAAACGTTAGTCGACGTATTTATCATGATTATTCAGATTCTTTTTGGGAAGGATTAGAGCAATTTTTACTAACTATCAGATTTCAAGATTTAATAAGTTTTAAAAGTTTAGGGGATTTTGTTATACCAGCTAAAGATATTAAAGTAACGTTTTCTGATTTCATGGGTGCCCATGATTTAGTGCATCGTTTTTTACCTGTAATTTTATTTTTACGGAGTAAACATTATTGGTTTTCTGAAATTCCAATTTTGGACAAACTTATGCTGATTAAACCAAAATTTTCATGGGATTATGTACAAAACCAACAAGCTTATCGTTCAGCAGAAACTGCATTATTAAAACAAACAGTAGAAGAATATTCGCAAAATCATGTTTATTCAAGTAATATTGTTAATACTGGGTTCTTATTAGTAGGAGCACCAGGTACAGGTAAAACATTTTTAGTTCAAGCACTCGCAGGTGAAACTAAATGTCCAATTATCACAAATGCTTATGAAAAAAAGACTGGTGACGCATATAATCCACAGCAGCTTGCTGAATATCAAATTACAACCGTTGTTCGTAAATTGTTCAAAACTGCCAAGTTTAGAAGTCCATCTATTCTTTTTATTGATGAAATAGATGCGATTGCACGTCGTCGAAGTTCGGTATTGGGAGTAGAAGATCAAAACCCGTTAGGGCCGTCATTATTCTATGGGCGTCCCCATTTTATAAGACACCAAGCGTTGAGCTCTTGGCAAAAAATAAACATTATTCAACAAGAGCTTGATTTAAATCATAGTGATTCAAGTTATTGGTCAATCAAAAATCCACAAATTGCTAATGCTTTACTTCGTCCTCGAACGGCTAAGCAACGTTTTAACTCATCATTAGGTTATAAATTGCCACATTTAGATGTGCAATATTATTTAGAAAATCATGCAACAAAACAGGCAAACATTGATAGTGTTACTGTTTTACTATGTGAATTAGATGGTATGAGCCAAAGAGAAAATGTGGTAGTCATTGGAGCAACAAATCGTCCTGATGTTATTGACCCTGCTTTAACTCGACCTGGTCGTCTTGGTGAAATTGTTTATTTAGATTTGCCAAACAAACAAAAACGTTTAGAACTATTAAAATTTTATGCAGGAAATACTTATGATATAAACGCCGATTGGGAATTTTTTGCAAGTCAAGGGCAAACAGGTGGACTGAGTTCGGCTCACTTAAAAACAGCAATGAATATTTCAACATTAGCATTAATTCGACAAAGTTTAGATTTAACAAAACAGGATCGCTTTCAAAAACGTGTTCTTCCACCACATACTAACGCAACTTTAGAATATGGTATTCAAACTGTTAAATTTCAAAATCTTTATGTTATTCAGGCTGCACATCGATTAAATCGTCAATTTCATAAACGCTTTTTTATCCCATCCATCTATGACTTATTAAGTCAACAAACGTTTGTTTTTATCACTAAAAACATTGAAACTATAGAATCGAAAGCGACTTATCTTGTTACTCACATTGATGGTGTTTTTGTTGAAAAACGAATTTATATGGATCCTTCAAAAGGCGCTGATGTTTCGGCCCCACATCAACCTTCTAAATTAAATGTAAGTGCAATTGCAAAAAAAATCTATCAGCATCGTTTTAAGCAATTAAGACTCCTTTGTCTAATAGCTTCCGCCTATAATATTGGTACATTTAAAGATTTTCAACATTATCAGCAAGTGGGTCTAAAGTATCTTAATACTCTTTTTCAAGACCTTGATGCTTCAACCTCTGAAAAATTGCGTTCTAAAATCGTAGACAAATATGGTAAAAGCATAGAAGGGTTTAATACAACAATTGTTGACTTTGGCGACTATAGTCATCGTCTGTTTGGCTTTAATAAATATACTATAATTGGCTACTGGTTATTAATAGATAGTGCCTATAACATAGATAATCCAATGGCAATCCGAATAAAAAAAATTTATGTTCAACACGAATCAGAACAAGAAGCCGACTATATGGATTCTAATTTTCAACGAATTTGTCCTTCAAACAGAAACCTTGTTAATTATAATCTTATCACTTCTTTTGAAAGTTCGACCATTCTACCACAACATACTAAAAAATGTGCAACATTACAAAGCCAATTTTTTGGTGATGAATTAATGTTACAACGTGCAGCATATTACAATGCCGGAAAAGCATTGGTCATTGGTTTACTTGAAGATAACTTATTTGATGCATTAGTTTTAACACTTTGGTCTAATATTAAAACGTTACATCAAGGGCGATTTACACAAGAAACGTTTGTTCAATCGTTAGCTTCTCAACTAATTGCTAGACGTCAATTTGAAAGCTATTTATTAGCTTTAATTGCCGGTAAAGCTGGTGAACATATGTTATTAACTAATTATCAAGCGAATCTAATCGAAGTCAATGGGGAACGAAAAAGTTTAAATTATTCTGATATTGGACTAGAAGAATTACAACAAATGGGTTGGTTAGCAAATATTATGGTTGAAAAAGGACTATATTACCATATAGATTCAGCTTTTTTAAATCAAACAATGGTGCCAAGTGTGCCAAACGTATTGAATAAAATAAACTTAGCAGAGTCAAATGAAGGTATTGGTAAAGGCACAGCCGAGTTAGATTTACAAAATAGTCTTGAAACAATCCCATATTGGTGGCAATCTAAATTACGCTATGAATCGACAAATTTAGTTTTTGCTGATGGTCAATGGACTACTTTTTATGAAACGGAAAACGAAGGGAAGGTATTTAATCCGAACGCACTCTATGAACCTGCTATGCACGAAGCGTTTACTTTAAATTCTATTCATAATGTCGGGTATGCTCAAATGTTTAATGGCCCAACTGAAATTGAAATTTTAAATAATCAAAATAATAAAGAAGCAAAAAACACGGAAGAAATCAAAAATATGCAAAAAATTGAAAACATTGAACAAATAAAAAATACAAACGAAAGTGTAAATCCGGTTGACCAAAAAAACGAAAAAGTTCAAGAAGCGGTTAATGAGGCTAAAGGTCAAAGTATTAACTTTACTTCGTTAAATGAAGAAACCATTAATAGTTTAATTAATTCCGCAGATATTACCTGGAATGGCTTTGCTTCAACGAAAGTTGAAAAAATGTTTGGTCAATTAATTTTTGAAAGCTTCAACAAAACCTTTGCTTTATTTGAAGCAAACCGTCCGTTATTTGATTTATTAGTACACGAATTTTATGTAAATAACCGTATGACCGGATTAGACGCTAAACGTATAGTCAAACGTTTTTTAGACCAATCTACATATTTAAAGAAACCTTTAAATAACGTACCATTGTTGTTCAATTTAGAATACTATCAATATATTTATTGCATAAATTTTCAATTTACTCAATTTAAAAATATACCTTCTAGTTTTGAAGGGTGCGTTTTTTATTATTACGGTTGCCTATTTCAATCATTACCAAATAAGAAACCTTTTATTACAAGCACAAGTCTTGCATTTGTGTATAATTATGGCTGTTTATTTCACCCCTCGTCAAACAAGAAACCCTTGGTTACCATTTTAAATCTTGCATTTGTGTACAATTATGGCTGTTTATTTCAATCATCGTCAAATAAGAAACCTTTAATGACCATTTTAAACCTGGCATTTGTATACAATTACGGTTGTTTATTTCAAAAATTAAAACTGAGCAGCCAATTCTCGTTTTCAGTTTATAAAAATTATGGTTTTCTATTCATGAATACTAAAGTACTAAAACCTTTAGAACTTTCACTGATTTTTCATTACGGTTATTTATTTGGCCCAACGAATATTCAAGTGTATGCTTATTTAATAAACAACAAGACACTTTTTATTTATTTTGTGAATCTAAATGTTTATCATTTAAAACCAGTTCCAATTGGGTTATCAGTTGAATAAATAATCAACCAAAACATGTGTGATTTCAAAATGGTTTTGAGTGGATATGCGCTTTTTTAACAAATTATCTAAACTTAAATGTTTAATTTTTATTTAAATTAAGTTTTTTTAAAAAACTACTTAATTTAAATGAACTTCTATACGTTTTACAATGTAATAGTCGAAATTTAGATGTCAATGTTATTTGAAATTTAGACGTCTATATTTATTTGAAACTTAAACTTAAATAAAACTTTTATTATAAAAGTTTTATTTAAGTTTAAGTTTTATTTAGTATTATTTTATTTTACGTTTCTATAAGTATTAAACTGGCTATAAATTATGTACCGGTTATAGGCAAATCAAATAAGTTATAATGTAACCTCAACGTTGTTTAAGCAGACTAGGCATGCAATAAAACATAAGGTTGTTTTAAATATGTATCCCTTTGATACATCCTTAGGCAACATTACATAGTAAACTTAGAGGAGCGTATTTTACGGGCTATTTTGATGGGAAAAGTCGTAATGAAACCAATGTTATAACCACTTTTTGGACTAAAAATAGAATTCAAAACCACATTTCTCGTCCAAGGTCTAGTCGTAATTTCTTATATCACGTAACAAAATGGAACGGTCTTACTAAAACAGGCGCATACGTATAGCTCTTTAGCAGATCGCCAGAATCCTTTTCTTAAATAGTTGCACGCTTTCTACTTTAAAGCGTATCATAAACCTCGTCCAAATAACTCCGACGTAACGCATGTTACCGCGTATGTTGTTCAACTGAAATATTCAAGTTCCGATAAGAAAGGCGAAATTGTTTGGACTAAAATCGGTTTTGTGAATACCGGAACTTATGTGGAAGACCGTTTTGATCATAATACGATAGTCGTCGAAAAAAGCCAGTTTACCTTTCCAAAATAAATTGGTCAAGCCTTTAAATCAATTGGGTTAGCAAAATATCAACCTTATAGTCGGCATCACTCAAGCTTTGGGGGGTGGGTCGGAGTTACTCGACGGTCGTATATTTGAACAGATTGATAAAAATTTAAATGATACTAAAACCTGCGTTAAAATCGCAACAGCACGTTATCCAAACGAAGACTTAGATGGCTTAATACCTACTAAGTTTGATACGCCGCTTGCAAAAAAGGCTATTTAAAAGTATTTATTTAAATATCGAAAAACATTGTTTTGTACGAACTGAGTTTTAATAAAAACTAAACAAACCTTTAACTTCTTCTTGTGAATGAGGCTCCACTTTAAGTGGAGCCTTATCGTTGATGACCATATTCTACTATTATAACTATTATATATAAACATAAAAAATTTATAAATATAAAAAACTGGGTGATAAACCAAAAACCGATGAAATCTTTAATTTTTATTAAATGCTATTATAATTATCAGGTTTACTTTTGACCGAAGGTTTTACTTTTGTAAAAACAAATTTTTACAAAAGTAAAAATTCTAATTTCGAAGATTGTGATAACAAAATTAAAAAATAAAGTTTAAACTAAGATAATTATTTATAAATTCTTAAAGTTGAGACGAAAAAAAAACTAAAAATTTAAAAAGTGAAGTGGTTAATTGTGAAACAGTAAAGTTTTATTAAAACTGTGATTTAAATCTGTAATTTCTTTTGTTAAAAAATCTAATAAGGGCCAAAAATAAATATCATTTATAATAACAATAGTAAGTTTGGGTTTTAAAATTACATACATTTGAGAGGTAAAATAAGTTGAGAGGTAAAATAAGTTTCCCAAATTTGCTGGACTAAACTCTGAATGTGCGACTTCAAGCTAAGGCGTTTTTTCTTCACTTTTTTCATTAGGTGGGTGGATAATAAGAATTAGGTGGGTGGTTAACAAGAACAACTTTTATCATTAGGTGGATTGTTAATAAGACCAACTTTTTAAGTTTCTGAAATTTCATTTTTACCTTATTTTTGTTGCATATCCCACACGTATTTAAACAATATATAATTTTTATTAATTCTTTATAAATTTAAGTTAACCTTTTATAATCTAAGTTTTTAATAAAACTACATTTAAAAATAATTCGATTTTATTAAAATCATAATAGAAAACCTTAATATAATTGTTGCTTAAAATAAAAACTTGTTATGAACATTAACATTTACCAATTTTTTGCCTATTGTAAAAAATCAAAAAGTATAATTTTTGCTGTTTTAGTGTATGCTTTGTTTGGCGCATAAAGATAAACACTAAAATGTTTGGCAGAGTCTACACTCTACAAAACAAATGAAAATCTTTTGTTGTTAAGGTTTGTTTAAATTTAATATAAAAAATTCAAACTTTATATTAGATGTTATATTAAAAAACTGTAATGAAACCCATTCTAACGAATAACAGTTCAATTATTCGTGTTATTAAATCTACTGCAAAAAAAATTATAACACCGGATAAATTCGATCCCGTTGCGATTATGGAATTCCTTCAAGCGTAAGGAGGTTTGCATACTTATTTTAAATTTAAAAAAATTGGAGATTTGGGTACAGTTAGTTTTTTTAATGCAGCTGAATCAAAGTCTAATTACCAATTTAAATTACTTTACTAAAGATCACGTAAGACAAGGGCTTTTAACCAATTATACCCTTAAAACAAACGTTGAATATGAATCGAATGCTTCTCTACCATATTCAAAACAAGAAGAAAAACAAATGAGAGATTTATTAAAACGAGATGGGATTATTGAAACCCCAAGGCATCAACATGAAGCTTGGAGATTTCGATTGCAGCGTATTCTTTGGGAATAAATTTACTTCAAATGATTATTTTATCTTAGTTTTTCTAAACCTAAAATTAAACTTAAACTTTTTAATCTTTATTTATAACTCAACTTAAAGTTGAGTTATAAATTTTTATTATAAAAAAAAACCAAACTAAGAAACATATAATATTTTATAGTAAGGTTAAGCGATTAGTTAAAATTATTTTAAAATACTGAAAGCTAGGTCTTTTTCGATTTATTCACGCTGCTTAAAAATCGAGAGCAATGGTACTTTTTTTAGAAATGCTTTGATTAAATTTATTTATTTTTTACTTAATAAAACTAATAGAAGCATAACATTAAAGTTTTTTATTCGAATTTTCACTGTTAATTTAATTATAAAACTTTATAGAATAATATTAACCAATCTTATTTTAAATGATCTTTTAAAACGACTATGCTACGAATACGAAGTTTTGCTCATTTCTAATCTTAAAATAAGCAATTCAAAAAAAAAATAAAAACTAAAGAACAGTAAAAATAAAAAAGTGACGTTTAGTGTTTGTTCTAAAAGCAGATCAACCTAATATATAGGATGCAAATCTTAATCGAATTTATTAAGCGTAAAATGTTTGCAGATGATTTTAAAAATCTAATATCAAGCATTAAATTTCAATCTTCGGTCGACAAACTTCACAACTAAAAGAGGGTTAGAGAGAATTTCCATTATCCATAACCTCTGAATTGAGTAATTTGATCAGGTATTTATAAGGTACAGATAAATTATTTAGCCTCTTTATTGATTATATCGAAAATTTTTCTAATATCCATTTCAAGAACGTATCTTTTATCGTTGATACTATCACAAGTTAATTTTATATAAGTAGCAACGTCCTGTATGCATTGATTTTTTCTGAAACCGAAACTAAGTTGGTTTGCTTTGGTTCAGACGGAAAATGGTAAACAAACTAAAAACTTTTATGAAAAGATACCGGTAAAATACTAATAAAAAAATTTTTCGAATGAAAAGCCTCCTTTGGGTATTCTAACTATGTACGATCGATGTGCTCCAGTATTAGTACTATCTGCTATTCAAAACACGGCACCATCCACGCCAGATGTTATTTTATTTTTACTGAATACTACTTTCTTAACTGCAAATACTGGGCTTGCAAATTGTCCAATAATCTGGTATTGATAGTTTTCTATTTTATCAATATTAGTTTCTAGGACGAATTTAACTAAGAAATCTTGCAAATAAACTTAGGTGAAGTCACAATCCTTTCATTTAATCTTGTTTCATTTAAGTTATTCCTAAATTGTTATTAAGGTGTTATATTTTTGAAACTGAAATTGAATAAGATTATTCTTAGGAAAGTTGTTTGCCCTTTCTCCAAGTCAGCAATTTTGCGATTTTAAACATAACCTCAATAAAAGTAGATAGAAAAGTAATTTACAACTTAAATAGAAAAAGCAAAAGAAATAGTTTGCTTTATTTTAAAGGCTAAAATATTCTCAACTTATAAACAAAAACTAAAAAAATATTTCTGGGACTGTAGTTCAATTGGTTAGAGCACTACCCTGTCACGGTAGAAGTTGCGGGTTCGAGTCCCGTCAGTCTCGTGCAAAGAAGCCATTAAATGAAAGTATAAAATCGGCTAAAAATTAAAAAATTTATTATCTAGTTTTTAATTAAGTAAACGGGAATATTTTTTATTAATTTATTAAGTAAACACACGTAAACGTTAGTTTATACTTTATTTTTAAAAACCACGTTAATAAAAATATTAAAGTTAAAAAGCTAAAATTATGAGTTGAATTATTTCTATCAATTGCTTAAACCACTAATTGGCAGAAATGTCAACTTTTTTATTAAATGATCCAAAACCCAAAATTAGAAATGTGGTAATTTCAATTGATTTCTGATTAATAATTTATTTTAATAAGTTTATTTTATGACATTATGGCAACAACAAAATTCCCAAAATTTAGCCAAGGTTTGGCTAATGACCCTACAACCCGTAGGATTTGGTTCGGTATTGCAACAGCTCATGACTTTGAAAGCCATGATGGTATGACTGAAGAAGTGCGGTTCGTTCTTAGCGAAAGTATGCATATATACACTGCATAATCATATATAAACTAAGGAGATTACTTAAGCCATTTGATCTGGTCTTATTTAAATCTTAACTGCTAAATTTATGACGGTGAAAGCCCGTCCCTCTTAGGTTTAGAGTGAATCCCGATCTGACCACGCCGAATAACCTAGGAAATCCTCAATCGAAAGAAGCAAGGAGAAGTTATAGAGCGAAGCTGGTAACAGGGCGCAATCAGATCATTGATATGAATGAACACTGGCGCTAATGGGGAGAAACTATGTAGAATTAATTGAAGGTCCTATAAAAGCATCCTAGTCATAAGCAGAACATATATAATAAAAACTCTGACTTTATTTGCTCATATTCGCGTAATTTTTTCTTCGATATACGCAAACCCGAATAGCAAATGGGTGAATTGGACACTACTAAGGTTTCATAGAATAATCAATTAAGCGGAACGAATAAAAACGATTACAAAGTTTCAGAATGTCAAATCTGAATAAGCCGGACTAGTGGCAGAAATCTTTGAATCAGGTAAGATGACCCGTAACTGGGAAAAGGTTTAGAATTATAAAGATCGATTTAAGGAGCAAACATATGACACATGCAACACATAGTGGGATGTGGTATGAATTACCTTGGAAGAAATTTCAAAGTAAAATATTCCAACTCCAAAAACGGATTTATAAAGCAAGTAGAAATAATGAATTCGCTAAGGTAAAGACTCTTCAGATTCGATTATTCGGAACATATGAAGCTAGAATGTTAGCTATTAGGCAAGTAACTCAACTTAATGATGGAAAGAAAACTGCTGGTGTAGATGGGCTATCATCTCTTACACTCAAACAACGATTTCAATTAGAACAAGATTTGCTTAAGTATGGTAAAAAGTGGAAACATAAGAGATTACGACAAATAAACATTCCTAAACCGAATGGAACCCAGCGTACCCTGAAAATACCTACTATAAGGGACCGTGCTTGGCAATGCCTAATAAAAATTGTTATAGAGCCAGCTCATGAAGCACACTTTAATGCCAGAAGTTATGGATTTAGACCGGGCCGATCAACACACGATTGTCAAAAATTTATTTATCAAAATCTTAACAGTAGTGCCAACGGCAAAGATAAGAGGGTTATTGAACTTGACATCGAAAAATGTTTTGACCGAATAAATCACAAAGCTATACTGGATAGAACTATAGCTCCCCTATTTATAATAACGGGGCTATCCAAGTGTCTAAAATGCGGTGTCTCACCTGAATTCCCTGAAAACCCCACAAGGCGGGGTAATAAGTCCATTATTGGCTAACATAGCCCTTGATGGCATTGAGAACATACATCCATCACTTAGATATGCGGATGACATGATTTTCTTTCTAAAGCCTAAGGATGATGACCAAATTATTTTGTCACAAATTAGCGCATTTCTGGAAAAACGCGGGATGAATTTAAGCAAAAAGAAGACAGGTATTACAGCATCGACAAGCGGTTTCGATTTTTTAGGATGGCATTTTCTATCAAGCGGGAATGGAAAGCTACAAGTCTTCCCATCCGCAGATAATTATAAAAACCTTAAGAAAAAGGCTAAAGCCGTTATTTATAACTCTACATATGGGACAATAGAAAAGAGTAGAAAACTAGCTCCTATTATTAGGGGTTGGCGTAACTATCACAAATATTGTAATATGTCAAAACATAATTTATGGGATTTAGAATATTTTACCTGGAAAAGATTCAATAAGATGCCTAATCTTAATAATAAAAAGGTAACAGAATTGATCCGTTTATCCTTCCCAAGGGTACCAAATTCACTGCATAAATTCATTAATGTTAAACAAGATAAATCACCATTTGATGGGGATATTATATACTGGACAAAACGGAACAGTAAATTATATTATGGACTGACGGTTACTCTACTCAAGAGGCAAACCCATATTTGCAAACATTGCGGACTGTATTTCTTAGAAGATCAACGTGTACATTTACACCATATTGACGGTAACCACGAAAATTGGAAACTTAAAAACTTAATGGTAATACATCGTACATGTCATATGGAAATACATCACAAACTTGCAAAAGCAAAAGGGAGATAAGTCTCTCTAACTAGATCGGGAGCCGTATGCGGCGAAAGTTGCACGTACGGTTCTTACAGAGAGGTGCACCTATGTGAATAGGACATCGACTCTACTAACTTATATAGAAAAGTTTTTGCGTCACACTTTGGTCAATTAGCAATTATTTTTTTATGGACTTCTGGAAATTTATTCCATGTCGCTTGGCAAGGTAACTTTGAACAGTGGGTTCAAAACCCTTTAAATGTGCGTCCGATCGCTCATGCGATTTGGGACCCACATTTTGGTCAACCTGCAGTAGAAGCTTTTACTCGTGGTGGAGCATCAGGTCCTGTAAACATTGCAACATCGGGTGTTTATCAGTGGTGGTACACAATTGGTATGCGTACAAACCAAGATTTATATTTAGGTTCCATTTTCTTAAGCTTAGGAGCAACGGTATTTCTTTTTGCTGGCTGGCTTCACTTACAACCAAAATTTCAGCCAGCTTTAAGTTGGTTTAAAAACGCAGAATCCCGTTTAAATCATCATTTATCGGGTTTATTTGGTGTAAGTTCATTAGCTTGGACTGGACATTTAGTACACGTTGCTATTCCGGAAGCACGTGGAGAGCATGTACGTTGGGATAATTTCTTAACGACGTTACCACATCCTCAAGGTTTAACACCTTTCTTTACTGGAAACTGGGCAGCTTATGCGGAAAATCCTGATATGGCAAATCATGCATTTGGTACAAGTTCAGGATCTGGTACAGCAATTTTAACTTTTTTAGGTGGATTTCATCCACAAACGCAAAGTTTATGGCTAAGTGATATTGCTCACCATCATTTAGCTATTGCTGTGTTATTTATTGTGGCAGGGCACATGTATCGTACTAACTTTGCGATTGGTCATAGTATGACAGAAATTTTAGAAGCACACACGCCTCCGGGTGGTGGGCTTGGTGCTGGGCATAAAGGATTATATGATACAGTAAACAACTCATTACATTTCCAATTAGGCCTTGCTTTAGCAAGTGTTGGAACGATTTGTTCATTAGTGGCTCAACACATGTACTCATTACCTCCTTATGCTTTCTTAGCTCAAGATTTCACAACGCAAAGTTGTTTATACGTACATCATCAATACATTGCGACATTTATTTTATGTGGTGCTTTTGCTCATGGTGCCATTTTCTTTATTCGTGATTATGATCCGCAAGCAAATAAAGGTAATGTATTAGCGCGTATGCTAGAACATAAAGAAGCTATCATTTCTCATTTAAGTTGGGTAACGTTATTTTTAGGTTTCCATACATTAGGCTTATATGTTCATAATGATGTTATGCAAGCATTTGGTACTCCAGAAAAACAAATCTTAATTGAGCCTGTATTTGCTCAATGGATTCAAGCATCCCATGGTAAAACAGCTTATGGTTTTGATTTGTTATTAAGTCAACCAAATAGTGTGGCTTATTCAGCAAGCCAAAGCTTATGGCTACCAGGATGGTTAGAGGCAATTAACAGTAACACTAACACATTATTCTTAACTATTGGGCCTGGCGACTTCTTAGTACATCATGCGATTGCTTTAGGTTTACACACGACAACATTAATTTTAGTTAAAGGCGCTTTAGACGCTCGTGGTTCAAAATTAATGCCAGATAAAAAAGATTTTGGTTATAGTTTCCCTTGTGATGGTCCAGGACGTGGCGGAACATGTGATATTTCAGCATGGGACGCTTTCTATTTAGCAGTTTTCTGGGCATTAAACACTGTTGGTTGGGTAACATTCTATTTCCATTGGAAGCATTTAGGTATTTGGCAAGGAAATGTTAACCAATTTAATGAATCATCAACTTATTTAATGGGTTGGTTACGTGACTATTTATGGTTAAACTCATCTCAATTAATCAATGGTTATAATCCATTTGGTATGAATAGTTTATCTGTATGGGCATGGATGTTCTTATTTGGGCATTTAATTTATGCCACAGGGTTTATGTTCTTAATTTCTTGGCGTGGTTATTGGCAAGAATTAATTGAAACGTTAGTTTGGGCGCATGAGCGTACACCGATTGCTGATTTAGTTCGTTGGAAAGACAAGCCGGTTGCCTTATCTATTGTTCAAGCTCGTTTAGTTGGTTTAGCGCACTTTAGTGTCGGCTATGTTTTAACATATGCTGCTTTCTTAGTTGCTTCTACATCATCTAAATTCGGTTAATTTTATTTCTGTTAAAATCTTTGTTTCCGGTACTTACTTATATAATAAGTAAAAGTCAGTGAAACACGTTTAACACAAACAACAGTCGCAATAACTTATACTATTTTTTATTTATAATATTACATTAAACAATGGAAATTAATATTCTTGGTCTTATCGCAGTAGCCTTATTTATTTTAATCCCAACATCTTTTTTATTAATACTATATGTAAAAACAGCAAGCACACAAAGTACATAATTTGTACTGCTTACTGTTTTAAAAAGGATATTTTAACTTTGTAAGGTTAGCCAAAAGCTAACCTTACAAAGTGCCCCATAGAATAATAGTTTTACAGTTACTTTTGGTTAATATTACAAAAATTCGCAGAAAAGCTTTTTCAAGAATCGCTTAATTTTTAATTTTATTAAAATATGACACATATCCAGGTTCGAAAGTTTTTAAATCCACCGTTACTGCAATGGATTTATTACAAAGAAAGCAAAATTACATAAAATATTGCTATTATTTTAGTGGTGTGCAATCCTGTATGAGATGAGTGTTGTTGCTGATCTCTGCAGTGATACGAAGAGTGACACATTCTAGACTCATTGTTGGTTCATCTTAAAAAAAACACTACAAACGTTATAACAAAATCTGAAATCTTAAATATTAATAGAGTAAAGAAAAAAAGTTCTTGAAAAAATAAAAAAATAAATTAAAATTAAATTCATAAACCGTCCCGACTCTTCAAAAAGAATCAAGAAAGCAATACATAAATTTTTCCTTTTATTTTTAAACCGTTTTTATGTCGGTTTGGTAAACTGTTATCAACAATAAAGTCCAATTCTTTATCGACGTTTAAAACTATTTAATATTCCATTGTTAGATTCATTTAATAATTTTATTTTTAATTAATGTATAAAAACTTAGTAAACAAAACGAACTTTTAAAAAAAGTTCTTGAAAAATCAAGATTAAAATCAAAAGGTTGAGTCTTTTTATTAGCGCAACAAGTCTAGGGGTTCGATTTTAGTTTTAAATAAATTGGAAATTTGTGATTTGAGACTAAGGAGTTTATAATAGTTTTATCCGTAAGCCAAATATTATGCGTGTACGTTTTGGTAGTATTTTTTTAAGTAAATCTTATGCTTTAAATTATGGTTAATTTAAAATTGTAATAATAAGTTATCATTGCTGTTAATGTTGTAACGAAAAAGCGAATAACGTAAAAAGTGTTGTATGTTTAAAACAACACAAGATAAAAAGTTTCCCTATAGCTAAAAAGAAAGTATTTTTCAATTATTAAAAAATGTATGTCGTAGCAAATAAATTAAAAAAAAAAGCAGGACGCGTTACACAAATTATTGGCCCGGTTGTAGATGTTACATTTTCGAGAGGGCATATGCCAAACATTTATAATGCCATTACAATTAAAGGTGAAAATCAAGCAGGTAAAAAATTAGTGGTTACTTGTGAAGTACAACAATTACTAGGAGATTATTGTGTACGTGCAATTGCTATGAATGCAACAGATGGTTTAATGCGTGGAATGCAAGCCTTTGACACAGGTAAACCGTTAAGTGTACCTGTAGGGGCAACAACTTTAGGGCGCATTTTTAATGTAGTTGGTGAGCCAGTAGACGGATTAGAAGAGCAAGAACATAAAGAGAATCGACCGATTCATCGTTCAGCACCAGCTTTTGTTGATTTAGATACAAAATTAGCAATCTTTGAAACAGGTATTAAAGTGGTTGATTTATTAGCGCCTTATCGAAGAGGAGGTAAAATTGGTTTATTTGGTGGAGCTGGTGTAGGCAAAACCGTTTTAATTATGGAATTAATCAATAACATTGCAAAAGCGCATGGAGGCGTTTCTGTATTTGGAGGTGTTGGTGAACGAACACGCGAAGGTAATGACCTTTATATGGAAATGGTGCGATTTGTTTCTTGCTAAAATTTTAAATTTATTTAAATATAAGCATGAGTATCTAATAGAAGAATGAGGATACCTGTAATGGAATATTTGCATAATTAGATATAACTAAATATTAATATTGGTGAAAGTCCAATCGCTCGGGAATAGAGTTGACGCCGATAGTGCCCGAATGGAGACTGATCATCAAAGTTAAGCCGGGAACACAGCGGAATCAGAGGCTTAGATAACAAGTCGCACTGCCGCCTGGTAAGTAATCATGGTTAAGTTAATCTAAACCTTCTGAAAAAGTGTCTCAATGTAGCTCAGCACGTTATCAATAGTGGCTGTGGTAATAATCAATACTCGCATAGGTTTCGTTTCGCTATATGCAAATTCTGAGTAGGTTATAGGCAAATTGAAGGAACCTAAAATTACAATCAATTAATATTTGGAACAAAGAAAAACGAGGGGTGTCTCCTCTTTAGGTAGGAATTCAATCAAAATTCCATATGGCATCTCACGGGTAGGATTAAGCGTAATCGCTTAAAGGTTTATAGAATATATTACATGTGAAGGTCTTCAATGACAGGTAAAACAACTAAATTTTATACTGATGAATGGAAAGCACTACCTTGGACAAAGTTCCAAAAGAATCTTTACAGATTTCAACATAGAATATATAAAGCGGCTAAAGAAAATGATGTAGAAACAATAAAATCTCTCCAAACACTATTAGTGGGATCTAAATGTGCAAAATATCTCGCAGTTAGACAAGTTACTCAATTAAATGTGGGAAAACGTAGTAAGGGGGTTGACGGACTGAGTAAACTTAACCCTAAAGAACGCATACAATTAGCTGCAGATCTTGATCAACTTAATAATTGGAAACATGAAAAACTCAGAAGGGTTTACATCCCCAAGGATGATGGAACTAAAAGACCATTAGGTATACCCACAATTAAAGACAGAGCTATGCAATGTCTTCTAAAGTATGCCCTAGAACCAGTATATGAAGCTTCTGCCTCTAATGGAGATTTTGGTTTTAGGCCTGGACACTCAACTTGGGACATCCAAAAATACATTTTCAATAACTTAAATAGCTCTGCTAAAGGTTATAAAAAGACGATCGTTGAAATTGACATCTCTAAATGTTTTGACAATATCAACCATGATAAACTTATCAGTCTGGTTATCTTACCAAATGGGTTAAAAAAAGCATTAAGATCTGCTCTAAAAGCAGGCGTTTTAACTGAAAGGGAGAAAACTACTTCAGGAACACCCCAAGGAGGCGTTATATCTCCTCTCCTTGCTAATATTGCTCTTCATGGAGTTGAAGATTTACAAAATGAAAAAGTAAGTAATACAAAATCAATGCAAAGAGGTTTTCGTTACGCGGATGACATGGTATTTATACTAAAACAAGGAGAGAACCCAAATGAACTTCTTGTAAAAATTAATGAGTTCCTAAAAGAACGTGGATTAAACATCAACGAGACCAAGTCTCAAACTGTATTGGCAACGAAAGGCTTTAACTTTCTTGGATGGCATTTTTTAGTAAAACCAGCCAATAATAAATTTGTGTGCTTTCCTTCCAAGAAAAATCATAATGCAATGAAACTGAAAGTAAAGAACACTGTTAAAGATACGAGATATCCTCTCAAAGACCGTCTTAAAATGGTAAAGACAATATATCGTGGTTGGTTTAACTATCACAGATATTGTGATATGTCACAAGTCAATCTCTGGTCTCTGCACGATTGGGTTTATAAATATTTGAGAAAGTCTAGTAAGATTCCTCAAAAGGAAATAATAGAACAAGTACGCGGTATCTTCACCGGGCACAACCAGAAAGCTTACGGGTTTATTGCCTCTCAAGGTAGTAGATCTATTTATGATAACGATTGGCTTTATTGGTCAAAAAGAAATAATAAACGCTTTACGGGACCATTACTAACCACTTTAGTGAGACAGGAATACAAGTGTAAATCTTGTAATACCCTATTCTCTACGGAAGATATAATAGAATTACATCATATAGATGGTGACAATAAAAATAATAAACCGGCTAATATTGTCGCTTTACATCGAGCTTGTCATCAATACGAGCCAATACATGGCGAAAAACGTATTAGTCGCAAAAGGGTTATCCCTGAATAAATCGGGAGCCGTATGAGGTGAAAGTCTCACGTACGGTTCTAATCGAGAGGTATCCTTCGTAAATGGAGGTATCGACTCAACCAAAGAGTCTGGGGTTATTCAAGAAGATAATCTTGGTGAATCAAAAGTTGCTTTAATTTTTGGTCAAATGAATGAGCCACCGGGAGCACGAATGCGTGTTGCATTAACCGCTTTAACAATGGCAGAATATTTCCGTGATGTTAATAAACAAGATGTATTATTATTTATTGACAATATTTTTAGATTTGTACAAGCAGGTTCTGAAGTATCTGCTTTACTAGGTCGTATGCCTTCGGCTGTAGGTTATCAACCAACGTTAGCAACAGAAATGGGGGGTTTACAAGAACGTATTACATCTACTAAAGATGGTTCAATTACATCTATTCAAGCGGTTTATGTACCAGCAGATGATTTAACTGATCCTGCGCCTGCTACAACTTTTGCCCATTTAGATGCAACTACAGTATTATCTCGCGGTTTAGCATCTAAAGGCATTTATCCGGCCGTAGATCCGCTAGATTCCACTTCGACAATGCTGCAACCTTGGATTGTTGGAGAAGAGCACTATGGCTGTGCTCAAGATGTTAAAGAAACGCTACAACGCTATAAAGAATTACAAGACATTATTGCGATTTTAGGTTTAGACGAATTATCAGAAGAAGATCGTCAAGTAGTTGCGCGAGCACGTAAGATTGAACGTTTTTTATCACAACCTTTTTTTGTAGCTGAAGTTTTTACTGGATCACCGGGAAAATATGTGAGTTTAAAAGAAACAATTCAAGGCTTCACAAAAATTTTAACAGGGGAATTAGATGATTTACCAGAACAAAGTTTTTATTTAGTTGGAAACTTAGAAGAAGCAATTGCAAAAGCAGAAAACTTATAGATAAAAGTTTTACATATTTTTTTAGGTTTTTATTTGTCACATTGCTTTAACTTTTGCCTAAAAATAAAATAAAACAAAAGTTAAAGTTTAATCTTTGATTTTATTTGAAGTAGAAAGCAAGTAAAAGGTTTTTAAAACCTATTTCAAGTAAATATGTTATTTTCTTGATATTATTTTTAAGTTATATGACAATCAAAAAAATAAACAAAAATAAATTTGCGTCAAGCAAAAAAATTTTAAACAAAGCAACAACAAAAAATCTAAAACAAATATTTTAATTTTAATTTAACAGGTTACTTTTTTAAAGCTTATTAAATAAGAAGCTTTTATCGTTAAAAGCTAGCGATTTTTTGATATACATATATTTTTTTTTATTATGACTATACAATTATCTGTTATGACGCCGGAGCAAGTTTTTTGGAATGAGCCAGTAGAAGAAGTAATTTTACCTACAAATACAGGTCAAATGGGCGTATTATCAAGTCACGCCGATCTTATTACTGCTATTGATATTGGAGTTATGAGCATTCGTTATAATGGTGTTTGGAGAGCGGTAGCACTTGCCAATGGTTTTGCGGCTGTTCGTAATGATCGTGTTACCGTTTTAGTAAATTCGGCAGAAGCAAAAGATTCTATTGAAAAAGAACAGGCAGAAAAAGAATTCGATGAAGCTTTAATTTTAATACGCAATGCCAATGATAAAAAGTCGCGAATTGAAGCAAATTTAACATTTAAAAGAGCAAGAGCAAGATTTTTAGTAGCAACCGATTAAATAAGTGTATTTAAAAACTCGGATGATCGTAATTTAAACTTTTGCGAAAACAAAGGCTAAGCATATTTTTTTAACAAAAAAAACATATAATCAATTTAAATGCATTTTATTATTATGCTTACTTTTGCCTTGAACTTGAAATTCATATCAACAGCCAATCTTCGTTTTATCAAAAGCAAGACAATGTAGTAAAGGCTTGCAAATCGAAAATTTTATTATATGATTTAGTTCATTGTAAATGTATTTATTATTGAAATTTTGGCCTATAATAGTTTGTTTTAGCATACAGTTAAAATAACAAAATATTATTTTTTATTCAATATAAATCGTTTATTAAACATTTAATATAAAGCTTAACGGCGAAAAACAGGAAGCGAGTAAGATCAATGTGATTTAAAAAATTTAAAAATGGCTCCTCAAACTGAAACGAAAGCGGGAACGGGTTTTAAGGCTGGTGTTAAAGACTATCGTTTAACTTATTATACACCAGATTATCAAGTAAAAGATACGGATATTTTAGCGGCATTCCGTATGACTCCACAACCTGGAGTACCTGCTGAAGAAGCAGGAGCAGCTGTAGCAGCCGAATCATCAACAGGAACTTGGACAACGGTTTGGACAGATGGTTTAACTTCATTAGACCGTTATAAAGGTCGTTGTTATGATATTGAGCCATTAGGCGAAGATGATCAATATATTTGTTATATTGCTTATCCATTAGACTTATTTGAAGAAGGATCGGTTACAAACTTATTCACTTCGATTGTTGGTAATGTATTTGGATTTAAAGCATTACGTGCTCTTCGTTTAGAAGATCTTCGTATTCCACCAGCATATACAAAAACATTCCAAGGACCTCCGCACGGTATTCAAGTAGAACGTGACCGTTTAAACAAATATGGTCGTGGATTATTAGGTTGTACAATTAAACCTAAATTAGGTCTTTCGGCAAAAAACTACGGTCGTGCTGTTTATGAATGTTTACGAGGTGGTTTAGATTTCACTAAAGATGATGAAAACGTAAACTCACAACCATTTATGCGTTGGCGTGATCGTTTCTTATTTACTGCAGAAGCAATTTATAAGTCACAATCAGAAACGGGTAAACACTTTGCCCTTGTTTACTTATAAAAATTTTTTAAAGTAAACTTAACTATTGGATCAATTACATAAACATTAATTTAACACTATTTAACTTTATTATGAAAAAACAAAATTTAGAAAAAAGCTTTTTTGCTTTGTATGACGAAAATACAATTTTCAATTTATGCAATGAATCACATACATTAATAGATCTCGCTACCAAACTAGGGTTACCAGCAAATCAAAAACTTGTTCGATTGGATTATGAGTTTATTGATAAAATTAAAACACAACAAAATTGGAAAAAAATCAATAGTCATATCAAATCTCGACAACGGTATAAATATGTACAACAACTTTCTGCAAAAGAATTAACAACTGTTATGCAACTAGAAGCCATTGAAACATTAAGTCATTTGGCATTACATTATTTACTTTCTTCCAAACATGGAGGGAAAAGAAAAGTGGTAAAAAAAAGAATTTTAAATTTAAATTTAACTGTCAAACCTTCATTGCACTGGGGAATTTGAATTTGAATTTGAATTTGAATTTATGGGGTTTCTCAAAAGCCTTTTTATTGGCCAACAAATTATTATAAAAAGCGCTTGAGTAAAAAGCCAAAGCGATGTACATTATGTAATTTTTATGCCGAAAAATCAAAACGGATTCAATTGCATCACGAACTTAATTACAACTGGAAACCAAAAAGATAAGGATCCAAACACTATATTGTCAAAAAATTGCATTGAAACTTATCGAGTTCAAAAAAATTATTATTTAAAATGGTATTTAAAAAATCCAAATCAATATAAATGTCAAAAATGTAATGTGGTTCGCTGGGGGCCATTGGAAACAAGTCTTGGTAACAAAAAACTATTAACGTTAGAACTTCATCATAAATATAAAAATCATAATAATAGTCTAATTTCAAATTTACAATTATTATGTCCGAATTGCCATGCTTTATTTTAGTTTTTTCATAAAAAAGCAAATGCGTATTTTAATAATATGCAGCCAGTTCTTTTAAAATTTTTCAAAAGAAAGGTTCAAAGATTAGAAATTATAGATTTCATTTCTAAAAATTTTCAAAAAATCCACGATTTATTTTAAAAACATTTAAAAATAATAAATTATGATATAATCTGACCTTTTAAGAAATTAAAAGTAGTTTAAATAAAAACTAATAAAATTTTGGAAGTTAAAGGGCATTATTTAAATGCAACAGCAGGTACGTGTGAAGGTATGATGGAACGTGCACAATTTGCTAAAGACTTAGGGGTACCAATTGTTATGCATGACTATTTAACAGGTGGATTTACAGCTAATACATCATTAGCGCATTACTGTCGTGCAAGTGGTTTATTATTACACATTCACCGAGCAATGCACGCGGTTATTGATCGTCAACGTAGTCATGGTATTCATTTCCGTGTATTAGCTAAAGCGTTACGTTTATCTGGTGGTGACCATTTACACTCTGGTACCGTTGTAGGTAAATTAGAAGGTGAACGTGAAATCACATTAGGTTTCGTCGATTTAATGCGTGATGACTATATTGAAAAAGATCGTAGTCGTGGTATTTACTTTACACAAGACTGGGTTTCATTACCAGGTACTATTCCTGTAGCTTCTGGAGGTATTCACGTTTGGCATATGCCAGCTTTAGTTGAAATCTTTGGAGATGATGCATGTTTACAATTTGGAGGTGGAACACTAGGACACCCATGGGGTAATGCGCCTGGAGCTGCGGCAAACCGTGTTGCCTTAGAAGCTTGTACACAAGCTCGTAATGAAGGGCGTGACTTAGCTCGTGAAGGTGGAGATGTTATTCGTTCGGCTTGTAAATGGAGTCCAGAATTAGCTGCGGCATGTGAAGTTTGGAAAGAGATTAAGTTTGAATTTGATACAGTGGATAAATTATAAACTTAAAAACTCTATTTTAATGGGGTACATATTTTTTTTTACCTTTTTTATTTTACTGTTTAAACTTAAAAAAGATTTTTTTAATTTGTTTTTTGATTTACAAAAATAAATTTATACAAACTTTTTTATTCTCTAGTTTACAACTCAATTTTAAGTTGAGTTGTAAACTAATAGTTCTTAGTTTACAAACTTTGTAGAAACGGCTTCCTTAAATCTAAACTTTGTATTTAAAAACAAGTTTTTTAATTGAAAGTCGTTATTTAAAACTTTCGGTCAACTTTAAATAAAAAGTCTTAAAATACATTTTATTTTACACGTGGAATTAAAAAAAATATATTTTGCTTTTATTATATTTAGGCCCAAGATTTTGATTTTATTTCATCAACTACATAACACCTTCAATTTACGTTCTTAGATTTAAACTCTTAGACATACAATATTTTTAATCTAAAATATAACAAAATAAACTTTAAATCTGACCCTTGACCCTTGACCCTTGACCCTTGACCCTTGACCCTTTACCCTTGACCCTTGACCCTTGACCCTTGACCTTTCACTTAGGAATTTTTTTAATCGGGTCCATCGTCTAACGGATTAGGACAATTACCTTCTAAGTAATTAATGCAGGTTCGATTCCTGCTGGACTCAATAACAAATTTTTTTTATACTTTAACTAAAATATGAATTATTTAAACAAAAGGCAGTTAAAAGAAACAATACTTTGTTTAAACTTGCTTTTACAATAAAAAAATGGTTTAAATAAACAGTTATATCAATTGAGAAGAAACTTTTAATCAATTACCTTAAAACTTTTTTTAAGGCCTTTTTCTAATTTAGTTTTATTTAAAAGAAAGGATTGGAGCCGTTATAAACCGGTTTTATAAATTAAAAATGATGGTTAAACTTCAAGCTTTAATGCGGGGGACAGTGATAGGTTTGTGTTGTTGTTTATTTAGTGGCAATGCTTTAGCTTATCCGATTTTTGCTCAACAAAATTATCAAAATCCTCGTGAACCTAATGGAAGAATTGTTTGTGCCAACTGTCATCTAGCACAAAAACCTGTAGAATTAGATGTACCTCAAGCGGTTTTACCAGATAGTGTTTTTGAAGCAGTAGTAAAAATACCTTATGATCAATCGATTCAACAAGTTCAAGCGAATGGTAAAAAAGGAGATTTAAATGTTGGTATGGTATTAATCTTACCAGATGGTTTTGCCTTAGCTCCAAGTGAGCGTGTACCAGAGCAAATGAAAACAAAAGTTGGTAATTTATATTATCAACCGTATAGTGAAAGTCAAAAAAATATTCTTGTTGTTGGGCCTGTTCCTGGAAAGCAAAACAGTGAAATGGTTATTCCTTTAGTATCTCCAGATCCAGATAAAGACAAATCCATCCATTACTTAAAACAAGCTATGTATTTAGGTGGAAATCGTGGACGTGGTCAACTTTATCCAGATGGTTCAAAAAGTAATAACAATGTATTTAATTCGTCTGTTAATGGTACAATTACTCAGATTGAAACTGCAAAAAAATCAACGACGCTTACTTTTTCATTAAGTAACGGCGAAACTGTAACGGAAAAAATTCCCGCAGGGCCAGCATTAATCGTTCGTGAAGGTCAAACTGTACAAGTTGATCAACCATTGACCAATAATCCTAATGTTGGTGGTTTTGGTCAAGCAGAAGCAGAAATTGTTTTACAAGCCCCTTCGCGTATTCAAGGTTTAGTATTATTTTTAATTACTGTTTTTATTACTCAAGTTTTCTTTGTAGTTAAGAAAAAACAAATTGAAAAAGTTCAATTAGCAGAAATGAACTTTTAATTTTTTTTGCTTTTTTTAAAACAAGCATTAAAAACTATTTTAGTCAATAGTTTTTATCTATAAACCTTTATTTATTTATACAATGTTAACACTAATTACTTATATCGGTCTTTTAACAGGTGGCGTAGCAGCAGCAGCTCTAATTTATTTAGCATTAATTAAGTTAGAACTTATTTAATTTTTTTTTAATTTATTTAATATTGACTTACGTTTTGATCGATTATTTAAGTTTTTATTAAAAATAAATAGTCAAGAAAAACTTAAAGACAAGTTAGTTAAACTTAAACTCAAGAGCTAAATTAAACTTATAATAAAAATCAAAGAGATTTAAATTTAAATTTAAATTTAAATCAGAGGGAACAAAATTAATATTTTTATTTTTAACTTTTTAGTTATTATTCATTTTATTTGTTTTATATTTACGTGTTTTAGTAGAAATTTTATTTTAATTCGTACATTATGATTTTAAAACCTGTAAAAAAAAATTTTAAAAACCAAACCCTTTTATGATTTTGGTAAAAAACGGTATTGTTTCATTTATTTCCTTTGAACGTTTTTTTATTTTCTTTGGACTAAAAAAGTAAACTAAAATTCGTTTTTTTTTTTGCAAGCTCAAGTTAAAATATCGTGAAAGCCAATTTTTACACTTATCTTATGGTTGAACCATTATTATCTGGCATTGTATTGGGCCTAGTTCCCGTAACTATTTCTGGCTTACTCGTAACTGCTTATCTTCAATATCGACGTGGTGATAGTTTAAACTTTTAAATCGATAATTTAGTGTGAACCATATTTTATAAATAAAACTTTATAAATTCATTTATGGTTTTTTTAATCTAACAAATTTATGCCTAGAAGTCAAAAAAATGACAATTTTATTGATAAAACTTTTACGGTTGTGGCCGATATATTAATTAATGTACTGCCCACTTCAAACCGAGAAAAACAAGCTTTTACTTATTATCGTGATGGTATGTCAGCACAAGCTGAAGGAGAATATGCAGAAGCATTACAAAATTACTATCAAGCACTTCGACTAGAAATTGACCCTTATGACCGAAGTTATATTCTTTATAATATAGGTCTAATTCACACAAGTAATGGTAAGCATGGTAGAGCTTTAGAATATTATTATCAAGCCCTAAAACGAAATCCAACGTTACCTCAAGCATTAAACAATATTGCGGTCATTTATCATTATCGTGCAGAACAAGCAACAGAAAATTATCAAGGTGAAGTTGCAAAACTACTTTATGATAAAGCAGCTGATTATTGGAATGAGGCTGTAAGATTAGCTCCAACCAACTATCTGGAAGCCCAAGCTTGGCTTCAACAACGCGTTTAAACGTTTACGAAGAAAAACTTGAAGAATTTCAGTTTTCTTAAACTTTCAAGACTGGATTTTAAAAAACGCATTAAAAAACAAATTAAAAAAATAGATTTAAAAATCGGATTTGTATAAATCAAAAATGCTTTTCAAATCAACCATTTTTGAAATTATGAGTTAAGCAAACTTGTTTATTTGAATCTTTTTTTTCAACGAAAGTTTGGGCTTGAATTTAATTTTTAGTTTTCTATTTGTTTTGCTAAAACAAGAAAATTTGCTTTTGTATAACGACTGATGAAAAGCAACGGGGGGTTTTCTTCTTGTTTTTTTTTTTTAATTTCATCAATAATTCTAAATTTCGCTTTTCGTTTTTTATGATTAGTCGCTTTTACTTTTTGATCATTAGAAAAAAGTAAATAAAACCATGTATTTTTTTATTATAACCCATCGGTTTATAATAAAATTTCTTTTGCAACTGCTAAAACTCTAAATTTATTTTAATTTTATTTTATACTGTTAATTTTTAACGTTTGACGTTTGTTAAGAAGATTTGCTTTTGATGTGTATTTTAGATTACCTTTTTGATCCAAAATATTTCTCTTTTTCCTCAAAGAGTTGCTTTTCATCAGTCGTTATACAAAAGCAAATCTTCTTGTTTCTGTTTCACTCGTGATTCGGCTTGTGTTTCCTTCGGTTCAAGCAGACGCTATCAAAAACAAACAAACGTTATCAAAAACAAAAATAAAATTACTAGACTTTTGGAGGGATAGTATTGTTTACAACGGCTGATGAATAGTGCACACATGCTAAGCCTAAAAATACTAGTTTATACGGTTGTTAGCTTTTTTGTGTCACTATTCATCTTTGGGTTCTTATCTAATGACCCTGGCCGTAATCCTAGTACTTAATTTTTATAGAAAGTTTTTAAACTTTAAATTTAATTCTTTCGTTAAATTATTATTTCTAGTAAATTTTAAATTTTACTATCTAGTAACAGTAATTTTTAGGCTTAGCACTCTAATAACATAATAATAACTGGGAAACATTTGAAACATTAAATTTCCAGTACTAATAATTTGTGTTTCTTTAAACCATTTTACTTAGACTGATTTTATTTTAAAATTCTTTTAATGACTGCAGCTTATTTACCTTCTATCTTAGTACCATTAGTTGGACTTGTGTTTCCAGCCATTGCCATGACTTCAATTTTTATGTATATTGAAAAGCAAGAAGTCAATTAAAAAACAAATTAAAAAATCGATTAAAGCGATGCTTTAATATAATCAAACTTATAACTTATGATTTCTAAAAAAAAATTATTTTAATATGGAAAGCCCAGCTTTTTTCTTTACTATTTTTATTGCTTGTCTTTTATTAAGTATTACCGGCTATTCCTTGTACGTAGGATTTGGGCCACCATCTAAACAATTACGAGATCCTTTTGAAGAACATGAAGATTAATTTTAAATTTATGGATTTATTTAAATCCAATGGTTTAAATAAATTTCTTACTGTGGTTTAATATTCAACATACTATGTTTGTTTTTAAATACATAAAATAAAACAACACGTTTTTTTTTTTTTATGTCACATTCTGTTAAAATTTATGATACATGTATTGGTTGTACACAATGCGTTCGTGCTTGTCCAACTGATGTACTTGAAATGGCCCCTTGGGATGGTTGTAAAGCATCTCAAATTGCAGCGGCACCACGTACTGAAGATTGTGTAGGTTGCAAATGTTGTGAAAGTGCTTGTCCAACTGATTTCTTAAGTGTTCGCGTTTATTTAGGAGCTGAAACAACACGTAGTATGGGCTTAGCTTACTAATTTAAACGTATTTATTTCAATTTAAATATTTAAATTGAAGTTTAAACTGAACTTTTAATTAGTGTTATAATATGAAAACTTTTTAAATATTGAAGTTTGTAATTTTTTTAATATCTAAAGTAAATCTTATCATATATAAAGTCTAAAGTAAATCTTATTATAAATTTATTTCATATTATAACATTAATTAAAAATTAACTTTTGATTGTAACATTAAATACTATTCTATTTTTTTACTATAAACTAAAAAAAAAGCAATAAAACTTGAAAACTTTTTATTTTAATTTTTATTTTAACTTTTATTTTAATAAAACCTAAATCAGTTGGAATTTAAGTTTAAACTAACTTTATAGTTACTTTAATTAAAACGAAAGATTTTAATCACATGATAATTTAAACTTGTTGAAACTATTAAATTAAAAAACACATATAAAAAAAGAATAAAATAGGTTAATGGGCATAATTTAACCTTTCGAATGAAATCAAATACAAGATTGCTAGGTTTTCTAGATAGTTGGCAAACTCAATTAACCATAAAATTTTGGCTTTTTGAAACCCAACTGCCTATTTCTTTGTTTGTGTTTTTTTTAGGGTTTATGAATGGAAATTTATTTGGCACAATTTTAATATTTTTCCGACAATGGATTATATGGGATGTGATCATTATTATCATAACTATTTTATTCATTGAATTTATAAACTACATTTATTTTTATTTGACTTTACAAAGTGCAATACTAAAGTCAAATGAATTAAAATTAAATTTAACACATGAAAATTTCCATAATTGTAAAACAAATAAATATATCATTTATAATTCATTTAATAATTTTATTAGACAGCTAAATTTTTATAAAATTGGATTGTTACTAGGCTTTTTTATTGATGCATTTAAAGTCGGTAGTTAGTTCTACAAAACTTAGCGTTTTATTTTTATGAATATTTTTAAACAAAGTGGTTAATCTTAGAAAACTTTTTTACTTATACACAACAATGTTAGAAACATATCTGATTAATACAAATTTCGTTTTATTATTTGGCACATGCCTTTTTTATTGGCTTGGTGCTTCTGACTTTTTACCGGCACAATGGCGAACGCTTGGACTTAACAATTGGACTATTTTATTAAGTCAAGGGTTTCAAGCCACTTTTTTATGTGTTCGTTGGTTTACGTCTCATCATTTTCCATTAAGCAACCTTTATGAATCTTTACTTTTTTTATCTTGGATTTTAACTGTATTATTAGCTTTTATAAATCAACAACAAAAAACATCCGGATTTTTAATTGGTAGTATTGTTATGCCAATTATATTATTTATAAATACATTTGCTTTATTTAGCTTACCTATTGAACTAAAAACCAGTAGTGCTTTAGTTCCCGCTTTGCAAAGTAATTGGCTCGTTATGCATGTAACCGTAATTATTTTAAGTTACGGAGCTTTAATCTGTGGATGTTTGTTTTCAATGGCTTATTTAGTTTTAACACGATTTCAAACTGAAACAAGTTTAGTAGTTTCTAGTCAAAATAGTCAAACAGTCGAACCATTACAAAGCGCATCAATTGATTCTTCTATGCAACCAAACAATCGGAATATAGAACAACTAATGCGTTTATTAGATAACCTTAGCTATCGTACTTTAGGCTTTGGATTTCCTTTACTTACCATTGGTTTATTATCCGGTTCTATATGGGCCAATCAAACATGGGGCAGTTATTGGAGTTGGGATCCAAAAGAAACGTGGGCATTAATTACTTGGTTTGTCTTTGCTATTTATTTGCATACACGCTTTTCTAAAGGGTGGAATGGTTATAAATCAGCAGTGTTAGCAACGTTTGGTTTCTTTATTTTGTGTTTTTGCTATTTAGGCGTCAATTTAATGGGTAAAGGATTGCATAGTTATGGCTTTTTAAATTAGATCATGCAAAAGAATTAGTAAAAGGTAGCATTATAAATTTTATTAAAATTTAATTGTTTATTTTAATTTTAACACTTAGTGTGTTATATTTTAAATGGGCTAGGAGGGATTCGAACCCCCGACACCACGGTTCGTAGCCGTGTGCTCTAGTCCACTGAGCTACAAGCCCTTTACTACATTGTTTTAGTTAATTTTAATTTTAAAATATTTAACTAGGTTTTGCTAAAAAATATGTAAACATACTAAAAAATCGGTAAATATGGTAAAGACCATGTAACTGTAAGTAAAATAAAGTTATTTTACTTTACTTTTAACTTTACCAGTTCATACGTTTTGAGAACTCGTTTTGAAAATTAGTTTGAATTCAAAAATGTTTTTTAAATTCAAATTAAAGTAAGAACAAACCATATTGAAATATAGTTAAATAAAAAAAGTCTATTAAAATAATACGACTACAATAATAAAAATAAAAGTATTTCAGTGATAAAGCAAGTAAAACGGAGATAATTTATAAATCATTTGTTCAACCTGTTTTAAATTTGCACACATACTTAAAATAAGTGTTCGTTCAGGATTGCTGAAGCAAAAGTAAAAATAAAGCGTTGAATTAAAATCAATGGAAAATAAGACTACCAAACCTTAATGGCTAAAATAAAAACAAGCGAAAAATAAAAAAGTAAACGGTTAAAATTTCAATTCATTAAGTTTCGATATTTAAAACAGTTTAAAGTGCTGGGCCTAAGAAATAAACAGTAAATAAAGCATTGATTTAAAAGAAAGTTTAAATGTTCTAAACAGTTTTACAATAAGATTAGAGGTTCAATAGATACTAGATTTCTTGCCTAAAGTTTTGAGAAGCGATAAAATACATATAACAAAATAGGGTACCCTTAGGGTTACATTTAAATATAAGCAAATGTTTTCAGTTGTTCTAAAAGACTATTTCGATAGTTTACATGAATTAGCGTTGGCGACGGATTATGTTACTTTTTTTGGTTTAGCAAAAGCAACGCTGAGTTATGTGTTGCAGTCGATTGGCTTAGCGATTTATTACGTGCTCTCGTTTCATTGGTTGCGGGACTTTATGGAATTACCAGTAGCTTTTAAGCATACATATACGCTCATTTTAGAAAATGGCGGTATTATAAAAGGATTACCAACATTAGCAATTTCTTCCGGCAATAGTGTTTTTTCATTTCTTGATACATCACCAGCAAATAGACACTCGCTTTTTTCTGGCTTTTTTAATAGTTTTTTTTTAAGTTTACCATTATCAGTGGCACATATTTTAACATTAAGAGCTTTATTAGTCAACGGTACGATTGCAGGCCTTGTATCTTTTTTCGGTGCGTTCTGTGGGCAATTTTTGTTTTATTTTTGCATGTTATTTGGTTTAGAATTTATTATGCAACCTTTATTTCAATTAGATATTGTTGTCATCGGTCTTGGTTGTTTTTTAACAGTTGAAACGCTATATCGTTTAGCAAACTTTCCTGACTTTACTATTCTTAGTGTAATTGATCGAAAACCTTTGTTAGGCTTTTTCCGTTTAAGTTTTATTTTAACTTGGTTTGAACAAGTTTGCGTTTGTAATTATTTTGGTAATATGAATGTAAATCCAGCTTATTCTATGTTTGAAACAACAAATAGTCCGCATTTCTTTTTTATGACAATGTTTTATTTTGTAGGTTTAATGATTGGTTTTGTGGTCTGGTCCCTTGGTTTTTATTTTGTTGTTGTTCAATTACGTTCACTACTTTCTGAAAAATTGGTTAATGTTAGTTTTTTTGAGATGAATCAAAAAATTCACTATGGCTGCGTTATTGGTTTACTAGCAATGACCATGTCAAGTTTCTTTTATTATGGTTATGACTTTTTTATGACCAAGACTCTTGGCTACGTTGCCGAAGATGAGGCAATGTCATGGGTTACACCGAGCAATCGATATTATGTCGAAATTGCACCTTTTATGGAAGATGAGGAAGTGGATATGGAAGAAGAAGAAGAAGATGTTATTATTGATGGTAAACCTTTTCAATCGGCAGATCAGCGTCCTGAACTTTCTTTTGAAATCTTTGGGATTCAAGCGGAAAATGATGAAGCTAACAAAGAACTTAATTTAGAAAGAATTGAAGAAAAAACTGGATTATTTAGAAACCCGTCGAAACTAAAATTACCTTATAAAGAAAATCCACAGTATTATAATAACATAGAACCAGAACATACTATCCCATCTTTGACTCTTGAAGATGAAATGACGCCCTATGCAGGAGGAAGCCAATGGACAGATACCAATGTACAGTTGATTGATAGCGCTTTTCGAACCGATGAATATGAATCGCAAAGGGATGTTTCTAGTGGCACTTATTTACCTGAAACTCAAGTTTATCGTCAATTCCGAGAGAAATACAATACAAATATTTTGTATAGAAAATTGATGCAACTTAATAATTTTAGTTTCTTATCGGGACAACCTAAAACAAGTAATTTATCCGCTAAAGATGAAATTTCTTTATATAATCGTCGCATTTCCATGCAAAGATATTTAAATAGTGTTCATCGTTATAAACGAATCATTAGAAAGCAGTCAACTTCCTTCCCTGAAAAAGTATATAATCAGCAATTCAAAGGTTCATTAAATTTTGTTCGCAAATTTAATGCTGTAGAATTATCAGAAGCTGGGCAATCACTTGACGAAGAGTTTGTCGATATGTTTGACCAAAGTAGAATGATTAACCCTGGAACCGCTTCCAAAAAGAAAGTATTAAAATATGATCAACCATTGTATAAAAAAAACAAAGACGAACAATTGGCGTTATTACATGAAGAATTACCGGCAAAACCAAAACATTTAAGACCAAAAAGATTTTTAAAACCTAATGATACACGACCACTTTATATTGGATGGGATAATTCGTTGCGAAAGTTTATGATTAAAAGTGCAATCGTTGGACCAAGTTTTAAAACAGATATTATAGAAAAAAATCAAAACGATCAAGTAGGGAAAACTTCTGTTGAAATAGGAGGCATAAAAGACGCAGAAGGCAAAAATGGCACCGAGAACACAAAAAACACAAAAAAGGAAAAAGGTAAAGCCGACAAAACTAAATTAAAAGACTCTAAAAATGATACGAAAAAAACTACAAAAAAACAAGTTAAAAAAGGTGTTAAAAGACGATATCGATTTTTAACATCACCGCCTAAAAAAGCACCGCTATGGAAAAGAATTCTTGGTATGAAGCAAAAAGGTCAGTATCCACTGGTCTATCGTTTTGAGCGAGACGTATGTGCTAAATATGCACCGGTGAAAAAGCGACCTGTCAAAACAAAACGTAGTTTACCAGATTATTTACATTTTCAAGCGTGGAGTCCCGGTATTGAAACAGTAGATTCAACTACTAAATTTAAATTACCGTCACTAATGGCTACTGAAAAAGATTACGCTAAAATTGAAGAAACACTAGAACTACTTCCGGAACTTGATGAAGATGAAGAATTTGATCCGAGAAGTATAGAGCAAAAACGAGCACGACAAAAACGAGCGAATGATAAAAACGATTTAAAAAATATATTCCGTCGAACACCTATATATGATTGGTATTGGCAATTGTTAGAAATTCCAGAAATCGAAAACGTTCCTGCGTTTCGATTTGCTGATGCAACCCATCCGAAAATTGATGGTATTGCATGGCCAGGTCAAAACCCACGTTATGGATTAACATGTCCGTCGTTTTCAGCCGATGACGACTAATTCAAATATTTACTTCATTGCTGTTTTATTTTTTTTATTAAACTTCTTTCTTGTTTTACAAGTAATTATCTTAGCAAAAATAAATTTTCTAAATTGAGAAAAGCTTAGATTGGAAACATAAATACGTTTAAATTTAAATTTATTTATTCATATCAAGCTCAGTTTTAAATCATTTTATAAAAATTAAAAAAGGGTTGAATTTGTTGCGCTTTATAACAATTTAAAAATTTCGTTGAATTTATTCGGGGAGGGGGCTGTTACTTTTATTTATTATATAAATATTTAATTTCTATTTTTATGACTTAACTTTAAGTTAAGTCATAATTACTTTCAATATTTTATTTCTTAATACTATATATTATCTTTTTTAATAAAACAAATTTTTTTTTTATTTAGATTTTAATTAAGCTTTAAAAATATTTTGTTTTTGATACAAATATTTTATGCGAAAGTATTTACAATGTAGCATTTTTTTAGAAAATTAGAGTTTATTAATTGAAACCCAGACACTTAAAAAACTTATCTTGAATTTCATTGTGAGATTATTCTTACTCATTTAATTATGAACAGTGTTTGATAAATAAAATTTATTAAAACTATAATAGATTTTATTCACCGAAATATGAACCAATTCCTGATGTATTTAGAATTATTTTTGAATTAGTACACGGAGTGTTTCGGTTGAAGTTTTATTCTATTTTAATTTGTTTTAACTTTTCATCACACATTTTAGAAAAATTTTTTTATTTATAGGTTCATTTTTAAAATAAAATCAATAAGCTGTTACAGTTAGTTTATTTTTGTCTGGTTTAGATTAATTGAATTTATTATTCTTTTGGATTATTTGTTTATGTCTATTCAAAATAGTTTGTTTATTTTTTATAGTTTCTATTGAAATTAACTGATGTTAAATAGTAAAATACTTTTTTGAAAAATCGTAAACTTTGAATTATAATGTTTTACAACTAAACTTTAAAAAAAAAAATTAAAAGTTTAGCTTTGCGAATATAGTTTAGGGGTAAAATGTCGCTTTGCCAAGGCGAGGTCGGGGGTTCGATTCCCCCTGTTCGCAAATTACAAATAAAAGACAACTAGATATGATTCGGTTTAGAGTTTAAACTCTATATGCTAAAATGTTTTAATTTAAATGAAACTGATTTATGAAATTAAAACGATTCAGATTGAATTTAATTAAAAGGTTTTAGCATGGTCATTGTTTTAAAACAATGGCATTTTAAATTAACATAAAAATAATATTATCATGGCTGTACCAAAAAAACGAACATCAAAAGCTAAAAAAAATAAACGCAAAACGGTTTGGAAACAAAAACCTGCTACAATCTTAGAGCGCAATGAAGCTAGAATGTTTCGCGCTAGACCAGCTAAATGGGTTGCTCAAGACGTTATAGGCTTTAAACCAGAACTTCGCTTTAAATATCAACCTGCTGATCAACTTCGTAGTAAAACAAAACATTTTATGGACGATAAAGCTCGACTAGAATTGCAACAAGAGTCGAAAGCAAGATTGTCATTTAATCCTGAATCAAAAGAAAAATTAGAAGAAGAAATAAAAGCTAGATTCGCATCTAATGCGCTAGCAAAAGAAGAAAAACAAACCCGCGTAGCTAAGAAGAAAAACCGCAAAAAATTACAACGGAATCCTGATTTAGACCCTAATACTTTAAAATAATCTTTGAATTTACGTCGGTTTATTATTTATTAATCACCATAGATTACAAAAAAACGGGTTTTATTGAAAACAAAATAAAACAAAAAAAACATTAATAAAATGTTTTAATAATAATATGAATTATCGAAATACATAGTAAAATTCATTAGATTTAAATTTGAATTTAAATCTAATGAAATGTATTTTGAATATCATAAAAAACTCTTATTATTAAACAAATTGAAGAAAATTTATTTTCACTTAGCGAAAGTAGTATTATTGCTTGCGAATTGGTAAAACTAGTTTTTTTACATTATACTTTTGGGATAATTTATACACTTAAATAACGAAATTTTTATTTATATATTATGATTACCCTAAATTTAAATAGACTTGTCTGGAAAATCTTAATTATTCTGATTCATTACCAGAAAAAACTCTCAATGTATAAATACTTTGACGAAAATTTTTGGTACATCGCAGTTGCAAATGCAGCGGACTTTATTGATAGATTATATAACGAGAGATAATTATTTAACATGCATTATTTATTGACTTTGAAAAAGTATTATCAACGGCATCAAATGTTTTCTAAATTTTTTAAAGTTAAGGAAGACGATGCAAAACTTTTAAAGTTCAGTTACTTGACGGTTTTATAATTTTTTTAGATTCTTATGAAGGATTTCCAGTAACACCTCGGAAGCATTATCATTGGTTCCCCTACTTTTTTAACGTTTTTAAATCCACACGAGCTATTAGTCCTATGGAAGCCTTATCGCAGCGACCTTGCTAAACGAGTAAAGAACAAAGTTAAAGCGATTATAATAAAAGGTGAAACGACCCTTTGGTTCAAAAGTGATTTTTTAATAGATTTTTATAGCAAAAGTCTATTACAACGTCTAGGCATTACGGATCAAACCTGGGTTTATAACTTACGTGGGGATGGGAGACACACGTTAAAAGTTGGACAACAAGTGCTTCTTGAAAACGTCGCCAAAGCTGTAGTTATTTTAGGATCGACTTGTAAAATAGCTTGTTTAAATGCTAAAACCGTAACGCATTGTTCGGGGCATACGATAGATCAAGTCATTGGATCTATTCAACCTACTAATCCGGCATTAGCAAAATACTTCGAATTTGACACTATTTATAGCCCCTTGTTATTAAGAAACCGAGGATTTCAATTTCAATTTCAATTTCAATTTCAATTTCAATTTCAATTTCAATTTCAATTTCATCAAAACGGGGGTCAACCTTTCGATACCGGTCACTGGGAAATAAGAATTATTCCTCCAAGCACTAATTCAAGCGATCTAATACATGGAAACCTATTGAACTCAACTAATTGTTCCTTTCGATAGTGCGTTTGCTACCGAGGTTTCTGCTTGGTACTCAAGTAAACTCCGTGTGATTCATTTACCAGGAAAATTATTAGGTGCGCCTGTTGCGCACGCTATTTGCCTTTAGAAAAAACGTTAAACATAAGTTTAACCGCTGATAACATGGACTTTATTTAAAATGAAGTCTGTGTTATATTTCTCCTCAGTTTCCTAGATAGGCGTTAAATTAGTGGTTTTTAATCACTATTTTTATCTTGTGTTTAAATCATAATAAAGCTGTATAGATTGTAAGGTTACTAACCGAAGTAGCTTTTTTCTGAGCCCAATACTTACAAGGGTTTGTTCAGTTTTAAACTTAGCACTCTTTGTATCTTTCTAACGTATATTCAAAAAATATTGATAATAAACCGATTAAAAAAGATTATTCGAAGCAATAAACACATCATATTGATTATATAACTAACTATTAACATTAACAAAAGAAAAAATAGGTTTGATAATCATAAAACAAACACGATATTAGACAGAAAATTTAATAAGGAATTTAATAGGAAACATTGAAAAGTATTTAATAGATTTACGAATGAATTAAACAAACTACTTTTAAAAAACCTAATTACGTTTTTGAATAAAAAAATTATAATGACGAGCAATGATAGCCGTATCATAGTGTTAAGGCTAAGTAAACGAAGAGATAAGTGTTCAAATCTATTATACGTCAACTGCAGCTTAAATGAATAATCAGCCTCCAATAAATTTTATTGATACTGAAAGTCGAAGACCTTATTACCAATCTCCTCTTCCCGAACCATACATGCGTCTTTCAACGCATACGGCTCTAATTTATTAATTGAATTTTAAATTAGTTAGTTTGCGTTTTTATTGGGATTTATTCCTTACTCAAAAATTTGTTGTGGTTTTTTTGTTTGGTTAACTCTGGTGATAGATAATATTAATATTAATTCGGTGGAAATAAATTCGTCGAATTTTATCTCATAGTGGAGAAACTATGCCGCTTTGTGGAGTGCCTGTTAGAGCGTTTTCATATTTTTCGTGAGCTATTATTTCAGATTTTAACATTGAGCTAATTCTTTTTAAAAAACCATTATCTGTAATCCTCATTTTAATTAATTTTAATAAGTAATTATGGTTAACATGATTATATGTTCCAACAATATCTCCTTCAATTGCGTAGTTTGATTTAAATCCTTGGGCTTTAGTTTTTAATGTTTCAATGGCTGACCATGTAGATTTTTGATTTCTAAAACCGTAATTTGTGCATAACATATTGTTTTCTTTTTCGAATTTTATAAACTCAGGTTCAAAAATTGCTTCTAATAGTCCATGAATTGTTTCTTATACAATTCTATCTTATTGTGTTAGTGCATCAATAGGTCTTAATTTATTTTTTTCTGGTTTAGGGATCCAAGTTCTACAAACTGGACTCCAGTTATAGGTTTTATTTTTAAATCGTTGAGCTATTTGGTCAGCATTTATTTTTTCAACGTAAGACATTATATTATTATCAGAAAAACTTTTGGTTAGAGCACCGGTATTTTTACTTATTTTTGAATATGCATTGACAAAAGTAAATGGCTGACATAAAAGATGATATATTCTTTTATTTATACGAGTGCTGTTTTGATTTCTTATTGTTAAATTAGCTAATGGTTTAGCAAATTTGTCTATTTTATTAAATCGTTGTTGGTTTTTTTTGTTGATTTTCATATTGTAAACTCTTAAAAGATTCATTAGTTGTAAAACTAATTTTATTGACTTTTGTTTTCCCTTGTGATTTAAAAACTATTACTATTTAATTTATGTATATTATATAATAATTTGTAAGATAATTACAAATTTGTAATGTATTACTCCTCCAAATATCACGGTGAGAACTCTCTTTTTTGTGCTCCTACATGCTAATTGAGCTAGTTTATTTGTAATTCTACTACGTCGCCTAAAAAGTATCTCATCGTAAGGTTGCTTCTAATTCTAATTTAAACCTTAGTTTAGCTTATACTTTGTTTTGGATAATTAGTGACTTATAATAACGTTAATAAAAACAAACAAAAAGTTTTCGGGGATGTGGCGGAATGGTAGACGCAGCGGACTTAAAATCCGCCGAGTGATAAGCTTGTAGGGGTTCGACTCCCCTCATCCCCAATTATTAACGTTAAATAATTTTTTAATTTCTTAGACCCTTTTAAGTGGTTTATGTAGGGTTATAAAAACAATGGTTTTAAAATGCTTAATTTATGTCTTACTATTTAATTTTTATTTTATAGCTTATATTTTTTATACCTTTTTAATTCAGGTGCTTATTAAAACTATTTTATAAATGCTAAAAGAAGTAAACTCAATAAAATAAATAGTTTTATTAAAGTTTTTAGACCTGAACCTGATTAAATTTGAACTTAAATACTAACTTCGTATAAAAAAATACAAAACGTAGAAATAATCATTCAAAGTAATTAAATTTTAGCCATCGCTTAAAAAATTTAATAATATTAAACTAACGAACTAGAAAATAGTAGGTTAAAGTTTAAAATGTATTAACCAAATTAAAGCTTGCACATTTGGTTTTTTTGTCTAATCCTAAATGAATTCAAAACTTTTGGAACTATTGAAATATAGAGCTTTTCTGTTATTTAAAAATTATTTTAATTCATCTAAGGGTCTAGGTTTCAATTGAAATCGCTAAATTGTATTCTATAGAACGTGAATATTTGTTTTTATTCTATACGTTTATATTAATATGATCAAAACCTGTAAACAAAAAAATAATGTTTTTATAAACGTTTGATTTTTATGAACGTAAAAAACAGAAATTTTTAACTAAATATCAAACAAAGGTTTTCGAATACTCAGTAAATGTTGAGAACAGTATTATTTAGTAGCTCTAAAATAAAAAATTAGTTAAAAGCTTGACCAATTTTAACTAATTTATCACACGAGCTTCTTAGATAAATAGAAAACCGAGAAAAGCGCTGCGTTTCAAAATCAAAAGGATGGCTTATAATATAGACTCAGGAATTTAAATTGAAAAATTAAATGACATATTTAATAATATATAACATAAAATTTTGAAAATAAAAGATATGTTTAAATTTTATAAAATTTAGGAAAAATAAATTAAAAGCGAATTTAAGTGTGACAAAATTTACGAAAAACTTAGAGGTTTTAAACTAGTGATTTTTGAAATGAACCTCAATTTTTAACCTGTTTAAAAAAAGGTAATCGACTATTTTAGAATCTTTAAAATACGCATTTTTTATTGTTTTTTGGCAATATTTTTTTATTTTTTTCTATTTTAAGATTTGAAAAAAAAGGATTCTTAAAATCATTAATCATAGATAAAACCTGTAACTAAATTTCATTTTGACAATTCAATTGTAAAACAAATTAAAAATTTTAAGAATCCTTTTTTTTTTTTGAAGTCACAAGCATGAGTTTAATATTATATAAAAATTGATAACTACATTTTAACAATCTATTATAAAATTATTAATCAAAAAGGAGGTTTAATTTTTAATTGTAAAAATTAAAATTTAGTTTTTGGATTTGGAAAGTAAAAGAGCAGACTTATAAATTTTCTTTAGTATCACGATTTAGGACGTTAAACGACTTACTTTATTTCGTCATAAATAAAAAATTTTTAACTAGCAGGGGCTGGATTCGAACCAGCGACCTCAAGGTTATGAGCCTTGCGAGCTACCAGACTGCTCTTCCCTGCTTGTCAACGATAAAGGTGAGCGAGGTAAGGGAATCGAACCCTTCGCTTTAGCTTGGAAGGCTAAGGTATTACCACTATACGAACCTCGCTTGTATTAATTAGAGCGTATTAAAGTTTTAAATGATTAATTTATAATAAGTACAAGGACTCGAACCCCTTTAATTTGTTTTATCAAATGAATGTATTACCACTAAACAAAACGGATTTTTTGTTGTTAAAAGTGATTACTTTTATTATAAGCAATTTGGCCAAAAAAGCAACTTTTAATAATACTTTTTTAAATTTATAAACTTGTGAACTGTTTTTTAGTGTTACGTTTTCACAACTTTTTTTAATCCTATACCTATTCAAAAACGAAAACTTAATAAAGGGTGACATTTGAATAATCGTCATTGTATTATAAATTTTAGCTAAAACTAGAAGCACAAACAAAATAAAAGAATTCATAGTTTCGCTAATTATTTGGTCATCGTAAATAATAAAAATAGAGTTTTAATCAATATAATTTCAAGACAACGGAATTTTACTTTTTAAAATTTATTAATAGAATTTTTATTAATAGAGTTTCTATTAATCGAGTCGATTTTGCACTTATTCGTTAGAAACGAAAAACATCGGTTTAAAAATTAAAAGTGATGAAATAAACATTTGTAAAGTTATGTTATTTGATTTAACTCTAATAACATTAGTTTAATCATTTTAACTTGTATCTTTTTCTTGGTCATTCGCAATTAGATTTGTTAATTAATTCATCTTAGTTTTTGATATAGAGATTATAATGTTTTAGTAGGTTTTAAAAATTTTTATTTTAACACCAACTTTTAATTCGGTCAAAAGAAGTATTAAAATAAACGAATAATTTTTGATAAAAAAGCATATTTTTAGACAAAAGGATAAAAAAATTATAGAATAGAACTAATATTTCATAAAAAAAGTCTAACCCTAATGATTAACTAAAAAATATTAAATAAAACAAATAAAAAGTTATGCCATTTATTGAATAATAAACGTTATTTGTAAATTGTATAACTCAACTTAAAGTTGAGTTATAAACAAAGAATTAAAAGTTTAGGTTTAGCTTGATTTTGTTAATATGAATGTTATAAAAAATATAAAATTTATATTTTTCATACTCTAGAAAAAACGGAAAATTTAAGTAAAAATAAAAATAGATAATTTTAATAAAAAACGAAAACAAATAAAAAAACAAATTAAAAATCGGAGTTTTAAATCTCATATAACAAGACGTATATTGATTAAGATTAAGAAAAGGGTTCGGTACCAACCGAAAAAAGCGATAATAAAACTAAATTTTCGAATGCGAATGAATTAACTATTGCACATTTAAGATAGTTTATTTCAGTTTTCGGTTCTGATTCATTTGATTTATCTGTTTGTGTTGCAGTACCGGCGGGTTCATCTGATTTTTCGGATGTATCAAAACTGAACAGTTTTTCTAACATCGATTTTATACCTTCGACAAGACTCTCATAGAGTCTAAAAAACGGAGTTTATAATATTTTTATAAAAAGTTAAGCGCAATTTGTTTTATTCGAATAAAAGAACTGAAACCCCGTTGAAATCCTCAATTAGAATTCATACTTTGATATTTTCAAAGATCATGTTTTCTGATGGATTCGATTATTTTTGAGGTATGAATAAATTTATAAAAAAAATATAATATACAATGACTAGTATATTATTAGGTTAATAAATTAACCGACTGAAATGATTCGTGCTAAGAAGAAACTCCATGTCGTGGCGATGCCGCCTAATAAATAATGAGCAACACCAACAGCACGACCTTGAGTAATACTTAGTGCACGAGGTTGAATTGCAGGAGCAACTTTTAATTTGTTATGAGCCCATAAAATCGATTCAATTAATTCCTGCCAATAACCACGGCCACTGAACAAGAACATTAAAGAGAAAGCCCAAACAAAGTGAGCGCCTAAGAACATTAAACCATAAGCGCTTAATGCCGAACCATAACTTTGAATAACTTGTGCTGATTGTGCCCATAAGAAGTCACGTAACCAACCGTTAATCGTATTAGCACTCTGTGCAAAGTTACCTCCAGTAATATGTGCTACACCAGAAGCATTTACAGTACCCCAAACGTCAGATTGCATTTTCCAACTGAAATGAAAAATAACTACAGAAATACAGTTATAGTTAAACTAAGGTTTGGATTTATCCTCCCCTCGTCTTCAGAACCGGACGTGAGACTTTCACCTCATCCGGCTCCTGCAATTTCGCTTCGTTTTCGATCTTTTGCCGTTTTTTGTAAGTGACAAGCGGTATGTAAAAGTTGTAAATTTGAATAAACATCTTTTCCACCCTTGAAACTTGGTATAATGTGGTCTACTTCCATACTATCGTTGTTTAAGAAAAGTCTTTTACATGAAGTGCATTTTCCGTTTTGCCTAATTAATAGGTTTCGAACTCTAGTGGGTAGAGGGGAAAACTTAGCTGTTCTAAGTGACCAGTATATATAATCACCATCAAATGGAGATTTATTACCTTTTACTTTTGAAAAATTTTCGCTGGGTATCCACACGATATGGGGTAAGAAAATTTCTTTAATTTTCCCATCTATTCCTTTTTCTTTACCTACAAGGATCCAATTATCTTTGTGGTTTTTACCCTTAAAAGAATATATACGGCCAGAAGGGAAATATCTTTCTTTAATGGTATTTCTACCTGATCTTGTATCTCTTCTGAAGGCCCAAGCTCTTATTTTTTGAAAGATTTTATGTGTAAGAGTGTTAAATTTATTTTTACATTCACTATATCTGTAGTAGTTGGCCCATCCAACTATGATTGGTCTAAGGATAGATATAAGGCGGTATGTAGAAGTAGATCTATTTGCCTTTATAATTATCTTGATTTTATTTAGTAAAGATTTGCAACTATCTTTGCTAGGTTCGATCTTGATTTTATATACACCGTTCTTTTTTACATGGGTTATAGAGTGACCTAAGAATTTTACGCCATGTCTGCTATCTTTAATAGAAGTTTTTTCTTTACTAATCTCTAATCCCATTGTATGAAGCCATTTTTCAGTGTAGATTACACAAAGATCGAGTATTTCTTTATTAACATGTATTAATAAGAAGTCGTCTGCGTATCTTATAACTGAAAGTGCTTTCATTTTTGCTGCCTTTTCTCGATTTGATTTAGGAGTGGGTTTTATGTTTAGTGAAGAGACGTAATTTTTTAAATTATTTTCTAATCCGTGTAATGCTATATTAGCTAAAAGGGGTGATATAATTCCACCTTGAGGTGTTCCTATATTTGAGTACGTTATTTCGGGTTTAATCATATTGGAATAATTTTCCATTATACCAGCTTCAAGCCATGCGCGGACTTGCCTATTTAGAATAGGAAAAGTGTTGATTTTTTCGAGTAAAGCTTCATGGTTGATTTGATCAAAGCATTTTCTTATATCTGCATCATAAATATACTTTGGATGTTTATGTCGTAGAGATAGAAAGATAGATTCAATTGCGTCGTGACATGAGCGGCCCGGTCTAAATCCGTAAGAATTAGGCTCAAACTTAGCTTCCCATTGAGGTTCTAGAGCTAGTGTAGCTAATGCTTGTTTTGCTCTATCTTTTATCGTTGGGATACCTAGAGGTCTCTTTTCGATTTTTACAGGTTTAGGTATGTATACTCTTTTTATAGGCATAGCTTTTCCATCTAATTTTAAATTATTTAATAATTTAATCTTTTCTGGTGAGGATAGTCGACGGATTTTATCTATGCCTGGGGTATTTTTACCTTTGTTTAAAGTACAAACTTTATGTACGGCTAATAGTTTTCCGTCTATACTGTTGATTAATCGTTTCTGTAAATAATTAACGGTTTTTACACGATCTAATTTCGATGCTTTATAAATTCTGGTTTGATATCTAAAGACATTTTTACGGACTAGGTCCCATTGAATATCTTCCCACGCTAAATTTAGTTCTTTAAATTTGCTCATTTTATTGTTGATATATTAATTTATTAATTGCGTCACTGGCGTCAGCATATCCGATATCTCCGAAAGTTCGATATGGCGTTGGCTTTTCCAGTTTTTCCTTCATTTTAATACCATATGGTTTAGTTAACCTACCAAAAAGGAGGTATTAAAACTTTCCACCGTTCCGTAATAAAATTTCATGTCTCACTTAGATCTTTCACATTACTAGATGATTTGCCTATAAATAGGAGCCAATACCGTGCCTTGGACGAAAGACCCGATTCAAATCTACATTTTGTAATACCTCGCATTTCTGCGGATTATATCAGTATATCTTGCTTAAATGAAAATTCGTTAGTTTATGAAACTACTAATTACCTTTGCTAAATTTCAGAAATTACTAATTTTCTTATTAAGGTAATTAGGTTAGCCATTGGCAGCTAAAAGGAATTAAACCTTATTTTATTACAGTTAAAATATTATATAGTATAATATTTTCTTCTTTTCCAATTAATAATTGTTAGGAAGAACGGGTCGCACCATCCAGAATAGTCCTAAGAAAATATGATCCCAAGCGGATACTTGACATGTTCCACCACGTCCTGGACCATCACACGGGAATCGGAAACCTAAATTTGCTTTATCTGGGATTAATCTTGAACTACGAGCATATAAAACTCCTTTTAATAAAATTAGTACTGTTACATGAATAGTGAACGCGTGAACATGATGTGAATAAAAAGTTAATGAAAACTTTTTATATTCGGACTCTATATTTATAATAAATCAATGTGTTAATTTAGTTTTTGAATGATTTTTAGTTGCTAAAACCAACCTTTTTAATTTGATCCAGGATTTTTTCGTATAAGGATAAGTTTTAATTTTATAATCAATTAATCGACACCAACGTTTTAATAAAATTTGTCTTTGTCCATAAAATTTAAATGTTTCTAAATAGGTCCGAATTTTTGTAAGGCTTTTTAAATTACTTGTTTCTAATCGATTATATTTAATTAATGTGTGACCATTTGTCAATTTAGGATTTAATTCACTTGAAATTTCAAATAATTTTTTAATTTGATGTAATAAAACGAACTCTTCTTTTTGTGTTATATAAAATTTAATTTTTAAACCGGTCTTTAATTGAGTTCGTTTTATTTGCGGTTGTAGAAGAGTTGCCCAAAATCCGCCGTCGCCTTCTAAAAAACCAGACAGCCAAGCACTATTTAATGAAATCTTATGTGAGTTTTTAATCGGAACAAAGTTTGTATTATGAATTTGATTAAATTTTAAAATAAAATTTTGAAATTTTTGGAATTTTTGATCTGTTATTAAATTATTATTGAACAAATAAATTAAACGTATTAACATTTCTTTTTTGCTGGTTTGGTATCGCCAATAAGTTTGCTGACTATGATCTTTTTTATAAGAAGTGACATTACCAAATCCTAAACTTTTTTTAATTTTATACATTAATTTTGGGTCTTTTTGAGTAATTTCAACTTGAACTCTCTTTTTTTTGCCGTCAAGCCAAGATGTAAAACTACCTTCAGCTTCAAAAAACCCAATAAACCATTCTAAAAATTGGATATCTGGCTTTTTTAAATGTTCACATAAACCAAACTGAATATAAGATTTAAAACAACAATCTGAAGCAGTAAGTTTGTTTGTTTGTTGGTATCGTTGTATTTTTGACATTTGTTTTTTAATCATTTTTTGTTGATTTATTAATATTTCGCGTATAGTCTCTGAGGATCGCGTGTAATTAAAACGTACTGTTTGAATTTTTAACGCTTTCCTGCTAATTAACCCTAGTAAAGAGATTTTTCCGGTTCTAATTTTACGGACTCTTTCATATTTAGGCAGTTCTAGCATATAGCGAAATTTTACATGGCCCATCAAATAAACCATGAAATCCGATGTACCTAAAGCAATGGGCATCATCGCTACTTTATTACCTACAGCAACTACATCGCCACCCCAAGATGGGCTTGTACTTGCTAGTGCATTCGGTGCTGTAAAACCAGGGGCAACAGCATGTGTTTTTTGAATCCATTGAGCAAATACAGGCTGTAATTGAATAGCTGTGTCTGAGAACATGTCTGCTGGACGGCCTAAGGCACTTAATGTATCATTATGGATATAAAGGCCAAAACTATGGAATCCTAAGAAAATACATACCCAATTTAAATGACTAATAATTGCATCACGATGACGAATCATACGGTCTAATAAATTGTTATAGTTGTTTGCAGGATCATAATCTCTTACCATAAAGATCGCTGCATGAGCTGCGGCTCCAGTAATACAGAACCCACCTATCCAGCAATGGTGAGTAAATAAACTTAACTGCGTACCATAGTCCGTAGCTAAATAAGGGTAAGGAGGCCAAAGCGTTTAATAAAACAAAGAATTTTATGTCTTATACTTTTGTATAAGATCAGACTACGTTATCAACTTTTTAATTTTTATTTGTTTGGTTTTTTTCTTTTTTTAATTTTAATAAAATTAGACTATTTTTAAAAAAGAAAAAAAACTAAAAACTCACAAAAGTTGTTGGGCACTAAAAAAAATGAATTAAAAATTTTATTTTTTAGTCGTTGAACATTTATGTTTAAATAAATTTTGCTACAAATCAGTTTTTAGATTGAAACTCTTTTTGTATTTCACCCAAAAATTTTTTAAACTTTTTTTAGTTTTGCGACAACCTAATTATCGAGTACATATGATGCATTATACGTTATAGCTAAATAACTAAAGGACTCTTTCTTCACAAACTTTATGTTGCTAATTGACTTGTCGAATTTTATTGATTAACATTTTTAATCGTTTTAATTGGCGTTCTGTTTTACAACGAGCTAGTATGCCGCGTTTTTTTGCAAATTTTTGCCAATATTGAAACTGCACTTGTTTTTTTCCATATAAGGAGCATTGATTGAAATAAATCATTATTTGATTAATAAAATATTGGTTTGTAAAGTGTAATTGATAACCTTCATTTTTATTTGTAACAAAATATTTCATTGAGCCCAAGGAATTCTTTTTATTGGTATGAATTATAACTTATGCATGAAATAAATCACGTATTTGTTGTAAAATTTCTAATTCTCCCTTTTGAGCTAAATGATATTTAATCACAAGACGATAATTGGAACCCAAATTTAAACAATTTCGACCTTTTCTTTTTTCAATACCTAAATAAAACCCACCTTCAGCTTGTGTAAAACCCGCAAGCAAACATCAATGGGATATTAAATTTAATTGGGGTTTTCTTTTAATAATTAAAATAGAGTGTTTCACAAATGTTATAAAAACATTAGATTTATTATAAAAATTTACCCATTTACTAAAGCGCTCTCGTGTTTTGTTTAGATGAAGATGACCATTAAATAAATGTATTAAGCTTGTTAAATTATCATACCTATAAACGTTATAAGTAAAACAGTTCTTTTTTGGGCCGGTATTAGATTGAATTCGTCCAAACCGGAACTTAATTTTGATATAATTTAAAACTGCATAATCTTTTTGTGTTATTGTAAAAAACATTTGCCCGTTTCCGATTTTAGTATTTGTTGTTTGAATAAAACTTCCATCTCCTTCACTAAACCCAATAAACTATTCTAAAAAAGCAATATCATTATAATCATTTGGATCTAATGGACCACTATAATTTTCAAAAAAGGCAGAAAAAGTAATTCCAGAATTTTGTCGTTTTTTTTGAGGCAAATTATTAAATTTAAAAACATTTTTTAATTTTAAGCGAGTAAAAGTTTGTGCTTCACATAGAGTCTCTGAAGATTCCACAATTGTATTTGGATTCCTGCTGATCAACTTTTGTAAACGAGTTTTTTGAATTAAAAACGGTTGAATTATGAGTAATCCCAGCATAGTGTGATGTTTTATGTGACCCAAAATGTAAGCCACAATAATACTTAATGACCCAAAAAGAGCTAAGTTAATAGCTAATTGTGCGTGCCATGAAGTAGTTAAAATTTCATATAACCCCGTATGACCTTCTCCAGTAAAGGGCCCTTTATGAGAATCTAAGATTTCTTTTATACTATGACCAATTCCCCAGTTTGTACGGTACATATGACCAGCAACAATAAATAATACCGCAATAGCTAAATGGTGATGTGCCGTATCACTTAACCATAAACCACCAGTAACAGGATTTAAGCCTCCTTGGAAAGTCAAGAAGTCTGTATATTCTGCCCAGTTTAAAGTGAAAAATGGCGCTAATCCTTGTTTAAAACTTGGATATAATTGTGCCATTAAACTTGGGTTTAATAGTAATTCATGAGGTAATGGAATTTCTTGTGGATCAACACCTGCATCTAATAGTTTATTGATAGGTAATGAAACATGGATCTGGTGACCAGCCCAAGCTAAACTTCCTAAACCAAGTAAACCAGCAAGATGATGATTTAACATACTTTCAACGTTTTGAAACCATTCAAGTTTAGGTGCACTTTTGTGATAGTGAAACCAGCCTGCGAAAAACATTGCTGCAGCCATTACTAAACCACCAATAGCAGTTGAATAAAGCTGTAATTCAGTTGTGATTCCGCTTGCACGCCATAATTGAAAGAAACCAGAAGTAATTTGAATACCTTGGAATCCTCCACCAACGTCTCCGTTCAAAATTTCTTGACCAACAATAGGCCATACAACTTGAGCACTTGGTTTAATATGAGTTGGATCACTTAACCAAGCTTCGTAATTTGAAAAACGTGCTCCATGAAAGTACATACCAGATAACCAAATGAAAATAATACCTAATTGCCCAAAATGAGCACTAAATACTTTTCTCGAAATATCTTCTAAATCCGTTGTATGCGCATCAAAATCATGAGCATCCGCATGTAAGTTCCAAATCCATGTTGTTGTCGTAGGACCTTTCGCTAAACTTCTTGAAAAATGTCCCGGTTTGGCCCAGCGCTCAAAGCTAGTTTCAACGGGATCACGGTCTACCAAAATTTTTACCTTTTTTGCTTCGCGTTCCGGTGGACTAATTGTCATGATTCTACTCCTAAACAAATAACCTAAATTAACAATGCTTGTATAAATCGAGATTACAATTACCGTGAATTGCAATATATTATCAGCATACTGTTCAACTCTTAAATTTAAAAAATCGTTCATACACTATTTTATTTTGATATAAATTATAAATCTATTAATTAATTACTTATAGGCTATTGCATTGATCCAGTTAAAGGTAGCCGGTTAAACTTATCTATTTCTTTTTTATACAAACGTTTCTTTAAAAAAATCTTTCAATTTTTATAAATTGTAATTAGGTTTTTAATCAGACGGAACCCTTAACTTTTCTATCTAAATAGCGTATTTCGAACCAATTAAGTTTTAATAAAGTTTTTAATTATACTTAATTTAATTATAAACTCTATTGTTTGTTTTCGCAAAAAAAGTTGAGAAAAGCCCACCTACTTTTATTTTATTGTAATTGCATAAACGGCTTTTATGCAATTACAATAAAAGAATTTAATATTGAGTTATACAACATAAAAAAACCAACCTTTTCTATTATGCTTGAATGCAATTTTTATATTTATCATTATATATAGTAATATATAGTACTCACTTTCAACCTGTTTTTCAGTTTATTATATGGTTTGGTTTTTTTTTATTTTATCAATATTAAAATTGAGTGTAATTTTAATAATTGTTTTTTTCTATATTGCCAAAAATACCTTCAACTTAAATTCGTAAAATCAATTGTATAACAGATTTTAGTGAGCAAATAAACAGTTTTTTCACCACAGTTCTACAACAAATTACGGAATATCAGAACAAAATCTATCAACTACAGTGAAATAAGTTATTTTGGTTTTGGGATCCCGAATATAAATTTACTTGTTTTTGAAGTCCACGAAATCAAAAATTTGATTTCTTCCATCGGAGAGAAAAATAGACTTCGCTTTTTGGTTAGCTACGTTCTCTTTACCTAATGAAACTTCTTTACTAACTTTTTTATTAGAAGTATTTTCATCATTAAACGGATTATAATATCACGAAGATATTCTATTTAAAGTTTACGTTTTCTACGCTCCGTCGTATGGATTTTATAACAAAAAAAGGGATTCGATAAGGAGCATTTCAATAAACAACAGAAAAGTAGCGAGTAAATAAATATTAGTTTAAATTAAAAAATACACCCGTTATTTTATAATATAAACGTTTTGTATAAAAAAAATGACGTATTTAAACTAGAAATTTATGTGATTGAAAAATAATACGTCTAGCCGTTAAATACATTTGGATGCTTTTTTAAAAGTGCAAGTATTAGCGAAATTTAAAACGTTGTTTATTTTTTAATAACTTAACTTTAAAATGTAACTACTGTATTACGGAATTGAACCTTA
>Ga0115029_1000087_pt1 | contig 105455 bp, 91 predicted proteins | sample SidtaG_3_FD_87297 | JGI IMG/M metagenome (GOLD analysis project Ga0115029, IMG submission 87297) | Marine algal microbial communities from Sidmouth, United Kingdom - Sidmouth_Asex1 metaG | ecosystem: Host-associated > Algae > Red algae > Unclassified | place: Sidmouth, United Kingdom... | reverse complement strand
GCCGTGTGGTCCTCGAAGTCGAGACGACGCAGCGGATCGGCTACGACGGCCACAAGATGGGCAGAGCGACCGCCGAGTGGATGGAGGCCAACGCATGAGCGACCCCGATTCGAACCGTCTGGGCCTCTCTGCCGACGAGGTGCTCACCACCACCCGGAGCGTGCGCAAGCGCCTCGACCTCACCCGGCCGGTGCCGCGCAAGATCATCACCGAGTGCATCGACATCGCCCATCAGTCACCGACCGGCTCGAATTCACAGCGCTGGCGCTGGATGATCATCGATGACGCCGACAAGCGACAGGCGATCGCCGACATCTATCGGACGAACTTCGAGGCGGCCTACGCCGTGGCCGACAAGCCCGAGCCGGGGTCTCAGGCCGACCGGGTCAACCAGTCCGCGCGCCACCTCGCCGAGCACCTGCACGAGGTGCCGGTGCACGTGATCCCGCTGCTCGCCGACAGGATGGACGAGGGCACACCGTCGTGGCGTCAGGCGTCGCGCTGGGGTGGGATCCTCCCGGCGGTGTGGAGTTTCATGCTGGCCCTACGCGAGCGCGGCATCGGTTCGGCATGGACGTCGCTCCATCTGCAGAACGAACGCGACGTCGCCGAATTGCTCGGCATCCCGTACGACGACTATTCCCAGGCCGGTCTGTTCCCCGTGGCGTACACGATCGGTACCGACTTCAAACTGGCGAAGCGACCGCCCGCCGAAGAGTTCATCCGCTGGAACGAGTGGTCGTAGCCGACGACCTCCAGGCGGCGGCGCTCCGTCCGCCGCCGGCCGGGTCAGGCCTTCGGCTGTGAGCTGACCCGATGGTTCGCGATCTGTGGGCCGCCGACCCAGCCGCACAACTGTGGGTCGCACTGCCTCAGCTCACCAGAGATCCAGTGGCCGTCGGTGCCGAAGATGCCGACCTTGTCACCCTGGGTCACGCGGATGTTGCCCTCGCCGTCCTGTTCGTGGAGCGCACCGCTGAAGGGGTGGACGATGCCGTTCACGACGTCGTCCCCACGCTCACCGGTGTTCCGTCGCTGTCGTCGATCCACTCGCCGAACTGCCGGTGCAGCCACCGGATCTTCGATTCCTGGTAGTTCGACAACGTGATCCCGGGCTTGCGGGAGGTCTCCAGACCCTTCTGCACCTTGGACATGTTGAACACGTCCTGTTCGAACACCTTGGCGAGCATCCCGAGTTGTGGTGCGTCGGTCCACGGTTCATCGACGCCGAGTCGGTGTTCGGTCGCCGGGGGAGGACGTTCGCCCGTGAAGGGAGAGAGGAAGAAGCACTCCATGATCGCCGAGCGGTGGTCATCGCCGTTGGGCCGGAAGCGATACACGATGCGGTTGAAGGCGCCCCACGGATGGAAATTGGGGAACACCGTGTAGTCGATCGAGTCGACCATCTCGGAATCGCTCATCTGGTCGACTCGCTCACCGGCGATCGGGCGCCATCGATCACGCGACATGGCCGCCAGGACCTCGCGCGCGGTCTGGCCTTCTTCGAGCGTGAGTGGCGCTTCCTGGTCGACGCGGACGTCGAGCATGCCGCGCAACACGTCCTGCTCGTCGATCTCCTGCCTCCCGAGCAGCGGGCTCGGCGTGGCGCCCGGCGTGATGACTCGGGCGCAGCCATCCCACACGTCGACCTGGCTGTTGACGTCGCCGAGGTACGACAGGATCTGGGGGTGGGTCGCGTTGACGTGGTACGCCTCGGAGAACGCCTCTTGGGCGATCTTCCAGTTCGCTTCGATGACGCGGGAGACGTGTGACTCGACGTAGCGGTCTTCGAGGTTCCAGACCTCGAACTGCTCGACGAGTTCGCCGAGGTGTTCGGCGAGCGGCCCGGCGTCGGGGTCGGGGTTGATGAACACGAACCCGGCCCAGGCGTCGACCGAGCACTCGGGCAGGGTGAAGTCGTCTGGTCGCTGGTCGACGTGGGGGAAGTCCCATGCTGCGGGCACGTCGAGCAGGTTGCCGTCGAGTTCCCAGGCAAAGCCGTGGAACGGGCAGCGGATCTCGACGCACTGACCGTCGTATTCCTTGAGTTGGCGACCGCGGTGCAGGCACGCATTCGGGAACGACTTGATCGACCCGTCGTCCTGACGCACGACGAGGAACGACAACTCGGCGATGTCGTAGACGATGTAGTCGCCGGCGTCGGGGATGTGTTCTTCACGGCATGCGAACTGCCAGACCTTCGACCACATCTGGTCGACCTCTCGGCGGTGCCAGGCGCGCGTCGTGTATCGCTCGATCGGCACGTCGTCACTTCCGAGGTAGCGCGGAGATTCGAGCCGGAGCACATCGGGCACGGGATGGCTGTCGGCATCGAGCAGGTCTTGCAGGGTGACGCCGGGCGAACGGGCGTCGGGAATGGCAGACGACGAATCGGTGACGGTCATCTGCCCATTATTGATCACTCGGTCACTTCGAGTCTCATCGGACGGGGCGGCAGGGGAAGATCGAGCGTCAGTCGAACCCGGCGTTCGCATTCCGGTCGCTGTCGTATACGGGGGCAGATGCGTCGATGCGGTGCTTGCGGCTGACGGCCCCGGTCAGTCCACCGTCGTTCAACATCGTACGCATGTCGAAGTAGTTCTGGTGTTCGAAGTGCGCGGCGAGCGCATCTTCTGACTCCCAGAGTTCGTACACCTGGATGAGGTCGTCCTGGCAGGGATCGGCAGCGAAGCAGTACACGAGGCATCCCGGCTCGTCGTCGCGCGTCGCCTTCTGGATCGGCGCCGATCGGTCGATCAGCGCCTGACGGGCGGATGGGTCGGCGATCGTGATCGCGGCTTCGACGGCGACGAGACTCATGGCGGGCTCCTGTTGGCTTCGTTCGGACGGGTGGGTGGTCGCCAGTATGAGAGCCGCCTCCGTCGTACGACGAAGCGAAGCGGCACACGATCAGAGGACGACACATGTACGCAGCACTCATCACCGGCAAAGAAACCGTCGAGATGGTCGAGTTCGCCGACCCCACACCGGCAGCGCAGGGCGTCGTCGTCGACATCGCCTTCTGCGGGATCTGCGGAACCGACATCCATGCCTTCCAGTCGGGCCGCGAGTACAACCCGTCGATCTGCGGCCACGAATGGTCGGGAGTGGTGTCGGCGAAGGGCGCTGACGTGGCGTCGTTCACCGAAGGCGACCGGGTCGTCGTGGGCGTCATGCCGTCGTGCGGGTCGTGCAACGCATGCCACGCGGGGCAGTCGTCGTACTGTCGGGAAGCGTTCATGATGACGGTCGGACGCAACCGTGAGGCCGCACCCCACGGGGGGTTCGCCTCCCAGATCGCCGTGCCCGCGACCCGGGTGGTCGCGACCGACTCCGGACTCACCGACGAGCAGGCTGCGCAGGTCGAACCGATGACGGTGGCATTCCACGCCGTGCGCAAGAGCGGTCTGCGCCTCGGTGACGTCGCCGTGATCCAGGGGGCGGGTCCGATCGGTCTCGGCACGATGCAATTCGTGCGGGCCGCAGGGGCCGGCAAGATCGTGGTCGTCGAACCGAACGAGCAGCGTCGTTCGGCGGCGTCGGAACTCGGCGCTCACCACGCTGTGGCTCCGGGTGCCGACACGGAGGAACTGTTGGACGAACTCACCCGCGGACTCGGAGCCGACATCGTCTACGAGTGCGTCGGTCGCCCGTTCGCCGTGCAGTCGGCTGTCGACCTCGCTCGACGCGGTGGGTCGATGTGCCTGATCGGGCTGTCCGACGACGATGCCCCGATCAGCTCGAATGCCTGGCTGGTGAAGGAGGTGTCGGTCACGTCGGCGCTGGCGTACACCCACGAGGAGTTCGCCATGACGATGGGCATGATCGCCGACGGCCGCGTGGTCGTCGAGCCGATGCACACGTCGACGGTCGGTCTCGACGGATTGGGCGCGGCGCTCGCCGACCTGGCGAGTGGCACGAGTCAGCAGACCAAGGTCCTCGTCGACCCGACTCTCTGACCTGCGCGAGACGGGAGCGCTCCGGTGACGATCCGCGCGAGCGGTTCGATCAACATGTGGTCGTGCTCGGCCGCTCTCGTCGACGCCCGTTCGTGTCTGTTCGCCACGGGCCGGCGTGGGCCGGCCGAGCGCCCCGAGTCCGCCATCACAGAGACGAGATCACACCATGTTCGACTTCACCGGAAAGACGGTGCTCGTCACCGGCGCATCGATGGGGCTCGGGGAGGGCTTCGCACACGGCTTCGCCGCAGCGGGTGCCGACCTGATCCTCACGGCACGATCCACCGAGCTGCTCGAGGGGGTGGCTGAGTCGTGTCGCGCACACGGCAGCACGGTGACCGTCGTCCCCGGCGACGTCACGTCGGAGGACGATGTCGCACGCATCGTCGCCGAGGGGGTCGAGGCACACGGGCGGATCGACGTCCTGATCAACAACGCCGGCGTGAGCGACATGCGCGGGCTGGCTCCCGAGCAGTTCGACATGGACACCTGGAAGTGGATCATGTCGGTCGACCTCGACGGGGCGTTCATGTACCTGCGCGACGTCGGGCGTCACATGTTGGAGACGGGCGGCGGGTCGATCGTCAACATCTGTTCGATGATGGGCAACGGCGCGAACGAGATGAACGTCATCGCCTACACGGCGGCCAAGGGAGCGCTGCGCAACGTGACCCTGCAACTGGGGTGTGAGTGGGCCGACCGCGGAGTGCGGGTCAACTCGGCGTCGCCGGGGTTCATCGTGACCGAGATGGTGCGGCCCGCCCTCGAAGGCATGGGAATGGACAAGTGGATCGCGTCGCGCACGCCGATGCGCCGAATCGGCGAACTTCCCGAGATCGTCGCCCCCGTGATGTTCCTCGCCTCCGACGCGGCGAGCTACATCACCGGCCACGACCTGGCCGTCGATGGGGGGACGAACGCGTCGAACGGCACCTTCCAGATCCCGCCGATCCACCACGAGTGGAATTCGCAGACCCCTCGGGTGGGGGAGGGGTACCCGGGGGTGCAGCCTCGGCCGGACTGGTACGAGGCGATGAAGGCCGGCATCCCCGGCATCCACGTGGACTCCGATGAAGTGTGACGTCCGGCTCGTCGGCTAAACAATCGTTCGGTTACTTTCACTCGGAGTCGCCCCGGCGACTCGACCGACGGCCTGGGAGCCGTCGGGATCAACACACCAATTCAGGGGGAATACTTCCAATGACCACACGATCCACCCGATCACGTCGATTGCTCGCTGGTGCCTTCAGCTTCGCGTTCGTCGCAGCCGCTTGCGGAAGCGACGACGGCGTCGCCGATCCAGTAGCGGAGCCCGACGCAGAAACCGAGGCCGACGCCGACGCCGACGCCGAGCCCGACGCCGACCCGGAGCCCGAGGCCGACCCAGAGCCCGAGGCCGACGCCGACCCCGACCCGGAGGCCGACGCCGACCCGGAGCCCGAGGCAGACGTCGCCCCGGCCGCCGAGGGCGGTAGCGGCGAGGCCACCGGTGAGCCGATCGTCATCGGCGTGCAGAACCTCGAGGGCGATCCCAACGGTTCGTTCCCCGAGTACTCGGCATCGATCCAAGCAGCGGCCAACTACATCAACGCCGAACTGGGTGGCCTCGGCGGCCGTCCGATCGAGATCGATCTGTGCAAGTCGGTCGTGACGCCCGACGACTCGCAGCGATGTGCGAACGAATTGTCGGCCGAGGGTGTCGACATGGTGATCTCGACGATCAACTTCTTCGGCAACCACTACTCGATCTACCAGGGATCCGACATCCCGGTGATCATCGGAACGCCGCTCACCATCGCCGACTTCACCACCGAGGGTGCGTTCGCCATCGGCGCCGGCGGCGGCTGCCTCGGAGTCCACACGGGCCTCGTGCAGTTCGCCACCGAGGAGATCGAAGATCTCGAGGGCATCGAAGTCACCAATGTCGGTGTCCCGTGGGCGGACACGCCTCCCGGCGTCGTGTGTTACAACGACCTCGAGGCCAAGCCGCTGGACGTCATCAACGGATCAGAGCCGGGCCAATCCGCCCGCGCCGGCGAGAACCCGGACCTCACCTACACGGGTGTGCCGATTGCTCCGGCCACGCCTGACGTGACACCGCAGGCGACGCAGGTCCTCGATTCGGATCCCGACGTCATCATCTACTCGGCTCAGGGTGCGGACTGCTGGAACTTCGTTGCGGCACTCGGCCGTCTCGGCTGGACGCCCGATGACATCCCGTTGGTCCTGTCCGGCGCGTGCACCGACTTCGATGCGCTCGCAGCCACCGGCGACCTCGGTGTCGGCATCTACCTGCAGGCCACCGAGAACAGCGTTCTCACGCCGCCGGACGCACTGCCCGATGGTCAGAACAAGGACAACGCAACCGTCTACCAGACCAAGGCTGCCGAGTACGGCCTCGCCGAGGACCTCGTGTTCACCGGTTTCGCCACGCAGGGCTTTGCCCACATGATGAACATCTGGGAGGTCGCCAACGGTCTCGAGGGTGAGATCGACGGCAAGGCCATCGCCGATGGCTTCGCTGCGACCGATGGCAGCGTCGCGACATTCGGTGGTTCGCCGCTGGATTGCAGCAGCGCTCCGGCTCCGTACGTCGCAGTCTGCAGTGCTGCGATCAGCATGAACCAATGGGACGGCACGAGCCTCGTGCCGATCATCCCGCGGCTCAACGGCATCGACCTCGTTGCCGGGACCGAACTGCGCCCGGGCTGAACACCTGAACACCTGAACACCTGAACACCTGAACACCTGAGTAGCTGAGCGCACGGTGACCGGGCACGACATGTCGTCGAGCCCGGTCACCGTTGCTCACTCCACCGCAAACTCTTCGACGCGACCCTGGGGGTTTCACGCGTGAGTGATTTCATCTTCGACCTGATCAGCGGGCTCGGTATCGGCGCGCTCTACGCCATGCTGGCGGCGGGTCTCGTCATCTCCTACCGCGGGTCCGGCGTCATCAACTTCGCGCATGGCGCCATTGCCATGTACGGCGTCGTGACCTTCGACGCCGCCTGGAACCGAGGCGAGATCTTCCTTCCGTGGGTCGACATCTTGCCGACCCACGCCGTCAATCTCCCGGTCCGCATCACCACGGCCAGCGACGGCTCGTGGGAGTTCGTTCCCTCGCTCGTCGTCGCGCTGCTGATGGCGGCCTTCCTCGGCCTCGCTGTCCATTTCCTCGTCTTCCGTCCGCTTCGCGATGCAGCACCGCTCGGCAAGGTCGTTGCCTCGGTCGGTCTGCTGCTGTACCTGCAGGGCGTCGCGCTGCTCAACTATGGCAACTCGTTCCCGCAGCCTCGCTCGGTCGTCCCCGACGAAGTCGTCCAGAACTTCCTCGGTCTCGGCAAGCCGCTTGCTCGCAACAACCTCTACGTCGTCGGTTTTGCGGTCCTGCTCGGATTCGTCCTGTGGGCGGGATACCGCTTCACCCGGTTCGGGCTCGCCACACGTGCGGCCGCCGGCAACGAGAAGGGCGCAGTTCTCCTCGGGTATTCGCCCCAGACCCTCGCCGCTGTCAACTGGGTGATCGCCTCGGTCACCGCGACGCTCGCCGTCATCATCGTCGGACCCATCCAGGGGACCCTCACTCCGATCGGGTTGTCGGCACTCATCGTCCCGGCGCTCGCCGCTGCTCTGATCGGTGGCCTGCGTTCGATCCCGATCGCCATCGCCGGCGGCCTGGCCCTCGGCTCCGTGCGGACCACCCTCACACTCAACAAGGCGTCGTGGTTCGACGTCGGCCCGCTGAAGTGGATCGAGAACGGGGTGGCCGACGCACTTCCGCTCATCGTGATCATCGTCGTCCTCGTCGTGCGTGGCAAGAGCCTCCCGATCCGCGGAACGGTCGAAGAGAAGCGTCTTCCGCTCGCACCGATGCCGAAGCGGATGTGGGAGCACGCGCTGGTCTGGGTGACCCTGCTGACGCTCCTCGCCTACGTCTTCGAGGACGCAGGCTCACGGACTCGCTTCGCCAACGCCATTCAGAACGGGCTGACCATCTCGGTCGTCATGCTGTCACTCGTCATCCTGACGGGGTACATCGGGCAGATCTCGCTGATGCAGATGTCGTTCGCCGGGATCGCGGCGTTCGTCACCGCCAGGATGATGGCCGACGGCATCGGGCGTGGGTCCAACCTCTCGCCCGTCGATGGGATCTCGCTGCCCGGTCCGCTCCCCGACCTGGCCGGGCTCCCGTGGCCGATCGCCGGCTTCATCGGCATCGTGGTGGCCATCCTGGTCGGCGTACTCGTCGGCCTGCCCGCCGTGCGCATCCGCGGCGTGCAGTTGGCCGTCGTCACGATCGCCACCGCCGTGGCGATCCAGGCGCTGTACCTCGAGAACGAAGTCATCACGCAACTCCGGGCCGGAATTCCGGCGTACGTGAAGGAGCCGACGTTCTTCGGTGCCGACATCGGCGCGCGTTCGGAGCGTCAGCAGAACGAGAACCCCTTGTTCGCCCTCTTCGGCGGGACCGTCCTCGCGCTCTGTGCGATCGGTGTGGCCAACATCCGTCGCACCGGAGTGGGGCGACGGTTCCTCGCAGTCCGCGCCAACGAGCGAGCTGCTGCATCGGCTGGAATCAACGTGGCTCGGACCAAGTTGCTCGCCTTCGCGATGAGCGCCGGGATCGCCGGACTCGGCGGTGTGATGATCGGCTTCCGCCAGGTCGAGGTGTCGTCGGCCAACTTCTTGTACGGCTTCAGCCTCGCCGTCCTGTCGACCGCCTTCCTCGCAGGGATCACCTCGATCAACGGAGCCATCGTCGCAGGAATGCTGCTGAGTGCCGGCGCACTCGTCCCGGCGTTCTCGACCTACATGCTGGGCAATGCCGGGCTCGAAGCCTTCCTGACGGTGATCACCGGTATGGGCATCATCCTGACGGCGATCATCCATCCGGAAGGAATCGCGCCCTTCTTCGCCGCTCCGTTCAGACACATGGGCAACTGGATCGTCGGGGCGATCCCCGGTGCCGAGACGATCCGGTCGAACTATCGGGGCCCGAAGGCGGTCGTCGTCAAGGCAGTGCTCGCGGCCTCGGTCGTGGGCTGGGCGTTCTTCGTCTACCACGCCAAGTTCATCGAGAACGTCTATGTGTGGATCGTGGTCGCCGTACTCATCGGCGTGCTCGCGATGATCGCATTCTCGATGACGCTCGGCCCGATGTCGCCGACGGTCGGGCAGGCCGGCATGGCGTGGGTCGGGTGGGCCAGACGCTTCGGACCGACCGCCGTCGTCGGAGCGATCGCCGGCTACCTGATCTGGCCGATGCGGGTCGACACCTACAGCAGTGTCTGGATGCCGATCCTCGGGGCACTGCTCGCTCTCAACATCCGTTCGATCATCCGGCAGATCTCGGGCATCGCAGGTCGCGAGATGGAAGCGACTGCGGCTGCCGGCCGTGACGACTCCCAACCTTTCCGACCGAACGACGAAGCACTTGCAGGGGCGAACTGAACCATGGCACTACTCGAAGCACGGGGCCTGAGCGTCAACTATGGCGGCCTGTACGCCAACCGTGACGTGGATCTCGACTGCCACACCGGGAAACTGGTGGGCCTGATCGGGCCGAACGGCGCCGGCAAGACGACCTTCATCGACGCAATCACCGGTTTCACGCCGATCTCGGAAGGGACGGTCACCTTCGACGGCCAGGACCTCGCCGGTGTCGCGCCCGATCAGCGGGCGCAGATGGGGCTGACCCGCACCTTCCAGTCGCTCGAACTCTTCGAAGACCTCAGCGTCCGCGACAACCTGATGGCCGCAGCCGAGCGGCCGCGGTGGCACTCGTTCATCACCGACATCGTCCTCCCCGGCCGGAACGAGCGGCAGTACGACGAGCAGGTCGAGTGGGCCCTCGACATCATGCGTCTGAGCGACATGGCCAACAAGTTGCCGAGCGACCTGAGTCACGGCCAACGCAAGCTGATCAGTGTCGCTCGAGCCCTCGCGGCCAAACCGAAGCTCGTGCTGCTCGACGAGCCGGCCGCAGGTCTCGACACATCCGAGAGCCAGCTCCTCGGCCAACACCTCCGCTCGTTCCTCGACCACGACATGAGCCTGTTCCTGATCGACCACGACATGGGCCTCGTGCTCAACGTATGCGACTACATCTACGTGCTCGACTTCGGTCAGATCATCGCGCACGGCACACCGGCCGAAGTCCGCGCCGACCCTGTCGTCGTCGGGGCGTACCTCGGCGAAAGCGCCGGGGAAGCTCAAGCAGCGAGCGGCGCTGCGTTCGGCACGGAGAACACGACGGGCGTCTCCTCATGAGCGCCACCGCCACCACCGCAACCGCCGACGTCGGGCGCGCCAAGTTGATCGAGGTGCGCAAGCTGCACGCCGGATACGGCGGGATCCCCGTCGTGCGTGACCTCGATCTCGACGTCGGTGCTGGTGAGGTCGTTGCGTTGCTGGGGCCCAACGGAGCGGGCAAGACCACCACGCTGCTCACGCTGTCGGGACTGCTCAAGCCCCTCGCCGGAACCGTGGAAGTACTGGGCGAAGAGGTCGACGGATCGAAGCCGCACTTGATCCCGCGCCGCGGCCTCGCTCACGTTGCCGAAGACCGCTCACTCTTCTTCGACCTCACCGTCGACGAGAACATCAAGCTCGGCCTCACCGGAGACAAGTCGTCGCGCAGAGCATCGCACGAACGGGCGATGGAGCTCCTGCCGGCGCTCAAGCCGCTCGGAAGCCGGGCCGCCGGATTGCTGTCAGGTGGCGAACAGCAGATGCTGGCGATGGCGCGTGCGCTCGTCTCGAACCCGAAGTGTCTGCTGGTCGACGAGATGAGCCTCGGCCTGGCGCCGATCATCGTCGAGCGTCTCCTGCCGATCGTGCGCGACATCGCCGACCAGACCGGTTGTGGTGTGCTCATCGTCGAACAGCACATCCACATGGCGCTCGAAGTGGCCGACCGCGGATATGTCATGCAGCACGGTGAGGTGTCGATGACCGGCACGGCCGCCGAGCTCCTGTCGCAGCGGTCGGTTCTCGAAGCGAGCTACCTGGGTGACGCCGCACTGGGCTGAGCCCGATCGGCGTCGCAGCTCCTACCGGACCGCGAACGCATCCTGCAGGTTCTTCATCGTGGTCGCACACGCTCGTTCCAAGTTGTCGCGTCGACCTTCGATCGTCCCGGGGTAGACGTCGGGCATCGCCAGAAGGGGGGCGACGAACGACTCGGTCACCGAGCAGCCGTCACCGTCGGGGGTGATCGTGTAGCTCCAGACGGTCGCCGCATCGAAGCGGGGCGGCACCACGTAGGCGAACTCGCGGTCGGGCTCGTACACGGTCACTTCGCAGTCGGCGTGCCACTCGTAGTCACCCGCACGGTTGTGACCGCGGAATCGGGCACCGACCTCGACCCGTGTCGAACCGTCGAGGAACTCGCAGCGTTGGTTCTCCGGGCTCAGACCCGGCAGACGTTCGAGGTCGGTGAGGAAGGCAAAGACATCGCTCGGTGACGCCGTGACGTGCACCGTCGCGCTGCCCGTGGTCGCCGCGTCGGTGTTCTCGGTGTTCTCGGTGTTCTCGGTGTTCTCGGTGTTCTCGGTGTTCTCGGTGTCGGTGTTCTCGGTGTCGGTCATCAGCTCATCTTCCCATGCAGCGCAGACCGACGTTGCGACGGGCGTGGGGACGGGTCCGAAATCCGCTTGCGTCCGCTCCTGGTCCGGCAGACCGGAGCACTCGCGAGGTGTTGGCCACGAGCGATCAGTCGGTGCTGGACGCTCCTGGCTCTCGGCTCCACAGCACGTCGAAGTCCCGTGCGATGTCGAGCACCTGCAGCGCCCGGCCGATGCCGAGGCAGAACCCGCATGTGATCGTGAGTTCGAGCAGCTCGACGTCGGAGTAGTGGGCTTTCAACTTCTCCCACATCGCGTCGTCGATCGCAGTGTGGTCGATCGCATACTGCTCCGCGAACGCACCTGCGAGCTTCTCGCGTTCTGACAACTCGGGGTTGTCACGGAACTCGTCGACGTGGGTGTACATCTCTTCGGTCAGGCCTTGCTGCATCGCCGATGCAGCGCGAGTGTTCAGTCAAACATGACACTCGTTCAGCTGGGCGATCCGCATCCTGGCGACCTCGCGCTCGCGGATCGACAGGCTGGACTTCTCGTACACCGCCGAGCTCAGGGCGTGCAGGCCCTCTCCCATGTGCGGTGCCAGCTGCCAGAGCCGAGACGACTCGCGTCCGTCTCCCTCGGGGATCTCGATTCGTGCCATCAGTTGCTCTCTTCGGTGTCGGTGTCGGTGTCGGTGTCGGTGTCGGTGACGGTGTCGGTGCGGGTCGGGCGGGCGACGGGGACGCTGTCGAGCATCGAGTCGACCGACCGGTGGAAGGTCTGGTTGCCGGGTTCGTTGCGGCCGAAGACGAATTCGGTGTTGGCGCCCGACGACAGGGCGGACTGGATGCCGAGCCCGGTCTTGTAGTCCTCCTCGTTGACGACCCATTCGAGGAAGTCGACCTTCGACCTGGTCGCCTCGCGCTCCTCCTCCGTGGCGGTCGGGACGATCAGGTGTGTCTGGATCGTCATCGACCGGTCGGGGGTGGGCCCCGGGATCAGTTGGCTCACCATGGCGCCGTTGCCACCGTTGCCGGCGACCGAGATGTGAGGGAAGACCGTGTGGACGAAGCCGACGTGTTTGCGTGGGTCCCAGTCCGCCTCGGCGATGTCACGCAACTCGGCGGTGACTCGGCGAGCGAAGGCGACCCGCTGGTGGGGTCCCCATGCATCCCAGGTCATCACGTTGCCCAACGTGTCGAGCCCGAGGGTGTCCTTGTGGAGGATGTCGAGGTGGTAGCCGTCGAGGTACCCGTCGTACGCCAGCTTCCAGTTCGGCCCGACGAGGTGGCGTTCCTCCAGGAGTTCCATCCCGTCGAGGCCCAGCGAGTCGAGGACGCCGTCGTAGCTTCCGAGCCAGGCGTCGAGGTCGAGATCGATCCCCGGTGTGAGGACCGCGAACACCATGCCACTGCGTTCGTCGCAGGCGAGTTCGGTGAGGCCGTGGGTGTCGACGTCGAGGTCTCCGAACTTGCCACGCCCCGACACCCCGACGAGGGCACCGGCGTTGTCGTAACTCCACGCGTGGTACGGACACGTGAAGCGGCGAGCAGTGCCGCAGCCGTGCTCGACGACCTGAGCACCGCGATGGCGACACGCATTGATGAACGCCTTGACCGAACCGTCGGCCTGGCGCACGGTGAGCACCGGGACACCGGCGATGTCGACCGAACGGTACGCGCCCTTCGTCGTGAGATGTCCGGAAAGTGCGACCACCACGGGACTACGCAGGAAGAGCGTGTCGACCTCACGCCGCCACCGGTCCTCGTCGAGATAGTCCGACACCGCCACGGTCATGGTCTCGGGGAGCGAATCGGTGGTGTCGTCGTCGAGGTGGGTGAGCAGACGACCGGCGACCTGGTGCCAGTCGTTGGTCCACGGTGTCTCGAAGTGGTCGGCCTCGGTGGGCTGCGTGTACCGCTCGTAGCGGCGGGTTTCGTTCATGGTCATACGGACTCCTTCACGGTGGTGACGGCGACGGGGATGGCGCTCGACACGATCATGCCGGTCACCGGGTCGTGGGCGACGTGCTCGGAGACGAGGCGGCTGGTCGGCGAACCGATGGTGCGGACATTCTCGTCGGTCACCGACGACCCGCCCCACGAGTGGGCCATCGAGACGACCCCCCGCTTGACGTCGTCGGACGGCTGCACGACACCGCGGATCGATGCCTGGGGCGACGTGATCTCGACGATGTCGCCGGCCGCACAACCCAGGTCGTCGACATCGTCGGGGTGCATGAACGCCGGGTTGGTGATGCCTTTGCGAGCGAGGCTCGGCAGCTCGGGGCCGGTCGAGTTGAGGACGTGCTTGAGTCGTCGACTGACGAGGCGGAACGGGTACGCCGACACGTCGAGGCCGCCGAACCCGTCGGAGCCCTCGTCGAACACCTGGGCGAGTTCGGCCACGAGGTCGTCGGGCGCCGGCGTGAAGCGGGCGGTCGCACCGTCGTCGGGCGGATCCACCACCAGGCGCTCGTCCATGTGGACCACGCGTCGATTGGAGCGCACCACGTCGAGCGACATGCGTGACCCGGCGTAGGCCCGATCGATGATCTCGTCACCGCTGGGACGGTCGGTCATGTCGGAGCTGCCACCGGGGTAGGGGAGTTCGCTGCCGAGGCGAGAAGCCAGTTCCCAGAACACCTCCCACTCGTTCAGCACGTCGCCCTCGCGCTCGACCACCGGCTCGGTGTAGTTGGTGTAGGGAGCGCGGAACCATCGGTCCATCAGGTGCGGCACGTCGGGCCGTTCGAGAGGCAGGGTCGGAGCGATGACGTAGTCGGCGAACTCGGCGGTGGCGGTCATCCGGTAGTCGACCACGACCAGCAGTTCGAGGTCCTGGAGCGCGTCGAGCGTGAGCTGCTGGTTCGGGAACGCGACGGCCGGGTTGCCGCCGCTCACGATCAGTGCCCGGATCTGGCCGTCGCCCGGGGTCAGGATCTCCTCGCACAGCGTGGCGGCGGGCATCTCGCCGCGATACCCACGCAGGTCACGGATCCTCGTCTCGGGGCCGTTCGCCGGGGGGCGTGGCGGGACGACCTGGGCACGGTGCGGCATCTCGGGATACAAGAGCATGCCGCTTTCGATCCGGTCGCCCTCACGGTTGACCCGGCCGAGGATCGTGTTGAGCGTCACGGCCAGATGTTCGGTGAGGCTGGAGTGCGCTGCCATGTTCGGGCCCGTCCCGGTCCCGGCGGTGCCGCGGGTGCCGTTCGCGAACATTCTCGCCGCCGCCAGGACGTCGGCGGCGTCGAGTCGGCAGCGTTCGGCCACGACATCGAGGGTGAACGGGGCGACGGCGTCGGTCAACTCGGCCAGCTGGCTCACCCAACGGTCGCAGAACTCGTGATCCTGCAAGCCTTCTTCCAAGACGATGCGGATCATTCCCGCGAGGAGGACCGGATCCTGCCCGGGCCGGACCTGCAGGTGGATGTCGGCGAACGCCGCGAGCTCGGTGCGCCGCGGGTCGACGACCACGAGCTTGAGACCCTCGGCCTTGCGGCGCCGCATGACCACGAACGGGTTGGTGCCCTGCAGACCTCCGGTCGGCCCGTACGACGAGACGGGGGAGTTGTAGCCGATCGCCATGTGGACGTCGGAGTCGGTGAAGCTGTCGTAGCCCGCCTCCCATCCGCCGAGGCGGAATCCGGCGAGGCCCTTGGCCGGCTGATCGATCGTGACCGATGTGTAGAACGACACCGAATCGATGCCCTGGTGGAACGCTCGGGCGGTGGGGACGGCGACCGAGTTCTGGTAGCCGCCGGTGCCGGTGTACGAGGCCACGGCTCGCGGCCCGTACGTGTCGATGATGCGACGCAGCTCGGCACCGATCTCGTCGAGCGCTGCGGCACTCGTGGTCGTCTCGAAGGTTCCGTCGGCCCCTCGGCGCAGAGGTCGCAGGATGCGGTCGGGGTCGGTCATCTGATCGGGGATCGCCCGACCCTTGATGCAGGTGTAGCCCTCGAAGAGCGGGTCGTCCATCACGCCGCGCACGGCCACGACCTCGTTGTCGGCGACGTCGACCTCCAACGGACACGCGGCATGGCAGACGCGGCAGAACGTGTGTCGAGTGTCGACCTCCGGCTCGGCGGGCGACTCGGTGGAGGAGGCGGTGGAGGGCGCCTCGGCGGCCGCTCCGGTTGCTTCGCTCGCACTGATTCGGTCTTCGATTGATGTCACGTCGTGCACCTCCGTTAGTTTCCGTATGACCGTAAAGTAATTCGTCGGCACGACTCGCAGCGCATCGGGAATCGCCGGTCGAACACCGCCACCGCCCTGTCTGCCCGAAAGAGGATCCATCATGACGCAGCCGTTCCGGTTCGGACTGCAGAGCTATGCCGCCGACTCGCCCGACGACTGGCGCGACCAGGCCCGTCGGGCCGAGGCCGCTGGTTTCTCCACCTTCAGTGTCGCCGACCACGTGATCGGCCCGGGCCCCGCCCTCAGTGCGACGAATCATCCGGTACAGAACGTCGCGGCGATGCCGGCGATGGCCGTGGCCATCGAGGCGACCTCGACCATCAACGTCGGAGCCCGCGTGTTCTGCACCGACTACCGCCAGCCGGTGATGTTCGCCAAGGAACTCGCCACCCTCGACTTCTTCTCCGAGGGTCGACTCGAGGTCGGTCTCGGCTGCGGCTGGCTCCAAGGCGAATACGAGGCGATGGGTGTGACATGGGATCGTGCGGGCATCCGGCTCGACCGGATGGAGGAGACGCTGCGTCTCATCCGCGCCCACTTCGGTGAGGGTCTCGTCGACGTCGGAGGAGAGCACGTCAACGCCACCGGATTCGAGGGTGTTCCGAAGCCGGCGAACGGGAATCCGCCGATCATGATCGGCGGTGGGTCGAAGCGGGTGCTCGGTATCGCCGGGCGCGAAGCCGACATCGTCAGCCTGAACTTCAACAACAGCTCGGGCAAGATCGGCCCTGACGGAGTGGGTAGCAGCACCGCCGAACTCACCGCCGAGAAGATCGGCTGGGTGCGTGACGGCGCCGGCGACCGGTTCGACGACATCGAGATCGAGATCGGCGCCTACTTCACCGTCGTCACCGACCAGCGCGACGCCACCCTTGCGAAGATGGCGCCGATGTTCGGCCTCGAATCCGAGCAACTCGGCGAACTCCCGCACGCGCTCATCGGATCGGTCGACTTCATCTGCGACCAACTCCAAGCCCGTCGCGAGCAGTACGGCATCAGCTACGTCACGTTCGGTGCAACCGCGGCCGAGTCGGTCGAGCCCATCGTCGAACGCCTCGCCGGCACGTGACGATCCAATGAAGTCCAGCACCCCCACCGAAAGAGAGACCCCATGAAAGTCGGCATCAACCTTCCCTCGCAGTTCCCGTGGGAGAGCACCGCAGCGATGCTCGAGGTGTACGAGCAGGTCGGCTTCGACTCGTACTGGTCGCCCGACCACATCCTCGGCGTGTTCCACCCCGAGCTGTGGAGCGAGACGCCGCTGTCGGCACTCGCTGCCGACCCCGATGCGTTCTACGACCCGTTCGTGTACGGCGCCAAGGTCGGCACGTTGACCGACCTCCCGTTCGGCATCTCGGTCACCGACGCCACTCGGCGCGGCGCTGCCGACCTCGCCCGCACGTCGCTCACGCTCAACGACCTCAACCCTGGTGGGTTCATCCTCGGGATCGGATCGGGAGAGGCCGAGAGCCTGCTGCCGTTCGGGTACCCGTTCGACAAGCCGGTGGGCATCCTCGAAGACGTCTTGCGCGATCTGCGCTCGCTGCTCGACACCGGAAAGATGGCCGACGGAGGTGTCGGCCGCATGGGCCTGCCGCTCCAGGCCGAGGGCCGCGGATCTCCGGCGGTCTGGGTCGCCGGCCACGGCCCGCGCATGTTGCGCCTCACCGGCCAGTACGGCGACGGTTGGATTCCTGCGTGGTGGATGAAGCCCGAGGAGTACGGCGAGAAGCGTCAGGTGATCGCCGACCATGCCGACGCCGCAGGCCGCCCGGCTCCGGAGAACGCCTTGCTCCCGTTCGTCCTGTTCTCCGAGAGCCAGGACAAGGCCGCCGAGATGTTCGACGCCGAACCCCTCGGCAAGCTGTTCGGCCTCTTCGCGATGGGCCACATCTGGGAGAAGCACGGCCTCACCCATCCGCTCGGCAATGATTCGCAGGGTTTCGTCGACGTGATCATCCACGATCTCGACCCGAACGAATTGAGAGAACTGGCCGCCACCATCCCGTTCGACATGGTCAAAGAGGTGCTGTTCATCGGCAACTCCGACGAACTCGCCACACAGTTCGAGGGCTACGCGAAGAACGGCCTCGAACACATCGTGCTCGCGAACATCACCGGCGTCGTCGGCGGCATGGACGAGATCATGGCCCGCGGCATGGAACTGCCGACGCTCAAGGCAACGCTTTCCGAACTCTGAGGAGATCTTGATGACCAACGACCTGGCGACCTTCAACCCCTTCGATGCCGAGACGCTTCAGTGCCCGTTTCCGCATTACGAGCAGATGCGCGAGGAACAGCCCGTCCTGTTCCTCGAATCGCTCGGTATGTACCTGGTGACCCGGCACGACCTGGTGCTCCAGGTGATCCGTGACGTCGAGACCTACTCCTCGATGTTCGGAGGCGCGAGCATGCCGTTGTCGTCCGACGACCGGGCTCGGATGGAGGCGGTCCAAGACGAGGGGTACCCCCGGGTGCCCACCATGCTCACCGCTGACATGCCCGACCACACCCGGTACCGCCGTCTCATCTCCAAGGCGTTCACCCCGAAGGTGATCGCGGAGCTCGAACCCAAGATCCGCGAGGTGGCCGCGCGGCTCATCGACAGTTGGATCGACGAGTCGTCGATCGAGTTCGTCGAACAGTTCGGTGTTCCGCTGCCCGTCGAGGTCATCGCTCACGCGCTCAACGTCCCCGACGACCGCCTCGTCGACTTCAAGCGGTGGTCCGACGACTCGATCGCCGGCATCGGCACCCAGGTCCCGCTCGAGAAGCGTCTCGACGCCGAGCGGGGTGTCAACGAGTTCCAGCACTACTTCGCCGCCGAGTTCGAGAAGCGCCGTGAGAACCCGCAGGACGACCTGCTCACCAACCTGCTCAACGCGCGCATCGACGGCGACGATCCCGAGATCACCGACAAACGGCCGCTCGACATGCCCGAGATGCTCAGCATGGTCCAGCAACTGCTGGTCGCCGGCAACGAGACCACGACCAAGTTCCTGACCGCGACGATGCAACTCCTCTCCGAGAACCCCGACGAGTGGGCGAAGCTGAAGGCCGACCCGGGCCGCGCCCCGGCGATCGTCGAGGAGGGGCTGCGCCTGTCGACGCCGACCCAGGGCATGTTCCGCATCTCGACCAAGGACCACGAACTCCATGGTGTCCACATCCCGAAGGGAGCGCGCCTCGTGATCGTGTTCGCATCGGCGAACCGCGACACCGAGGTCTACGACGCTCCCGACGCGTTCGACCCCGACCGCGAGAAGCTGCGCGAGCACCTCGCGTTCGGCAAGGGCATCCACTTCTGTCTGGGCGCTGCGCTGTCTCGCCTCGAAGGGCGCGTCGCACTGGAAGAACTGTCGAAGCGGATCGAGAGCTTCACGCTGCCCGAGTCGAACGACTTCGAGGTCTTCCCGAGCTTCTTGCTGCGAGGTCTGACCCGCCTCGACGTCGACTTCGTGCCGGAGAAGGTGTCGTCATGAGCGGTCCACTGGACGGAACGATCGCACTCGTCACCGGGTCGAGCCGTGGCGTCGGTCGCGGTGTCGCGATCGCACTCGGCGAACAGGGCGCCACCGTCTACATCACGGGTCGCTCGACCGGCGACGGTGAACTGACCATCGATCGGACCGCCGCACTGGTCGACGAGGCGGGTGGCCACGGCGTGCCGGTCCAGACCGACCACGGCGACGACGCTCAGATCGAAGCGCTCCTCGGACGCATCGGTGCCGACCATGGCAAGCTCGACGTTCTCGTCAACAACGTCTACAAGATCCCGGACCCACCGGCCTGGGGCGGCGGATTCTGGGACCATCCGGTCTCGATCTGGGACGATCAGGTCGGCATCGGTCTGCGCAGTCACTACGTCGCGTCGTGGCATGCGGCGCCGCTGCTGTTCGCCGCCGGACCGGGTGGTGTGATCTGCAACGTGTCGTCGCCCGGCGGCCAGTCGTATCACTTCAGTTCGTCGTACGGCGCGGGCAAGGCCGGGTTCGACCGGTTGAGCGCCGACATGGCGATCGAACTCGAACCGAAAGGCATCGCCTCGTTCACGCTGTATCCCGGATCGGTGTCGACCGAGTTCATCGTCGAGGCGCGCGAGACCGACGCACTGTCGATGGAACACGCCCAGACGCCACTCGCCGTGGGCCGCGCCGCGGTCGCCGCGATCTCGGCTCCCGATGTGATGGAGCGCAGTGGCACAATCCAGTGGGTCGAAGACCTCGCCGTCGAGTTCGGGATCGTCGACGAACACGGAAGAACCCCCGCCCCCTACGCACGACGGACCGAGTCATGACCATTAACAATCGAGAGATCTGGCAGAAGGCGTTCGACGAGTCGCGAATCCGCGACGACGACTACGCCACGATGTCGGGCATCCCGCTCGAGCCCGTCTACGGTCCCGACGACGGGGAGTTCCCCGGCCAGTACCCGTACACCCGTGGCCCGCACGCGTCGATGTACCGGTCGAAGCTGTGGACGATGCGGATGTTCGCCGGCTTCGGCACGGCGGAGGACACGAACTGGCGCTTCAAGGAGATTCTCAAAGCCGGCGGAACCGGTCTGTCGACGGCGTTCGACATGCCCACACTGCTCGGACTCGACTCCGACGACGTGATGTCGCTCGGTGAGGTCGGTCGCTGCGGCGTGGCGATCGACTCGCTCGCCGACATGGAAGACCTCTACACCGGCATCGACCTCGGCGAGATCACCACGTCGATGACGATCAACAGCCCGGCCGCTCCGATCTTCGCGATGTTCGTCGCGCAGGCCGAGAAGGCGGGCGTCTCCCGCGCCGCTCTGGGTGGAACGCTCCAGAACGACATCTTGAAGGAGTATCAGGCGCAGAAGGAGTACGTCTTCCCGCCTCGTCAGTCGATGCGCCTCGTGCGCGACACGATCAAGTTCACGTCCGCCGAGATGCCGCGATGGAACTCGATCTCCATCTCGGGGTATCACATCCGCGAAGCCGGATCGACCGCCGCCGAAGAGCTCGCGTTCACGCTGGCCAACGGGTTCGCCTACGTCGAACTCGCCATGCAGGCGGGCCTCCCGATCGACGCGTTCGCACCACGTCTCAGCTTCTTCTTCAACGCCCACATCGACTTCTTCGAAGAGATCGCCAAGCTGCGTGCCGCCCGCCGGATCTGGGCGCGCTGGATGAAGGAGCGCTACGGGGCCGAGGCCGCCAAGTCGATGCAGTTGCGGTTCCACACCCAGACCGCCGGCGTGTCGCTCACCGCGCAGCAGCCCGAGGTCAACATCGTGCGCACGGCGATCGAGGCGCTGGCCGGAGTGCTCGGAGGAACCCAGTCGCTGCACACGAACTCGATGGACGAAGCGCTCGCGCTGCCCACCGAGAAGGCCGCCCGCATCGCTCTGCGTACCCAGCAGGTCATCGCCCACGAGACCAACGCGACCCACGTCGCCGACCCGCTCGGTGGCTCGTACTTCGTCGAGGAACTGACCGACGAGATGGAACGCCAGGCCGAAGAGATCTTTGCCCAACTCGACGAGTTCGGGAAGGGGTCGATCCTCGAAGGCTGTATCGCAGGGATCGACGAGAACTGGTTCCAGACCAGGATCGCCGACTCGGCGTACGAGCTCGAGCGCAAGTTCAACACGGGAGAGCGGATGATCGTCGGCGTGTCCGACTTCACCGAGGGCAACGACGAGGCGCAGATCGAAACGCTGCGGATCAGCAACGAAGACGAAGCGCGCCAGCGCAAGCGCCTCGACGCGGTTCGCTCCGACCGTGACCAGAGTGCCGTCGACGCGGCACTCGCCACCCTCGCCACCGAAGCCGCCGACCCCGAGGTCAACCTGATGCCCACGCTGATCGAATGCTCGACGGTGTATGCGACACTCGGCGAGATGATGAACACGATGGCCGGCGTGTTCGGGCGCCACACCGAGGTGCCCGTCATATGAGCGAACGCATCCTGGTCGCCAAGGTCGGCCTCGACGGCCACGACCGTGGCGTCAAGGTCGTTGCCCGCATCCTGCGCGACGCCGGCTACGAGGTCATCTACACCGGACTCTTCCAGACTCCCGACACGGTTGCGGCGGCGGCCGTCGACGAAGACGTCGATGCGATCGGGCTGTCGATGCTGTCGGGCGCCCACCTGACGTTGGCGCCGCTGGTCGTCGAGGCGGTCCGGGCCCGTGGGGCCGACATTCCGGTCATCATCGGAGGCATCGTCCCCGACGCCGACATCGAGGAACTCACCGCGGCGGGGGTCGCTGCGGTCCTCACGCCCGGAGCGACCGCCGACCAGGTGGTCGCCGCGGTCGCCGAGGTACTGGCGACCGACTGAGCGCCACACACGACAACGACACAGAAGAGGGGACTGCCATGGGGACGATTGCAGGGTTGGAGGTCGGTCTACCGGCCGAAATCGACGACGTCACGACCGAGTGGATGACCGAGGTGCTGCGCACGAGCGGGGCCATCGATGCGTCGACCCGGGTCGCTTCTTCGGAGGCCGTACCGTTCGCCGAAGGGGTTGGGATGCTGTCTCGCCTGTACCGATGCGCGCTCTCGTACGAGGGCGGCGACGCAGGGCCCGACACCGTCATCGTCAAGTTTCCGACGATGATCCCGCACCAGCGGGCGATCGCCGACGCCTTCAACATCTATGAGCGCGAGGTCGTGGCGTACACCGACGTGGTGCCGTCGTCGCCGATCCGAGCGCCGCACGTCCACGCGGCGATGGTGGCCCCCGATCGTTCGAACTGCTGCCTGGTGATCGAAGACCTCAGTGCCCTGTCGCAGGCTGACGCAGCGACTGGTGCCACGTGGGAGCAGGCGCTCGAAGCGCTCGACCAACTCGCGGCGTTCCATGCGACCTGGTACGACTCGCCCGAACTCGAAGCGATGTCCGAGACGTTCATCACGTTCCAGAATCCGATCCACCTGGCGGCCCTCCCCGGTATCCACACCGAGGCGTGGCCGGCATGCAAGGAGCAGGCGGCCGACCTCTTGCCCCCCGAGATCATCGGCTTCGGCGACACGTGGGCCGATTGCCTCCCCAAGATGCTCGACGTGGTCAGTTCGTCGCCGTCGATCCTCCACGGAGATTGGCGCACCGACAACATGTTCTTCGACGACGACGGTCGGATGGTCATCTTCGACTTCCAGATCGCAGCGATCGGCAACGGGGCGTACGACCTCGCCTACTTCATCAGCCAGTCACTCGAACGCTCGACCCGGGCCGGACGAGAGCGCGAGATGGTCGAGCGATACGTCGAGAAGCTCGCCGAGCACGGTGTCGAGCGCGACGTCGAGCAGTTGATGTTCGACGTCCGGTGCACGGCGGCGTTCTGTCTGATGTACGGCTTCGCCTCGTACCCCGGCTACGCCGACCTGTCGGAGACGAGCCAGCAGATGGCGCGCCAGCTGCTGCGGCGCTCGGTCGAGACGATCATCGACCTCGACGGGATCGCAGCGATCGAAGAACTCGTCTCCTGACGCTGGGGCGACGGGACAGGTTCACGGTGTGCACCGCCCCGTGAGGGGTATGGTCGCGGCCGATGCGAATCTCGGAGCGGGTCGACTACGCGGTGCGTGCGATGGCCGAACTGTCGGTGGCCGACGGACGCTCGCCGGTCAAGGCCGAGTCCATCGCCGGGCATCAGGACATCTCGCTCAAGTACCTCCTCGACATCCTGCGCGACCTGAAACGGGCCGAGTTGGTCCGTTCGAAGCGGGGTCCCGACGGAGGCTTCACGCTGTCCCGGCCGGCATCGGAGATCACGCTGGCGGAGATCTTCCGAGCCATCGACGGGCCCCTCGCCGACGTCCACGACAGCAGCTTGCGCGAACTGCGGTACCCGGCGCCCGCCGACGCTCTGCCTGACGTGTGGATGGCGATTCGTGCGAGCCTCCGGCGCGTGCTGGAGACGGTGTCCGTGGCCGAACTGGCGGGCGGAGAGTTGAACGACTCGGTCACCGAACTGGCCGAGGAGTATCGCCGAGCGACGATGGAGAGATACGGATGAGTACGACCGATCAGCACGTTTCCGACACGGTGATCGCCGCGGCGTTCGAGGCGGTATGCCGGGCGAGTCGCCTCACGGTGGCGGCTCAGGGCCGGTTGGCGGCGGGCGAGACGATCACGAAAGGTGACGACAGCCCGGTCACGGTCGCCGACTTCGCGGCGCAGGCGATCGTGTGTTCATCGCTTGCCGACGCGCTCGGCGACATCGCGATGGTCGGCGAGGAAGATGCCGCCGATCTGGCTCCGAGCGATGCGGGCGACCCGGGCTCGACGTTGCTCGACGGAGTCGTGTCGCTCGTGTCGGGCGAGATGGGTCGCGACGTGCCCGCTGCGACGGTGGCGGAATGGGTCGGGATCGGTGCGGGCGTCGCGACCGGCGACTCGTACTGGACGCTCGATCCGATCGACGGCACCAAGGGCTTCCTCCGCGGCGACCAGTACGCGATCGCGCTCGGTCTGGTCGTCGGTGGCGAGGTCGCGCTCGGCGTGCTCGGGTGCCCGAACATGGCGAACGCCGACGGCACGACCGGGGCGATCTTCGTGGCGGCCAACGGCGAGAGCCGGATGTACCTCGGCGGATCGGACGAACCGCTCCCCGTCCGGGTCGACGATCCTCCGACGCTGGGCGATGCTCGGTTGTGCGAGTCGGTCGAGTCGGGCCACTCCGATCAGGACCAGTCGGTCCTGATCGCACGGGCGTTGGGCGTCACGACCGACCCGTTCCGCATCGACAGCCAGTGCAAGTACGGCGCGATCGCCCGCGGTGACGCGTCGATCTATCTGCGGCTGCCGACCCGAGTCGACTACGTCGAGAAGATCTGGGACCATGCCGCGGGCAAGTTCGTCGTCGAGCAGGCCGGGGGAGTGGTGACCGACGTCCGAGGCGCACCGCTCGACTTCTCCCAGGGGACGCGATTGGTGAACAACTCGGGCGTGGTCGCCACGAGCGGAGCGTTCCACGACGACGTCATCACCGCCGTCCGGTCGGTGCTGTCCCCTTGACGAGTGAGAGGCTGATCCCTATTGTCCAGTGACATGGTAGAGAATGCAATCAATACGCCCGGCGTCGACGCCGGACGTCTGACGCATCTGCAGCGACTCGAAGCCGAGGCCATCCACGTGATGCGCGAGGCCGTTGCCGAGAGCGACAATCCGGCGATGCTGTACAGCGTCGGCAAGGACTCGACGACGCTGTTGCACCTGGCACGCAAGGCGTTCTTCCCGTCGGTGCCGCCCTTTCCGCTGGTCCACGTCGACACGACGTGGAAGTTCTCCGAGATGTACGCGTTCCGCGACGACGTGGCGCGCGAACTCGGGATGGACCTCGTCGTCCACCAGAACCCGGAGTGCGTGGAGCGTGGCATCAACCCGTTCGACCACGGCTCGGCGCTGCACACCGACATGTGGAAGACCCAGGGTCTCAAGCAGGTCATCGACGATCACAAGTTCGACCTCTGCTTCGGCGGCGCTCGCCGCGACGAGGAGAAGTCACGCGCCAAAGAGCGCATCTTCTCGGTCCGCTCGGCTCAGCACCAGTGGGACCCCAAGCGCCAACGACCCGAGCTGTGGCAGATCTACAACGCACGGCGGAGCCCCGGGGAGACCCTGCGTGTCTTCCCGATCTCCAACTGGACCGAACTCGACGTGTGGCAGTACCTGCACCTCGAGCAGGTGCCGATCGTGCCGTTGTACTTCTCGGCGCCACGTCCGGTCGTCGACCGGGACGGCACGATGATCATGGTCGACGACGATCGCTTCCAACTGCGCGACGGCGAAGTCCCCGAGATCAAGAACGTGCGCTTCCGCACGCTCGGCTGCTACCCGCTCTCGGGCGCGATCGAGAGCGACGCCGACACGCTCACCGGCATCATCCAGGAGATGTTGCTCGCCACGACGTCGGAACGCCAAGGTCGCATCATCGACACCGACTCGGCCGGGTCGATGGAGAAGAAGAAGCAAGAGGGGTACTTCTGATGGCGCACACATCTGAACTCATCGCCGACAACATCGATGAATACCTGACGTCACACCAGTACAAGAGCCTGCTGCGTTTCATCACCTGCGGCAGCGTGGACGACGGCAAGAGCACGCTCATCGGGCGTCTCCTGTACGAGTCGCACATGGTCTTCGAAGACCATCTCGCGCAGTTGGAGGTCGACTCGGCCAAGGTCGGCACGCAGGGCACCGACCTCGACTTCGCGCTGCTGCTCGACGGCCTCACCGCCGAGCGCGAGCAGGGCATCACGATCGACGTGGCGTACCGGTTCTTCTCGACCGAGCGCCGCAAGTTCATCGTCGCCGACACACCCGGCCACGAGCAGTACACGCGCAACATGGTCACCGGCGCGTCGACCGCCGACGTCGCGGTGCTGATGGTCGACGCGCGCAAGGGGATCCTCACGCAGACGCGCCGCCACAGCTATCTCGTGTCATTGCTCGGGATCAAACACGTCGTCGTCGCGATCAACAAGATGGACCTCGTCGAGTACGGGCGTGACACCTTCGATGCCATCTCGGCCGACTACGCCGAGTTCGCCGAGCAACTCGACATCGACCACATCTCGTTCATCCCGGTGTCGGCGCTGAAGGGCGACAACATCGTCGAGGCGAGTGGCAACACGCCGTGGTATCGCGGGCCGACGCTGATGGGATATCTCGAGACGGTGCCGGTCGACGACGATGTCGCCAACGGGCCCTTCCGCCTGCCCGTCCAGTGGGTGAACCGACCCGACCTCGATTTCCGCGGCTTCTCCGGCCGAATCGTGGGCGGCACCGTCTGCCCAGGCGATCCCATCCGGGTCCTGCCCGCCGGCACGACCAGCACGGTCGATCGCGTCGTCACGTTCGACGGCGACCTCGACGAAGCAATCGCGGGCCAGTCGGTGACGATCACGCTCACCGACGAAATCGACGCATCGCGCGGCGACCTCATCTGCGCCGGCGATGCGCCCGCCGAGGTCGCCGACCAGTTCGAGAGCCACATCGTGTGGATGCACGAAGACGAGATGTTGCCCGGCCGTCCGTACCTGATGAAGGTCGGCACGCGCACCGTCGGCGTGACGATCTCGAATCCGAAGTACCGGGTCGACGTCAACTCGCTCGACCATCTCGCCGCCAACACGCTGGAGTTGAACGAGATCGGCGTGTGCAACCTCAGCCTCGACCGGGCGATCCCGTTCGACGCCTACACCGACAACCGTGACACGGGCAGCTTCGTCATCATCGACAAGCTGACGCAGAACACGGTCGGTGCCGGCCTGCTCCACTTCGCACTGCGCCGGTCGCACAACATCCACTGGCAAGACGTGCGCGTCGACAAGAGCGAGCGCTCCGAGCAGATGCGTCACGCTCCGGGGGTGGTCTGGATGACCGGTCTGTCGGGCTCGGGCAAGTCGACGATCGCAAACGTCGTGGAGTCGAAGCTGCACACCCTCGGTGTGCACACCTACATGCTCGACGGCGACAACGTCCGCCACGGCCTCAACCGAGACCTCGGGTTCACGGACGCCGACCGCGTCGAGAACATCCGCCGTATCGCCGAGGTCTCGGGCCTGATGGTCGACGCCGGCCTCGTCGTGATCGTGTCGTTCATCTCGCCGTTCGCCGCCGAGCGCCAACTCGCCCGAGATCGGGTCGAGGAGAACGAGTTCATCGAGGTCCACGTCGACGCGTCGGTGGCGGTCGCCGAGGAGCGCGACCCCAAGGGTCTGTACGCGAAGGCACGCCGCGGCGAGTTGACGAACTTCACGGGGATCGATTCGCCGTACGAGGCGCCGGAGTCGCCCGACGTCCACATCGACACGGCCAACGTCGCTCCCGAGGATGCGGCCGACATGGTCATCGAAGCGATGCGCACACGCGGCATCGTCACCTGACGATCGCTCGACTCGGTCGTTCCGCGAATGACGTGACGGCCCGGGGTCCGGCCGTTACGATCCGCGTCAGGTCAGCATGGGGCACTCTCACTCGACACATTCCCACGACGATCCAGAACTCCCCGTTCCGCCCGGTGTCGAACGGGCGATGTGGGTGTCGGTCGGGGTCTGCGCACTGCTGGTCGTCATCGGCCTCGTGGCGCTGTGGCCGGGTTCGACCGACAGCAGTGTCGACCCGTCGGGTCTCGACGGCGAGCCCGTGAAGGCCCAGGTGACCTCGATGGAGGTGACGCCGTGCAGCTACGACGTCCTGCTCGGATGCCGCACGATCGAGGTGATCCCCTCGGAAGGCCTCTTCGAGGGAGAACGAATCACCTCCGAACAGCCCCTCGACAGCCCGGTTCGCGATGGTGACGCGATCCTCGTCGACATCATCACCGCCGGCGACGGCTCGGTCCAGGTGTTCTTCTACGATTTCCAGCGGACCACGTCGCTACTGTTCCTGACCCTTCTCTTCGTGGCGGCGATCGTCGTCCTCGGGCGATGGCGTGGAGTGGGGGCGCTCGCCGGCCTCGCAGCCAGCCTGTTCGTGATCGTGGTGTTCGTCCTCCCGGCCATCTTGCAGGGGTCGAATGCCGTGGCCGTGGCGCTGGTCGCTGCCGGTGCGATCGCGTTCATCGCCCTGTTCCTCGCGCACGGCGTCAACCTGGCGACCGCGGCGGCGTTGCTGTCGTCGATCGCAAGCCTCGCGATCACGGCGGTCCTCGCCTACGTCTTCGTGAAGGTGTCGAACCTCACCGGGCTCGCCGACGAGTCGGTCGGGTTCCTCGGAGCGCTCGGGAGCGACCTCAACCCACAGGGTCTGTTGCTCGCCGGCGTCGTGATCGGCTCGCTCGGCGTCCTCGACGACGTGACCGTCACCCAGGTGTCGGCGGTGTGGGAACTGAAGCGGGCTCGACCCGATGCCGGGATGGCCGACCTGTACAGCCGGGCGGTCCGCATCGGCCGCGATCACATCTCGTCGACCGTGAACACGCTGTTCTTGGCGTATGCAGGAGCAGCGTTGCCGTTGCTGCTGCTCTTCCAGGAGGCCGGCCAGTCGATCTCGGGGATCGCCACTCGCGAGGTCGTCGCCATCGAGATCGTGCGCGCGCTGGTCGGTTCGATCGGCCTGGTCGCGTCGGTGCCGATCAGTACGGCGCTGGCCGCCGCCGTGCTCGCCTCGGCTGATTCACCTCGCCCGACCGACGTCGTGTTCGGAGTGGTTGGGTCGGCTGACTCCGAGAGTTAGGCATCCTTCACAACGCGGGGTATCATGCTGTGGCGGCCTCGATTCCAGGCCGACGACGACGTTGCAGGAGGCCGAAACGACCATGGTCGACACGATCATCGAGACCGGGGAGATCAACCCGGTGCTCAACGACATCATGCTCCTCGAGCTGGCTGGTGTCGTGCGCTACACGCACTACGCGCTCGTCATCACCGGCCCGAACCGGCTGCCGCTCGTCGCGTTCATGCAGGAGCAGGCCGACGAGTCGCTGGTCCACGCCCGTCAAGCCGGCGAGATCCTGACCGGCCTCGGAGGGCATCCCGTCCAGGGCATCGCCGAGATCGAAGAGTCGCACGACCACAGCATCGAGCGCATATTGCGCGAATCGATCGAGCACGAGCGGCGTGCCCTCGACTCGTACCGGCGGCTCCTCGCGCTGTCCGAAGGGAACTCGGTGTACCTCGAAGAGTACGCCCGGACCCAGATCGGTCAGGAGGAGCTGCACGTCATCGAGATGAACAAGCTCCTGCGTGACTACACGATCGGCTGACATGGCCCGACGAACGATCGCTCTCGCCGTCGAACGCCCGGTCGTCGCGCTCTGCGCCGGCAAGGACTGTCGCTCGCGCTGCGAGTTCTCGACGACCCGCGATGCCTTGCAGGCGCACTGCGACGTCGTCGAGATGCGCTGCGTCGGGATCTGCAAGGGGCCGATCGTGGTCGCTCATCTGGACAGCGCCGAGCCGGTCGTTCTCGCTCGGGTGCGCTCGAAGAAGCAACGCAAGCGTCTCGTCGCCGTGGCAACGGGCGCCTCCGATGTCGGTGGCAGCATCGAGTCGTTGCACGTCCGGGGCAAGAAGCGCCGTTCGACCGTGCGGCGCGCTCGCGCAGCGATCGCCGAGGCCGGCTGACCGGCTTCGCTTCGTCGCCACAGCTCGTCGTCGGCCAAGGTCTCTGGCATGGGCACGATGACGACGACGGCAGCGGTGCTGCGCACCGGTTCGGGAGAGTTCTCGATCGAGGAACTCCACCTGGAGGCGCCACGCGCAGGTGAGGTGCTCGTGCGGATGGTGGCGACCGGCGTCTGCCACACCGACCTCTTGTCGCGTGAGCTGCCACCCGAGTTCTTCGCCGGTCCGCAGGTGTACGGGCACGAGGGTGCGGGCGTGGTCGAGGCGCTCGGTGACGGAGTCGAAGATCTCGACGTCGGAGACCACGTCGTGCTGTCGTTCAACTGGTGCGGGGACTGTCCATCGTGCGACATGGGGCGCCTGCCGTACTGCTTCGACTTCTCGGCGCGCAACATGAGTGGCAGTCGGGTCGATGGCTCGGCAGCGTTCGTCGATGCGTCGGGCGAGCGAGTCAATTCCCACTTCTTCGGGCAGTCGTCGTTCGCTGCGCACTCGGTGGTCGCTCGGAACTCGGTGGTGCGAGTGGACCCCGGTTTCGACCTCACGAAGCTCGGCCCGCTCGGGTGCGGCGTCCAGACGGGTGCCGGGGCCATCCTCAACACGCTCGATGTGCAGCCCGGATCGTCGGTCGTCATCACCGGGGCCGGTGCGCTCGGGTTGAGTGCCGTGATGGCGGCGAAGATCGCGGGTGCCGAGACCATCATCGCGATCGATCGTCACGCCAACCGGTTGGAACTGGCCGAGCGATTCGGGGCGACAGCCACGCTGTCGGGTTCGCCCGCCGAACTGACCGGGGCGATCCTCGAACTGAGCGGTGGTGGTGTGCGGTCGGCCTTCGACACGACGGGCAATGCCGACGTGGTGCGTGCGTCGGTGGCGGCACTCGACGTGATCGGAACCCAGGCACTCGCAGGCGTCGGGTTCGGTGACCTCTCGGTCGACTTCATCTCGATGATCAGCGGACGCTCGATCACCGGGGTGATGGAGGGCGACTCCACTCCGACCGAGTTCATCCCGCGTCTCGCACAGCTCAATGCCGACGGCGAGTTCCCGTTCGACGAGTTGATCACCTTCTTCCCGCTCGCCGAGATCAACGCGGCGGAGGCGGCGAGCCACGACGGTTCGGTGATCAAGCCGGTGCTGACGTTCTGACGCAGGCCTGCTGCGCGGCTCAGCCTCGGATGAGGCGTTCGGCTTCGTGGCGTGCCTGTTCGTCTTTGGCTCCGACGACGCACCAGAACCGGTCGCGCCCGCTGCGTCGCAGACCTTCGACGCGATGATTGCCGTCTTCCAGGACGATGTGGTCTCCCTGCCAGGTGGCGACGAACGGAGGAGGGGTCCATCCGTCGTCGATCGACTCTTCCATCGATTCGACGGTGTCGAGGTCGTCGTCGTCGAGGCGTTCGAGGGTCGGCTGATCCTCGGGGCCGGCGAGGCGGTGCAGCCGGTCGAACGGCACCTCGACGGGCCCGAACCAGAGCGTGTACTCCCGACGGAGTTGTTCGCCGAGGACGGCGTTGTCGCTGCCGGGACTCGCGAGGAACCCGTCGACCCACTCGTGCAGCCGGTCATCTCGAGCGGCGCTGCGAGCGGTGTCGAGCGTGAAGTCCTGTTCGTCGGCCATGCTCCCGAGTACCCAGAACCGGACGGAACTACACCGAACCGGGTGCGGTGTCGAGGTGGCGGGCGCCGTCACTGCTTGGCGAGCGCCTGCTCGGTCAGCGTCGGGATGATCTTCTCGCCGTACTGCGCGAGCGTGTCGTCCTTGGCGTCGTGTTGCAGGTAGATCGCGAACTGGTCGACTCCGAGCGATTTCAACTCGTTCAACCGTTCGAGTTGTGTCTCGACCGGTCCGAGCAGGCAGAAGCGGTCGATCACCTCGTCGGGCACGAAGTCGACGTGTTCGCTCGATGCACTGCCGTGCTGGTTGTAGTCGTACTCCTGGCGGTCGGCGATGTAGTCGGTGAGAGCCTGGGGGACCGGAGCGTCGGCCCCGTACCGGTCGACGATGTCGGCGACGTGGTTGCCGACCATGCCACCGAACCAACGCGTCTGGTCGCGGGCGTGGGCGATGTCGTCGCTGACGTAGGCCGGTGCAGCAACACAGATGGTGAGTTCGTCGGGATCGCGTCCGATGTCGCTCGCAGCTGCACGGACGGCGCCGATCATCCACTCGGTGATCTGCGGGTCGGCGAGCTGCAAGATGAACCCGTCGCAGGTCTCGCCGATCATCTTCAGGGCCTTGGGTCCGTAGCCGGCGCCCCACACCTCGAGACGGCTCGCTCCCGCCCAGGGCAGCGTGATGACCGAGTCGTTGTACTCGACGCTGCGACCGTTCGCGAGTTCGCGGATCACGTTGACCGATTCGCGCATGGTCGCGAGGTTGCTGGGCTTGCCGTTCGTGACGCGCACGGCGGAATCGCCTCGACCGATGCCGCACACGGTGCGGTTGCCGTACATCTGGTTGAGCGTGGCGTAGGTCGACGCCGTGACGGTCCAGTCCCTCGTCGCGGGGTTGGTGACCATCGGCCCGACGACGATGTTGCGGGTCTCGGCGAGGATCTGGGAGTAGATGACGTAGGGCTCCTGCCACAGGATGTGCGAGTCGAAGGTCCAGACGTGGCTGAACCCGTAGGTCTCCGCGCGCTTCGCGAGGTCGATGGTGCGCGCCGCCGGAGGCGTCGCCTGCAGTACCACTCCGATGTCCATGTGTTGTCTCCTCTGTGGGCCACGCCGTGCAGAACACGTCGTGGGGCGGTGGTCAACGTGTCTCGGGGAATCCCAGGTTCACGCTGCTGGTCGCGGGGTCGGGCCAGCGGCTCGTGACGACCTTGGCCTGGGTGTAGAAGTTGATGCCTTCGGGTCCGTAGATGTGTGAGTCGCCGAACAGGCTGGCCTTCCATCCACCGAAGCTGTAGTAGCTCACCGGGACGGGCACGGGCACGTTGATGCCCACCATGCCGACCTGTACGTCGAACTGGAACCGGCGTGCTGCACCACCGTCGCGGGTGAAGATGGCCGTACCGTTCGCGTAAGGGCTGGCGTTGATCGTGTCGAGACCGTCTTGGTAGCCGCTGACCCGCTTGACGCTCAGCACCGGCCCGAAGATCTCGTCGTCGTAACAGGCCATGCCGGGCTCGACGTGGTCGAGCAGGGTCGGGTTGACGAAGTATCCGTCGGTGGGCACGCCGGTACGACCGTCGACGACGACGGTGGCGCCGCTGTCGGCGGCGCCGTCGATGTAGCTCGTCACCCTGTCACGGTGCTCGCCGGTGATCAGCGGGCCCATCTCGTTCGCGTCGTCGTTGCCTGCCCCGACCTTGATCGACGGGATCCGCTCGGCGATCTTCGCGACCAGTTCGTCGGCGATCTCGTCGGCGGCGAGCACGACACTCACGGCCATGCACCGTTCGCCCGCCGAACCGTAGGCCGCGCTCACCGCGGCGTCGGCGGCCATGTCGAGGTCGGCGTCGTTCAGCACGAGCATGTGGTTCTTCGCACCGCCCAGCGCTTGGACCCGCTTGCCGTGCTTCGTGCCGGTCTCGTAGATGTAGCGGGCGATCGGTGTGGAGCCGACGAAGCTGACCGCAGCCACGTCATCGTGTTCGAGCAGGCGGTCCACGGCGACCTTGTCACCCTGCACGATGTTGAACACACCGGCGGGCAGCCCGGCAGCGGCCAGCAGTTCGGCGACGAACATGTTCACCGACGGGTCCTTCTCGCTCGGCTTGAGCACGAAGGTGTTGCCACAGGCGAGTGCGTTGGCGAACATCCACATCGGCACCATCGCCGGGAAGTTGAACGGGGTGATGCCGGCAACGACTCCGAGTGGCTGGCGGATGGAGTAGACGTCGACGCCGCTCGACGCCTGTTCGGAGTACTCGCCTTTGATGAGCTGCGGGATCCCGCATGCGAACTCGATGTTCTCGAGCCCGCGAGCGACCTCGCCGAGCGAGTCGGCGAGCACCTTGCCGTGTTCGGCGGTGAGCAATCGAGCGATCTCCTTGCGGTTCGCGTCGACGAGTTCACGCATCCGGAACAGGATCTCGGCACGCTTCGACAGCGACGTCGTGCGCCACTCGGTGAACGCCGCCGTGGCCGTGGCGACGGCGGCGTCGACCTCGTCGACCGACGCGAGATCGACCGCGCCGGTCTGTTCACCGGTCGCCGGGTCGTAGACCGGTGCCGAGTTCCCGGACGTCGATGCGACGACCTTCCCGTCGATCCAATGTGAGATGCGATTCATGTGAGAGGTTCACCTTCGACGTCGTTGATCATGTTCGGAACTTGCCGTCCGGTCTGGAACGGTTCAGTGCAGGTAGCTGCTCAGGCCGCGTGTGACGAACTGGCCGTGGCCCTTCGCACCGAGGTACTCGTCGTTCTGGACGACGATGCGGCCACGTGACACGACGGTGTCGACCTTGCCGTCGACTTCGAAGCCCTCGTACGACGAGTGGTCCATCGCCATGTGGTGTTTGCCGTCGACGCCGATCTTCGTGGTCGCGTTCGGGTCCCAGACCAGCACGTCGGCGTCGGCGCCCGGCTCGAGCACACCCTTGTCGTCGAGCCCGAACATCCGGGCCGGGGTGGTGCAGCAGGTCTCGACCCACCGTTCGAGCGTCATCTCGCCCATCACGACGCCCTGGTAGATCAACTCCATGCGGTGTTCGACGCCGCCCATGCCGTTCGGGATCTTCGAGAAGTCGCCGAGGCCGAGTTCTTTCTGGTCTTTCATGCAGAACGGACAGTGGTCGGTCGAGACGACTGCCAACTCGTTCATCCGCAGGCCCTTCCAGAGATCTTTCTGATGGTGCTCGTGCTTCGAGCGCAGCGGAGTGGAACACACCCACTTGGCGCCTTCGAAACCGGGTTGCGCGAGGTGGTCTTCGATCGACAGGTAGAGGTATTGCGGGCACGTCTCGGCGAACACGTTGAGGCCCATGTGCTGGGCGCGAGATACCTCCTCGAGTGCCTCGGATGCCGACATGTGCACGATGTACAGCGGCACGTTGCCGGCGACTCGTGCGAGCTTGATCGCCCGGTGCGTCGCTTCCGACTCGAGTTCTTCGGGCCGGGTGAAAGCGTGGTACTTCGGGTCGGTGTCGCCCCGTGCGAGCGACTGTGCGACCAGCACGTCGATCGCGATGCCGTTCTCCGCGTGCATCATCATCAGGCCACCGGACTCCGACGTGTTCTGCATCGCCCGCAGGATCTGTCCGTCGTCGGAGTAGAAGACGCCGGGGTACGCCATGAACATCTTGAAGCTGGTGACGCCTTCGTTCTCGACCAGGTGGGTCATCGCCTTCAGTGACTCGTCGTCGACGTCACCGATGATCTGGTGGAACGCGTAGTCGACGTGGCACTCGCCGGCAGCCTCCTCGTGGCGGGCGGCGAGCACGTCGCGGACATCGAGTCCGACGGTCTGTGAGGCGAAGTCGATGATGGTCGTGACGCCACCCCATGCCGCCGCACGCGTGCCGGTGTCGAAGTCATCGGCCGACACGGTGCCACCGAACGGCAAGGACATGTGGACGTGGGCATCCACGCCGCCGGGCACGACGTACTTGCCCGTTGCGTCGATCGTGGTGTCGGGCGTGACGCCGTACGACGCTGCATGGCCGGGCGCGAGGATGGCGGCGATCGACTCGCCGTCGATCAACACATCGGCTTCGCGCCGACCGATCGCGGACACGACGGTTCCTCCGGAAATCAGTGTGGTCGACATGGTTGTTCTCTCTTCGTGGACGTGGGCGGACGCTCGGTCAGTACTCGGTCAGTTCGGTGTAGGCCTCGGGTCGACGATCGCGGTAGAACTGCCAGCCGTCGCGGACCTCTCGGATCAGGTCGAGGTCGATCTCACGCACGATCAGTTCGTGCTCGTGAGCATCGCCCGTGTCGCCCACGTACTGGCCGCGCGGATTGGCGAAGTAGCTCTGGCCGTAGAAGTCGTTGTCACCGAGGTCTTCGATGCCGACCCGGTTGATCGCACCGACGAAGTACATGTTCGCGCACGCCGCCGCCGGCTGTTCGATGCTCCACAGGTACTCCGACAGCCCGCGGTGGGTGGCCGACGGGTTGAAGACGATCTCGGCCCCGTTCAGCCCGAGCGCGCGCCACCCCTCGGGGAAGTGGCGGTCGTAGCAGATGTAGACGCCGACCCGACCGACCGCCGTGTCGAATACGGGGTAGCCCCCGTCGCCGGGCTTGAAGTAGAACTTCTCCCAGAAGCCCTTCACCTGCGGGATGTGCTGCTTGCGGTACTTGCCGAGGTACGTCCCGTCGGCGTCGATCACCGCTGCGGTGTTGTAGTAGACGCCGGGTTGTTCGATCTCGTACATCGGCAACACGAGCACCATGTCCAGTTCGGCGGCAAGCGCCTGGAACCGCTTCGTCGTGGGTCCGTCGGGGATGTACTCGGTGTACTCGTAGTACTGGGCGTCTTGGACCTGGCAGAAGTACGGGCCGTAGAACAGCTCCTGGAAGCACATGATCTGTGCGCCTCGAGCGGCTGCGGCGCGGGCCTGCTCCTCGTGCTTGACGATCATCGATTCCTTGTCGCCGGTCCACTCGGTCTGGAGCAGTGCGGCTGTGACGATTCGTGACATGGTGTCCTCTGTTGGTGATTCCCCGTGCGAACGGTGGGTGCTGGTCGGTTTCTGGTGTGTGGTCGATCGATGTCCTACCCGAGCGACGCCATGGTGTCGGCGATGATGTCGACGCCTTCGTCGATCTCGGATTCGGACACGTTCAGCATCGGAGCGATGCGTACGACGTTGCCGTACAGGCCGCCCTTGCCGACGAGGAGGCCCCGGTGCCGGCAGCCGTCGGCGATCGAGATGGCCGTGGCCGGGTCGGGGTGAAGGCCGTGGTCGTGCACCGTCTCGATCGCGACCATCAGCCCGCGTCCGCGGACCTCGGCGATCCACGGCACGTCGGCCACCAGCGGATCGAGTCGACGTCTGAAGCGTTCGCCCATCTTCTGCGCATTGGCTTGCAGGTCGTGGTCGAGAACGTGTCGGAGCGTGGCTCGACCGGCCGCAGCGGCGAGCGGGTTGCCGCCGAACGTCGAGAACGAGGTGGCGGTGATCGTGTTCATCACCTCGGCGCGTGCCACGACACCGGCGAGGCCGACGCCGTTGCCGACGCCTTTCGCGAACGTGAGCATGTCGGGCGTGACCCCGTGAGCCTGATAGCCCCAGAAGTGATCGCCGGTGCGACCCCAGCCGGTCTGTACTTCGTCGGAGACGAACAAGATGTCGCGCCCTTCGAGGATCTTGTGCATCTGACCGAAGAACCCGTCCGGGGGAGTGGCGAACCCGCCCACACCTTGGATCGGTTCGGCGATGAGGCATGCGGGACCGTCGTCGGCGCCGCCCGCCGTGGTCATGTCGAGGATCTGTTGGAGGTCGTCGCAGCAGGCCTGCGTGTATGCGTCGTCGTCGAGGTCGCGAAACGGGCTTCGCAGTCGGTAGCCGCCCTGGACGAAGGTGACGTCGAGGCCCGACACGCTGCTGGAACGCCACGACGAGTGCGACGTGATGGCCTGCGTGGTGAAGGAGCGACCGTGGTAGCTGTTGCGCATGGCCAACACCTGGTTGGACTTGCGGTACGAGGTGGCGAGGAGGAGCGCGGTGTCGTTGGCCTCGCTCCCCGACGCGGTGAAGAACACACGAGCGTTGGGAATGCCCGACACCGCGGCGATCTCTTCGGCGAGCGCCACCATCTCCTCGTTCAGGTAGAGAGTCGAGGAGTGCATCACCTTGGCGGCCTGGGCCTGGACGGCGGCGGTGACGTCGGGCTGGTTGTGCCCGATCATGGTCGTGAGGACACCGCCGAAGTAGTCGAGATAGCGGTTGCCTTCGAGGTCCCACACGTAGCTGCCCTCGCCCCGGTCGATCGACACCGGAGCCTCTCCGTGGAGTGGGCCGATCCAGGAGGGGAACACGGCCCGGTACCGCTGCGCGAGTTCGCTGGTCGACGTCATCGAGCCGACAGTATCCGCCCCGCCCACCGCTGGTCACCGTTGCGTGCTCAGAGGTGACTCAGAAGCGGTGCACTCGGTGGTCCTCCACCGGCGGATCGACGTCGAGGTGGCGGGCGTCGTCATAGTGGCGCAGCGTCCACTCGTCGCCGAACTCCCACGTGGTGAGACCGGTGTTGGTGGGAACGAGGCGCGTCGTCCCCGGGTCGTCGACCGATCCGAACCGGAGCCGCATCGTCGCGGCGATGACACCGGCATGGCACACCACCATCACCGTCTCGCCGCGGTGCTCGTCGGCGAGGCGGTTCATCGCAGCGTCGACCCGCTCGTGGAAGCTGTGCCAGCTGTCGCCGTCGGGGGCGAACGGGCGGTCGGGCTCGGCCATCATGTCGAACGACCCGAATCGACTCGGGTACTCCGACCAGTCGACGCCGTCGGCTTGCCCGGTGTGGACTTCGCACAGAGAACAGTCCTGCACGACCTCGTCGAAGCCGAGCGCCGGCGCGACGATGCCTGCCGTTTCGATCGCTCGGGGGATCATGCTCGTGACCATCGCGTCGACGGTGAGTCGACCTGTCGCCGCAAGATGGTCGCGTAGCGACGCGGCCTGTGATCGTCCGAGGTCGGTCAGCCCGCTGCATCCGGTCGGCCCGGCGATCGGTCCGTGGAAGCCTGCGTGGGCGTCGCCGTGGCGGACGAAGACGAGTCGGGTCGGTGCGGTCATGTCGTCAGTATCACCCGCTCGCTGCGTCCGGGTCATCGCCGAGCGGCCTGGATCTCCCGGCTGCAACGCGACTTCGATCCCGCCCGATGATCCGGAATCGGTCGGCCAGAGCACCAGGACCGATCAGAATCTTCTCGCGACCGGGCCGTTGGCGCCGGCGCGCTGTCGGGCACTCTCGTCGGCGCCACGTGCGCGATATCGCTCGGTCGTCCGAAGCGATCTGCCCGGCATCCGATCGGCCCAGGCAGCCGAACGAGCCGATCCGATGTCGCACCATGACACCATGGGCGCCATGACCTTCTACACCGATGCGCAACGTGGCGTCCAGGACACCTTCGAGAGCCGTCCACTCGCTGACCGGATGGAGCTCGCGATCATCGCCGACTCGTTGACCGATGACCAGGCCGCCTTCATCTCGAGCCGGGACTTCTTCATGTTGTCGACCGTGAACGACCGGGGCGAGCCGACCGTCTCGTACAAGGGCGGCCCGACCGGGGTGGTGCGGGTCATCGACCAGACGACCCTCGCGTTCCCGGCCTATGACGGCAACGGGATGTTCCTGTCGCTCGGCAACATCGACGACACGGCCAAGATCGGGATGCTCTTCATCGACTTCGAGACGCCCAACCGGGTCCGGGTCCAGGCAACCGCCTCGTTCGCCGGAGACGACGAACTGGTCGATGCGTACCCCGGTTCGATCGGCATCGTCCGAGCGCAGGTCGACACCGTGTTCGTGAACTGCGCCCGGTACATCCACAGCCACGCCCGGGTCGCGCCCTCCCCGTATGTCCCCGATGCCGATGGCGCCCAACCGCTGCCCTCGTGGAAGCGGATCGACGCGCTCCAGGACGTGGTGTCGAACGACGACCAGGCACGTGTTGCCGACAGCGGCGGAACGATCACCGACGTGGAGTACGGCGCCAAGCTGATGGCCGGCGACTCCTGACGCGAACGGGACGATCGGTGTCAGACACCGATCGTCCCGTTGCGTGCTCAGAGGTGGCTCAGAAGCGGTCGAGCATCATCACCTTGTTCCAGGCGGCGACGAAGTCCTTGACGAACTTGGCCTCGGAATCGCTCGATCCGTAGACCTCGGCGATCGCACGGAGCTGCGAGTTCGAGGCGAACACGAGGTCGTTGCGAGTGCCGGTCCACGCCAGTTCGCCCGACTTGCGGCCCTCGAAGACATCTTCCGACGCCGTCGTCGACCACTGGACTCCGAGGTCGAGGATGTTGACGAAGAAGTCGTTCGACAGTGTCTCGGTCCGGTCGGTGAACACACCGTGCGTCGAGGCGGCCGAGTTGGCGCCGAGGACACGCAGGCCTCCGACGAGGACGGTCATCTCGGGTGCGCTCAGCGTGAGGAGCTGGGCTCGATCGACGAGCAGCTTCTCCGACGGGAGGTCGTGACCCTTACCGATGAAGTTGCGGAAGCCGTCGGCCGCCGGCTCGAGCGGAGCGAACGAGTCGACGTCGGTCTGCTCGGCAGTGGCATCGCCACGTCCGGGCGTGAACGGGACGGTCACGTCGTGACCGCCGGCCTTGGCTGCTGCCTCGACCGCAGCGCAGCCGCCGAGGACGATCAGGTCGGCCATCGTGATCGAGCCGCTGAACGACGACTGGATCTCTTCGAGCTTGGCGAGCACCCGACGCAGCTGGTCGGGGTCGTTGACCTCCCAGTCGTTCTGCGGAGCCAGGCGAATGCGAGCGCCGTCGGCGCCGCCACGCTTGTCGCTGTCGCGGTAGGTCGATGCAGATGCCCACGCCGTCGACACGAGTTCGGAGATCAGCAGACCGGAGTCCATGATCATGCCCTTGAGTGTGGCGATGTCGGCGTCGCTGACGTTGGTCGTCGATGCCGGGACCGGGTCCTGCCAGATGAGTTCTTCGGCCGGGACCTCGGGGCCGAGGTAGCGAGCCTTGGGACCCATGTCGCGGTGCAGCAACTTGAACCACGCACGTGCGAACACGTCGCCGAACTCGTCGGGGTTGTCGAAGAACCGCTGCGAGATCTCGGCGTAGACCGGGTCGACCTTGAGTGCCATGTCGGCGGTGGTCATCATCGGTGCGTGGCTGCGTGCCGGGTCGTGGGCGTCGGGCACGGTGCCGGCGAGGGCGCCGCCCTTCGGCGTCCACTGCTGAGCGCCAGCCGGGCTCTCGGTGAGTTCCCACTCGTTGTTGAGCAGCGTGTCGAAGTAGCTGTTGTCCCACTGGGTCGGCGTGGCCGTCCATGCGCCTTCGATGCCGCTGGTCGTGGTGTCGACGCCGACTCCGGTGCCGAGTGCGTTCTTCCAGCCGAGGCCGGCCTGTTCGATCGGAGCGCCTTCGGGTTCGGCGCCGACGAGGTCGGGGTCTCCGGCTCCGTGTGCCTTGCCGAAGGTGTGGCCACCGGCGACGAGTGCGACGGTCTCCTCGTCGTTCATCGCCATGCGGGCAAAGGTCTCGCGGATGTCGCGTGCCGAGGCGAGTGGATCGGGGTTGCCGTTCGGGCCTTCGGGGTTGACGTAGATGAGGCCCATCTGGACGGCGCCGAGCGGTTCCATCAACTCGCGATCACCGCTGTAGCGCTGGTCGCCGAGCCAGGTGGTCTCGGGGCCCCAGTAGATGTCGTCCTCAGGTGCCCAGACGTCGACGCGTCCGCCGGCGAAGCCGAACGTCGGCAGACCCATCGACTCGATGGCGACGTTGCCCGTGAGCAGCATGAGGTCGCCCCACGAGATCTTGTTGCCGTACTTCTGCTTGATCGGCTGCAGGAGTGCACGGGCCTTGTCGAGGTTGCCGTTGTCGGGCCACGAGTTCAGCGGAGCGAAACGCTGGCTGCCCGTGGCGCCGCCGCCACGGCCGTCTTCGATGCGGTAGGTGCCGGCGCTGTGCCACGCCATGCGGATGAAGAAGGGCCCGTAGTGGCCGTAGTCGGCCGGCCAGAACTCCTGGCTGTCGGTCATCAGCGCCGTGAGGTCGGACTTGAGTGCGGCGTAGTCGAGCGACGAGAACGCCTCGGCGTAATCGAAGTCGTCGTCCATCGGGTTCGATGCCGGCGAGTTCTGGTGGAGCATGCGGATGCTCAATTGGTTGGGCCACCAGTGCTCGTTGGCGGTCGACCCGCGCTTGGTGTGCGCCGAGCTGTCGCCGTGCATCACGGGGCACTTGCCGCCGCTGTCGTTGATGTCCCAGACGTCTTCGTTGGCGCCGGTGTCTACTTCTTCACTCACTTGTACTCCTTGGTGTTGTCTTGCTGGCGGATCTCGAATGGTGAGTTCGAGTGGTGTTCGTCTTCGGTTTTCGATGGAATCAGTTCATTCGGTGGCGGTGGAGCGACACGCTGCACACCGCCCCCAGTACACGACCTCGGCCTCGTCGATCTCGAAGCCGTGATCGTCGTCGGCGGTGAGGCACGGGGTGTCGCCGACGGCGCAGTCGATGTCGAAGACCATCTGACATCCCCGACAGATCAGGTGGTGGTGGTTGTCGTCCACCCGGTCTTCGAACCACGCCGCGGCACCGGCCGGTTGGATGCGCCGGACGATGGCCTTGTCGACGAGCACGCCAAGGGTGTCGTAGACGGCCTGACGCGAAATGGCTCCGAGTTCGCAGCGCACGTCGTCGGTGATCTCGTCGGCGGTGGCGTGCGGTCGTGCCGACACTGCTCGCATGATCGCGACTCGCTGAGCCGTGACGCGGACGCCGTGCGAACGAAGCAGTTCGACGACATCGGCGGGCACGAATGCCACCATACTCCAGATCTGGACTGAGTCAAGTCTTGGATGGTGACTCTTGGATGGTGACGCTCTACTTCTTCGTGCGCGACGACGACTTCTTCTTCGACGACTTCTTGCTCGCTGTGCTCGTGCCGGACGATGTACCGCCGGCGTTCTTGCCGGGCGGCGTACCGCGGGCTTTCTTGCCGGGCGGCGTACCGCCGGCCTTCTTCGCGGAGGACTTCTTGCGGGCCGGTGTCTTCTCCGGCTTCGCGGGGGCGAGCGCGTCGAGCATGTCGGCGAACGACGCCTCGACGTGGGAGCGGAAGGCGTCGGGGTCGCCGATGGCTGCCGGATCGGAGAAGATGCCGATGTCGAGGTTGCCATCCAACGACAGCGCCGTGATGTTGGCGCCCGTCCCGGCCACCGGTCCGATCGGGATGCTCGCCAGCACCTTCGCGCCCGAGCAGAACAGCTCGAAGCCGGCGCCGCGCAGGTTCGAGGTGGCGAAGTCGATTCGCCCGGCGGCCGACCGGGCGGTCTGGGTGACAACGGACGTGGGGAGCAGGTTTGCCACACCCGACATGCCCGTGAGCCCGCCCGTCTTCTGCGCCTCGTCCTTCGCCGTCTCGGTCGCCGACATGACCGCCGCGATGCGTTGGCGAGGGGTCATCTTGCCCGCCGGCAATCGGACCGGGACCGGCGTGAAGGCGTTGCCTCCAGACTTCTTGTCGGTCCTCGTGCTCAGCACGAAGCTGGAGTTGACCGTCTCGATCGAGACGTCGTGATCAGCGTGGTAGCGGAATGCCGCTTCGGCGAGGCCAGCCATGAACACGTCGTTCAGGGTGGCGCCCGACGCACTTCCGATCGCTTTGAGATCGGCGACCGACGCGCGGACCCAGTCGAGTCGGCGGTGGCGTGACCTCTTGCTCCACAAGGGCGACCCCTGGGCAGCCTCGGTGTCGCTCGGTGCGAGTTGACGGGCTGCGCCACGCACCGTGTCGACGACGGTCCCGGCAACGTGGGTCACGCGGCTCGGGTCGGCGGGCCACATCACGAGTTCGCCGGCGATCCGACGACCGATGCCGACCTGTCGTCGGAGCAGGTGGGTGGCCGAGTCCTGGATGGTCGAGACGGCGCTGTCGGACAGATCGCCTCCCGACTCCTTGACCTTGGCGTTCGCGATGGCCTCGGCGATCACCTCGTCGAGGTCGACGTCGTCGGGTGCGGGATCGTCGCGAGTCATCTGCTGATACAGCTCGGCCATGCGGAGTTGCCCGATGCCATCGCTGACCGAGTGGTGGATGATCGTCCAGATCGCGCTGCGACCGCCTTCGAGCCCGTTGATGACGACGAAGCGCCAGAGCGGGCGGGTCCGGTCGAGCGGCTCGGAGTAGAGCTGCGCGGCGAGGTCGAGGAGCTGGCGGTCGGTTCCAGGCGCGGGCAGGGCAGTCTCGCGGACGTGTGCGTCGAGGTCGAACTCGGCGTCGGGAACCCAGGCGGGCGTCGACAGTCGGGCGAACCCTGGCACCACGCGTTGGTACAGGCGCGGTGTCTTGGCGATCCCGGCACGCATGGTCTGGCGGAACCGCTCCATGTCCATCGGCTGATCCAGGATCGCAATCGAGGCGCCGCTCGGGTTCAGCCACGGATCCTTCTCGATCGACCACATGAGCGCTTCGTGTTCGCTCATGCGTCCGGGGAGGTCGGCGTCTCGTTCGCGTCGTGCCATGTCGGTTCCTGTCGGTCGTGTCGGTCGGGTCAGGTATCGGTCGGGTCAGGTATCGGTGCCGGGTCGTCGCCCGACTTCCGCGTGGGGGTCGCCCGAGTAACCGGGTGGGAAGGTGCGCAAGAGTTCGTCGTCGGTCGGCGTGCGATGCTCGCGGGCTTCGGCTGGGAGGAGTGCGACGAGGGCGGCCATGATCGCCGTGGTGTCGTCGTCGGGATCTTCGTAGGCGAGATCGACAGGGTCGCCGACGGTCGCCGACACCGGCGGACGGTCGGTGAGGCCGAACGAGGGCAGTCGCTGATTGCGCGGCCAGACGTTCTCGGTGCCCCACAGGCCGACCGGGATGACGGGCACCCGAGTCTGCGCGGCGAGCTTGGCGGCACCCCAGCGACCCTGCAGAACCGGTTCGAAGAAGGCGGGACCGCGAGGGATGGTGCCCTCGGGTGCCATCATCACGACTTCGCCGCCCTGCAGAGCGCGAGCCGCTGCTTCGAGCGGTTCGTCGGAACCCGACGATCGCTCGACCCGGATCCCGCCGACGCCGAGCATCAGGCGTCCGATCACCGGGACGTCGAAGACCTCTTTCTTGCCGAGACCGCGGACGCTGCGTCCGGCACGAGCAAACAGCAGGCCCATCACGGTCGGGTCGAAGTACGACCGGTGGTTGAACACGACGAGCGCAGGACCGTCGGCCGGGATCTTGTCGACGTCGACGAAGGTGATGTCGGCGTTCGGCGCGACCAGTTCGGGCCGCATCAGCGGACGCGACCACTCCTGGATTTCGCGGCCTGCGATCTTGATGACGCCGTCGCTCTTGTCCAGGTGGCGGATCGGCCATCCCTTGATGCGCGCCGTTGCCGCCAGGCGGTTGTCGGGGTTGACCGCGGTCGGGTGTCCGACGAGGTCGAGCAGCGGGGCGTCGAAATAGCTGTCGCTGTAGGCGTAGCTCGTGCGCAGGTCGATGCTGTTCTCGGCTGCCCACTCCGACACAGCGTCAGCCTTCGCGGTGCCCCACACGAACGCTCCGTCGAGGGTGCCGGTGAACGAGTCGCCGTCGTCGCCCCACGCGGTTCCGATGACGTGGTCGAAACCGAGTCGCTTCGCAAGCGGGCGGGTGAACGCAAGGGGCGACGTCGACGCGAGGACCAGCGTTCGCCCGGCAGTGCGGTGCTCGTCGATCAGCTGCTCTGCAAACGGCTGGAGGTGTCCGACGAGTTCGTCGGCAGCGAGCGTGCTCGCCGTCTCGACGTCGACGACGGACCATCCGGCGGCAGCGCGCACGGCGAGCTTCGCGGGTTGCATCAACAGGCGGGTCTCTCCGACGAGGTCGAACACCGACTTGATGAGGCGCTGGCCGATCTCGACGATCGGGTCGATCAGCGGGCTGCTGTTGCCGTCACCGATGCCGGCCTCGGCGATGTGGTGCATGAACACCGGAGTCGACGAACCTGCGAGCAGGGTCCGGTCCAGGTCGAAGATTGCTGCGCTGGCCATGTGGAGTCCTCGTCTCGGGGTCGACTCACATACTGGCATCTCGGCGGGCGCACCCCGAAGGTGGCGCGGCCGGGTGTGTCAGCCGCCCATGCGCTTGCGCCAGTCCTCGGGCTTGAGCCCGAGGCTGACGAGGCGTTCGGTCGCGAACTCGGGCGCCGCCATCTCGTCGCCGGCGAGGAGCCCGGTGACCACCGGCGAATCCTCCGCCCACACATGGCACGTGTTCAGGTTCATCTTCCAGGCGTCGGATCGGCTGAGCGCACGGCTGGTCGCCGCCTCACCGAGCGTGCTGGTCTGTTCGTTGCGTCGCGTGATGGCGGCCTGCATCGACCAGAGACACTGCACGGCGACCGGGGCCATTGCCTGGAGGAGAGCGGTGGTGTGGGTGCATGCGCGTGGTCCGCCGAACAGCTCTCGGACCCGGTGGGTGAATCCACGAGCAACCGACAGCCCGACGAGGCCCTGGTAGTGGTCGATGATCTGCGGGCACTCGACGTTGGGGTGGGTCTCGAACGCGACGTGCGCGGCCACGATCTCCATCGACGGGTACTCGACTTCGATGTCGAGTTGCATGTGGTGCACGGTGAGCGGATCGGGGTCGATGTCGATGTAGAGCCCCGGTGGTTTCTGGTCACGGATCGCGCCTCGGATGAGGACGAGGTCGTCGCGTGTGCGAAAGGCCCGGACCCGGTACTCGCGGTCGTGGAGGACTTCGAGCGGCTCGCCCGCGGCGTCGATCGGGTCGTCGGGGAGGATCGAGTCGTGGGCGAAGAGGTCGGACGCTGTCATCGGAGTCGACGGTAGCGATCGACCGGGCGCCGGCTTCTGCCGGAGCGGCCGCACGCTCGAGTCGAGCGGCGGGCGGATCGCTGGCATCATGGCCCTCATGAGTGGCTTCACCGACGCATCCGTGCCCGACATGACCGGAACGACGGCGGTGGTCACGGGTGCCAACACCGGCATCGGATACGAGACGGCGCTGGTCCTCGCAGGTCGTGGGGCGCGAGTGCTCCTCGCGTGCCGCTCGCAGGACAAGGCCGAGGCAGCGATGAAGAGGATCCGGGTCGAGACGCCGGGCGCCGACGTCGCATTCGTCCCGCTCGACCAGGCCTCGCTCGCCAGCGTCGCCGTCGCCGCCGAGATGATCGGGGAGGAACCGTCGCTCGATCTGCTGATCAACAACGCGGGGATCATGATGCCGCCGCTGCAGTACACCGAGGACGGGTTCGAGTCGCAGCTGGGCGTCAACCACTTCGGGACCTTCGCCCTCACCGGCCGCCTGCTCCCGAAGCTGACCGACACCGAGGGCAGCCGTGTCGTCATCACGAGCAGCATTGCTCACAAGGGTGGGACGATCGATTGGGACGACCTGGCCGCCGAAGAGTCGTACGGTGCGCAGACCCGCTACCAGCAGAGCAAGCTCGCGAACCTGATGTTCCACCACGAACTCGACCGTCGGCTGCGCGCCGACGGCTCCGCGACCATCTCTGTGGCGTGTCATCCGGGCGTGGCGACGACCGAACTCGGACGCCACATGCCCAAGATCGTCCAGCTCGCGACACCACTGTTCTCGCTCGTGCTCAACTCGCCCGCACAGGGAGCCTGGCCGACGCTGATGGCGGCGACGTCGCCTGACGTGGAGGGCGGCGACTACGTCGGTGCGTCGAAGCGGGGCGAGACCGCCGGCCCGGCGAAGAAGGTGCGGGCGACCAGCCTGAGCCGCGACCCCGAACAGTGCCGCCGGCTGTGGGAGCTGTCGATCGAGATGACCGAGGTCGACCCCGGCATCTGAGTCGGCGTCCCGAGACCGGGCCGACACATCCGGGCACATCCGGGTCGACACATCTGATCCGGACGCGCGCATGGGCGATACCGTTGCCGCGAATGGAGATCGGGATCTACATCGTCGTCGCCATCGTCGGCAGCCTCATCGTCTTCAAGGGGTCCGACCTCCTCGAGTCGAGTGCCGAACACCTGTCGCTGTACTACGGCCTCCCGCCGGTCGTGCACGGGACGATGGTCGTCGCGATCGGGTCGAGCTTCCCCGAACTGTCGAGCACGGTGCTGGCCACGCTCGTCCACGGCGAGTTCGAGCTGGGCCTGAGCGTCGTCATCGGGTCGGCGATCTTCAACATCCTCGTCATTCCCGGTCTCGCCGGCGTCGCGTCGGTCGGTGGCGTGAAGGCGACGAAAGAGCTGATCTACCGCGACGCGCACTTCTACATGCTGTCGGTCGCCGTCTTCGCGTTCGTCTTCGCGCTGGCGCTCATCTACAACCCGTCCGTCGTGAGCGGCGCCGCCGATTCGGCCGGTTCTCTGACCGGTGTGATGACGAGGCCGTACGCGCTCATCCCCATCGGCCTGTACGCGCTCTACGTCTACATCCAGCAGCAGGAGGTCTCCGACACGGTCGCTGGCGAGCGCCCGACCGGCATGAACGTCGGCAAGGAATGGGGCCGGCTCATCCTCAGCCTCGTCCTGGTGGTCGCCGGCGTCGAGTCGCTGGTGCGGGCGGCGTTGTTCTTCGGCGACGAGACCGGGATCCCGCCGTTCGTCTGGGGCATCACCGTCATCGCCGCGGTGACCAGCGTGCCGGACGCACTCATCTCGATCCGCCTCGCCCGCCGTGGCGAGGGCGTCGTGAGCATGGGCAACGTTTTCGGCAGCAACATCTTCGACCTGCTGATCGCGGTGCCGGTCGGCATCTTGATCGCCGGGTCGATCGCCTTCGAGTTCGGGATCGCCGTCCCGCTCTTCGCCTTCCTGGCGATCGCCACGCTGATCCTCTACGTGCAGTTGCGTTCAGGTCTCGTCCTCACGAAGGTGGAGAGCAGCATTCTCCTGGCTGCGTACGTCGCGTTCATCGCATGGATGGTGCTCGAACAGGCCGACGTCATGTCGCTGCTCCCCGACGCCGCCGACACGATCGACCCCGTCGAGACCGACCTCTAGCACCTCCTGCGACGGGCTGGCCTGCGTCAGGCGGTGGGCGGAGCGAGACGGCCGGTGACGGTCGTGGCGTCGACGTCGATCACGTCGATGGCGATCGGGAAGTTCGTGAAGAAGTCGTGGGCATGTCGTGCCGTCGTGGCGACCGTTCGGCTGTTGATCCCGTAGCCGAGGATCGCACCGACGCCGAACGGCACGGCGCGGCCGAGTGCTGCCACTCCGCGCCGGGCGCCGTACTTCGACACGATGGCGCGTCCCATGAACGCGTTCATCCGACGCAACGATCGGCGCGACACCTTCTGCGCTTCGCTGCGTTGATCGGCGAGGTCGTCGGCCAGCTTCGTGACCACGGTCGCCGCGCCATCTCGATACGTCAGGATCGACAGCACCCACAGCCGGCGTTCGTCGACCGTGGCGCGGTCGTGGCCGTGAATCGCAGCGATGGTGAGGATGAGGTCGGCGAGACGCATGGTCGACCAACCGAGTTCGACGACGAAGGCGGCCGAGGTCCCGGCGAGACCGATCCCCGGAACCGCTGCGGCACCGCCCGCGGCCGCCCCGGCAAGACCGAGTTCTCTGCGGATCGCTTCGGTCAGCGCATCGACGCGTTCGTCCCGGCCGTCGCCGGGAAGGTCCGTAGCGCGTTGCCGAGCGGCCTCCCACCGGGTCTCGACGGTGCGGTCGATGGCCTCGAGCAGTTGCTGCGACATCGACTGGTTGATGACGCGGGAGGTCTCGTCGTGTGCGGCATCGGACGATCCCGATGGTCCGCTGTCCGCCTCGCCGTCGGAGTGGGCCCGCCGGGAGCGTTCGCCGTCCGTGCGCGCTCCCTCTGTCGGGCGCTCCTGGAAGCCACGTGACCGGACCATGACGGCGACGCTACCGACCCGACCGAGCCCGACCAGGCCACTGTCGGTCGGCAGCCGAGCACCGTCCGGCGAGTGGCCGGCGCATGTCGGTATCGTCGTGACCGATGAGTGACTACATGGCTCCCTCCGAGGACATCCGCTTCGTGATGCGTCACGTCGCCGATCTCGACGCGATCTTGGCGACCGAGAAGTTCGGCCACGTCGACGCCGACACGATCTCCGACGTCGTGACCGAGGTGGGTCGCTTCATGGCCGACGAGGTCGCTCCCACCACGCGCGACGGCGACACGATCGGCGCGCAGTGGCACCCTGACGGCAGTGTCACCACGCCCGAGAGCTTCCATCGCGTCCAGAAGATGTGGGTCGAGTCGGGCTTCGGAGCCATGCCCTTCGAAGCCGAGTTCGGCGGCGCCGACTTCCCGTGGATCTCGGCGCTCGCCGTGCAGGAGTTCTTCACCAGTTCGAACATGGCGCTGTCGCTGCTGCCGATCCTCACCCAGGGTGCGATCGATGCGATTCACGCTCACGGCACCGACGAGCAGAAGTCGACGTACCTCGAGAAGATGATGACCGGTGAGTGGACCGGCACGATGAACCTGACCGAGCCGCAGGCCGGATCCGATGTCGGCGCCGTCACCACGAAGGCGGTGCCCGACGACGGTTCCGACCCCGACGGGCCGTGGAAGATCTCCGGTCAGAAGATCTACATCAGCTTCGGCGAGCACGACCTCGCCGACCAGATCGTGCACCTCGTGCTCGCTCGCACGCCCGGGTCGCCTCCCGGCACCAAGGGCATCTCGATGTTCCTCGTGCCCAAGTTCCTGCTCGGCGACGACGGTTCGATCGGTGAGCTCAACGCCCTCGAATGTGTCTCGATCGAGCACAAGATGGGGATCAACGGCTCGCCCACGTGTGTGATGGCATTCGAGAACGCCACCGGCTGGCTCGTCGGCGGAGAGAACGAGGGCATGCGGAACATGTTCACGATGATGAACAATGCCCGCCTCTCGGTCGGCACCTCCGGCCTCGGTGTGGCCGAGCGCGCCTACCAACAGTCGCTGCAGTACTCGCTCGACCGCGAGCAAGGTCGCTCCGTCGGAGCCGAGCCGGGTGCGTCGAGCCCGATCATCGAACACCCCGACGTCCGCCGCATGCTGATGACCCAGCGCGCCTGGATCGACGGGATGCGAGCGCTGCTGTACACGAACGCTGGGGCGCTCGACCGCGCTGCGGCGGCGACCGACGCCGACGAGGTACAGGAATGGCGCGAGTTCGCCGAGTTGCTGATCCCGCTGTCGAAGTCGCTGTGCACCGACGTGTGCAACGAGATGACCTCGCTCGCCGTCCAGATCCACGGGGGGATGGGATTCGTCGAGGAGACCGGGATCGCCCAGCACTATCGCGACGCCCGGATCGGCGCGATCTACGAGGGCACCAACGGCATCCAGGCCGCCGACCTCGTCGGTCGCAAGCTGGCGATGCGTGGCGGGGGAGTGGTGACCGACCTCCTCGACCGTTTCGACCTCCGGGTGAAGGAACTCGCCGACATCGACGGGCTCGGCACCTTCGCCGAACGCCTGAGCGAGGCGGTGACCGTCGCGCGCGAGGCCACCGAGCACCTCGTCTCCATCGCCCGGGACGACCCGCGTACTCTGCTCGGTGCCTCGACCCCGTACCTGCGGATGCTCGGCACGACCGTGTGCGGCGGCCTGCTCGCCAAGTCGGCGATTGCTGCATCGTCGTGTCCTGATGGATTCGACGCCGAGTTCCTCGATGCGAAGGTCACGAGTGCCCGGTTCTTCGGAGAGCAGATCCTGTCGACCGCCACCGGTCTGCTCGGAGCGATCACCGCCACCAGCGACGACCTCTTCGCCCTCTCCGCCACCCAACTGCGCTGACCGATGCCGAAAGTGTGAGTTCTGGACGGCGGTTTCGCCGTCGTCCGCTCACAGTCCGTGTCAGGCTGGCGGATTCAGGAACGTCGTGAGGCCGGTTTGGGCAACGGCGGCGATCTTGGGAAACATCGAGTCGAGTTGAGCGTCGGTGAGGGGCCGATCGTCGCCAAGCAGTTCGAGCCGGCCGACGTAGGTGAGCTCGGAGCCGGTGCCGGTCGCGTGTAGCGACAGTTCGTCGGTGGCGCGGAAGGTGGCGTTCTCGCCGACCATCACGAAACGATCGGGTCGACTCGCGTCGGTGATCTCGTAGACGACGGTGTCGGGCGTGCCGTCGAAGCCCGTGACGGTGACCTCGAATCGCGAACCTTCGACCACGGCGCCGGTCGAATCGGGCGTGGCCCCGTCCGCATGGTCGATGCGGACCGAGCCACGCACTCCTTCGTCCCACGCAGTGACCTGCTCCAGGTCGATGAGGCGATCGAAGGCGTCGTCGACCGACAGGGACGAGACGACGGTGAAGGTGTGACTGGCCATCGGTCGATCATCGCACCGCACTCGTGCTCGACCCCAGTCGGTCGGGTGAGCGACGTCACTCGGCTTCGACGGGGGACAGCTCTTCGAAGGTGTCGATCTTGCGTAGCGACGGGAAGACGACGGCGAAGCTGGCAGCGATGAACACCGTGATGAGCCCGCCACCGGCGATCGCCCACGGCACGCCGAACGCTCGCGCCGCCACCCCGCTCTCGAACGCACCCAGTTCGTTCGACGCTCCGATGAACACGCCTTCGACCGCGTTGACGCGACCGAGTTGATCGTCGGGTGTGACCAGCGGGACGATCGCTCCACGGATGTTCATCGAGATCATGTCGGCGGCAGACACCACGACGAGGGCGATGAAGGCGACCGCGTAGTTCCGGGTGAGGCCGAACACGACGTGACCGACACCGAAGACCGCGACGACGGTGAGCAACGTCGGCCCGACCCGACGGCGCAGCGGATGTCGAGCCAGCCAGATCGCCATGGCTGCGGCGCCGATCCCCGGCGCGGCCCGGAGCCAGCCGTATCCGATGTTGCCGACGCCGAGGCGTTCGTCGGCGACCGCAGGGATGAGTGCGATCGCTCCGCCGAACAGCACGGCGAAGAGGTCGAGTGAGATGGTGGCGAACACCACGGGTGTGCGCCGGACGAAACGCAGCCCTTGCACCGCCGACGCCCACGTCGGACGGTCGGTGACCCGAGTCGGCGTGCGGTCGTAGCGCAGGAGCAGCATCGGGATGATCGCAGCGAACTGGCAGGCGGCGGCGATGCCGTACGCCCATTCGGCGCCCACGCTGTAGACGAACCCACCGATGACCGGCCCGATGATCGACGACGCCGTGAATGTGGCGGTCCAGAGGGGGACGAGGGCCGGGAAGAGTCGCTTCGAGACGGCGAAGGGTGCCACCGATCGCGACGCCGGTGCGAGCATGGCGTCGGCGGTTCCGAGCACGGCGGCGATGGCGAACAACTGCCAGACGGCGCTCGAACCCGACAGGCTGAAGGCGACCAGCGCAGCAGCACAGAGCGCGCGGCCGCCGAGGAAGAGCCCGGCGACACGGCGTCGATCGAAACGGTCGGCGACCCACCCGCTCACCAGGACCAGGAGGAGTGCCGGGACGAACTGGGCAAGTCCGATGAAGCCGATGTCGAGAGCGTCGCCGGTGATGTCGAACACCTGCTTGAAGACGACCGTGACGAGGATGTTCTGGCCCACGGCGGCGAACGCGGTCGACGCGAGATAGTTCCGTGCGCCCGACGAGGCGAACACCTGCGCTGACCCGACCGGTTCGAGGACGCTGTTCGAATCGGGAGGGGCCATGGGTCGAGACGATCAGCTGAGGAGTTGCTGCGCGACGTCGTTTGCGATGGCACGGAACTGATCGGCTGCGGGAAGCAGGCTGCGACCCGCTCGTCTGATCAGCTGGATCGTGCGCGGCTCGAGTGGGGGTTCGAGCACGAGAACGTCGGTCGCCCGATCGCTGGGGTCGACGGCGAGCGACGGCATGACCGCCCACCCCATCCCGGACCGCACCAAGCTCTGCACGGCAGCGTTGTTCTGGAACCGGAATGCGTACACCGGAGTGACGCCCGCCGCGGCGAGGCGGGCGTCGATCATCTGCTGGGCAGTCTGCGAATCGGGTTGACCGATCAGAGGATGGCGGTTGACCTCGGCGGCGCTCACGGTGCCGTCGCCGTCGGGGCGAGCCCCGGCGGGTGCCAGAACGACGAACCTGTCCTCGCCGAGCACGTCGATCTCGATCCGGTCGTCGGGATCTTGGTCGACGGTGAAGGCCAGGTCGTAGGTGTCGTTGAGCACCTCGCGAAGAAGTTCGCCGACATCGTCGGTCTCGTGCATCTCGACATCGACCTCGGGGACCTCGCCGCGCATTCGGCCGATGATGTTGGGCAGCAACTCGGCCGATGCGGATTGGAATGTGCCCACCACGAGCCGACCGGCGAGACCCCGGGCCATGAGGTCGAGCCGGGTTCCCATCCGATCGGTGCGGGTCAGCATCGAACGAGCGTGTTCGAGCACGACGTGGCCGGCGGCGGTGAGGACGGCGGGACGAGGCCCCTTCGGCCGATCGAAGATGGCGATTCCCGCTGCCTTCTCGAGTTGAGCGATCTGTTGGCTGACAGCCGACTGGGTGAAGCCGGTCGCGGCGGCGGCGCGGGCGAACGAGCCCTCGTCGACGACGGCGACGAGGGCGGCGAAGTGGCGCATGTCGACGTCACGGAACGATCCCATCAACATCAGACTATCTGATGACTATGTTCGAATATCGTCGCTTTTCGTGATCATGTAGAGGTCGTACGATCGAGTCATGTTCCCGATCTCGCCCACCGAACTCGCACAGCATGTGGTCACCGACGGCTTCGCCGCCCAGAAGGACGCGCTCGGCGCGCTGTACTCAGTGGCTCGTTCGAACTCGGTCAGCCCGGTGCTGATCGAAGTGGCCTCCGACGAGAACGAGCCGCGCCCCGTACGCGAGCGTGCGCTCGGCAAACTGGTCGTCCAACTCGCCCGCGCCTGACGCGACGCGTCGGACGCCTGATTTCACCCGTCGGTCAGGAACGCACGGGTGACGTCGCCAGAGTGAGTGGCACCACCGGGCCGCTGCCGGCTCGACGCAGCACTCGGCCGACTTCGGTGAGCGTCCACCCCGAATCGATCAGGTCGTCGACGAGCAGGACGGCTCCTGCCGACACATCCGCCGCCACTGCGAACGCGCCGTCGACGTTCGCACGCTGGTAGGCACTGTTCGCCATCGACTCCTGCGGCGGTCGATCATCGACACGCACGACGACGTCGGCGAACGGGAGGCCGAGCTGGTCGGCGAGGCGTCGAGCGACATCGGCGACGAGGTCGCCAGACCGGTTCGACGGAACGGCGGCGACCCACGTGGGCGCCTGCTCGGGCTGCCATGTGGCCAGCAGCTCGGCCAGAGCCGCGACCAGGTGGTCGCCGAATCTCCCGTCGCCGTACTTGCCTCGCTCGATCTCGCGACCCCAACCGTCGTCACCCCAGACCGCCAGCGCCTGGCCGACCTCACTGCGTTCGTCGACCGGGATCCCCTGCTTCTTCGCGCTGAGCACGATCGGGCGGTGACGGAGGAAGTCGGCAGCCCGGCGCAGAGCGTCGGGATCGGGATCGAACGGTGCGAACACTCCCGTATCGACGAGCGACGCGGCGGCGGTGTCGCCTGATGCGAGGCGGCCGACACGACGACAGTTGTCGCAGATCCCGCACGGCTCGTCGGCCGGATCGTCGAGCAACTCGGTCAGGAACTGCATCCGGCACCCCGACGTCTCGGCGTAGTCACGCATCAGCTGCTGCTCGAAACGGCGTGCCTCGGTCACTCCGGCCACTCGCGCGGTCGGGTACACCCACGCCTGGTCGGTGCGCTCGTACGACTGGCCCCGGACCCGCCTGACGGCGCCCTCGACGTCGAGCTGCTTGAGGATCGACTCGATGTCACCCCACCCGATGTTCACCTCGGGAGCGATGTCTCGCAGACCGACGGGCCCGGATCCGGCGTCGAGCACGGCCAGCACCTCGTCGACACGTGCGGGTGCGGGGAACGCCCGGTCGATGAAGTGGTTCTGGATCTGGAGGTCCTCCTGGCCGACGAGGAGGATCGCATTCGACTCGTCGAGGGCCCGCCCCGCCCGGCCGACCTGCTGGTAATAGGCGATCGGCGACGCAGGCATCTGGAAGTGGATCACGAAGCCGAGGTCGGGCTTGTCGTAGCCCATCCCCAGCGCGCTCGTCGCGACGAGCGCCTTCAACTCGTTCGCTTGGAGTCGCCGCTCCAACTCCTCTCGCTCGTCTGAGGGCGTGGCGCCCGAATAGGCGCTCACGTCGAAACCCCGTGACGCCAGGAAGTCGGCGACGGCAAGCGTGTCGCGGATGGTGAGGCAGTAGATGATCCCCGAGCCGGTGGTGTCGCCGAGACGTTCGGCGAGCCACACGAGTCTCTCGGGCTGCCCGGGGAGTTCGATGACACCGAGGCCGAGACCCGAGCGGCCGAGTGCTCCACGAAAAGTGGTCAGTTCGGCCCCGAGCTGCTCGGCGACGTCGTCGATCACGCGAGTGTTCGCGGTGGCCGTACAGCCGAGAATCGGTACCGGCCGCCGAGCTGCCCGGCCGTACTCGTCGAGCATCCGGCCGATCCGTCGGTAGTCGGGCCGGAAGTCGTGGCCCCAGTCGGAGATGCAGTGGACCTCGTCGATCACCATCATCCCGGGTTGCTCGTCGAGCAGCGGCATCACCTTGGCGGCGAACTCGGGGTTGGCGAGACGCTCGGGTGAGACCAACACGAGGTCGAGTGCGTCGTTGTGGAGGGCATCGGCCAGCTCGTCGACCGTGGTCTTCGACGACGAGTTGACGGTCATGCAGCGCAATCCGAGACGTTCGGCCGCATGGATCTGGTTGCGCATGAGTGCGAGAAGCGGAGAAATCAGCAGCGTCGGCCCGTACCCGCCACCGCGGAGCAGGTGCGTGGCGAGGAAGTAGACCGCCGACTTGCCCCACCCCGTGCGCTGGACCACGAGGACGCGCTCGCCCTCGACGAGCGACTCCACCGCCTCGCGCTGGTGCTCGCGGAACGCTGCGTCGTCACGCCCTGTCAGGGTGCGGAGAGCGTCGAGCAGCGGATCGTCGTTCGTGGTCATCGCACCGAGTGTGCCATCGGGGTGTGTCAGAGTCGGCCGCCATGCCGATGCCGGTCGCCCGATCTTCCGCGGGTCGGCGCTGGTCAGTCGAGGCCCGACACGTCGTAGATCGCATACCCGGCCTCGGGGGACGAAGCGACGAGGGGCGCGTCGGGCGGCTCGACGAGCGTGACACCGATCTGGAGGACGAACACGTCGACCTCGGCAGCGACGAGTTGTTCGGCGACCGTCGTGTTCGAGTTCGGTCGCGGTGCGCCGAGGTACACGCAGTCGCTCTCCAGGCAACGCGATCCGATCGCCGACAACCGCGCCGGATACGAGGCCAACCGGGTGCCCGACACGTCGACCTCGGAGAAGAGTTGGTCGACCGATGCGAAACGCTGCGCAGTGTCGTCGAAGCGGACGATCGCCACAGCGGGGCGCACTGCGGTTCCGACCGCGACGATCGTCGCCAGCGCAAGGGCGGCGGACCGAAGGGCTTTGCCGCGTCGTGCGATGGCGTCGAGGCCCGACCCGGTGATCACGGGCGCGAGGAGGAGGACGAAGAAGAGGTATCGGGCGCTGACCACGAGCACCAGGAGCCCGCCGACGTAGATCGTCGCCGCCGCTGCGGACAGCAGGATGTCGCGATGGTGCCGTGACGATCTTCGGCGCCAGGTGATGACGGCGCACACCGTGGCGAGGGCGGCAGCCACCATCGAACCAGCGGCGAGCGCACCGGTCTTGACAGCGACGACTCCGTTGTCGACGACCCGGTCGAGCCGCCCCGACGTTCCCGGCGGAGGGTCGTCGACGACCGGCCCGCCCGATGCCGTGGCGCCTGACGAGGTGGACGGGCCGATGACGTTCGACACCATCTCGGTCGGGTCCTCCCACCCCCAGAAGGCCGACCTGGTGTCGGGCTCGATGAGCCCGGCCCAACCGTACGGGTTGCCGGGAGACCCCGGCGCGGAGATCTCTCGGTTGTACTCGCTCGCGGTGCTGACGGTCGGGTATCCGGCATCGACCGATACCACGATGATCCATGCGACTGACACTGTGCCGGTGACCGCTGCGACTCGCGCGAGCGACCCGAGCGGGTCGCGGCCCGAGGTCGGCTGGGTCCGGCGTTCGACGACGCGCCAGACGGAGGCGACCACCACGAACACCACCGTGACGGGCAGTGCATATGCCTTGGCGAGGAACGCCGCACCGCCCGCCAGGCCGGTCACCCACGGCGACGGTGCTCCCGAGACGACGCCGGCGACGAACACGAGAAGCAGTACACCCATCAGGAGGTCGGGCGTGAGATTGTCGAGTGCGGCGAACACGGCGACCGGCACGGCGCCGAGCGCGAGGATCGTCGTGATCACGGGGTCGACGGCCAGCGAGCGCATCGTGTACTGAACGGCTGCCACCGCCGCTCCTGCGAGCACGACCGAGAATGCGATTCCGGCCGTCGTCGGCGGCACACCAGACGCCACGAGCGGAATCAGGAGAACCGAGAGGAGTGGCGACCAGTAACCGTTGAACGCTCCGGACCAGTCGCCGTTCACCCAGTGTTCGGTGATGGCGAGATACGAGGCCCCGTCGGGGCTCAGGCTCCGCTCGCCGGTGACGAGGTGCGCCACGATCGCCAGGACGACCGCGATCGCCGGAGGGAACAGGTCGACCGGTCGGGCCCGGTGCGCCCCTGGCCGCGTGTTCATCTGAGACCCGTACCCCTGACTCGTCGTTTCGATACGAGTGATCTATCAGGACGAGCGTGGTCTCGACTCTCGTCGGAGCGACGCCGACGGGTCCAGGCGGTGCCGACCGACCGGTCGTATCCTCGCGGGGATGTTCGGCGGCGAGATCACGGGGCGATCGCAGGTGTGGTCGTGCACGCGTCCGGTCGAGCCGGCAACCGGACGGAGCCGACCGGCGTGACGCCGGAGTCGTCACCGCCCGGCTCGTCCTCGCTCCCTGGGGCCGACCCGGAGGCACGGCCCGACAACGCCGTCTCCGTGGCGATCGCCCAGATGTTCTCGGCGCGTCTCCTCGCGATGGCTCTCGCGGTCGGTGGGATGGCAGTGCTGGCTCGGCTGCTCACGCCGTCGGACTTCGGCATCTTCGCGTTCGGGCTGGCGGTCTTCGCCGTCGCCCAGGCCATCTCCCAGTTCGGGCTCGTCCACGAACTCGTCCGACGCGAGAACCTCGAACGAAGGGCGCTGGCGTCGGCTGGGGGCCTGGCACTGGCTCTCGCCGTGACGCTGGCGACCGGTGCCGTGCTGGTCGCGCTGGTCTCGGGTCGGCCGATCGGCTCGGAGGCGATGGCGGTCGTCATCTTTCTCGGCCTCGCTCTGGTCTCCGAGGCCGTGGCGATGCCCTACGAAGCGCTCCGCCAACGCAACATCGCCTTCCGGCTCATCTCCGTTCTCGCGGTCGTGCAGGCGTTCGTCGAGATCGTGGCCGGTGTGCTGCTCGCGCTGGCCGGTCTCGGGCCCGCGGCTCTCGCAGCCGGCATCTTCGCGTCGCGGACGGTCACCGCGGGGTTGCTCATCGCTGCGTGTCCGAGCGACCGGCGGACCAGGCCGAGTCGGACGGGCTGGCGTCAGTTCGCCCGCTTCGGCGGCAGCTTCGTGACAGCCCGCTTCCTCTCGCGGATCGGCGAACTCGCGATCGTCACGTTCATCCGCGAGGGCCTCGGTGTGGCGCAACTCGGCCTGTACAACCGGGCCGGTGCCGTGCACTCGATCCCCGACCGCACGATCTTCGAGGCCGTCAACCCGGTCATCCTCCCGGCGCTGACGAGGGCGCTGCGGGGCGAGATCGGACCCGATCGGGTGTACCTGCACAAGCTCGACTACCTGGCAGCGGTGTGCTGGCCGGCTTTCGGGGCGATCGCTGTCCTCGCCGATCCGCTCGTGGCCGTGCTGCTCGGCGATCAGTGGACCGACGCCGTCGTGCCCGTCCGGATCCTGGCGATCGCCGGGATGTTCATGCCGTTCACGAAGATGAGCATGAAACTGTTCGTGGCGGTCGACCGGATGGACCTGCACCTGCGGGCCCAGGGTGTGACCGTGGTGGCGATGGTCGTCGGCGCCGGGCTCGGGTCGCTCGTGTCGTTGCCGGCGGCCTGTGCGGGGCTGGCCGCAGCGCAGGTCGTGCAGACGACCGCTGTCTGGCGCGGAGTGAACGCCGTGTCGGTCGAGTCGATGGGCATCCCATGGTCGACGCTGGGTCGGGGGCTCGTGCTCACAGCGGCCACGCTCGTCGCTCCGGTCGCGCTGGTGGCGTGGATCGACCTCGCCGACCCGCTGGAACTGGCGATCGGGACGGTGCTGGGCGGACTCTCCTGGGGGGGAGCGATGATCGCGCTCCGCCACCGCCTGGTCGCCGACGTGCGCAGCCTGCGCTCGACCTCGGCCGCATCGGGGACGGTGACGTCGACGTCGACGTAGTGAGCCCGACGTCACACCCTGACGGACGCATGCAGACCGGACCGATCGGGTATCCCGTTCGGAGTGCGGGTGCTTCTGATGAACGACTACGGCACCGCATCCGGTGGCGCAGAATTGCAGATGCTCAAGATTCGCGACCTCGTGCGGGAGCGGGGCCACGAGGTGCGCCTCCTCACGAGTGATGCACGCCTGGTCGACGGCTTCGATGTCGAAGCCGACCGGACGGCAGCGGGATCGACCGGGCTGCCTCAGGTGATCGGCCAGACCGTCAACCCGTCGTCATGGCGGGCGCTGCGTACCGAACTCGAGCAGTTTGCACCTGACGTCGTTCACGTACGGATGTTCCTGTGGCAACTCTCGCCCCTGGTCCTGTCGTTGCTGCGCGACGTGCCCGTCCTGTATCAGGCAGCGGTCTACAAGGCCGTGTGCCCGACAGGGCTGAAGCTGCTCCCCGACGCCACGGTCTGTACCCACCGCCCTGGTCGGGTGTGTCTTCAGTCGAAGTGCGTTGCACCGGCGACGTGGATGTCGACGATGTCGCAGCGCCGCCTCCTCCACCACTGGCGCGACCGCATCGACCACACCGTGGTCCTCAGCGAGCGGATGCGTCACGACTTCGCCGACGACGGCTGGACCGACATCTCGGTGCTCGGTAACGGCATCGACCTGCGCCCGGTCGTTCGGCCCCTCCCCGAAACGCCGCTGGTGGGATATGCCGGTCGACTGTCGAAGGAGAAGGGCGTCGACACGCTGCTCGATGCGTTCGCGCGGGTGGCGTCGAACCTCGACGGAGCTCGTCTGCTGATCGCCGGGACCGGCCCGCTCGAAACCGACCTGCGAGCGCAGGCGGCTCCACTCGGCGATCGCGTGCAGTTCCTCGGCCACCTGACCCGCGACGAGATGGAAGTCGAGTTCGCTCCGATGTGGGTCCAGTCGGTCCCGTCACTGTGGCACGAGCCGTTCGGCAACGTGTCGACCGAAGCAATGGCGCGCGGGACCGCCGTGGTCGCCTCCGACGTCGGCGGTCAGAGTGACATCGTCCGCGACGGCCACACCGGCCACCTCGTCGCGCCCGGCGACGTCGACGCTCTGGCGGATCGCCTGTCGGCTCTGCTCTCCGACCGAAATCTGGCAGAGCAGATGGGGTCGGCGGGGCGAGACGTCGCCGAGCGCGAATACGCATGGGGCCCGGTCGTGGATCGTCTGCTCGGGCTCTACGCCACGGCGTCCGACCGACACGAACAGCGTTCGACCTCGACAGGTGGCTCGCGTCGATGACCCGCACGGCAGCAGACGGCGGCCGGCCCCTCCGGATCGGGTTGATGGTCGAGGACTTCCCGGTGATCTCCGAGACGTTCGTCATCAACATGGCAGCGGGTCTGCTCGGCGACGGACACGACGTCACCATCCTCGCCATGTCGGGACAGAAGCCCGTTCCCGAGCCGATGCACGACTCCGTTCGGCGGTGGGGTCTCGAGGATCGGACGAAGCGACCGGTCGGTGGCAGGGTCCTGATCGGTGCCTTCGCACGGAAGTCGGAGCATCGTTCCGAGGGCGAGGTCCCCGCCCGGTGGGGTCTGCCCCGACGCGCGACGGCGTTCGCAGCGCAAGCCGCGATGCTCGCTCGAACACCGCGTTTCGACGTGGTCCACTGCCAGTTCGCCCACCTCGGTCTGACCGCTGCGCGGCACCGCGAGATCGGTTCGCTGCGAACCAGCCGGCTGGTGGTCCACGTCCGTGGCCAGGACGTCACGAGCTTCGTGCGTGCACACAACCACGACGTGTACCGCGATCTGTTCGCGACGGCCGACCTCGTCGTCGCGAACAGCCGACATTTCCGCGACCGGGCTGTCGATCTCGGAGCACGCGGCGACCGCGTCGAGGTGATCGGCTCGGCAGTCGACTGCTCACGATTCGTGCCGAGCGAGGCGCCCGACGATTCATCCGGCTCGGAAGGTGAGGTGCGCTTGGAAGGTGAGGTGCGCTCGGAAGGTGAGGTGCGCTTGGTGACGGTCGGCCGCCTGGTTCCGAAGAAGGGCATCGATGTCGCCATCCGAGCCGTGGCCGACCTCACCCGTGACTATCCCGGGATCCACCTCGACGTCGTCGGTGAGGGCCCACAGCGAGAGGCTCTCGCCGCACTGATCACGGAGATCGATGCCGACGACCACGTGACGCTGGTCGGAGCGCTCACTCATGAGCAGATCATCGAGCGCTTCGCGCGGTCCGATGCTCTGGTGGCGGTGAGCCTGACACCTCGGTCGGGTGACCAGGACGCGCCGGTCAACTCGCTGAAGGAGGCGATGGCGATGGGTCTCCCGGTGATCGGGAGTCGCCACGGCGGGATTCCCGAACTCGTCGAGCCTGGTGTCAACGGATACCTCGTCGACGAAGGTGACCACGTCGGCCTCGCAGCCACGATCCGCCGAGCGATCGCCGAACGTCAAGATTGGTTCAAGCTGGGTCAGGCCGGCCGGCAACGCATCCTCGACGAGTACGATCTTCCCGTGGTGACGGCGCGATTGATCGATGCCTACCGCTCGCTCTGGCCCGTGGATCGGGCGCCGTCGTGAGCCCCGGCCCCGAGACCGACGAACGCATCTTCGGAACCGGCCGCGCCAATCGCGCCACCGTCATCGTCACCCAGCGCGAGCGCTTCGGGATGACCGCCGAGTCGCTCGCCGACTTGGTCGAACACACCGACGAACCGTTCGATCTCGTGTACGTCGATGCGAACTCGCCGAGCGCGCATGCCGAGCACCTGGCGAGCGAGTCGGAGCGCCTCGGCTTCACGCTGATCCGCCACGAGCGCTACCTCACCCCGAATCAGGCGCGCAACATGGGGCTGCAGGCGGCGTCCACCCCGTACGTGGTGTTCGTCGACAACGACGTGCTCTACACGCCGGGGTGGCTGACCGCTGCGATCGACTGCGCCGAGGAGACGGGAGCGGCGGTCGTGTCGCCGCTCATCTGTCAGGCCCTTCCCGCTCACGAGACGATCCACCACGCCGGTGGCGACTACGCGGTCCTCGACTCGGCAGTACACGGCGACGGACCCGATGCGCTCGACCGCTACTTCGAGGCAGCGCCGTCGGGACAGCGCGACTTCCGCGAGGTGATGCACGGGCACGGCGAACCGCTCGACGAGTGGGATGGCTCGCTGGAGCGTCACGAGACCGGTTTCTGCGAGTTCCACGTGGTGCTGGTCCGACGTGACCTGTTCGACACGATCGGCCCACTCGACGAGAAGATGCTGTCCACCAAGGAGCACATCGACTTCTCGATGAGCACTCGCGCTGCCGGTGAGCGGGTGTGGTTCGAACCGACGTCGGTGGTCACCTACGTGTTCCCCAACCGAGACCGCCCGCTCGAGGTGTCGGACTGGCCGTTCTTCGCGCTGCGGTGGTCCGACGCTCACGGGCGCCGCTCACTCGAGCACTTCGTCTCGAAGTGGAAGCTGCGTCCGCCGGACGGGTACGTCGAGGAGAAGAAGAAGATCTACGGCTACCGACGCGTGCAGGCGATCCTGGTGCCGATCATGTACAAGGTTCCGTTCCTGTCTCGCAGCAAGAAGTACACGACCAAGGCCGCGTTCGTGCTCGCTCACGCCGAGAAGCCGTTCAACCGGCTGTTCGTGGCGTATCACGATCGGCGCGCTGCATGATGGCCGCCGAGGCCGCAGCGCCCGACCGACGTATCGCCGACCGTGGGCCCGACGCGATCGTGATCGGCGCCACCAAGGCCGGAACGACGAGCCTGTTCGAGTACCTGATCGACCACCCGCAGGTGTTTATGGACCCGCAGAAGGAACTGCGTTTCTTCCACCGTGTCGACCCCGATGCCGCCGCTGTCGACGCCTACCTCGAACGGTTTCGCGGCGCCGAGGGCCGAGTGGCGATGGAGTCGTCGAACGGATACACCCGTAGCCCGGTCTACCCGGGAGTGCCCGAACGGATGGCGGCGCTGTGTCCCGACGTGCGACTCGTGTATCTCACGCGAGACCCGATGGCGCGTCTCGAATCGCACTATCGCCACCGGTTGGCGATGGGTCGGGAGTGGCGGTCGCCCGACCTCGCCATCGCCGCAGATCCGTCGTACGTGGCCGCCAGCCTGTTCGGCCATCAGCTGTCGTTGTATCACCGACACTTCACCGCCGATCGGATCCACGTCGTGCGCTCGGAGCGGCTGTTCGACGACGCCGACGGCGCTCGATCAGAACTCTGTGCCTTCCTCGGCATCGAGTTCGACCCCGACCGGCCGTGGCCACGAGCCAACACGACGATGGGCCGCACCGTGGTGCCCCGCCCGCTGCGCCGGCTGTACGGATGGTCGGGTTCGGAACGCCTCGCACGGTGGGCGCGCGGACTGGCCGACATCCTTCCTGCGACCGGCGACGCCGGAGCCCCGACCTTCGACCTCGGAAACGACCTTCGACGCGACCTCGAATCGCGATTCGACGCCGACGCCCGCTTGCTCGCCGACCTGACCGACACCGAGTACCCGACCACCGAGCACCCGACCGCTGGCGGTGTGTCCGGGGTTGCTGGCGAGAGCAGTGCACCAGCGACGCACACGATGCGTCCGAAGCCCGAACCGAGAGGATCCTCATGACGGACACGAGCAGGACGAGCAATGCGATGGACGACGGGGCCGATACGGCGGTGCCTGCGGGTGGAGCCGCCAACACGGTGGGCGACTCGATCGACGCCGGTAACGCACGGTGGACCTTCGGCGGCAATGTCGCCGAGAGTTTCGAGGCACACATCGGGCGATCGATCCCCGGCTATCACGCCGGTCACGAGATGGTCGCGCAGCTGTCCGACTTCTTCGTCGCCGACGATTCGGTCTGCTACGAACTGGGCTGCTCGACCGGGGCTCTCACGCGTCGCCTCGCCGAGTGGAACAGTGAGAAGGGTGCACGATTCGTCGGGATCGAGATCGAAGGCGAGATGGTGTCGGTTGCCCGTCGCCTGGCCGCCGACCTGCCGAGCGTCGAGATCATCGAGGACGACGCACTGCTCACCGAGATGGTCCCGAGCGACCTGATCACGTCGTACTACACGATGCAGTTCGTCCGGCCGAGCCTGCGCCAGCAACTCTTCGACAAGGTGTACGAGAGCCTCAACTGGGGTGGCGCCTTCATCATGTTCGAGAAGGTCCGCGGTCCCGACGCGCGCTTCCAGGACATGATCAGCTCGCTGTACAGCGACTTCAAGCTCAGCGAGGGATTCGAGCCGTCGGAGATCCTGGCGAAGACCCGCAGCCTCAAGGGCGTGCTCGACCCGTTCTCGACCCAGGGGAACATCGACATGCTGGAACGAGCCGGCTTCGTCGATCACATGACCGTCTTCAAGCACCTCTGCTTCGAAGGTTTCCTCGCAATCAAGTGAAGGCCCCGATGAACACCACTCTCCCTCCCCGCGTCCGCGACCTGCTCGACGACGCGCACGTCGTTCTCGGACACGTCCGGACGCGCTCCACCCGTCAGTACTTCACGCTGCGCGAGCGCGTCGTCGGCCCGGGCGACAACCCCGACATCGCGTCGGGTCCGCTGCCGGCGTTCGGCGAGGTGATCGAAGTCGACGGCATCCGGATGCGTGTCGACGAACGGATGTCGGAGTTCAACATCCGCAAGCTGATGACCGGCCGCCACACCCGCCACGAGCGCAGCCTGGTGATCGACCGCCTGCGTGATGACGACACGCTGATGGAACTGGGCGGTGGCATCGGGATGGTGGCGATCGCGTGTTCGCAGAAGATCGGCTCCGACCGGGTCCACTCCTATGAGGCGAACCCCGAGCTGGAGAGCCTCATCCGAGACAACTACGCGCTCAACGACGTGTCGCCCACCTTGCGGATGATGATGCTGGGGGCTGAGGCCGGGAGCCGCACGTTCCACCTCGCCGAACGATTCTCGCACTCGTCGGCACAGCTCGGTGGCGCCGGAACACGGCCGGTCGAGGTTCCGGTCGAGCCGGCGAACGGCCACCTGGCCGAGACCGGGGCGAACGTCCTCGTGGTCGACATCCAGGGCGGCGAAGTCGAATTCTTCGAGGTCGCCGAGCTGTCTCGCGTGCGGCTGCTGCTCGTCGAGTTGCACCCGTTCATCATCGGTCTGTCGGGCGTGCGTGCGGTCCGGTCGAAGCTGCGCGACGAGAACTTCGTGTTGGTCGAACGCTCGGGTCAGAGCTACATCTTCGAGCGCTCCACCTGACGCCCTGATCACTGGTTCGTTTCGTGCGCGACGTCGTACTGTGCACGCAGATCACATGCATCGGAGGCGGGCCGCCTCAGAATGTTCGGCGCATTTCAGGCGGTCGTGTCGCCGACGATGTCGACGAGGCGCAGGACGACACGGTTCTGTTCGAGCGTGGCCTGGCGGTCGAGCACGGCCTCGATCCGCCACTCGTTGCTCTCGTCGGGGTCGTGGAGAACCTGGGCGACGCGATCGCTCGTCGGCTCCCAGATGAACCGGGAAGGACTGCGGGCGTCGGGGCCGAGGCCGATCTCGTCGTAGCGATCCCAGTACGGAGCGAGTGCGGCGGCGACATCCTCGATCTCGGCGAACCGTTCGGCATCGACCGGGTCGGCCAGGAGTGCGTCGTAGCCCCGACGCTGCGCCAGTCGCTGGGTCCACTCGAAGATCTGGTTGCGAACCATCACCTTCAGTGAACGTCGGTCGTCGAGGATCGTGGCGGCCGGCTGCGGGCGGACCGTTTCGGCAATGGACTCGTCGTCGGCAGGTGAGACGAGACGCTCCCACTCGTCGATGAGGCTGGAGTCGACCTGGCGAACGACGGCGCCCAGCCAGGCGGTGAGGTCGTCGATCTCGTCGGTGCGGAACTCGTCGGCGACGTTCTGGATCAGGCCCTTGTACACGTCCGACAGGTACCGGAGCACGACTCCCTCCGACCGCTTGAGCTTGTAGTGGCTGACGTACTCGCCGAACGTCATCGACCGCTCGTACAGGTCACGCACGACCGACTTCGGTTTCACGGTGTCGCCGCCGACCCACGGGTGCACCATCCGGAACCGGTTGAAGCTGGAGTACAGCCAGTCCTTGTTCGGCTTGGGCGGCTCCACCCGGGCGAGGCGTTCCATCCGCTCCTCGTACTCCACTCCCGACGACTTCATGTCGGCCATGAGGATGTTCTTCGCCTCGTCGAGTTGAGCGGCGATGATCACGCCGGGGTTCTCCTGCACCGCCTCGATCACCGTCAACACGTTCAAGGCGTGGTCGACCTCGTTGCTCCGAGCCGGCGCCACCGCGTCGACCCGTCGATCCTCGGCCTCTCGCTCGTCTGTGTCGTCACGCTCGTCGGCCTCACGCTCGTCTGCGTCGTCACGCTCGTCGTCACGCTCGTCTGTGTCGTGGTCGGCGTCGCCATGCGAGAGGCCAGCTTCCGTGGCGGCGGTCTCGTCGGTGAGTTCGAGGATCGCCTTGAGCGCCCACAGCGACAGCGGCTGGTGGAGGGCGAACTCGTCGTGCAGGTCGATCGTGACGCGTACCAGTCGGCCGTCGTCGTCGGGCTCGTCGAGGAACTCGAGGATGCCGGCATCGACCAGTGACCGGTAGATCGAGATGGTGCGCCTGATGTGGCCGCGTTGACGCCTGCGGGTCTCGTGGTTGTCCTGCAGCAAGGTGCGGATCGAACGGCACCCGTCGACTTCCGCGCCCGATTCGGCGACGGTCACCGGCCGGTCGAGCATCGACATGACCATCTGGTGGTTGACGTGGAAGTGCGAGCGGAGTTCCTCGGGCTTGCCGCCGACGAGCTTGTCGAAGACGTTGCGATCCCACATCGCGAAGTTGCGGTCGGGCGCCTTCTTCTTCACGATCTTCTTACGGCCACTCGACTCGGCCTTCTCGGCGAGGCGCAGGTTCTCGACGACATGCTCTGGCGCCTGAACCCACACCGTGCCTTCGTCGTCGTACCCCCGCCGACCGGCGCGGCCGGCGATCTGGGCGAACTCGCGATTGGAGAGGATGCGCACCGAGGTGCCGTCGTACTTGCAGAGTTGCGTGAACAGGACCGTGCGGATCGGCACGTTGACGCCGACGCCGAGGGTGTCGGTGCCGCAGATGATCTTGAGCAGGCCGCCCTGAGCGAGTTTCTCGACGAGCAGTCGGTACTTGGGGAGCAGCCCGGCGTGGTGGACGCCGATGCCCGCGGTGAAGAAGCGCTTGAGGTCTTTGCCGATCGGCGAGTCGAAGCGGAAGCCGCCGATTGCCTCGTTGATCTGCTTCTTCTCGTCTTTGGTCAGCGGGTCGAGGGCCAGGTAGCTCTGCGCCGCGTCGGTGGCGTCCTTCTGCGTGAAGTGGACGATGTAGATCGGAGCCTTCCCCGAAGCCAGGAGCTGCTCGACGCTGGAGTGCAGCGTGCTCGTCCGATACTCGAAGTCGAGCGGCACCGGGCGGGTCGTCGAGCGGACGATCGACGTGTCACGCCCGGTGCGGGCGGTGAGGTCGCGCTGGAAGAACCCGACGTCGCCGAGCGTCGCCGACATCAGGATGAACTGGACGTGAGGGAGCTCGAGCAGCGGCACCTGCCACGCCCACCCGCGTTGCGGGTCGCCGTAGTAGTGGAACTCGTCGACGATCACGACGTCGACGTCGGTGGCGGCGCCGTCACGCAACGCCTGATTGGCGAGGATCTCCTGGGTGCAGCAGATGATCGGCGCGTCGGCATTCACTGCTGCATCACCGGTGACCATGCCGACGTTGTCGGAGCCGAACTCGCGGCAGAGGGCGAAGAACTTTTCGCTGACGAGCGCTTTGATCGGTGCGGTGTAGTAGCTGCGCTTGCCGGCGGCGAGGGCCGCGAAGTGCGCAGCGGTCGCAACGAGTGACTTGCCCGACCCGGTCGGCGTGTTGACGATGACATGGTTGCCGAGCAGGAGTTCGAAGATCGCTTCCTCCTGCGCCGGGTACATCTCGATCGCCAGTCCTTCGGTGTAGGCGGAGAACCCGTCGAACACGGCGTCGGGATCGGCGTGGCCCTCGTCGCCGGCAGCAGGGAGGTGATGGAGGAGCGGCGGTGTGGTCACGCCGCACCGGCTCGGGCGGAGTGGACAGCGGCGGCGAGAAGGAGAGTGAACGCCACGCGCCGGTCGTCGCGCTGCTCGGCGAGCAGTTCATCGATCGCAGAACGCTCCGACACCTTCCCGACCGTACCCGTCAGCCTCCCGGTCGACCCGTAACGCCGGGGGTCAAACCCCCGGCGTCACGTTTCAGGCAGGGCGCGGTGGTCGAGTTCGATGCGGAACCAGTCGTCCAGGGTGGCGTGCCACTCGCCGCGGGCGACGGGCTGTTCGTCGGTGGTGCCGCCTCGGCGAAGTTTCAACCGGTCGTGCGTGAGCGTGACGCGATCGTCGTTCGACCGGTCGAGCAGGCGCGTGGCGAACGGCTTGCTCCGCCAGTGCTTGTCGGGGTCGACCTGCATCGACGCTGCCACCGGAGCGAAGTCGTCGAAGCGGTGACCGACACGCTTGAAGCGGTAGCGAGCAGCGGGGACGCCGTCGACGATCTCGGCGAGCGTGGTCCCCTGGGGGCTGGCGATGAGTTGGAAGTCGGCGGGCCCGCCCGGCTGGATCTCGGCGGAGTTGAGGGCGAGGGGCTGCGTGAAGCTGTCACCGAATCCGACGTCGACGAGGTGCGGTTCGAGCCCGTCGGTACTCACTTCGAGCGTGAGGTGCTCGAGGATCGTGCTCGGTCCGTCGAGCAGCACCGCGGCCCCCAGCAGGGTGACGCGGAAGCCGAGGGCGTCGAGGAGACGGGCGAAGAGACCGTTGACCTCGAAGCACCAGCCGCCACGCGACGAGGCAGCATCGGGTCCGACGATCTTGGCGAAGGCAGCGTCGATGTCGTGAGCGACGCCCGACGAGAACACGATGTCGAGGTTCTCGAACGGGACGTGAGCGAGGTGTGCTCGCTGCAGCGTCGAGAGGCCGGCGAGGTCGAGTGCGACCTCGGCGGGCGAGACGCCGATCCGTCGCAAGTGGAGGTCGACGTCGTGCACTTCGTCATCGTACGACCACCTGATCGTCGGGTCGCCAGGTCCGTCGATCGCGGCGAGCCCCGAACGGCGGCCGAGCCCTTCGAGTGGTGCTCGTCATGTGACGCGCTCTCTGTCGAGCGTCGGAAGGTGCTGGTCGACCTCGCCATCAACCCGTTCGACGCTGACGTCGAGGCGATGGTCGACCGGCTCGTCCTGGGGATCTCGCCCCGCACCACCTCGCCGGGCTCGACGCAATGGCCGACCTCGTCGCTGCTGCGGTGGATTGATCGCAGCCGTGTCCGGCGACGACCGGACGCGGGCAACTATCGTCGGTTCCATGCTTTCCATTCGTCGTTTCGTCCCCGCCATCGTTGCTGGCGCCCTCGTCCTCGCGTCGTGCGGTGGTTCGGATTCCGGCGACGAGACCCCGGTCGACGACGCAGCGGAGGAGGTCGGCGATGCCGCCGAGGCCGTCGAAGATGTCGAGCGGGAGCCCGAGCCCGAGCCCGAAGCAGACCCCGAGCCGGAAGCAGATCCCGAGCCAGCGCCCGTAGTAGAAGAGCCCGAGCCCGAGCCCGCTCCGGAGGGCGACGCTGCTCCGGGAGCGGTCGCCGGAGCAGCGACGGCCTCACTCGTCGAATGGGCGATCGAGGCTCCGACCGAATACGCCGCCGGTGAGATCACGTTCACGGCCGCAAACGAGGGGTCGTTCCCGCACGAACTCGTCGTGATCCAGGCCGAGAGCTACGAGACACTGCCGCTCGCCGATGGCGGTGCGGTGATCGAAGCCGAACTGCCCACCGGAGCGGTCGTCGGCCAGACGGCCACGGTCGGTCGTGGAGAGTCCGAAGACATCACCGTGACGCTGGCGCCGGGCAACTACGTGCTCGTCTGCAACCTGGGCGCCGGTTCGAGCAGCCACGCAGGACAGGGCCAGCGGCTCGACATCACCGTCTCCTGACGGCGTGGTCATGGCGGCGTGTCGCCGAGCCGCCGCCGATCAGACGACCGGTTGCTCGTCGTCGTTCCGACCGGGTCGGGTTCGCCCGGCTAGTTTCGCTGCATGATCGCGGGAGTGTTCGACGAGGTCTTCGGTCTGCCGACCCACCCGCTGGCGGTGCATGCGCCGGTGGTCCTCGTACCGATCGTCGCCGTCGCGTCGATCGTGATGGCCGTCCGGACGTCGACGCGCCAGCGATTTTGGTGGGCGATGCCCGTCGTCGTTCTCGCCTGTGCCGTGCTGCTGTTCGTGGCCAAGCAGTCGGGTGAATCGCTGCTCGACTCCGAGGACGTGTTCCTCCTCGGAAGCCAAGAACAGATCTCCGAGCACGAGTCGCTCGGCGAAGCGACGTTCGTGATCAGCCTCGTCTGGTTCGTGGTCACCCTGGCGCTCGCGCTCCGCGACCGGATGACTCAGATGTCGGCGCGCTCGCTCTCAGCGGGCGCGGCACCGGCCGAGCGCGATGTGGTCGCAACGATGTTCTCGCTCGTCGTCGTGGCGGCCGCCGTCGTGACGACGATCTGGCTCATTCGAACCGGCCACGCCGGCTCTGAGTCTCGCTGGGGCACCTGAGCCCAACAGCGCGAGTCAGATGACGACGACGGTGGTACCGACCTCGGCAAAGCCCCAGAGGAAGGCCGCGTCGGTGTTGTGTTGACGCTGGCAGCCACCCGAGAGCCGAGTGCCCAGTTCCTCGGTCGTCTGGTACTCCTCGCCCGTCGAGACCTTGGTCGGGATCCCGTGGAACCCGATGTTGCCCCGCTGGGTCTTCTGGTAGCGGATCATCAACGGGAGGTACGCCTTGCCGTTCCACGCCGTCGACACTTCCGACCGGCTGAACACGGTATGGGTGCCTGGCGCTTCGTTGCCGTAGGTGCTGCCCGACACGAGCCATGAGCGGATGATGCGCTCGTTGCCGTCGACGGCCCAGGCACGTTGTCCGGCGCGGTCGTAGACCACCCGGTAGCCCGATCCCGAATCGTCGGGCAGCGGCGGAGCATCGTCGCCGGCCGAGGCGACTGGAGACAGCTCGACGCCCCAGAGATCGGTGTCGCCCGGCTCGGGTGCCGGGGTGCGGGTGACGAACGATTCCTCGTCGGGCCAGATGTCGAGGCCCAGTGCGGTCTCGCGTCCGACCACACCGTCGACGAACATGTCCTCGTCCTGTTGGAACTCCACCACGGCATCGAAGGTCGAGCGTCCGAACTCGCCGTCGGCGACACCGCTGAAGTAGCCGACATCGGCGAGTGCGTCCTGCAGACATTCGACACCATCGCCATCGGTACCCGTGCGCAGCGACAGCGCTCCGATGGTGCAGCCGCCGTCGGCGCGAGTGTTGTCGGTCTCGGGATCGGGATCGACGAGGCCGGCGAGTTCGACGTCGACCAGTTCGACGAAACCGTCTTCGGCGTCCGCCGCGACAGCTGCCGCTCCAGCGGTGGCGTCTCGGGCTTCGTCGGCCTGTGCGGAGGACGCAGCGAGGTCGACGGTCTCGACGGATTCGGAGTCGGAGTCGCCCGAGGTGAGGTATGCGCCGAAACCGGCCATGCCGAGAACAGCCACGGCGCTGACTCCGAGGAACACCTCTCGACGGCGCGCTTCGGCCGTCTTCGACGACGGTGCTCCCGGAGCCCCTCCGGCACCGTCGACCCACTCTTGACGCATGAGGGATCACGGTAGCGAGTCCGCTGGCGCTGGCGGGTGACATCCACGGGAGTTTCTCGTCTGGAGACGCCCCGTGTCGGTCGTTCGTGCGGCACGTCGGCGTCCGACCCTGTCATGTACGCGTGACCTGGCGTCGAGGAAGTAGTTTGCCCGAATGCGACAGCGGAGATCTGGCCCCGGTCCCGAGGGAGTCGCCGACATGGCGGCTCGCCTGGCGAAACCGAAGCTGCCACGGCTGACGACACCGATGGTGCGCGACCGCCTCACCGACGGGTCGAAGGGCGAACTGCGCGAGGCGTCGTGGGACGAAGCGCTCGATCGTGCGGCAAGCGGACTGGGCGCCGCGCGCTCGATGATCGCCGACGGATCGCACGCGAATGCGTTCGGCATGTTCTCGTGCTCGAAGGCGACGAACGAAGTCAACTTCCTCGCCCAGAAGTTCGCACGCATGGTGATGGGGTCGAACAACATCGACTCCTGCAACCGAACTTGACACGCTCCTTCGGTCGTCGGTCTGGCGACAGTGTTCGGAGCGGGTGGCGGAACGGTCTCGTACGAGGAAATCGAGAACGCCGACGTGATTCTCCTGTGGGGTTCGAATGCGCGTGAAGCGCACCCCATCTTCTTCCACCACCTGATGAAGGGGTTGGACAACGGGGCGAAGATGTACTGCGTCGACCCTCGGCGTACGTCGTCGTCGAAGTTCGCCGACCTGTGGCTTGGCATCGACGTCGGTACCGACATCGCCTTGGCCAACGCGATCGCCCGCGAGATCATCCACGCGGGTCTGGTGAACACCGAATTCATCGCGCATGCCACGCAGAGCTACGACGAGTTCGCGGCGTCGGTCGAGCCGTACACGCTCGAGGTGGCCGCCGAGATCACGGGTGTACCGGCCGAGGCGATCCGCGAGGTCGCACATGCATACGCGACGGGTAGCAAGAGCCAGATCCTGTGGACCCTCGGCATCACCGAACACCACAACGCCGTCGACAACGTGTTGTCGCTGTGCAACCTCGCGCTGCTCACCGGCCACATCGGTCGATGGGGGAGTGGCCTCGTACCGCTGCGCGGGCAGAACAACGTGCAGGGCGGCGGCGACATGGGCGCATTGCCGAACAAGCTGCCCGGTTTCCAGGACATCACGAGCGACGAGCAGCGCGGCAAGTTCGAAGCGGCGTGGGGGATGGAACTGAATCCCGAGAACGGCATCCACCTGACGCTGATGTTCGAGGCGATGGAACGCGGCGAGATGACCGCCGCCTACGTGATCGGCGAGAACCCGGCCGATTCCGAGGCCGACATCCAACACGCTCGGGCTCTGCTCGACGGGCTCGACTGCCTCGTGGTGCAAGACATCTTCATGACCCGCACCGCCGAGATGGCCGACGTGGTCTTCCCGGCGTCGGTCGCATGGGCCGAGTCCGATGGCACGGTCACGTCGTCGGAGCGCCGTGTCCAGCGGGTGCGCGCGGCGGTGACCCCTCCCGGAGAGGCGCGCCACGACATCGACATCCTCGACGGCCTCGCCGACCGGATGGGTGTGAGCATCTGCACGAACGATGCTGCATCCAGCGCCGGGTCGAACACGCCCGAGGCGCTGTGGGACGAGTTGCGGTCGCTGTCGCCGCTGCACTCGGGGATGTCGTACGAACGGCTCGAAGACGGCGGACTGCAGTGGCCATGCCCCTCGCTCGACCACCCGGGCTCGCCGTTCCTCCACGGTTGGCTGTGGGCCGACGACCTCGAGGGTCGCGATCCGGCACCGTTCTCGGTCGTCGAGCACGAGGGCCCGAAGGAAGCGTTGACCGACGAGTTCCCGCTGCGGCTCACGACCGGGCGGTCGCTCGACTCGTACAACACGGGCGTCCAGTCGAACGGCTTCACGTCGCCGATCCGGTACGGCGAAGCGCTCGACGTCAACCCCTTCGACGCTGCGTCGCTCGGGATCGACGACGGCGAGCGGGTTCGGGTCACGTCGCCGCGGGGTTCGGTCGAGATGGCGGTGAGGGTCCAGCCCGACATCCCCGAAGGCCTCACGTTCACGACCTACCACTTTCCAGATCTCGTCGACATCAACGTGTTGACCAACGACGCCTGGGACAAGCGTTCGGGCACGTCGGAGTTCAAGGCCGCCGCGATCCGCATCGACAAGCTCGATGTTCCCGCGCCGACACCCGTGGCGGGGCAGTGACGACGCACGAGAACACCGTGCGGTTCGAGAGTGAGATGGGGGCGGCATGGCCGATCTGAAGTTGGCCGTCGACACGTCGACGGATGCCGAGCGGGCGGCGGTCGATGCGATCGTCCCGTCCGACGAACGTGCCGTCGTGCACGAGACCGAGCGGCTGGTACGCGGCGGAACCGAGCGGCGCCACGATCGTCGTCACCTGTTGTTGCCGGGCCTGCATGCGCTGCAGGCCGAGGCCGGATGGATCAGCCCGGGTGGGCTGAACTACCTGTGCGCTGCACTACAGGTCCCGCCCGCAGAGGGCTATGGCGTGGCGACGTTCTACGAACTGTTCCGCACGACCGACCCCGGCCACACCGAGTCGGTCCATCACGTCTGCATGGACACGTCGTGTCACGTCGCCGGAGCCGAGGAGTTCGCGCGGTCGCTCGAAGCCGAGGGCAAGAAGGTCCATCGGGGCCCCTGCCTCGGGCAGTGCGAGAAGGCGCCCGCACAGTTCGTGCAGGGCCGTGGCGAGCCCGACCACGTTCCGGTCGATCGCCCCGACGAGCCGATCGAACTCGCACAGGTCGGCGCCGATGGGTCGGGTCGTGACGACCTGCGTCTGCTCGGGCGTGTCGGAGTCGTCGATCCGTCGTCGCTCGCCTCGTACCGCTCCCATGGCGGGTATCTGGCGCTGCGGCGAGCGATCGACATCGGGCCGCAGGCCGTGATCGACGAGATCCGCGCCGCCGGTCTCACGGGTCGCGGTGGCGCTGCCTTCCCGACCGCGATCAAGTGGCAGGGCGTGGCCGAGGAGCACGGGCGCCCGAAGCACGTGATCGCCAACGCCGACGAGTCGGAACCCGGCACGTTCAAGGACCGGGTCGTCATGGAGAACGATCCGTTCTCGGTGATCGAAGGACTCACGCTCGCCGGCGTGGCGACCGGTGCCGAGAACGGCTGGATCTACATCCGTGGCGAGTACCCGCTGTCGACCACCCGGCTCACCGATGCGATCGAACAGTGTCGGACGGCGGGGCTGCTGGGCGACGATGTCCTCGGGTCGGGGCGGCGCTTCGACATCGAATTGCGACGCGGTGCCGGTGCCTACATCTGTGGCGAGGAGACCGCCCTGATGGAGTCGCTTGCGGGCTTCCGTGGGGAACCGCGCAACAAGCCGCCGTTCCCGTCGACGCACGGTCTGTTCGGTGAGCCGACAGCGGTCAACAACCCCGAGACGCTGCTCAATGCGCTGTTCATCGTGGCGCAGGGCTCCGACACGTTCCGCCTGGCGGGTACGGAGAAGTCGCCCGGGACACGCCTGTTCTGCCTGTCGGGCCACGTCGCTCGTCCGGGTGTGTACGAGGTGGAGATGGGGACGAGGCTCGGCGACGTGATCGAACTTGCGGGCGGTGCGACCGGGGCGCTGCGGGCGATCCTGATGGGTGGTGCCGCCGGCTCGTTCGTCGGACCCGATCACCTCGACATGGCGCTGACCGGCGAAGACGCTCGCGAGCGGGGCACCACTCTCGGGTCGGGTGTGATCACGCTCTTCGACGACTCGGTCGACTTCGACTCGCTGGTGCTGCGCATCGCCGAGTTCTTCGCCGGTGAATCGTGCGGGCAGTGCGTGCCGTGCCGGGTCGGTGTGGTCCGCCAGCACGAGGTGTTGATCGAGATGACCGACCGAGGCTCGCTCGCCGATGACCGGTCGCAGTTGATCGACGACATGGCGCTGGCGATGGCCGACGCATCCATCTGCGGGCTTGGGCACACCGCCTCGGGTGCCGTGCAATCGGCGATCCGCCTCGGACTGATCGGAAACAGCGCATGAGTCAGACCACGAAGACAGAACCCGCATACGGGAACGCCGACGGCGCCGATGGCGCAGGCACCGACACCGGGACTCGGGTGAGCGTGCGGATCGACGGCACCGAGGTGTCGGTGGCCGACGGGGCGACGATCCTCGACGCCTGCAACGCACACGGTGTCGACACTCCGACCATCTGTTACGCCGAGAACCTGACTCCGGTCAACGTGTGTCGTGTGTGCGTCGTCGAGGTCGAGGGCAACCGGACGCTCGTGCCGTCGTGCTCTCGGCCCGCCGAGGAGGGCATGGTCATCGAGACCGATTCCGATCGGGTGCGCCACAGCCGCAAGATGTTGCTCGAGTTCCTCGGCTCGGCAGTCGACCTCGATCAGGCTCCCGAGATCAACGGCTACTCCGCTCGCTATGACGCCGATCTGTCGCGCTACCCCGATGCGGGCAAGGTGATCGACGAGCCGATCCGCATCGAAGACGAGCTGTACATCCGGGACTACGACAAGTGCGTGCTCTGCTACAAGTGCGTCGAGGCGTGTGGCGACGATGCGCAGCACACCTTCGCCATCGCCGTGGCGGGTCGCGGGTTCGACAACCGGATCTCGACCGAGTTCGACGCGGTCCTTCCCGACTCGGCATGCGTCTACTGCGGGAACTGTGTGGCGGTCTGTCCGACGAATGCGCTGCAGTTCAAGTCGGAGTTCGACCTGCGCGAGGCCGACAACTGGCGCGAAGACGATCAGACGGTCACGACGACGGTGTGCTCCTACTGCGGAGTCGGCTGCAACCTCGAACTGCACGTCCAAGACAACGAGATCGTCAAGGTCACCTCTCCGGTCGACCATTCGGTCACCCACGGCAACCTGTGCATCAAAGGCCGCTTCGGCTACCAGTACGTCGGCAACTAGCTCCTCTCCTTGTCGCTGCCCGCCGGTTCGGTGGTGCTGGAGGGGTTGGTGCGGGCTGCGACGCCAGGCTCGTTCGCTGGCGCTCGGCGAGCCGGCTCTTCTTTTTGTCGCTGCCCGCCGGTTCGGTGGTGCTGGAGGGGTTGGTGCGGGCTGCGACGCCAGGCTCGTTCGCTGGCGCTCGGCGAGCCGGCTGTTCTCTTTGTCGCTGCCCGCCGGTTCGGTGGGGGGTGGGGCTCGTCGTCAGAATGGGGTGTGGATTTCGACCTGCCGCCCGAGGATCACCCGACACGCACGAGGGTGCGCGACTGGGTCGCCGAGCATCCGTCGCCGTCGGGTCGAGAACTCGCCGAGGCGGGGTACGTGGTACCGCACTGGCCGGCTCCGCACGGCCTCGACGCCGACCCGATCGACCAATTGGTGATCGACGACGAACTGCAGCGAGCCGGCATCCGGCGACCGAGCAATCAGATCGGCATCGGCTGGGCGGCGCCGACAATCGCGCTCGCCGGCACGCCCGAACAGCACGAGCGGTACCTGCCGAAGATCTTCAGCGGCGAGGAGTTCTGGTGTCAGCTGTTCTCCGAGACCGAGGCGGGTTCCGACCTGGCGAACCTGGCCACTCGGGCCGTCCGTGACGGTGACGAGTACGTGATCAACGGGTCGAAGATCTGGTCGAGCGGTGCCCACCACGCGCAGTTCGGCATCCTGATCGCGCGCACCGACCCCGATGCGCCGAAGCACAGGGGCATCTCGTACTTCATCATGCCGATGGATTCCGAGGGGCTGTCGATGAGCCCGATCGTCGACATGACGACGGCGCACTCGTTCAACCAGGTCTTCTTCGACGACGTGCGGATCCCGGCGTCACTTCTCGTCGGGCAGGAGGGTGACGGTTGGCGGCTCGCCAAGGTGACACTGTCGAACGAGCGGGTGTCGCTCTCCTCGGCCGGCTCGATGTGGGGCGTGGGGCCGTCGGCCGAACTGCTGGTCGACCTCGTGCGTGAACGCGGTGGCCTGGCCGACGAACCGCTCCTGCGTGAGCGAGTCGTCGACGTGTTCATCGAAGCCGAGCTGCTGCGCCTCAACCGGTTCCGCAGCCTGAGCGCGACGTTGCAGGGAAAGACGCCCGGCCCCGAGGCGTCGATCCAGAAGATCATGGCCGACGACCACGGCCAGCACGTTCTCTCGCTCGCGAAAGACCTGGCGGGAGCGAACGGGATGCTCGCCGGGTCGGGGCCGGTCGGCGAGGTGCCGATGTCGATGCAGGGCGGCCCGACCGAGAACCGGTTCAGGAACCAGGGAGGCGGCGGTCCGCAAGGAGATGCTGGCGTTCTCGACGACGATGTCGATCCGATCTGGCACTACGGCTACCTCTTCAGCCCGGCCCTGACGCTCGGTGGCGGTACCTTCGCGGTCCAGCGCAACATCGTGGCCGAGCACGTCCTCGGGCTGCCGCGCGAGGTCGATGTCCAGCGCGGTACGACCTGGTCGGAGGCTCACCACGCTCTGGCGTGAGCGGACCCTCTCGGCCGTCTCCGTCGGCGACCTTCTCGCGTCCCCTGTGCTGGTCACGGAGGGCGATACGGGGGTACCCTGCGTGAATGGCGGTCACCGGTCCCGGCGGAAATTCTCTGATGCGTGCCCGTCGAGGGCGCTGGCTCGCTGCCGCAGCGCTCGTTGCCGGCGGATCGTACGTCGCGAGCGGCTCGGCGCCGGTCGTGGCAGTCGACGTGACGGTGACCGTGGATTCGGTCGGTGACACGCCCGACGCAGCGCCGGGTGACGGCTTGTGTTCCGACGCCGCTGGAGTCTGCACGCTGCGTGCTGCGATCGAGGAGACCGAGGCGTTGCCCGGAAACGACTCCATCGCATTCGCCATCCCGGGCGGCGTCGTGCACCGCATCGTCCTCGGCTCGGCTCTTCCCGTCATCTCCACGGCAGGCGGCGTCACGATCGACGGGTACACGCAGCCCGGTTCCAGCGCCAACACCCTCGACGCCGGCAGCGACGCCGTCATCCGGATCGAGATCCAGGGCGCCGGACCGAACTCCTTCGCGGGCATCGACCTGCGCTCGTCAGGGTCGGTCATCCAGGGCCTGGCACTGTTCGACCTGCGAGCGCCGATCCGCCTCGAAGGGATCGCTGCGACCGGCAACCAGATCCTGGGCAACATGATCGGAACCGATGCCGCAGGTGGCTCCGGCCAGACCGCCTATGTCGGTGGCCAGCGCGGTGTCGAACTCGAATCCGGTGCGTCCGACAACGTCATCGGCGCTCCGGGCAACGCCAACCGCAACGTCATCGCCGGCAATGGTGAGCACGGCGTGGGGCTGTACTTCCCGGGTACCGACCGGAACAAGATCCAGAACAACCTGTTCGGACTGTCGGGCGACGGAGCCAGTCGGGTTGCCAACCACGGCCATGCGGTCGACATCAACTTCAACTCGTCGGGCAACATCGTCGGCGGCGGCCCCGGCGAGGGCAACGTCATCTCGGGGAGCGAACTCTCGGGCGTCGAGATCTCCCACGACCAAAGCGGCGGCACCACGCGCGACAACCTCGTGACCGGCAACCTGATCGGTACCACTCCCGACGGCCTCAGCGCTCCGCTGTTCGCCATCAACCGCCAGTTCGGGGTGAACATCGAGGGCAATGCCCGGTGCACCGACACGTGTGACGACGACGTGTCGTACAACCGAGTCGAGAACAACACGATCTTCGCCCGTCGCGTCGGCGTGATGATCTGGAAGGGCGCCAACAACACCGTCGTCACCGGCAACCGCATCGGCGTGCTCGACAGCGGCGTCGTCGGCGAGTCGGCGTCGACCACGCAGTTCGGCGTGCTGATCTCGACCGGAGCATTCGACAACCTGATCGAGGGCAACACGATCCGTGGTGTCCAGCGCGGCGCCCACGTCCGGCCCGACAACATCTTCCCGAGCGACTGCCTCGTCACCGACGGCATCTGTCCGGCCGACGCCTCGTTCGCCACGTTCGGCAACACGATCACGCAGAACTCGATCGACGACATCACGATGGGCATGGGGATCGACCTGTATGCGCAGGACCCCGACACCGACGTCTGGATCGACGGTCCGCAGACCGCTCCGAGCGAGCTGTCGAACGGTGGGATCCTGGCGCCCACATTCACGTCGGCCGTGGTGTCCCAGGTCGTCGTCCAGGCGTGCGTCGGCTGTGAGGTCGAAGTGTTCCTCACCTCCGAGCCGATCTGCACCCTGTGCTGGGAGGCATACGGACGTGGGCGTACCTACCTCGGTACCGCCACCGCAGATGCGACCGGTCGGGTGACGTTCACGTCGGCCCAGATCACAGCGGGCAGCTTCGTGACGGCGCACGCAACCGATTCCGACGGCAACACGTCGGAGCACTCGCTGCGAGCCACCGTGGCCACGTCGGTCGGAGCGGTCGCGATCGACGACTCGGCGGTTCCCGGGCCGATGCGGGCCACGCGCTGCTCGATCTCCGACATGTGCTGAACAGGCCAGTAGCGTCGATGCCGTGACGCAGCGACGCGGGTTCGGAATCGACATCGGTGGATCGGGGATGAAGGCGGCGGTCGTCGACCTCGACACCGGCGAGCTCCTGAGCGACCGCGAGCGCATCGACACTCCACGACCGGCGACCCCCGAGGCGATGGCCGAGGTCGTCGTCGAACTGGTACAGCGACACGAGTGGACCGGCAGCGTCGGGTGCGCGTTCCCTGCCGTCGTACGCGGCGGTGTGGTCGGCTCGGCCGCCAACATCGACGACTCGTGGCTCGACGTCGACGCCGATCGTCTGTTCACCGACGTGCTCGGCGCCGAGGTCCACATGATCAACGATGCCGACGCCGCAGGGCTTGCCGAAGTGAAGTTCGGCGTCGCGGCGGGTCGTCCGGGTGTCGTGATGATGCTCACGTTCGGCACCGGGATCGGGTCGGGGCTGTTCGTCGACGGTGTCCTCGTGCCGAACACCGAACTCGGGCATCTCGAACTCGACGGCCACGACGCCGAGAAGAAGGCCGCGGCGAGCGCGCGCAAGCGCGACGACCTGTCGTGGGACGAGTGGGGCGAGCGGGTCGACGCCTACCTCCGCCACGTCGAGGCGCTGTTCAGCCCCGACCTGTTCGTCATCGGTGGCGGGGCGAGTAAGCGAACCGAAAAGTGGCTCGATCAGGTCGACATCGAGACCGAGATCGTCGCAGCGTCGATGGAGAACAACGCCGGCATCGTCGGCGCCGCCATGATCGCGCCCGGCGCCGAGAAGTAACGCCGAGGGTCAGACCCTCGGCGTTACTTCGAGCGGTGTCGACGGGGGATGCGGTCCCGGATGCGGCGGCTCTCCGAGATCACCCCGGCCTCCTCGGCGATGACCTGGTTGAGTTCGCCACCGACGAGGAACACGACCGTCGCAGCCCACAGCCACGTGAGGCCGAGCAGGATCGCGCCGGCGACGCCGATCACGTCGTTGCCACCGTCGTCGGTGCCGAGGAGCTGGACGTACCACCCGAAGCCGAGCGAGAGCGCCAGCCAGCCGAAACCCGCGAGCAGCGCGCCCGGCACGTCGAACTTCCACGGTGTGTGATGGTGCGGGCCGATGTGGAACATCGTCGCCGACCACAGCACGAGGACCGTGAACGCGACGGCGAGGCGCAACACGAGCGGAACACCTTCGTCACCGCTCACCGACCAGAGCGCCGTCGAAGCTGCGATGGTGAGGAGGGTCCCCACGGCCAGCGCGATCGACAGGATCCGCGTGTGGACGAAGTTGCGTCCGTCGACGATGTCGTAGACCGAGTCGAGGCCGCGGACGAGGCCTGCGAAACCGCGTGAGAGCGTGAAGATCGCGGCGGCGATCGCCACGCTGAGGACGCCGGGACGATCTTGGTCGAACAGCCCGTCGATCGACTCCTTCAGCGTGCTGGCCTCGCTCGCGAAGACGCGATCGACGAACTCGAACGATGCATCGCGGAGTTCGCTGGTCAAACCCTCGCCGAGCAGCGAGACCGACGAGAGCATCGCGAGGAGTGCCGCGGGGAGGCTGAGGAGCAGCCAGAAGGTGACGCCCGCAGCGACGTCGAAGACGTTGTCCTTGCGGATCTCTCGGATGAGTTCCACCACGATTCGTCGCATCGACGATCGAGTCTGCCCGGCATCGGCGGCTGTGACACGGTGCGTGCGGCGCGAGTCGGCCAGACCGCGCACGTCACGCACGGGAGCGGGTCACACGACGTGATGGCGCACGGCGAGGCGTTCGGCGGAGTCGTCACCGGGGACGGGCAGTTGAGCGACGACACGCAGGGTCGGCCACTCGGCCGGCGTCAGTTGCTGATATTCGAAGGTCAATCCACCCGCCACGGGGTGGTCGAATCGGCGCAGGCGGGTCTCGAAGCCCGACACGTCGTGCTCGGGCCACCACTCGGCGAAGGTCTCGCTCTCGTCGGTGAGCAGCGTCACGAGTTCGACCATCGCAGGGTCGTGGCGGACCGACGACGTGGCGGAACGGAACTCGGCGAGAGCCTGGCGGGCATGGATGTCCCAGTCGACGATGAGCGCCTGCGTCGACGGGTCGGCGAAGAGAACCCACAGGAGGTTGAGGCGCAGGCCGTCGAGCGTGGCGAGACGCGGGTAGAGCCGTTCCTGGGAGCGGTTCCAGGTAACGAACTCCCAGTGCGGGCCGAGAACGTAGGCGGGGGCGGGCATCAGCGAATCGAGGAGACGGACGAGCGCGCTCGGTGCCTCGCTGGGAGCTTCGACCGATGCCGTGCCGGGGTCGGTCAGAGCGAGCAGGTGAGCTTGTCCGGCGTCGTCGAGTCGCAGCGCTCGACCGATCGCGAGCAGCACGTCGTCGGATGCGTTGATCCGCCGGCCCTGTTCGAGCCACGTGTACCAGGTGACCGAGACACCGGCGAGGAGTGCGACTTCTTCGCGCCGCAGGCCGGGTGTGCGCCGGTTGCGGCCGATCGGTAGGCCGACCTGGTCGGGGCGGGTGGCGTCGCGCCGGGCGCGCAGGAAGTCGGCCAACTCCCGTCGATGGTCCCCGTTCCCCACAGACGTCAGTCAATCACCCGGGCGTCCGACGGTCGACCGGAACTGCCTGCGGAGGTGGTGCTCCGACTCCCCCCGTCCGGCGAGCACGGCTGTCGGCCCTGAGCGGACCGTCAGCGAGGGATGCGGCAGGGTTGGCCGCGGAGGCTGTCGCATGCGGGGTACTCGGCGGGCGGTTCGATGCCGGGGATCACGGGGAGAACGATCTGCGACGGAGTCGACGGGCCGAACCCGATCTGCACCTGCTCGCCGTTCGCGATCGTCTCGAAGGCCCAGACGGCACGGTTTCCGCCGGGTGCGTCGATCATGATCCGGATCTGCGAACCCGCCCGGAAGACGTGAGCGAAGGGGAAGATCTCGACGCGGGCGAGAGCGAAGTCGTCGGTCAGAGGAGCGGCGTCGGCTTCGAGGTGGTTGTGGACGGGTCGCAGCGGTGTCGATGCGACGTCGTCGAGTTGGCGGTGGCTGGCACGGAGCCAGCCGGACTGGACCATCACCTCGGTCCCGTCGGGGCGGAGTTCGGTGAGCGTCACTTCGAGGTCGGTGTCACCGAGGTTGCTCGTGACCCAGAGGTCGGCCGACGCCGATCCGGCCATCGTGAGCGTCTCGGCGAGCGGCGCCGACCGGAAGTCAGCGAATGTCCCGGGAGCGGGTTGCTGCCAGTCCCAGGTGACGTCGGTACGCCACAGATCGCTCGAGTTGCCCGTCCAGAACGTCGAAGCGACGCCGTCGGGGAGTGCGAGGTACTCGACGCTGCCGTCCTCGGCTGGCGCCTCGTCGGCGAGCGCACCGTCGGGCCCGAGCACCCAGACTCGTGCCTCGGTGGAGGGGATCGGCCAGCTCTCGAAGCTCTCGACGAAACGGGGGAGCGGCGCGAGCGGTGTGGCGCCGTCGGCTGCGCCCTGCTCGAACAGGATCTGGACCTTCGGCTCGGCTTCGAATGCGGCGAGGGCGTCGTCGAACTCCATGCCGGCGAATCGGTCGGGGATCTCACCGATCTCGTCGGTTCCCCACAGGCCACCAGCGAGGATCGGGCCGATCGCACGTGCCGCTGCGAGGTCGGGGGTTCGCTCGGCGACGTACAACTCGAGGAACTCGACGAGGCGAGGCAGGACGGCCGGGCTGATCGACTCGGTGTGGAGGCCGTTGAGCATCGAGACGTACAGCTGGTCGGTGCCGGTGAAGTTCTCGATCATCGTCGGAAAGCGCCCGCCGGTCTGCTCGTCCTGCCAGGCACCGGCGAGGAAGGTGGGGACTTCGATCCGGTCGACGAAGGTGCGCGGCGAGATGTCGTCGCCGATCGCCGGGTCGTAGAACTCGGTGTCGCGGATCTCGCCGACGAGGTCAGGATTCTGAGCGCGCGCACCCTGGTTGGCGGCGCACACGTCGTCACCGGCGTCGATCTGAGTCGTCGTCCACCCCTGACCGACTCCGGTGGGAGCGCCGTCGGCATCGAGCGATGCCAGAGCCGAGTCGACGCGATCCTGGGTCCACTCGACGGCGAATCCCGTGTTGAGGATGCCGCCGGGGTACAGCGTGCCCTGGTAGCTGTCGTCGTTGACCGACACGGGGGTGATGGCCTTCAGGCTCGGCGGCTGGGTCTGGGCGACGAAGAGTTGGCTGATGCCCGGGTACGAGATCCCGACCATCCCGACCTCGTTACCGGCGACCCACGGCTGGGCCGCCACCGCTTCGACCACGTCGTAGCCGTCGGTGCTCTGGGTGTATTCGAAGAAGCGGAACGAGCCGCCGCTGCAGCCGGTGCCGCGCATGTTCACTCCGACGTACGCGTAGCCGAGTGCCGAGAAGAGCGACGGGAAGCCGAGGCCCTGGTCGGGGTTGCTCGGGGAGTAGCCGGAGTACTCGACGACGGTCGGGTAGGGGCCGTCCTCGACGGGGCCGGGCAGGACGACGAATGCGCCGAGCGTCGTGCCGTCGCGGGTGGTGATGTAGTCGAACCCGTTCGTGGCGTCGATGTTCACCGCGAGTCGCTGTTCGGCGAAGAAGGCCCGGTCGGGGTGCTCGTCACGCGCGAGGACGTCGATCGGCGCGGTGAGGCCGTCGTTCGTGAGGAGCCGATAGTCGACGTCGGAATCGAGAGCGCGGAACACGAGCGATCCGTAGTCGTCGACGCCGGGCGCGTCGGATCCGTCGAGTGAGATGTCGGGCACGGCAGCGTCGGCGTCGACCGCCACGATCGCGGTGCCGGGATCGGCGTCGAGGATCGTGATCTGTTCGACACCGGGAAGGATCTGTGCGTCGAGTTCGATCTCGACGATCGCAGCATCTTCGATCGGCGGTTCGTCGGCGTCTTCGTCAGACGCGGGCTCGGACGCCTCGGTGGAATCGGAGTCGTCGTCGGGCACGTCGCCGTCATCGGTCGCTGATCCGGTCGTGTCGGGTTCACTGACCGGCACCGTCGGAGTGGACGTTCCGTCGCTGGCAGAACACGAAGCAGCGACGAGTCCGAGAACGGCGAGTCCGGGCAGGAGGCGTCGGGTCATCGACAGATCGTGCCACGCCACCGTCGACGACCACTCACCGGCTGAGCGGGCGTGCTCGTTCGGCGCGACGTGCTGGCGAGTGGGCTCCGATCCGATCGTCAATCGCTCGCTGGTGGGGATCGCAGGTGGAGGTGCGCGGGTGGAGGCGCAGGCCGAGGTGAGCGTTCCCGCCGTCGTAGTCTGAGGGGGTGACCGACTTGATCTCACCTGACGTGTTCGACCTCGATGCGATGCTCGCCGACTTGAAAGCGCTCGTCGAGATCGAGTCGCCGTCGCTGGTGCTCGAGTCGCTCGGCGAGTCGGCTGCAGCGCTGAGTGCGTTGATCGAACGTCACCTCGGCGGCGAGTGCGAACTGATCCAGAGCCCGGGCGGCCACCACGTGCACTGGCGTGGTGGGGCGCAGGGCGAGGTCCTGATCCTCGGACATCACGACACCGTGTTCCCCCTCGGCACGCTGGCCGAGCGGCCCTTCTCCGTCGATGACGGCATCGCGACCGGTCCGGGCGTGTTCGACATGCTCGGCGGCATCGTGCAGGCGTTGCACGGGTTGGCACAGCTGCGCGCTGCCGGCGACGACCTGGGCGGCGTCGAACTGCTCTTCAGCGCCGACGAGGAAGTGGGCTCCCACTACTCGCGCATGTTGATCGAAGAGCGCGCCAAGGCCTGCGGCAACGTGCTGGTGCTCGAGCCATCGGCCGACGGGGGAGCGTTGAAGACGGGCCGCAAGGGTTGCGGCACGTTCGAGGTGCTGGTGCACGGTCGTGCCGCTCACGCCGGCCTGGAGCCCGAGAACGGGATCAACGCATTGGTCGAGGCGGCTCACCAGGTGTTGGCGATCAGCGAGTTCGGTCGTGCTGATGTCGGCACGACGGTGACGCCCACCGTGGCCACCGCCGGAACGACCGACAACGTCGTGCCGGCCGAGGCGCACATCAAGGTCGATGTCCGAGTCGAGTCCGCTGACGAGAAGGCTCGGGTCGAAGCTGCGATGGCGGGGCTGAATCCGGTCGATGCCGATGCCTCGATCACCGTGCTCGGCCAGATCGGTCGACCGCCGATGCCCGAGTCGGCGTCGGCGTCGATCTTCCCGCTCGCCGAGCGTGTGTCGCCAGGGATCGCCGGCTTCTCGGTCGGCGGCGGCAGTGACGGAAACTTCACCGCCGCCATCGGTGTGCCGACGCTCGACGGCCTCGGCGCGGTCGGCGGCGGCGCTCACGCCGACACCGAACACGTCGTCGTGGCGACCATGCCCGAGCGTGCCGCCCTGGTCGCCAACCTCGTCACCGCCATCACGACAGCCTGATCTCGGCGGGGACTCCCCGGCCCTGAATCGGCAGCCGCTGACGAACATGTGAGCTGGCGCTGCGCCAAGCGAGGCGCGACCTCCCGAGGTCGAGCCGGTTCGACGGAGGATCTCGTGTCTGCTCGGCGTGCCGCCCGGCGCTGGAGCCGACCGATCTTCGTGACGCCATGCGGTCCTTGCGTCGAGCGGTTCGTCGCAACTGATGCTCCGGCTTCGACCAATCGTCGAGAGTGGCAGAGTGGGAGTGTGAGCGAGGAGGTGGGGGATCGGTACGACGAGCGGGCGGAGGAGTATGCGTCCCTGTTCCTCAGCGACCTCGATCGCGACCCGGAGGCATGTCGGTGGCTCCAGAGATTCGACGAGATGGTGGATCGGGAGAACGGGCTGGTCATCGACGTGGGGTGCGGGCCCGGTCACGTCTCCCACCACCTGACGCAACTCGGACTGGACGTCGTCGGCATCGACATCTCCGCAGGTCAGATCACCGAGGCGCGAGCAGCGTTCGCCGAACTGAGATTCGATGTCGGTGACTTTGCTGCGCTCGACCAGGCCGACTCGTCGCTCGGAGGCATCGTGTCCCGGTACTCGATCATCCACACTCCACCTGCCGAACTCGCCGGCGTCTTCGCCGAGTGGAAGCGGGCTCTCGCACCGGGAGCGCCGGTGCTGGTGTCGTTCTTCGGCTCGCTCGCCGTCGGTAGCCACGGATCTCCGTTCGATCACACGGTCGTGACCGCCTACGAACTGTTTCCGGCGACGATCGCCGAACTGTTGGTCGGCACCGGATTCGTCGACATCGAGACCGATGCCGTCCCGGCGCCCGAGGGAGCCCGCCGCCCCTTCGACCAGGCGACGATCCTCGCCCGCGCCCCACAGGCACTGGCCGAGTCGAAACTCTGACCCCGACCCTGGATCATCGCGCTCGCACGAGCGTCGACGAGGCGAAGTCGGAGCGACTCGTGGTCGATCGGCGACATGCCGCCGAAGATCCGTCGGACGATCGTACGGCGCCCGCGATTTGGCGATGCGGGATGGAACGCGCTGTGCCGGACGGATCGGAGAGCCTCGGATCGCGCTCGGTGCGGCTCCGTCAGTCGATCCAGTAGCGCCGTTTCCGGATGGAGGAGTCGGGGTCGTCGACGATGTTCTCGAGCGCGCCGCCGTTGCGCTCGATCACCCGAGCGGACGCGACATTGCCGTCGTCGCAGGTCACGAGCACGCGACCCACGCCGACCGACCGGGCCACGACGAGGCTCTGGCGCAGGATCTCCGATGCGAACCCTCGGCGACGGAACTCGGGCAGGACGGCGTAGCCGATGTGGCCTCCGAACTGTTCGAGCCAGTCGTTCAGTTCGTGGCGGATCGACGTGCGTCCGACGACCTCGTCCGCCATCTCGGCGAGCAGGAACGTGGCGGGCACCCACGACTCGAGAAGATCGCGTCCGTGCTGGACGTCGTCGTACATCTGGAGGTGGTCCGCCCAGTCCGTGTCGGGCTGCAACCCCATGGCGAAGTCGAAGTCGTCGTCGGCCGCGAGCGACTCGTGGGCTATCCGGACGACGGCTTCGTCCGAGGGCCGGGCCGGGCGCAGCGTGAGTTCGTGACCGGTCATCGGCTGATCCTGCCAGCGTCGACCGCTCGACGTCCACGAAGTTGTACGGCAATCCGCCGGGTGACGACCAGGCCGGCTTGCGACCCGTCGTCGCGTCGGCCCCCGATGGTCGTGGACGCTCCGATGGTCGCCGATGCTCGCAGGTCGTCGTCGTCGAGGCTGGTGTCGTCGGCGCTCGCATGTCGGCATCGTCGAGGCTGGTGTCGCCGGCGCCCAAGATCCCGAACCGGCGGCTCGCGACTCGTCGTGGTGCCGGCTCTTCGGAGTGGGTAGAGCCAGCGGTGGTCGGACGTGGCTGGCGGGTCGGCGGGTCAGTCGGCGTCGTCGAGGGCGGGGGTGATGTCGCCGGCGGCGAGGGTGCCGATGCGTCGGTAGGCGTCGAGCTTGGCTCGGGTGTCGTTGATGTCGAGGTTGCGCATCGTGAGCTGCCCGATTCGGTCGAGCGGACCGAACGCCTGATCCTCGACACGTTCCATCGACAGGCGGTCGGGCTCGTAGGTGAAGTTCTCGCCGGTCGTGTCCATGATCGAGTAGTCGTCACCGCGGCGCAGACGGATGGTGACCTCGCCGGTGACGGCCGAGCCGACCCACCGCAGCAGCGGTTCGCGCAGCATGAGGCACTGCGGGTCGAACCAACGGCCCTCGTACAGCAGTCGCCCGAGGCGGCGGCCCATCGTCGTGTAGTTCTCGAGCGTGTTCTCGTTGTGGATGGCCGTGAGTAGCCGCTCGTAGGCGATCTGCAGGAGCGCCAGCGCCGGGCCTTCGTAGATGCCGCGTGACTTCGCCTCGATGATCCGGTTCTCGATCTGGTCGCTCATCCCGAGTCCGTGACGCCCGCCGATCGCATTGGCCTCCATCACGAGATCGACTCGCGAATCGAACGTCGCGCCGTTGATCGCTGTCGGCCAGCCCTCCTCGAACCGGACCGTGACATCTTCGGTCGGGATCTCGATCGACTGATCCCAGTGGGCGACCCCCATGATCGGCGTGACGATCTCCATCGACGCATCGAGTTCTTCGAGCGCCTTCGCCTCGTGGGTGGCGCCCCAGATGTTCGCATCGGTCGAGTACGCCTTCTCGACGGGATCGCGATACGGGAGGCCGCGTTCGACGAGGAACTCGCTCATTCCCTGACGACCACCCAGTTCCTCGACGAAGGTCGGATCGAGCCAGGGCTTGTAGATCCGCAGGTCGGCGTTGACGAGCAGGCCGTACCGGTAGAAGCGCTCGATGTCGTTGCCCTTGTACGTCGACCCGTCACCCCAGATGTCGACGCCGTCGTCACGCATCGCCCGCACCAGCAGCGTGCCGGTGACCGCTCGACCCAGCGGAGTGGTGTTGAAGTAGGTGCGTCCGGCGGTGCGGATGTGGAACGCACCGCACTGGAGCGCGATGAGACCTTCGTTGACGAGTTCGTCGCGACAGTCGACGATGCGCGCCTCTTCGGCTCCGTAGACCTTGGCGCGGTCAGGAACCGACTCGAGATCGGGCTCGTCGTACTGGCCGATGTCGGCGGTGTAGGTGTACGGCACGGCGCCGCGCTCACGCATCCATGCCACCGCAGCCGAGGTGTCGAGCCCGCCCGAGAAGGCGATGCCGACGCGCTCGCCGTCCGGGAGCGACATCAAGACCTTCGCGTTCGTGGCTCCGGCCGAACCATCGGCGGTGCCGCTCGTCGTGTTGTCGCTGTGCTGTGAAGGATCGGACACGAGGGCGACATTACCGGCGTGCATCGCGACAGACTGCTGTCGACGAACTCGCTCATGGCCCGACGACCGCCCAGTTCCTCGGCGCACGTCGGTACTCGGCCAGGTCGTCCGTGCAGGCGGCTGGTCCGGTCGTCGGGTGGTCCGGTCCGTGCAGGCGGCTGGTCCGGTCGTCGGGTGGTCCGGTCCGTGCAGGCGGCGAGGCGGATCGGGCAGCGATCAGGACGTGGTGAAGTCGGGCGCCGTCGGCGGCTCCCACGGTCGCGTCTGCTCGTCGGCGGGCGGTGCGGCGACGGGGACCGGCGTCGAGGGGCTGGAGCGACGGGGTCCGAGCCGATATCGGCCGGTGAACGAGGTGAGTGACGCCAGCAGGAAGAGTGCGGCGATCACGAGTTCGGCAACGCCGAGCCCGACCGACCGCGACAGGTCGGGAAGCGCGATGAGACCGGCGAGGGCGGCACCGATCACGCTCGTCTGGGGCAGTTTCGGGGTGTTGTAGATGACCAAGAGCGTCATGGCCAGCACGAGGGCGAACGGGATGATGCGCACGTAGGCCGGCGACGGATCGGCTCGGGGTCCGACCCACCAGGTTCCGATCCCGATCTGCACGCTGGCCTGCCAGACGGCGGCGTATGCGAAGAAGCCCGCCATCCAGACGCTTCCGAGGAGGAATCGCCACGACATCGTGATGTCGCCGGGCCGGACCGTCACATCGTCAGGCGGGGCAGTCGACCCCTCCATCGCGTCGACGCCCGAGGTGGTCGAAACGGACGACCCGGCCGATCCGGACGACCCGGACGACCCGGACGGGAACGGCCCGGTCGAGGGGGTCGGAGGGGACGACTCCACCCGATGCGGCGGCGGGGGCTGATTCATTGCGCTGCACGCTACTGGCCGACGAGATGCCGACAGACGCGTCGAGTCCACGACTACTCTGCGGCTGCGATGACGTACGACCGGCGACCCGCCGACCTCGAGGCCGACGGCGAGAGCACCGCCTCGTCGATCACGTCCGAGAGCCGCGTGGCCGATCGGCGCGTCAACCGTTCCGACCGCCGAGCGGAACAAGGATCGCTCGAACCGCAGGAACGCTTCGAGAAGCTGTCGATCTTCTACCCCATGTGGAACGAAGAGATGTACATCGAGCGGGCCCTCGACGCCGGGCACCGCGCCGCCAAGGGCTTGATCGCCGGTGGCGACATCATGGACTACGAACTGATCGTCATCGACGACGCATCGACCGATCGCACAGGGGAGATCGCCGACCGCCTCGCCATGGAGGACCCGCGAGTTCGAGTCGTGCACCACCCACACAACCGGAAGTTGGGCGGAGCGATCAAGACGGGCTTCGCGTCGGCGACCGGCGATCTCGTCCTGTACACCGATGCCGACCTGCCGTTCGACATGGCCGAGCTTCCTCGTGCGGTCCGGCTCCTGAGTGACTACGGCGTCGACCTGGTGAGCGCATACCGGTTCGACCGGACCGGAGAGGGCTACCTCCGGCTGGTCTACACGTTCCTCTACAACCTGATCATCCGCTCGATGTTCGGAGTGAAGGCGCGTGACATCAACTTCGCCTTCAAGCTCTGCCGTGCTCGCCTGTTCGATCACGTCGAACTTCGGAGTGAAGGGTCGTTCATCGACGCCGAGCTCGTCATCCGTTCGACGCGGCTCGGCTTCGAGATGCTGCAGTTCGGCGTCGACTACTTCCCGCGTACTCGCGGTGAGTCGACGCTCAGCTCTCCGGGCATCATCCTCACCATCTTGCGCGAGATGCGCGAACTGCGCAGCGACCTGGACGGGATCGAGCCCGTCACCCGTTCCTGATCGGGCGTGCTCGTCTCTCGCCGGTGCATGCGGTGAGGGCTGGGTTCGATCAGGGCGTCGACCACTCTGCGTCGACGGTTGGCGGGATCGTCACGGAAAGTGATGGGATCGTCGCTCGCCGGATGAAAATACGGCCGAAACTGACGGAAATCGGATGAAACGCAGCCGTCGCGGCAGATACCTTCAAGGCGTGCCACGACCGGCTCCGGTTCGCACATCGATCCAGTCATGACCGCCGAACCGCAACGCCCTTCCCGCCCCTTGGCGCAGTGGATTCCCGCTGCCGCAGCGATCGGCCTGTTGGGCACCGTGGTGTTCGCAGGCGTCGCTCTCGGAGGAGGCGGCGACAACGCTGCGCCGCCCGCCGTGGTCACACCGACCGAGCCCTCCGCGCCGGTCGACGGCGCGTCGCCGCTCACCGTGCCGACGTCTGTCAACGCCGTCACCGCATCGGTCCCGACCACGGCACCGCAGACCACATCGGTGCTCTCGCGCACGCTCACGAGAGGTGTCGTGGGCGACGACGTCGAAGCGGTCCAGCAGCGCCTCACCGACCTCGGCTTCGTTCCCGGTCCGATCGACGGTATCTACGGTGACGAAACCATCAAGTCCGTCTGGGCGTACGAAAAACTCGTTCTCGGCGTCGAAAGCAGCAATCCGAGCGGTCAGGTCACCCCGGCCATGTGGGAAGCGATGCAGGAGCCGTTCGTCATTCAGCCGCGTCGTCCTGACTCCACGCCGAACCACACCGAGGTCTACCTGCCCGAACAGGTGCTGGCGGTCTTCCACGACGACGTTCCGGTGATGATCACCCACATGTCGAGTGGCACGGGCGAGGAGTGGTGCGAAGAGGTCACCATCAGCCCGGGCGAGTACGGCAACCGTGACGGAACAGAAGACCTCGTTCGTGGTGAGTGCGGTCGCTCCGAGACACCCGGCGGTGTCTATGAGTTCTACCGGCAGGTCGAGGGCATTCGCGAGAGCGCGCTCGGCAGCATGTGGAACCCGATGTACTTCAACTACGGGATCGCCATCCACGGAGCGATGAACGTGCCGCTGCAGCCGGCATCGCACGGGTGTATCCGCATCCCGCTGAACATCTCGGAGAACTTGCAGAGCCTGTCGAGCATGGGCGACCAGATTTTCGTGTGGGACGGGATCAAGGAGCCCGAGGAGTACGGATCGCCCCCGCCGACGTTCAACTGGATCGACCCGAACTACGAGACGACGACCACGACGTCGACGACCGTTCCTCCCGAGTCCACGACGACCGTGGTCGACGACGACTCGGCGAGTGACGCGACGGAGACGACAGTGCCTGCGACCGATGAGGATCCCGCGCCGGTCGACGCGACGGCTCCGACCACGATCGCACCCCAGACGACCGTTGCGGGCACGACTCCTCCCGTCACCACGGTCGCTCCCGCCACCACGACCACCACCACGATGTCACCTGCGACGTCGCTGCCGCCCGACGGAGCGACCGAGCCGGCGTCCGCCGATGACGGTGGCGATGGCGGAACGGACACCGCCGGCGACATCGACGGCGATCAGGCCGACGCTGCTGCCGATCCCGATTCCTGAACGACGTCGGGTCGACCCTCCGGAGAACCGTTTTCGACGGTCGCCCGTGCGCTCGTCTCCGACTCGCGCCACACGCCACACAGCCACGCTCGGCGACCGGAGTCGTCGAGACGCTGCACCGCCAGCCGAGAACGTGCAACCCGCCGGGGAGAGGGGTGACGGGGTGAGGGGGTGAGGGGTGGCCGTCAGACGCAGGCGGCGAAGCCTTCGAGGGCCCCTCTGCGGAAGGAGTCGATTTTCTCGAACGCGCTGCCGAGGATGTCGGTGGTCGAACGGCGGTCACCGATGACGATGGCCGTCTGGATCGCCTCGGTCAGGTCATTCGGTGAGATCGATGTCTCTCGCCCCGCATCACGCGGCTCGGGGAGTCGTCCGGTCACAGGGTCGGGGGTCACGGTGTTGACCCAGGCGCCGACGAGGCAGTCGTTACGGAGTTGTCGATCTTCGCCGGACCGCTGAGAGTCGTTCGAGATCTGGGCGTGCTCGGCCCAGATGATGCCGAGCAGGTAGCCAGGGGCGAAGTCGCCGATTTGGTACAGCTCTTCGGCGACCGGCTCGTTCAAGAACGCGGTGTTCGTCGCCGAGCACAGTTCGACCCCGAGTTCGAAGAGACCGAACGGTGACTCGCAGTCGATCTCACCGATCGATGAGACCGCTTCGAGGGTCAGTGGTTCGAAGTTCGGGAACTGGACCTGCAGGTCGTTGTCGTACAGGAGATTGAGGTCGGGGACCAGGAAGCCGAAGAGCTCGTCCTCACCGAAGCCAAAGCGTGCGTTCCCACCGGTACTGATGTCGGCGGTGCTGAACTGGAGAGGGGTGAGCGGAAGCGGATCGTCGATGAGGCCGGCACAGCGTCCGAGGCCCTCGTTGAAGCCGACCTGGAAGGCACCGACGCGATCGAAGCCCGAACCGTGTCCGCCGGGATCGGTCGGGTCGAGACCGACCGGGTCTTGGACCCGGATCATCGAGATCAACCCGGCGCGCACGTCGTCATCGGTGAAAGGGAGACCTTGGGCGGCGCCCGACGCCGCTCGTCCGGCCCACGCTCCGGCCACGCAGTCGGCCTGCTGCTCGGTCGTGACGGTGGGGATGTTCAGTCGCAGCGCGCCGGTGCGCTCTTGGAGGGCGTGGCCGTACTCGTGAGCGAGGACGATGCCGATGGTCGCCGGGCCGAACTCGTCGGCCAGTGTGGCGAGCAGACCTTCCTCGCCGTCGTCGTAGACGATGAAGTCGTCGAGGGGGCAGTAGAAGGCGACGAACAGCTGGAGGTCGTCGTAGCTGGTGGCTGGCTCACCGCATCCCGGGATCGGGCTCGATCGTTCGGGGTACCCGGCGAAGACGCCGCCTTCGAGTGGCTCGTACGGGAATCCGAAGGCGGGCTCGAACTCGGCGGCCAGCCACGCCTCGATGTCGGCGAGCGATGCGAGCAGGAAATCGTCGTAGGCGCGCTCCGGTTTGTCGTCGCCGAAGTCGATCGCATCTCGGTCGAGGAGCGACGGATCGATCTCGACCTCTTCGGACTCGCCGATCGGGTCGAGTCGGTCGAGCGGATCGATCGGGTTGTTCCGGCCGGGTTCGGTCGTGGTCGTCGTGATCGGGTCGTCGATGGGGTCGGCGGTGGCGACACGTGTGATGTCGGACTGATCGACCGACACCAACTGTTGCGCTCCGCATGCGCTCAGGAGCAAGGTGGCTGACGCAAGGGTTGCAGCAGCCGCTCGCCTGGAGCCCGATCCTCGTGGTCCGGATCGTCGCGACGAGTCCGACTCTGCGGGTTGCAAAGTCTCTGGAGGCTGCAGCGGTCGGGGCGCTCCGGGTAGGGCGGATCGCAGCGATCGCAGCGGTCGGAGCGGACGGAGACATGCCACACGTCGACTCTAGGTGTCGCGCACACGGGCTCCATCGCGGGGTGACCGTCCGGTGCGCAGTCAGGTCCCGGACCGACGACCCGACCCGGGACACACAAGGGGCCCGACCGCTGATGCGGCCGGGCCCCTCGTGGTTCTGTTCACGTGGTGTTCGTCGGCCCCGGCGAACCGGGGCCGGGGAGATCAGCTTCCGAAGGAGCCGGTCTCGCCTTCGACCGTGATGAGGTCGGAGATGATGGTGTAGCTACCCACGCCGCCCTCTTCGGGGGCCTGGTATTCCTGCATGTATGCGCCCTCGATCGCGTATGCGTCGGAGGTGCCGCTGGTCTCCATACGGATTCCGTCGAGCAGGAACGGGTGATCGAAGTCGAGGTTGTACGACGCCGCCATGATGTTCGTGCGGGTCAGACCGCCCGGCATCGCAGCAGCGTTGCGCAGCACTTCTTCCATCGTCTCGCCGAAGATGATGCCGGTGCCATTCGAGCCCACGTCGGGGTCGAGGCCGGCGTCTTCGAGGATCTGGCGTCCGAGAGCGACGTCTTCGTCGCCGCTGTCCACGTCACCGATGTCTTTGTTGGTGTTGGCGATGACGACGCCCTGGCCTGCGGGGTCGACCGGCGTGAAGAACGAGCCGATCGAGTTGCAGGTGTTCGACATGATGAACAGCGGCTCCCACGGGCTGGCGGCGACGCCGGCCATGGCCTGCGGGCAGAATGCGCCCGTCGACCCGAGGAAGAACGCATCGGCACCCGACGCAGCGAGCGTGGTGAGCTCGTTGGAGATGTCGGCGGCAGTGGCTTCGTGGGTGATGCTCTCCACGAGTTCGATTCCCTCACACGCTTCGACGGTGTCCTGGTAGGACTTGCCGAAGTCGTTGTTCATGAACAGGCCGGCGACCGTCACGTCGTCGCCGAGGGTGTCCTGGGCGTAACCGCACCAGATGTCGGCTTCGGTGCTGTACGCCAGAAGGCCACCGATGGTCCACGGGAAGTTGGCCGGGTCACCCCAGGCCGGGAAGCCGGTCGAGTTGAAGAGCTGCGGGATGCACTCTTCGTCGAGCAGCGGACGGACCTGGCCGTTGTTGGCGGTGCCGATGATGTAGGCGAACGCTCCGACTTCGTCGGTTTCGATGATGTCTTCGACGTTCGTCTGGGTGCGAGCGGGGTCGTAGGCGTCGTCAGCGAGGATCAGTTCGATCTCCTTGCCGTCGATCGGATTGGTCTCGTTCACGTAGTCGAAGTACGCGCGCATACCGTCACCGATGGCGCCGAACGCAGCGAGTGGGCCTGACTGTGGCAGCGACATACCGAGCTTGATCTCGTCTTCGAGGCCGGAGGTGTTGCTCCAGTCGCTCGGGCAGTCGGAGACATCGACCGACACGCCTTCGGCGATCGAGTAGACGCCGTCGACGGCCTCGCCGCCCCACTCGGAGTCGCCCATGGCGTCGTCGTCCATGGCATCGTCGTCCATGGCATCGTCGTCCATGGCGTCGTCGTCACCATCCACGGCGTCGGCTGCATCATCGGCGGCGTCGTCGACTGCGTCTTCGGCGCTGTCGACGGCGTCGCTGACCGGGTCGTCGCTACCGCATGCTGCGGCAACAAGGCCCAGTGCCATGACAGGTGCGAGGACGCGCACTGTGCGAGATCGATTCATGAATTCCCCCTTGTAGATCGCCCGGAGGTCCCGGGCGGTGTTGTTGATGTGACAATTCTTGCACTCACCAGCCACGCGGACCGGCATCAGAGCACAAAACCCTCGGGCATGGGCGAACGCCACCATCGGCGTCCGCCGGCCTCGGTAGATCAGCGAGCGAGCGTGTCGGCGCCGGTGAGCGGCTCCGTGTCGGCCTCGATCGACGCCGTGGTCGCACGGCGGGCCGCGGCCTGCTTGGCGTTCGCCGGCGGAGACGGTACGACGGTGATGATCTTCTTCTTCAGCTTGGTGATGCCGGCCATGATGCCGCCGGGCAGGACGAAGGTGACGACGATCAAGAACGTGCCGAGCAGGACGCCGGCGTACGGACGGTCGCCGGTGACCTGCAGGCCGAGCAACGACGTGTTCGCCGTCGCCCATTGGCTGGACAGTTCGGGGATCAGCACGATCGCAAGCCCGCCGATGAGTGCACCGGGGAAGGTCGCGACGCCACCGAGCACGAGCCCGACGATGAAGAAGATGCCGAGGTTGAGGCCGAACGTGTCGGGTGCGAGCGCACCGATCGTGAAGGCGTACATCATCCCGCCGACACCGGCATATGCCGACGACATGCCGAACGCAAGCGTCTTGTACAGCGGCACGTTCACTCCCGACACCGCAGCGCCGGTCTCGTTGTCGCGGATGGCGATGAACGCACGGCCGACCCGGCTCTTGACCACGTTACGGGCGAGCCAGAACATCACGAGCAGGATCGCGAGTGCCAGCAGGTACTGCCAGATGCGTTCGGGTGCCCGGCGGCCGAGTTCACCCTCACCGAAGATCGACCCGATCAGTGGGATGCCCTGGAAGAAATCGGACATGCCGTCGATCGGAAGCCAGCTCGGCGGGTCGAAGGGCGTGTCGACGTTGAGGCCGTTGGAGCCGCGCGTCCCCTTTGCCACGCCACCGTCGTCGCCGCCCCACGATGCGAGGCCGTCGAGGCGCACGATCGTCGGGAAGATGACCGACAGCACGAGCGTCACGAGCGCCAGGTATAGGCCTTTGATCCGCAGTGCCGGGACGCCGACGATCATGCCGAGCAGGAAGCAACTCGGCACGACGACGAGGAGAGTCGCGAGGAACGACCAGCCGTAGTCGATCATCAGCACTCCGGTCGTGTAGGCGCCGGTGCCGACGAAGAAGCTGTGGCCGAGCGAGATCTGCCCCGTGAATCCGATGAGGAGGTTGAGGCCGAGGATGGCCACCGCCCACGCCATCGCGGTGAGGATCTGGTTCATTCCGATGGTGAAGTCGCCCACGATGAGCGGCGGGCTGAACTTCCAGGTCTCGTCGAAGAAGAAGGGGATCGCCAGCGCGATGAACGCAGCGACGAGGAGCGAGATGCCCTGGACCGTCCGATGCTGGGACGACCCCTGGGTGACGTCGAGGAGGCTCATACGCGTTCGATCGCTTTCGTTCCGAAGAGTCCGGCGGGTCTGACGAGCAGCACGCCGAGGAGTACCACGAATGCGGTGGCGAGGTTGAGTTCGTTGCCGATGTCGGGCAGCCACGCCCAATCCTTGCTCCACCCCGACAGGTACCCGAAGAAGGCTTGGATGAGGCCCATCAGCAAGCCGCCGATGAGTGCGCCGCGGATGCTGTCGAGTCCGCCGAGCGCGGCGGCTGCCGTCGAGAAGATGAGCACGCGCAGCATGAACGTGGGTTCGATCTGGCGGATCGGGCTCGAGATGTACAGCGTGGCAGCGAGAGTGCCGACGGCAGCGGCGAGCGCCCAGCCGAACATCAACGTCTGGCCGACCTTGATTCCGACGAGGCGGCTCGACTCGAGGTTCGACGAGACCGCTCGGAAGGCGAGGCCGACCTTGGTCTTGTTGAGCAGCACCTCGAGCAGGAAGACCATCACGAGGACCGACACGAGGACGCCGAGGTCGTACCAGCGCAGAGTGGTGGTACCCCATGCGAAGACGTTTCCTTCGGGAAAGAGACTCGGGAAAGCTCGGGGGTCGTTGCGCCAGATGACGCCGGCGATCGAGTCGATACCGAGCAGGAGGCCGAGCGTGATGATCACGAGTGGGAGGTGATCGGCAGGGTCGAACGGTCGGATCAGTGTCCTCTCCACCCCGGCGGCGAAGACACCGCTCAGCAGCATGGCGATGAGCAGGGCGATCCAGATCGGGATCCCCTGTTCGGCAGCCAGCACGTAGACCACGAACCCGCCGAGCATGGCGAGTGAGCCTTGGGCGAAGTTGATCAGAGTCGTCGCCTTGAAGATGAGGACGAGAGCCAAGGCGATCGCCGCATACGTGGCGCCGTTGGACAGTCCGTCGATGATTCTCGCGAGGAGGAGTTGCATCAGTGGTTCGCTCCGGTCTGGTCGGTTGGGCTGGTATCGGTGTCGGTGACCCCTGGCGGGGTGGTGGTTGCCGGGGTGGTGACTGTCGGGGTGGTGACTGTCGGGGTGGTTGCCGGGGTGATGACTGTCGGCGCATCGGCGGCGTCTTCGTCGACCTCGATGCCGAGGTAGGCGCGTTTGATCGAGTCGTCGTTGCGGAGTTGCTCGGCGCTGCCCTCGACAGCGATTGCGCCGGACTCGAGCACGTAGGCGCGACCAGCGATCGCAAGGGCGAGTTGGGCGCTCTGTTCGACGACCAGCATCGTCGTGCCGCGCTCCTTGTTGATCAGGGCGAACTTAGCGAACAGATCCTTCACGATCAGCGGGGCGAGGCCGAGCGACGGCTCATCGAGGAGGAGCACCCGGGGTCGCGACATGAGCGCACGCGAGACAGCGAGCATCTGCTGCTCGCCGCCACTGAGACTTCCGGCGGGCTGATGGCGGCGGTCGCCGAGCACCGGGTAGGCGTCGTACCAGGCTTCGACGTCGGACTTGATCTCTTTGTCCTTGCGGGCGTAGGCGCCGGCGTGGAGGTTGTCTTCGACCGTGAGTTCCGGAAACGTGCCGCGGCCCTGGGGAACGTGGGCGATGCCGGCCCGGACGATGTCGGCCGGGTCGTTGCCCACCAACTCCTTTCCGTCGAACTTGACCGAGCCGCCGGCGTCGATCATGCCGGAGAGAGCCCGCAGCGTGGTGGTCTTGCCGGCGCCGTTCGCGCCGAGGATGACGACGATCTCGCCGTCGTCGACATGGAAGTCGAGCCCACGCAGGACTTCGACGGGTCCGTATCCGGCATGCAGACCGGTGACCTTCAACAGCGACATCAGTCGCCTCCTCCGAGGTAGGCCTCGATGACATCGGGGTCGGCTTGTACTTCGCTCGGCGTGCCCTGGGCGATCTTGGAGCCGAAGTTCATGACGACGACCTTCTCGCACGTGCCCATCACCATGCCCATGTGGTGCTCGACGAGCAGCAAGGTGAGGTTGTGGCGGTGGACGAGTGTCTTCAGCAACTCGCTGAGCTCGTCGACCTCGTTGTGGGTCAGACCCGACGCCGGCTCGTCGAGCATCAACAGGCGGGGCTCACCGATCAGGGCCCGGGCCAGTTCGATCCGCTTCAACGTTCCGTACGGAAGGCCTGCGGCCGGCTGGAAGGCGTACTGGGTGAGGCCGATCTCGTCGAGGGCGGCCCATGCCCGCTCCCGGAGGTCTTTCTCCTCGCCGCGCAGCCCGATCCGCAGCGCCGAGGTCAGCATGTTCTGCTTCGACTTGGCGTGGGCGCCGACCATGACGTTCTCGAGCACGGTCATCCCGGGCCACAGCGCGAGGTTCTGGAAGGTGCGGTAGATGCCCTTGCGGCTGATGCGGTGCGGAGCGTCGCCGAGCAGCGATGTTCCGTCGAAGATCACGTCACCCTCGGTCGGGTCGTAGATGCGGCTGACGACATTGAACAACGTCGTCTTGCCGGCACCGTTCGGACCGATCAGGCCACAGATCTGCCCTTCTTCGATCGTGAAGGACAGGTCGCTGAGTGCGGTGATCCCGCCGAACCGGACGGTGATGTCTTGCACATCGAGTAGTGCCATGAGGTCAGATCTCTCGTTCTTCGACGACGGACCAGGTCGGTGTTCCTCCCCGGGGCCCGGACATTAGTCACACGGCCGCTTCGGGCGAAAAGCCGGAACTCGACGCCAGGCCGCGAACGCTGACTCGGATCTGACTCAGAGCAACGGCGTGACCGCAAAGGAGTCCTCGGCGTCGATGAGGACTTCGAACTCGGCCGTTCCGCTCTCGAGTTGCGCTGTGCACGTGTAGGTCGTGCCGACGTCGGTCGAGGTCGGCTCGACGCACTCTGTGTCGGTGAGATCCTCCCCGTAGAGGCGCTCGATGCCGGCGTCGTCGTTGATGAACTTCTCGGTTTGGTCCTTGTAGGAACCGGTGTCGGTGCATGCGGCGGCGACGAGGGCCAGAACGGGGACAGCGAGGAGGATGCGGCGCATCCGCTCGACGTTATCCGAGCCGACCTCGTCAGCGAGGCGCACGACCACGCGCCGCATCCCGGAGCGCAGTGTCGGGGAGCGCGGTGTCGGGGAGCGCGGTGTCGGGGAGCGCGGTGTCGGGAAGCTGATGTTGCTCGTCGGCGATGTGGAAGCGGTCCCACATGACGACGGCGAGCGCGACCCAGACGAACGCGAACCCGATGAAACGGGCAAGCGGCATCTCCTCGTCGTACAGCACCCACCCCACACCGAAGTTGATGACCGGCACCACGAGGTTGAGCGGTCCGAGGAGCGTGAACGGGATCGACTTGGCGGCGCCGGCGAACAAGAGCAACGGCACCGCAGTCACGACACCGGTGCCGGCGAGGAACGCCCATTCGGTCGGCGATGCGACCGACACGGCACTCGTGGCCCGGTCGCTGAGAATCACGACGGCGACGACAGCCGGGACGAGCAGGACGAAGGTTTCTCCGGCGAGGCTGTCGATCGAGTCGAGGTCGATCTGTCGCTTGGTGAGTGCGTACAGGCTCCAGGTTCCGGCGAGCACGAGTGCGATCCAAGGCGGCGAGCCGTTGGCCACCGTGAGGATCGCGACGGCGATGGCCGCCGCGGCGAATGCGACTCGCTGTGCCGACGTGGGCGTCTCACGCAAGATCACGACGCCGATGACCATCATGGCGAGGGGCGAGATGAAGTAGCCGAGCGCCGTCTCGATGACCCGATCGTTGACGACCGCCCAGACGTAGCTGCCCCAGTTGGCGGTCAACAGACCCGCTGCGAGGACCATGCGCGCCGCGGTCGGTCGGTGAAGGAAGGCGGCTCGGATCGACGGCCAGGATCGCCGAGCGGTGACGACGCCCGCCATCACGATGCCGGCGAAGACCATGCGCCAGCCGATCAACTCGATCGCGGCAAACGCCGCCAACTGTTTCCAGTAGATCGTGAGCAAGCCCCACATGACGAACGCCATCACGCCGAGTCGGACACCGCTGTTCGCCGCCCGGGGCTCGGTCTCCCCGGCTGCTGATCGAGCGGTCACCCCGTCACACTACGGGTGCCGCCCGGGAGCATCGAGGGGCCGCAAGAGAATCAGATGTCGCTGTAGTGGCGGTTCCCGCCGCCGTCGTTCGCCACGACGAGTCCGAGGTCGCGGTCGCCGTCGATGTCGACGAGGATCAGGCCTTCGGTGGTCTCGTCACCGAACCGTCCGCCGCTGTCGGTGAAGGTGCCGCTGCCGTCGTTCAACCAGGCCGAGTTCGCACCCGTGTGGTTGCCCAGGACCACATCGATGTCGCCGTCGCCGTCGATGTCGCCGGCATCGATCGCTCGACTGTGACCGAGGCCGATGTTCTGGGCGGTTTGCGTGAAACGGGCGTCGCCATCGTTCAGCCAAATGGTGTCGCCGTCGCCGTCGCCAGCGATCGCCACGTCGAGGTCTCCGTCGCGATCGAGGTCGGCGAGCACGCTGGCGTGGCTTCTGCCGACGCCGATGGCCTGGTCGGTCTGGGTGAAGGTGCCGATGCCGTCGTTGAGGAGCACGAAGTCGTCCTGGCCGTCGTTCGAAAGCATCAGATCGAGGTCGCCGTCTCCGTCGAGATCGCCCGCAGAGATCCCCATCGTCCTGCGAGCCACCGACGTCTGACCGGCGCGTGTGAACGAGGCCGACCCGTCGTTGGTCCACAAGGTGTTGACCTGATCCCGGTTTGCGAACGTCAGGTCGAGGTCGCCGTCGCCATCGAAGTCGCCCACGGCAACTGCCTGACTCGATCGTGCCCCGAGCGTCTGGCCGGAGTCGGCGAAGCTGCCGTCGCCGTTGTTCAACCAGATGCGGTTGGCTTGGTCGTCGTTGGCGAACACGATGTCGACGTCGCCGTCGCCGTCGAAGTCGCCGATGGCAACGCCGCGCGTCTCTTCGCCGCCGAGGTCCTGTCCGGTCGGCACGAGCAGTCCGAAGACGTTGGCGAGAAGGACCCGGTTGGGTTCGCCGTCATTGGCGAACACGACGTCCATGTCGCCGTCGCCGTCGAAGTCTGCGGATGCCACGGCGACCGAATCGTCCGGGGACAGCAATGTGAAGGAGATACCACCCGCCGACGTCCTGGCAGCAGTCGGCGTCGGGTCGCAGGCGTCGCCGACTCCGTCGCCGTCGGTGTCGAACTGGGCGGGGTTGTACGCAGAGGGGCAGTTGTCGCCGAGACCGACTCCGTCGCGGTCGGGTCGCGGGGTGATCGTCACTGCGATGATCCCAGTGGCCTCGGCGCCGGCAGCGTCCGACACGGTGTATTCGATCGAGTCGGTGGCGGCGGACGAGCCGTCGTGCGAGTAGGTGACGGTGCCGTCGTTGTTGGCGACCGCAGTGCCCGATGCTCCGTCGAGCACGCCGGTGACCTCCAGGGTGTCACCGTCGGGGTCGCGGTCGTTCAGTCGCAGGTCGACAGTGGTGCCCGAGCCGGCGAAGGTCACGGAAAGCGTGTCGTCGGATGCGGTCGGAGCGTCGTTGACCGGGGTCACGCTGATGGTCACGACGGCCGGGGACGAGGTGGCGCCTGCTGCGTCGGTGATGGTGTACGCGAAGGTGTCGGTTCCGTTGGTGTCGGGGTCGGGCGTGTAGGTGAAGGTGCCGTCGCCGTTGTCTGCAAGCGATCCGTCGACGGTCGACGTGGTGATCGCGACCGACGTGTTCTCGACTGGGTGGTCGGGGTCGCCGTCGTTGGCGGTGACGTCGGGGGTGGTGAAACTGGTGTCTTCGTCGGTGGTGTACGCAGCGCCGTTGTCGGGCGTCGCGACGGGGACGTCGTTGACCGGTGTGACCACGATGGTCACCACGGCGGGGTTGGAGGTGGCGCCCGCTGCGTCGGTGAGAGCGTAGGAGAAGCTGTCGGTGCCGTTCGTGTTGCGAGTCGGGACGTAGGTGAAGGTGCCCGCACCGCTGGCGAGCAGGTCGCCGTTCGTCGGTTGCGAGATGATGACGATCGACGTCGGGTCGATCGCGTGGTCGGCGTCGGTGTCGTTCGAGGTGATGTTGCCGATCGCCAGACTCGTGTCTTCGTCGGTCCGGTACGCAGGTCCGTTGTCGTCCACGGCAACGGGGGCGTCGTTGACGCTGGCGACGTCGATGTAGACGGTCGCAGGCGCCGACCTCGTGCCGCTGGCGTCGGCAACGGAGTAGGTGAAGGTGTCGATGCCGTTGGTGTCGGGGTCGGGTGTGTAGGTGAAGGTGCCGTCGTCGTTGTCCGTGAGGGCGCCGTCGAGCGGGTCGGTGATGACCAGGATGGAGGTCGGATCGATCGCGTCGTCGGCGTCGGTGTCGTTGGCAGTCACGTCGGCGGTGGTGAACGCAGTGTCCTCGTCGGTGATGAACCCGGCACCGTTGTCGTCGATCGCAACGGGTGCGTCGTCCACGCTGCCCACGTCGATGGTGACGACGGCGGGGCTGGAGGTGGCGCCTGCTGCGTCGGTGATGGTGTAGGTGAAGGTGTCGGTTCCGTTGGTGTCGGGGTCGGGTGCGTAGGTGAAGGTGCCGTCGCCGTTGTCGGTGAGGGTGCCGTCGGCCGGTTCGGTGCCGACGGAGATCGAGGTGGGGTCGATGGGGTGGTCGGGGTCGGTGTCGTTGGCGGTGACGTTCGGGGT
>Ga0115029_1000085_pt1 | contig 106094 bp, 105 predicted proteins | sample SidtaG_3_FD_87297 | JGI IMG/M metagenome (GOLD analysis project Ga0115029, IMG submission 87297) | Marine algal microbial communities from Sidmouth, United Kingdom - Sidmouth_Asex1 metaG | ecosystem: Host-associated > Algae > Red algae > Unclassified | place: Sidmouth, United Kingdom... | reverse complement strand
TCTTCTTTCTGGACATCGCCGAACACCCGGTTCTTACCGTCGGTCTTATCCTGTTTCAGACGTGGCTTTATGTCGGCCTCTTCATCGCCGCCCATGATGCTATCCATGGCACGCTCTTCCGTCGCGGCAGCCCTTGGAATGATCGAGTCGGCACGGTCATACATTTTCTTTATGCGGGCTTTGACTACAAGCTCATGAAGAATGCCCATATACAGCACCACAAGACCCCCGGCACCGAAGATGACCCCGACTTCAACGCCGATAATCCCCATGCTTTCCTGCCATGGTATATTCGTTTCTTCCTGCGCTATTTTCGGATGCGACAGTTACTTGTGCTGGCTGGTTTGTCCGTCGTTCACCTTCTCTTAGGCGCAAGCTTGCCCAACCTTCTCCTCCTCTGGGCGCTTCCCGCCATTCTCTCATCGGTGCAGCTATTTTATTTCGGCACATATCTCCCACACCGCCACCTCGACGCCTTTGCCGACCACCACAACGCCCGCTCCAACTCCGTGCCTCGCTGGCTTAGCCTTTTGACCTGCTTTCACTTCGGCTATCACCACGAACATCACCTCTATCCTGACGAGCCGTGGTGGCGACTACCCGCACGTCGCAAAGAATCCCTGTTGTGATCGCCAAACTTGCCATCATCTTCGGCACTGTGCTGGGAATGGAAATCGTAGCCATCGTTGTGCATAAATATATCATGCACGGACCGCTTGGCTGGGGCTGGCACGAGTCTCATCACAAGGTCACGCCCGGCCATTTTGAGCGAAACGATCTCTATGCCGTTGTTTTCAGTGGTTTGAGTGCCGGCCTGTTCATCGCGGGATCACTCCTCTGGTGGCCACTTTGGTATGTCGCCATCGGTATGGCGGTTTACGGAGCACTCTATTATTTTGTCCATGACGGACTCGTGCATCAGCGCTGGCCTTTCAATTACACGCCAAAAAGCGGCTATCTCTACCGCCTCGTACTGGCTCACCGAATGCATCACCATACGATCGGTCGCGAAGGCTCCGTCAGCTTCGGCTTTCTCTGGGCCGAAAAGCCGGAAGACCTCAAGAAACGCCTTAAGGCCTCGCGTAAAGTCCAGCCCGCGACACAGGGCTAAATTCCGCACGCCTGCGGGCGTCACTCCAAGCACTCGCTGCCAAGCCCAGCTTCTGAAGCTTCGTTGTGGATGTCCGCGAAAACAAACTGTCAGGCCCGCCTTTCCTCAACGTCGTCCCAATGGCACGGTACACCCTCAGGGCTGTCAGTATGGCCCAAGAGTTCCGCTTGGAGAGCTCCGCCACGCCTACTCGCGCAGATGCGTAATACGGCTCCGCCTCGTCCAGCAGAACTGTCGCCGCGCGAAAGGTCGCTTCGCCCTTCGCGCGATCCCGCAACCCGACTGCATCCATCGGTGCGCCGACCGCTTCCAACACGTCGCGTGGTACGAAAACCCGTCCAGCCACTGCGTCATCCACGATGTCTCTTGCAATGTTCGTCAGCTGAAAGGCAATCCCCAAATCCGACGCCCGGTCCAGCGTTGACGCATCTCGCACGCCCATGATCCAGGCCATCATCACACCGACGACGCCTGCGACGTGATAGCCATAATCAAGGACATCCTGTACGCTCTCATAGACACGGTCATCAGCATCCATTTGAAACCCGTCAATCAGCTCCATGACGTGCGCGTGTGGAACATCATGTTTCCGAACGACCGAGACCAGCCCAGCATAGTGCGGATCCGACTGCGGCACACCCGCCAAGGCTTGTAGCGTCCCCTCTCGCAGCTCGATAACCCGACGCGCTTGGCCCGCCTTGTAGTCTTTCAACTGCCCGTGACCCATGACCTGTCCATCGACAAGGTCATCGGCATAGCGGCAAAACGCATAGAGCATGGCCGCGTCGTCACGGATCGCGGGCTCCAGCACCCGAGACGCCATCGCAAAACTCTTCGAACCGACGGCAATAGTTTCCCGCCCATGTCGAACGAGATCTCCGGCAGAGACCAGTTCGGTCATGCGCTTAGCGCGGCCTTGAAGTCAGCCTCGACCACGCCGGCTGTCGCCTTGGCCGCTCCGACAACACCCGGAACCCCTGCCCCCGGATGCGTGCCCGCGCCCGTGATGTAGAGATTGCTCACGACATCGTCGCGGTTATGTGGACGGAACCACGCCGACTGAGTCAGCAGAGGCTCCACGGAAAATGCACTGCCAAGATGCGTGTTCATTTCGTCTCGGAAACCGAACGGCGTCAGGGTGTGCAACACCTCAAGATCTCGGTTCAGGTTTGGGATCGCATGCTTTTCAAGATAATCGAGTATCGTCTGCGTATATCTTGGACCAACCTCATCCCAGTCCACATCAGCATGGCCAAGATGCGGCACAGGCGACAACACGTAATAGGATGAGCACCCCTCCGGCGCCATGTCCGGATCCGTTACGCAAGGCGCATGCAAGTAAAGAGAAAAATCATCCGGCAGTTTCCGACCCTTGCCGAAGATTTCGGCGATGAGTTTTCTGTAGCGTTGACCCAACAGAATAATATGATGCTTCAAATCGGGATGCGTCGTCTTCAAGCCAAAATAGATCACAAACAAAGACATGGAGTGGGACTTCCGCTCCAACGACTTGCCATAGCTCTCGCCACGCTTGTGATTGAGCAGCTTCTTGTAAGTATGCACCACGTCTGCATTCGACGCGACAAGGTCGGCCTTTGCCTCCCAGCCATCCGCTCTCACGCCCGTCACGCGGTCGCCATCCGTATCGATGTCTGTGATTTCAGTCGAGAGCCGCATCTGTCCTCCCATATCCTCGAAGAGCCGTACCATGCCGTCCACTAGCGCGCCCGTACCTCCCTTGGCGAACCACACACCTCCTTTGCGCTCGAGCGCATGAATCAGCGCATAAATACTCGACGTCTTAAACGGATTGCCACCCACCAAAAGCGACTGGAATGACAGTAACTGGCGCACACGCTCGTGCTTTACGAATTTCGATACCATCTGATAGACGCTGCGGTCGGCTCGTAACCGCACAAGTTGCGGCATGGCCTGAAACATCTGTCGTACCTTCAGGAAGGCGGTGGTGCCCAGTTTTTCGTATCCCTCGCGATACAGGTCTTGGCTATAGGCCAGAAACTTACGGTAGCCCGCAACATCGTCCGGGTTCATCTTCGCGATCTCGGCTTCCAGCTCGTCCTGATCATTGGTGTAGTCCAGCACCTGCCCGTCTTCCCACTGCAAACGGTAAAACGGGCTTACCGGCAGAAGCGTGACATAGTCTTCCATTTTGCGCCCGCTAATCTCCCAAAGCTCGCGCAGACAATCCGGGTCGGTGATGACGGTGGGGCCCCCATCGAATTTATAGCCGTCGATCTCGTAAACATAAGCGCGCCCGCCCGGCTTGTCCCGATTGTCCACGACCGTCGTCCGAAAACCCATTGCCTGCAGACGGATAGCCAGCGCCAATCCACCAAAGCCCGCACCTACAACAATGGCCGTCGGCTTTCCGCCAGTCGTCGTAAAGTGTTCGGGGTCTGCAATCAAGTTCATTGTCTTACCTCTCGCGCTCGGCCGGAGTCAGTCTGCGTTGCCTGCGGATAAAGGCTTTCTCGCTGAAATTATACAGCGCTCTTGTCACAGGAACAGGTGGCTTGCCGAACAGTATCCGCATCTTGTCCCACGGCGTCAGCGCGTTGCGATAAAACCGCCGCACCAGACCTTCATTCAACCCGTAAAATCGCTGAAGTATGACGTACCGCTTCTCCGGTTCGCCCGCATGGAAAAACATCCGGTTCAGCAGCCGCGCATATTGCTCACGCTTGTAATGCCTACGTTTCAGCGCCCGTATCGCCGGCCCCACGGCTTCCGCTTCGCCCCGCTTATAGGCCTGCGCCACGACATCCGCCGTCTCCACTGCATGCGGCACGGTGAAACCCGTCGCCGAAACAACCAGCCCACCCCGCAATCCGATCTCCACTGCATCGTCGTCCCGATCCGTTGCCGTCGTCATGGGCAGGACACCCTTTTCGTTGCGGATCACGCGATGATCGCTCCAGCCTTTCTCGGCGATGTAGTTATCGATCCGCGCACCGATTTCGTTCTCCGACAGATGCGGTGTGTCGGAGAAATACGTGTCCTCCACCAGCATCTCCGTCTCCGAAAACGGCAACAGATACAAAAACCTGTAGCCGTCGATCTGCTCGACTGTTGCGTCCATGATGACGGGATGCACTACACCATGTGGCTGCTCCGTCTTAATCGTACGCCCCACAAATTTTTGGTAGCCAAGAAACGTATCGTCCCTCGCTTCGAACCCGCGCGCATCGATCACCACGCCGGCGTGTATGTCTTTGGGCTCCACAGACTGACCTGTCTGCACGTGAAGTCGGCCAGTATCCCGTAGTGGCGCAATCGCGGCCCGCAACGTCTCCGAGTCGCCGGATCGATACCCAATCTCAAGAGTCCGCTCCCGATCCGAAAACTTCACATCATACCGATCCCAGCTATGCCTGACGAAAGGGGCCAGCCAATCGCGCAATGCTTCCGGAATATCGCTGTCATTGAACGACCACGTATGGTCGCCCCCGATCTCGTCTTTGGCTTCGTAAACAGTAACATTGGCATCACGGTTCACGTCCAGCAGACGCCACGCCGTCAGCAGCCCCGACAGCCCTCCCCCGACAATGGCGACATCGCTCACGTCGCGCTTAGGTTTTGGGCATGTAGTTTTCGTCGTGCTTGGCCAGCACCTCGCTCGCATCCAGATCCGTATTGTCCAGCCGACCGGTCAGGACGACGCCTGAGTCTTCTTTGAACAGGTCGGGCAACACACCCGTATAGGACACGCTCAGTTCACCCGGGGCATCGCCTTCGAAATCGCGCACGCGAAACGTCGTCTTCAGTTTGGGCTCACGCACAACCGAGCCGGGCACGACCAGCCCGCCGACCCGCACGGAGTCGGATCCCGCGACGAATCCTGCCGATACGACTTCGCTCGGCGTATAGAAGAACTGCTGGTACTGGCTCAATGCCGTGGCGAGCATGGCCACACCTCCGGACAGCACAAGTGCGGAGACAGCGATCGTGGCCAGGCGTCGGTTGCGGTGCTTGGGTCTCATAGGGATTGGACACTCACTCTTGGTGGACAAAACAGCGCGCAAGCCTATCGCGCATAACGTATCTCTATCATATACCTCCTATAGACCCAGCCGCAATGTCTGCAGGCGGTGTCGCAGTGTAAGGGCTTCGGTAATGTTCGGTCTGGTTGGCCACATCTCACTCGGACTGTCCTGTCTCGCGACACTTGCTTTGGCCATCTTCGCCTTTCGTGGTGCAGGGCTTGCCACGCTCCGCCGTTTGACCCTCCTGAATTTATCAGGTGTGGCCTTTGCTTCGCTAACCCTCATCACCGCCTTCGTGGTGTCAGACTTCAGCCTGTCCGTAGTCTATCAGAATAGCCATTCGGCCAAGCCGCTCTTCTACCGGATCGCCGGGTCATGGGGTAATCATGAAGGCTCACTCCTTATGTGGGCGCTTATGTCCGCGGCATATGTCCACATACTCGCAAAGCTTGCTCCACGATTGCCTGAACGCTTTTCCCAAATCGCTTTTGCCATGTCCGGTATAGCACTCTTCGGCGCCAATCTTTTTGTCGCCACCCTGTCGTCCCCATTCGAGCAGATTGCGGGATCCGTGCCGACTGACGGCCAAGATTTGAATCCGCTTTTACAGGATATCGGGCTCATCATTCATCCACCTGTTCTCTATCTTGGCTACACCGCTCTTCTTATTCCTTGGGCATTGGCCTGCGCGGCCATGCTGACACGACTTCCCGCCAAAGATTGGGCGCGGGCCGTGAAGCCTTGGGCGTACCTTTCGACAAGCTTTCTCACTGCGGGAATTATGCTCGGCTCATGGTGGGCCTATCGGGAGCTCGGGTGGGGAGGGTGGTGGTTCTGGGATCCGGTCGAAAACGTCAGCGTCATTCCCTGGCTTCTCGCGCTGGCTCTGTCGCATTCAGCTATTTCCATTCAACGTCGAAATATTCTGACAGGATGGTCGCTCACTCTCGGCGTTCTGGCATTCGGCGCGACACTTCTTGGCACATTTCTCGTCCGCTCCGGCAGCCTTGTAAGCGTACACGCCTTTGCCGCCGCTCCGGGTCGAGGTCTCGCCATCCTCGCCTACCTCACGGTTCTTATTGGCGGGGGCCTCTTGCTTGCCGCCCTGCGTCCAGTCTGCAAAGCTTCACAAGACGACGCACTCCTGTCCCGCGATACTGCCATGCGTTTGCAAAACGTGCTATTGATGGCAATTACCATCACAATTATCGTCGGCACGCTTTACCCGCCGATCCTCCAAGCGCTCGCTCAGCCCCCCCTCGCGGTCGGGGCTCCCTATTACAATATCTCCGTCATCCCCGTCGTCATACTCACCCTGTTGCTTATGGCAGCAGCAACCTCGCTGTCGTGGCGAGAAGGCACCCTTCCCCACAAGCGCACGGCGATTCTTGCAGGAATCGCGTCTGTGCTGACAGCTGTGGGCTTTCTGATCTTCAATGCAACACCCCTCGCGACCGCAACAGCCGCGAGTGCGGCCTTTCTCTTGATGATGGGCGCGCGGCCTCGATCAGCAGTGCAGTCAAGCTCTTCACGCAGGAGCCGTCGCGCCACGCTGACGGCACATTCCGGCGTCGCCATCTTCGCGCTTGCCGCCGCAGCGAATGCAGCTTTCGACTTCGAAGTCGACCGCGCGCTCTCTCCCGGAGGCAGTTTTACCCAAGGAGACTATACACTGTCTCTTGAACGCCTCGACCGATCTGACGGACCCAATTATCTCGGTGTGACCGGGACAGTTTTCGTGAACGGGCTGACGCTTTTTCCTGAATACCGCATCTACCCCGTGCGCGAAATGCCTACCACGGAGGCTGCCATCCACATGAGCTTATTCCGAGACCTTCGTGTTAGTCTCAATGCGGTCGATGGGCGCATTGGCGATCAAACCCAGTGGGCTGTTCGCTTTCACCGCAAACCCGGAATGCTCTGGATTTGGATTGGCAGTTTTGTCACTGCACTTGGTCTGGGCATGAGTGCTTTCACGGGCTTCCGCGAGCTATGAGGTCGCTCGGTCTGACACTTCTGTTCGCAACATCGGCGCTGGCACAAGTTCCCATCGATATGACGCAAGCCCAACAGGAGCGAGCCAGCGCGCTCTATAAGGAAGTCCGCTGCCCAACCTGCGTGGCCCAAGCCGTCGGGGACTCCGACGCCTTACTGTCCCAAGACCTCAAGCGTAATATCGACGCGCTCATTGTTGCTGGCCGTTCCGATGACTTCATCCTTGATCGTGTGTCACAAACCTATGGCGATGACATCCGGCTCAGACCGAAACGCGAAGGGCGGACAGCCCTGCTCTGGGCCGCGCCGTGGGTAGCCATATTCTTGGGCTTGGGTCTCATTCTGCACCGTCGGCGGAAACGCTCATGACGCTGATGTCGATTGATAATCTCACCCTCGGCCGTGGCGAGACCCCTCTGCTTGAGGGTCTGAATCTGTCCCTCAATGCCGGAGATATCTGCTGGATTCGCGGTGCAAACGGCGCAGGCAAGACGACTTTGCTGCGGGCAATAGCCGGATTTTCAAGACCCATGGACGGCTCGATCAGCGAGCCAAAGTCCGAGCGGTCTATCGCCTATCTAGGCCATAAAGATGGCTTCGATGACCGTGCCAGACTGTCTTCCATTGCCGCGATTTGGTCACTGGATCTGCTATTGGTTATGTCTGTAACGGGTGTAACCACGCTCGCAACCCGTCGTGTGTTCGAGCTGTCGGCCGGACAACGACGCAAGATAGACATCCTCAGGCTTCTTGCTTCCGAACGTCCAATCTGGCTGCTCGACGAACCCTATGCCTCACTCGACACCAAAGCCCGAACAGAGTTAACCGGTCTCATCCGAGCACATGCCGAAAACGGTGGAGCGGCGCTAATCGTGTCACACGGCCAACTTCCAGACTTTGCGAGGCCGGTTCGCATTATCCAACTGTCTGACTCCGCATGAATTTTCTGCTGAAACGCGATCTTTTACTTGCTCGCGATCGCGGATGGGCGTGGTCGTTGGGCGTTATCTTCTTCGTCGTCTATGCCAGCCTCCTTGTTATTGCCTTACCATCCGGACGCGACCTCGCAGAGCTCGGACCAGGGGTTGTCTGGTCCGGCGCAATCTACGGCCTTCTTCTTGCTGCACCCGCCAGCTCGGCAACAGATATCGAAACAGGGGCCATCGATCACCTACGATTGTCCGGGCACAGTTTGACGGGGATTTGTCTTGCCCGATCTATAAGTCTGTCATTTACAGCCATCTTGCCTCTCCTGCCGACAGCTGCATTCATCGGAATTCTTTACGGGCTTGATCCGAATACGATCGCGCGCTTGCTACTTGGCCTGGTCATCGCCACGCCAGCACTTGCGGCCTATACGGTCTTCATAGGTGTTCTGGTCTCCGCACGAAGCGGCGGCGGACTGGTAGGCATTGTGATCGCTTTGCCGCTCCTCGCACCCTTGGTGATTTTCGGAATCGCGTCCACAACGACACCCGCCGCGACGTTGTGGACATCCGTGGAGTTCTTGGCTCTTGCGGGCCTGAGCCTTATATCGACCGTGATCGGCCTGTTCGGGGCGGTCGCGGCCCTGAAAGTCAATGTAGAGTAATGTTCAGCTATCTCGCCAACCCTGCCCGCTTTGAGCGTTTTGCAAAAGTGGCCGAACCCATTGCCGGACTTATTGCATTGGTAAGTTTGCCAATCGCCTTCTATCTCGCTCTGTTCGCAAGCCCGGCCGCTTACGATCATGGCGAAACCGTCCGGATCCTCTATGTCCACGTCGCGTCTGCCTGGTCGATGATGGCGGGCTACTCCGCGCTTGCGATTGCGAGCTTCGTGTACTTCGTCTGGCGGCACCCGCTCGCGGATATGGGCGCACGAGCCATCGCCATCCCCGGCACCGCCATGACGGCGCTCTGCCTGGCAACGGGTTCGCTATGGGGAAAGCCGGCATGGAACACGTGGTGGCAGTGGGATGGCCGCATGACATCCGTTCTCCTGCTCCTGTTTATCTATCTCGGATATTTCGCGATACGCAATCTCGACAATGACCGCACAAAATCCGCCCGCCTCGCCGCGATCGTCGCCATGGTCGGGGCCGTAAATCTTCCTATTATCAAGTTCAGCGTCGACTGGTGGGCCGGCCTGCATCAGCCAGCGACGCTATCTTCCCCCGGCGCTCCCGGTCTACCGGCACCGCTTTTGATACCTTTACTGACAATGGTTGGCGCCTACACAGCGTTTTACGCCTGGTTTGTTTTACGCGACATGCGGGCCAATCTTCGCCGCCAAGCCAAGAGCCGCCTCACGCGAAAGCCTGCCACGGTCACGATTACCGAGGTCGCGACATGAACTACTTTGGCGACACGACGCCCTTTATCCTTGCAGCCTATGCACTATCGATAGGAACATTGGTATTACTAGCCACTTACGCCCTGCGAAACCGTGGCTGAATCCATTGACACCGGACTGTCGCCAATGGAGCAGGTTCGCCAGCTCATGGAGATTTTGCGCGGCCCGAACGGCTGCGAGTGGGACCGGGCCCAGACCCATACCGACATTGCTCCCTACACCATAGAGGAAGCTTATGAAGTCAAGGATGCCGTAGATCGCGAAGACGTATCGGATTTTCGCTCGGAGCTCGGCGACCTTCTTTTTCAAACTATTTTTCAGTCACGCATCGCCGAAGAAAGCGGTGCATTCGATTTCGACGATGTCTGCCAAGACCTTGTTGCTAAGATGGTGCGTCGCCATCCCCACGTTTTCGGAGACTCCGACCCACCGGACTGGGACGCACTCAAGGCAGAAGAGCGCATAGGCAAGACGCTCGATGGTGTAGCCCTCGCTTTGCCGGCCCTTATGCGCGCACAGAAACTTCAAAAACGCGCGGCCAGGGTCGGATTTGACTGGCCTTCATCCGAACCCGTCCTCGCCAAAGTCCACGAGGAGATTAACGAGTTCTCCCAAGCTGACAGCTTGATGGATCGTCATGAAGAGCTAGGCGACCTTCTGTTCTCGGTCGTAAATCTTGCAAGACATTTCGGCATAGACTCGGAGGCCGCCTTACGTGACGCCAACGCAAAGTTCATCAGACGCTTTGAATATGTCGAAACTAATCTCGGCGAAGACATTTTATCAGCCTCACTCGAGGATATGGAAGCCGAATGGACAAAGGCGAAAGCGAGCGGTCTTTAGCTGTTTGCAGCTTTGGAAGATTTCACGTCACGAAACCTTTGGCGGAATTTGCCTGCATCAATCTCGGTCAGTCGAACCGTAAGCTCGGAGTGCCCTGTCTCCGGCACACTTACTTCCTGCAAAACGTCGCCATTTTCAAACAGCCAAGCCCGCGCCGCATAATCCTTTGGTTCTATTTCTATCAGAAGCGTTCGGTCGTTCTGCGCAAGATGCGTTTCTATTCCGAGCTTAAGGGCGTCAAGCCCTGACCCTGTCTGGGCAGAGACCAGATAAGCTGCCGTATCGTCCGGGCCCTGATGGTCGAGCGCGTCCTCGATACTGCTCAAAGCAGAAGGCTTTAACAGATCCGCCTTGTTCCAGACTTCGATGGTGGCCTGATCGTGAGCGGGGCCAGCACCGATCTGGTCCAGCACACCCAAAACATCTTCCCGGCGCTCTTCCGTCAATGGATCCGCAATATCTCGCACGTGCACGAGAAGGTCAGCCAGCTTCACTTCTTCGAGAGTTGCCTGAAATGCCGCAATCAATTCGGTCGGCAGGTTAGAGATAAAGCCCACAGTATCGGACAGTAGCGCCGGTTTCCCGTTTGGCAGCGTCAGAACACGTAGCGTCGTGTCGAGTGTGGCAAACAGCATATCCTTTGCCAATACGTCCCCTTCGGTCACCGCGTTGAATAACGTCGACTTGCCGGCATTCGTATAGCCGACCAGCGCCACAATCCGTTCCGGTGCGCGCTCACGCTTTCGCCTTTGCAGCCCTCGGGTCTGACGCACCTTGTCCAGCTGGCGGCGGAGTCGCGTAATGCGCTCGTCAAGAGCGCGGCGATCGCTTTCGATCTGGCGCTCGCCTGGCCCGCCAAGAAAGCCCTGACCGCCGCGTTGCCGCTCAAGGTGGGTCCAGGTTCTCACCAGCCGCGACCGCTCATAGCCTTGTCGCGCTAGCTCTACCTGCAAGCGGCCTTCTTTTGTCGCAGCGCGCAACGCAAAAATTTCCAGAATCAAACCTTGGCGGTCGATGACCTTGGCATTCATCGCCCGTTCGAGGTTGCGTTGCTGGATAGGCGATAGGGAGGCATTTACCACGACTACATTTATGTCCTCCGCAGCCACGCGACCCTTCACCTCTTCGATCTTGCCGCCCGCAAAATAGGTGTTCGCACGAATTTCGCGCAGGGGTACGATCTCTCCGCCGACAGGCACAAGGTCGAGTGCTTCTGTCAGTCCGATGGCTTCTTCAAGTTCATAGTCGGCTGTTGCAGCGCCAAACTGGGTGCGGGGATGCAGTACCAGCGCGCGTTGAGGCGCGACGTCTGTGCCGATCAATCTTCAGACCCTCGGTCCTGCATCTCTGGCTCGAACATCTGCACAGGCTCGGAGGGCGCAATTGTCGAAATCGCATGTTTGTACACGAGCTGCACCTGTCCGTCGCGGCGCAACAAGACGCAGAAACTGTCAAACCAGGTCACAACGCCTTGAAGCTTCACCCCATTGACCAGAAACATCGTCAGCGGAGTCTTGTTTTTGCGCACAGCGTTCAGGAAAGTGTCCTGCAGGCTTTGGCGTTTATCGTGTTTTTTTTCGGGCACGTCGAACTCTCTTCTTGTGGTCATAACAGCATGACACAGCCTCTGCACAGTCGCAAAGCGCTATTGCTAGTTTCCCCAGAGCCGTGGCGAAATGACGGCGAGAATGGCGAGGACTTCAACACGACCGACCAACATCAGTGCAGAGCTGGTCATAAGCTGCGCATTCGTAAAATCCGCCCAACCCTGTAAAACCATATTGGCTTCAAGCAATGGCCCGACATTTGCCAGACTCGCAGCACTTGCCGGTACAGCCACATCATATGGCAGGCCCAGAGTCCCAAAAACCAGCGTGCCAAGACCCAAGACGAGTGTATAGCCCAGGAAGTACATCCATACCGACAGAAATGCGCTGTCCGATATCGACCGCCCGCGAAATATGACCGGCTTAACGCGGGAAGGATGAGTTAGCCGTTCCAGATCGACCCTAAGGTGCCTGAACAGCAAGAGCAGCCGGATCAGCTTCAAACCACCCGCCGTGGACAGTGCGGAGCCACCGATCAATGCAACGGTTATCAATAGTGCGGGCGGCAGGAGTTCCAGCCCGATCACGTTGTAATCATAGCCTGCCGAGGACGCCAGATAGGCAGCTTCCAACGTAACCACTATGACATGGCGGAACCCCGTATACGCCGCACCGATCAACGCCAAAGCCAAAAAAATCAGAATGAGTGCACGGTGCTCGATATTTCGGAAAAAGTGCCTGAACCCACCCATTGTCCGAATGCGAAACAAGTCCCAATGCGCGGACACGCTGGCAGCCCCCAGAAAACACAAGAGCGCAAGCACAACGGCAGAAGCAGGTCCGAGGTAATCGGCCAATGGGCCCGATCGCGGGGTTAGCCCGCCGGTCGCCGTGCCGGACAGCGCCAGGTTGAAGGCATCAAACGGCGCTGTGCCCGTCACGCTCATGAGGACAAATCCCAGAGCTGCAATCACCGCGTAAATTCCCGCGATGACCCGTCCGATCCCGACGAGGCGGTGAAACAGCTCACCCTTGCGCAATGTAAACAGCATGGACCGATGAATGCCGGTGCCCGTCAGGTTCAAGGAAGCGAGAATCACCACGGCAAATGTCGCTACGACCACCCCACCAAACCATTGCAGGACGCTACGCCATACAAGCAACGAGCGTGGCACAGCCTCAGGCACGAGTGTCGAGGCACCCGTCGTCGTGAATGCGGAAATCGACTCAAAAACCGCGACCGTCAGGGAGTCCGTCGCACCAAGGGTCAGATATGGCAAAGCGCCCAATAACGGTACGAACACCCAAAAGAGAACGAGAAACACCAGGGCATCAAAATTTGTTTCCCGCGCGGGTGTGGCATAGGTGGTCAGCACCAAAACCCCGCCGAGCAGACCCGTGACGATTGCCGCCACGCTCATGCTGATGGCGGCCTCGGCCTCCAGCAGCAGCAGGCCGAACAGGGCTGTGAACACCATCAATCCAGCTACCATGACGAGGGTATTGCCAAGCCATAACAGAATGCGCGTCAGCGCCACTAGAAGTAGTCCATGCTCACACGGAACAATTGCTCGACGTCTTCCAGTGAGTCCGCCTCGGCCAACAAGACGACCCGGTCGCCAGGCCTGACGACGACGTCCGGCACAGGCGCGATAATGCGCTCGCCCCTTATGATCGCGCCTATCGCGATGCCGTCTTCGGCTTCCGCAAACGACACAGGCTTGCCAGCGAGTGGAGATGTTTCGAGGACTTCGCCCTCCATGACCTCTGCGCCACCTGAATCCAGTTCGAACACATCGATGATCCGGCCGCGTCGGACATGGCGCAGGACAGAACTTACGGTTGATCCTCTGGGATCAATGACCATATCGATGGACAGCTCGTCCTTGAGCTTCTGCATGGACACCTCGTTGATCAATGCACCCACGGCCTTGGCACCCATCGACTTTGCCAACACGCCCGAGAGAATATTTGTCTGATCATTGTCCGTGAGGCATAGCACGATTTCGGCACTTGGCACGCCCGCTTCTTCTTGCAGGGCTGCATTCATGGCATCGCCGTGCAGCACCACCGTCCGCTTTAATTCCGTAGCGGCTTCTTCTGCCACGGCTTTGTTCAGCTCGATCAGCCGCACACGGATATCGCGACGGCTTTCAAGCTGCTTGGCAACGTAGCGTCCGATATTGCCACCGCCAATTATGATGATCTGGCGAGCGGCTTCTTCGGTCTTGCCCAGGATGTCCAATAGACGTCGGGATTGGCTCGTCTCAGTCACGATGTAGGCTGTGTCACCGGCCTCTAGCGGATCGGTCGGGTTGGGTGCGAAAATCGCGCCGTCGCGCTTGATTCCCACCACCCGTGCCAGCAAATCGGGAAACAAGCCGGAAATCTGCGAGATCGGCGTCGCGATGATTGGCGTGTCCTCATCGACCTCGACGCCCAACAACTGGATCCGATCTTCGGCGAAAGGTACAACATCGCGTGCGCCTGGCACAGCAAGTCGGCGCAAAACGGTTCGCCCGATTTCCACCTCGGGCGAAATGATTATATCAATCGGCATGTGTTCGCGCGAATAGAGATCGTTATATTCGCTTTCGAGATAACTTTGCGCACGGATACGCGCGACCTTTGTTGGTACACCAAAGATCGAATGGGCAACCTGACAGGCGACCATGTTGACTTCATCCGAATGCGTGACCGCGATGATCATGTCCGCGTCTGCAATACCGGCACGCGCCAAGACATCAGGATAGGCCCCATTACCGACGTAACCCCGCACATCGAGATCTGTCGTAATGTCGCGGATGAGCTCACTATCGGTGTCGATGACCGTGACGGTATTGGAACCCTGCGCCAATCGCGTGGCGATTCCGCGGCCCACACGGCCTGCTCCACTAATAATGACCTTCATGGCCTAAGCCTCATCCTGCGCACGGCTGCCCGGCGTGATGCCAAGGCTTTTCATCTTTCGATGCAACGCTGATCTCTCCATACCGATAAATTCGGCGGTACGCGAGATATTGCCACCAAAGCGCTCGATCTGATCGAGGAGGTATGTTCGTTCAAAATGCTCTCGGGCTTCCCGAAGACCCATGCCGAACACCTTTTGTGAAAAGGGTTGAGAGACCTCATCACGACGCACAACAGCGACCTCTTCTGGGAGATTGGAAAGTGTAATCGGTGTGCCGGGATCACCTTTTGCGAGGATGAGCAGTCGCTCCACATTGTTGCGTAGCTGGCGCACATTACCTGGCCAGTCATGTGCCTGGAGCGCGGCCATTGCGTCCTGCCCAATCGGCCGTGCGGCAAGACCGGTAGAGCCGGCGAGGACATTGATGAAATGATCCACAAGGGCCGGGATGTCTTCCCTGCGGTCTGACAATGGAGGAACTTTCAGCGGCATCACGTTCAGACGATGATACAAGTCTTTCCGAAATCGACCCTCTTCCACCTCGGCTTCCAGATTTCGAGAGGATGACGACACTACGCGCACATCGACCTGTACGTCATCCGTTCCGTTAATGCGGTGAAAACGCTGCTCCACCAAAAGCCGCAAAAGCTTGCTCTGGGTTTTTACGGGCATATCACCCACCTCATCCAGGTAAAGCGTGCCAAGATGTGATTGCTCCAGCAGGCCGGTCTTTCCGGGCGCATCACGGGTAGCTTCAATACCGAACAATTCACGCTCCACGCTTTCCGGAACCATTGACGCTGCATTGACCGCGCGGAAGGGGCCGGATGCACGTTGGGAGCTGTTGTGAATGACTCGGGCAACAAGCTCCTTACCGGTGCCGGATGCCCCGGTTATCATCACCCGGGAATTGGTCGGAGCGATCCGCTCGATTTTGGAGGATAATTGCTGAATCACGCTGCTGGGTCCGACAAGTTTGGACTCATCGCTTGATCGCTCTCGAAGTTGCGCGTTTTCCTGACGCAGCCGTGCCGATTCCAGCGCCCTTTCGACAGTTACAATCAGCTTGGCGGCTTTGAACGGCTTCACAATGTAATCATATGCCCCCTTTCGGATGGCGGAGACGGCGGTCTCTACCGTGCCGTGTCCGGACACGACGATGACTGGCACATCCGGATGACGTTCCTTCAGAACGTCCAAGATGGCGATGCCGTCCATTTCGGAGTCCACCAACCAAACATCGAGGATCACGAGCGACGGCACACGTTGACGCACGTGTTCCAATGCATCTTGCGACGATGCTGCCTCACGAACATCATAACCTTCATCCGAAAGGATTCCGGCCATGATGTCCCGGATATCGGCTTCGTCTTCGACAATCAGAATGTCATAGCGCATCAGGCAGCGTCCCGGTTTGCGAATAATGTGGGAAGTGTGATGCGGGCGCAGGCGCCGCGCTTAAAGCGTTTGGCGGATAGAAGGTCGAGCGTGCCGCCGTGATCCTCGACGATACGCTGCACGATCGCCAAGCCTAGGCCTGTTCCGCCCGCGCGTGTGGTGACGTAGGGTTCCAGCAATCGCTCGCGTGCCACCTCTGGCCAGCCCATGCCGTTATCTTCGATCGCGATGACCACCTCATCATTGGAGTGGTTCGCAGACACATGGACCCTGCCTGAGCCCGAACGTATGTGTCCGGAGTCCTCGGCCCGCTCTACGGATTCCGCAGCATTCTTGATAAGGTTGGTCATTGCCTGACCCATGAGCCGGAAGTCGCCAATGACCTGTGGTCGGCCTGAAGCCTTTGCTGCGAAACTGACATTCGGGAACGCAACGCCCTGCTCTGCTATGGCGCCGGACAGCAGCGCATCGACATCGACGGATTCCATAACGGGTTCGGGCATCCGCGCAAATGCTGAAAACTCGTCGACGATACGTTCGAGATTTCCGACAGCGCGCAGTATGGTGTTCGTGCCACGCTCCAGAATAGCTCTGTCAGCCTCTTCCAGCGAGCGAGAGCCAAACTTCATTTGCAGCCTTTCGGCTGAAAGTTGTATCGGTGTCAGCGGGTTTTTGATCTCGTGAGCAATTCTTCGGGCGACCTCGCGCCACGCCGAATGCCGCTGCGCTGCCACCAATCGTGTCATGTCATCGAATGTTAGGACCCAGCCCACATCCGATGGGCCGCCTTCATAAGATGACACGCGTAGATCGAATGTTCTCGGCCCTTCTGCGAATGGCACATCAACCTGATCGTCAGCACTACGCGTAAGACTTTCGCGGGCTTTCCGGAACGGGGTCGCAAATTCCGGGAGCGCCAATTCTATGGGCTTGCCGACAAGGTCATCGGCGGTCACTTCGAGCAGCCGAGCTGCCGATGCGTTTGCAAGAGTTACGCGGCCCTCATCAGACAAGCCAATGATGCCGGCGGTTACGCCGGACAGTACAGCTTCCGAAAAAAGGCGCTGACGCTCAGATATTCCGTGTTCCCTTATCAAATCTGCCCGCTGCTCCGATAACTGTTCGGTCATGCGGTTGAATGCTTCACCCATATCGGACACTTCGCCCCAATCACGTTCGACCCGTGCTCTGGCGGTCAGGTCTCCGGCAGTGACACGCTCGGACGCCGAAATAAGTCGACTGAGAGGTTCGATGATACGGGTGGCAAGAAAAGATCCGAGAATGACGGCCGCCATGAGAACAAGAAGTGCGGTCTCGACCATCGTCAGAAAGAAAGTGCGATTCAGAAGGCGCGTATTCGTATTGAAGCGATCGAGTTGCTGACCGGCGGACTCTATACCGGATATAGACGACAGCACACCGGCGTTCTGACGAAGGTAATCGCCAATGTAGAGATAGATATCGTTTTGTCCGTCAAGTTTCGACAGCGCCATAAGGTAATCTATCTCGTCCCGGCTCTGAAATGCGATACGTGATTGCTGCAACAGGTCAAATGCCCCCGGCACAGGAATGCGAAGTTCAGGAGTCTCCGGCCCCTCGACCCTGGCGAGCACATTTCCGTTGCGTTTTACCAGATATATCGAGTCGATGTTTCGGTCGCGCGCAATGCGCTGCAATAACGCCGATGCAGAAATACGGTTTTTCAAGAGCTCAGGATTTTGGGCGACAACACTGCGAACAACCTGCATTTTCGGCAAGAGCGCCTCGAGCTCTTGGCTGACATAATCGTCGAGGATGGCGCGGGCCTGCTCCATATTCGAGCGAACACCCTCCCCGAACACGTCATCGATGTTTTGCGTTATTAGCGATGTCGAAAAAATGCCGACCAACATTGCCGGCGCGAGCGCTATAAGGCTGAAGATGGTCACAAATCTGCGGTAGAGTATGGGCGCAGCTTGCCCTGTACGCCCTGCAAGCACCGACCAGACCCGAATGACTAAATAAGATCCGAGGACGACAATCAAAGCCAGATTCAGACCAAGCAAGCCGAACGCGGTCAACGACCGGGTCGGGTCGCCGGAGATAGCCAGCAAAGCGCCAGTCACCAGCAAGGCGACAGATACTATGAAGGCCGTGCCAAAAAGTGCCGCACCCGCGTAACCCATGAGTCGATTGCGGGACGCCAGACTTGGACGACGCTGACTATTGGGTGCTATAACAACCATACGCCTCCCGTCTTTCTTGATGGTCGTCTGTTGCACATGTGACGCAATGTGCTCCCGTTGTTGCGGATTGGCAACAGGTCCAGAAGCACTTTAATCGATGTCGAGGCCACTAATTCTTGTCCGCAGTGTGTTCCTGTGAATACCGAGCAGCTCTGCCGCACGGGCCCGGTTCCCGCCCGTCGCCCTCAAAGCTTCGGCAATGAGGGGCCTTTCCACCCAAGCGGTTGCTATCTGATGTGGTGTGTAGGAACTTTCGCTGCCATGCTTTACCAACCGTCGACAAGCTACCTTCAATATTGCTGTCAATGTGTCGTTGGCATTCGTGGAATTCGCCCCAATTTCGCGGTCCAATTCGTCCAGGACCATGACCGCAGAAATGACATCATCGGAATAGAGAAAGGATAACCGGCGGATAAGGTTTTCCAGTTCGCGCACATTGCCTTGCCAGTTGTGGCGCTGCAGCACATCGAGCGCTTCAGGTTCGAAACGCCTGCTTAGACCGCTTTTGGTTTGGGACAGAAAGTGTTGTGCAAGTGCCACAACGTCGTCCCCGCGCTCGGCAAGCGAGGGCACGCGAATTTCCGCGACATTCAAGCGAAAATAAAGATCGTCCCGAAATTTCCCGGCTTCGGCAAGTTCGCGAAGGTTTGCCCGCGTTGCGCTGATGACCCGGGGCCGCTGACCTTCCGGGATTAGCTCGCATTCGGTCATCAGCGCCAGAAGATCGGCCTGTTGGCCTTCCCCAAGACCGCTAATTTCATCGATAAACAAATCGCCGCCATTCACCATCTGCAACGTAAGCGATAGGTTCGCGAAATCCTGAGTCCTCAGGAAGGGACGTGCGGACCTGCGCCCGCCACTGTGCAAAAGCTTGGCGATAAGATCTTTTCCACTACCTACGGGGCCGGTGATCAAGGTCGGCAAACTAGTGTCCGCAAAGCGCGAGATTGCGCGATAGACGGGCTGCATTGCGGCACTGCGGCCAATCATCGGTACATCCGGGGTTGGAGGCGGTTTCGGGCGTCGCTTTGTGATGCCCAGTCCGGCACGATTGACGGCAAGAGTGATTTCTTCGAGGTCAAAGGGCTTGGGCACATATTCGAACACCTTGTGCGACCCTGACTTTAAAGCCGTCGTGACGGTATTGTTTGCACTGATGACAATAATTGGCATGTCCGCCCGCGCGGCCGACATTTCCGGCATCGTCTCGAACACTTCTCGCCCGCCCATAAGCACATCCGTCACGACAATATCGCCGCGTCCGGCCTGCATCCACTTCAAAAGTGTGGTGGCGTTATCTGTTGCGCGCACGGTATGCCCATCGCGGGTCAACGCTTTCGACAAAACCAGTCGAATGCTGTCATCGTCATCGGCGAGAAGGACTTCATAGCCCATATCAATTCTTCCTATTCGAAAGTGCTGCCGGAAACAGCAGGGAGAAACGTGTATTGCCGGGCCGTGACGAGACTTCCACTAGCCCTCCATGTTGTTCCATGATTTTCGCGACTAGCGGCAGCCCTAAGCCTTGCCCGGATGGCTTCGATGTTACGAAGGGATCGAAAATGCGATCCTGCATGTCCTTCGGCAAGCCGGGACCTTCATCGCAGATCTGGATTTCGATTGGCAAGCCGCGGCCATTCTTCCTTGCCCCGTTACGGGAACGTGTGCGCAGCATGACCTCGCCGCCCGACACACCCAACGCCTCGACGGCGTTTTTGATAAGATTTACCAGAGCTTGCATGAGTAGATCGGAGTCGCCTTCGATATGCGGAAGTGAAGGGTCGTAGTCCTCGGAAAACAATACGCCTTCTGCGCCAGGCGCCACAATTTTTCGGGCGTTCCTCAGAAGTGTGTGAATGTTGACGCAAGAGGTCGAACCGGAGGCCTGACCGAAATTTTCGAGGCGTTCGGTCAGCCGTTTGATACGGTCGATCTCGGAAACAATCAGCGCAATCAAATCCCGACTTTCCTGGGTCGTCACATCTGCCTTTAGAAGTTGCGCTGCCCCTTTGATGCCTGCGAGCGGGTTTTTCAGTTCGTGGCCGATCATCTGACCCATGACCTCAATGGAGTCTGATGGCCGTTGAGGAAGCATCGATCCGCCCTCGGATTGTATGAGCACACCAACATCGCAGCCCGCAGGATAGATCGTTACGTCATGCAACGTCTCGTTGATGCGAACGTCGCGCATGACGAAGCCTGCGGAGTCGCCATTAGTGAGGGCGACATTGTCGGCAAATTGGTCCACTTGGGGCAGGATGCTGTCGAGAGATCGTTGCTGTAGCGCACGTGACGACATCTGAAGCAGGTTTCGCGCTGCAATATTTGACCAGCTCACTGCGTTCCGTTTTTTGTCGATCAGAAGGAGCGGGATGGGCAGATCTTCTGCGAGTGCATTACTGGTCATGCCGCGCGATCGCGACCGTAAACGGCTGCCAAACCCTCCCGAACATCCTCCCACTCTGTGCATCGCATAAGGTATCGCGTGCGGTCTGCGTCAGCTCCCGCGCTCTTGAGGTAACCTTGCACATGTTTGCGCGCCACACGCACACCCCGACGTTCGCCATAATGGGCGATGATATCCGTGTAATGGTCCGTTACGACATCAATAGGTTCCGGCACGTCGGCAGGCGCAGCTTCCCCGAGGCCGGATTTAAGTTCGAGCAAATTCCAGGGCCGGCCCACCAGCCCCCTGCCAATCATGACGGCGTCAGCGCTGGAATGCTGTAATGCGGTGCTGGCTGACTTCGCGTCCAGAATATCCCCGTTGACAACGACGGGAATTTTGACCGTATCGACGACTGCTTTTACCGCGTGCCAATCGGCTTGACCCTCATAGAATTGACAGCGTGTACGACCATGGACGGTGATGAGTGTGATCCCAAGGTCTTCCGCACGCTTGGCTAGCTCGGGCGCATTCAGCAAAGTGTCATCCCAACCCAGTCGCATTTTCAAAGTTACGGGTAAGTCGGTTGCGGCAATTGTCCGCTTTATCAAGAGGCAGGCATGGTCGAGATCGCGCATCAACGCTGATCCGGACAGGCCCGTCGTCACTTTGCGCGCAGGACAGCCCATATTTATGTCAATAATTGCCGCACCCAGGGTCTCGGCATGTGCGGCGCCGGCGGCCATCCAGTCGGGATCGTTGCCGACAAGCTGAATGACGAGTGGCTCGATGTCACCCGCACCGGATGCGCGAAGCTCTGTGTCCGCATTGCCTTCAACCAGCTCCTTACCAGCCACCATTTCGGAAACGACGTATCCCGGATCATACCGCTGCAAGACACGTCGAAACGGCAAATCCGTTACGCCTGACATGGGCGCCACGAGTACGCGGGAGGCGATTTCGACCTTGCCGATAGAGAGTGCTGCGGGCATGGCTCAGGTGTAGCGAAACCTATCCGCACAATATAGAGGCGATGCCCAAAATGAGTGCAAATACTCGCGCCGTCATTGTCGTTGCCGCTGGGCAAGGGACGCGATCAGGCCAAGTTTTACCCAAACAATTTGTAGATGTGTGCGGAAAACCACTTTTGCAGCACACGCTCGATGCACTCTCAGAACGGCGTTTCTTCGATGCTCTTGTGCTAGTGCATCCCGTGGAAGGCCATAATCACACAAAATTTAGTTTTGACGCTTTCAAGTCATTCAGCCTGGTCACGGGCGGAAATAGCCGGACGCAGTCTGTCCGCAATGGAATAGAGGCTCTCGCGTCCCACCCACCGGATCACGTTTATATTCATGACGCCGCCCGTGCCGGAGTCTCTCATGATTTGTTACTGCGGATTGATAGCGCACTTTCTACAAAGACTGCCGTCATACCTACACTGCCGGTTGCCGACGCGCTTAAGCGAGTAGAAGCCGGACACATTGTCGAGGACGTCGATCGTTCGTCTCTCCATCGCGTACAGACTCCGCAAGCCTTTCACTATGACGTGGTGCGTAACGCATATGCGGCCACTACCCATATTGCGCATGACTGTGCTACGATTGTGATGCAATCCGGAGTGTCCGTCGCGCGCGTAAAGGGAGACGAAAGGAATTTCAAAGTGACCTATCCGGAAGACTTTCAGCGATTGGAAAAACTGCTTGGCGGTTCTGTGTAATGGTGCGCGTAGGGATTGGCTATGATGTTCACCGCATTGGTGATGGTAACCACGTGTGGATCGCCGGAATCGAGATCGCCTGTGGTTTCTCCCTCATAGGGCATTCGGATGCGGATGTCGGCTTGCACGCAATTACGGACGCCGTACTTGGGGCCTGCGCCATGGGCGATATCGGTGACCATTTCCCACCCTCTGACCCCCAGTGGAAAGGCGCCGCGAGTGACCAATTTCTTGCCCATGCCGTTTCACTGTGTCCTGGGAAGATCAACAATATTGACCTTACAATTGTGTGCGAGCGACCGAAAATCAAACCACACCGCCTAGCCATGCGCGAGCGGATAGCGGACATCTGCGGATTGTCCCTCGAAGCAGTGAGCGTGAAGGCCACGACCACGGAAAAGCTAGGCTTTGAAGGGCGTGGCGAGGGTATCAGTGCGCAGGCTGTGGTGGCGGTAGAGCTGTGACCGCCGCCGACGTCATCGAAGCGGCCATAGCCAGCGGCAAGACTATAGCGACAGCGGAAAGCTGCACGGGCGGTGGTGTCGGCAAAGACCTCACATCCGTTAGCGGCGCGTCCAATGTCTTTAATGGTGGAATTATAGCTTATAGTAATGATGCTAAAATCAGGCTGCTGGACGTTTCTCAGCCCTTGCTAGATAAGTATGGTGCCGTGTCTGAGAGAGTCGCGGAATGCATGGCCCTCGGCGCGCGAAATGCGCTTGGCTCGGATGTTGCGGTATCCATCACGGGGATCGCAGGCCCAAGCGGCGGTTCGGTCGAAAAGCCTGTGGGCACGGTATGGATCGGAGTGTCGTCCGACGTGGAGACGAAGGCCTATCACAACTTATTTCAAGGTGACCGCGAAGCTGTCAGGAGTGCGAGCGTCAAAGCTGCACTAGGCCATTTGTACCGCGCCGTTCGTATTTAGTTCTGCAATATCGGCCGTGGCGTCAAAGTCAGGATTGCCTGCCGATGGATAGAGACGCCCAGCCTGGTCTTGAAATTTTTGCATGATATCCGTGGCCGCGCTTTCAAATTTTTGTGACAACAAACCGTCAAGAAAAAAAGCTTTCAGCTTTACGGCGACATAGAATTCGACAAGCGTGGAGCCGTCCGGGAGTGGATGGAACATCCACTCATTAAGTAGCGATTTTACTGCGCCACCTTTATCGGATTTTTGCACGACAATCAGCTTTTTTTCACGATAGACATCGACCTTGGAGGCAAACACCTCATTGATCATCTTATAGGTCACCACCGCCTCGGCCTGGAAGACGGTGTGGTGCTCGCTCACATCGTTGCGCGTGGTAACGCGCATCTCTGAAATGAGACTGACGAACTCCGGATAGCGTTCGACATCTGCAACCATATCCAGCAAATCTTCGGGACTGTGGAATATGCGTTTTGCATAACGCGCTTCAGCCATTGGCGAGCCTCGCAGCTTTCAGTTGGGCAAAGTCGCTATCGGCGTGATAGCTGGACCGTGTAAGAGGACTGGCACTCACCATCAGAAACCCTTTCGCACGAGCGATGGTTTCATAGGCTTTGAATTCATCAGGCGTAACAAACCGCTTCAACTCGGCATGTTTCCGGGTGGGCTGCAAGTATTGGCCAATAGTCAGGAAATCCACGCCGGCCGCCCGCATATCGTCCATGACTTGCATGACTTCCTCCTTGGACTCACCAAGGCCCACCATAAGGCCAGACTTCGTGAACTGTTGTGGGTCACGCTCTTTCACACGCTCCAGAAGGCGTAGGGAGTTATAATATCGCGCGCCGGGTCGTATAGACAGATAGAGACGCGGAACAGTCTCCAGGTTGTGATTGAAGACGTCGGCTTTGGCGTCGATTACCTGTTCGGCGGCGCCTGGCTTGCGCATAAAATCAGGCGTAAGAATTTCGATTGTCGTCTTGGGTGAGGTCGCACGAATGGCATTGATGACGTCTTCGAAATGTTGGGCTCCACCATCACTCAGATCGTCCCGGTCGACAGACGTGATGACGACGTGTTGCAGCTTCATCTCGGCAACCGCTTCGGCGATCTTGGCAGGCTCGCTGGCATCGACCGGACCCGGCAATCCGGTGGTAATGTTGCAAAACGCGCATGCCCGGGTGCAGATCTCCCCTAAAATCATGAATGTCGCATGGGCCTTTTCCCAGCACTCACCGATGTTGGGACAGGCAGCTTCCTCGCATACGGTCACGAGGCCCTTGTCCTTGACGATTTTCCGGGTCTCGGCATAGCCCTTCGAGGTTGGGGCTTTCACGCGGATCCAGGAAGGCTTGCGCAACACAGGCCGGTCGGGATTTTTTTGCTTTTCAGGATGTCGGAGCCTGGGCGCGGGTGTGGGCTTTGCGCTGTCCGCGCTGGTATCGAAAAGAACAGCCATATTGGCTATGTGGCCCCGACCTATGATGACCGCAAGCGGATTTAGGCACGCATTGCAGGCTGTCTGCCCGGAAGTTGACCTCGAAGATGGCCCGGATTTTGCAAGATCTTAAGGGCGGTAGCTTACGAGGATTTCCATGAGGGCAATTGTCCATATCCGTAATGGTCACAACAACAGCTTCACCGCTTTGCGAATGTTGATGGCATTGGCCGTTCTTGTCGGACACGCCATGATCATCGCAGCCCGGGACCTCGGTGCCGAGCCTATGGTCTATGGCGAGTTTTCCATAAGCTATATGGCGGTCAACGCTTTTTTCGTCGCTTCCGGATTCCTGGTGACCGCATCCATGATGCATAGAAAAAGTGTGACCGAATTTACTGTCGCGCGTGCCTTGCGTATTTTTCCTGCACTTGCCGTGCATGTCTTGTTGGTGATGTTCGTGGTGGGCTTGTTCAACACCACACTCTCGCCTCTGGACTATTTAACTCACCCGGAAACACTTTCGCAACCACTACGCGTACTGTCCTTTACCGACACGAATTTCATCCTTCCCGGTGTCTTCACGGACAATCACGAGACGTTCGCGTCCGCGCCTCTTTGGACACTGCGATACGAAATCCTGGCCTATATCGGCACGGCACTGGCGTTCTCGCTGGGCATGATGGGATCCCGGCGCCTCCTAGGGATACAGTTCTGGGTGTGCTGCGCAGCATGGGTCTGCGTCGAAGCCTTTGCAATCAGCGACGCATTGCCCGCAACGGCGCTGCTAGTCTTGCGCTTTGCCCTGCCCTATACGCTCGGCGCCATGATCTGGGCCTATCGCGACGAATTGCCATTCCGTCTGTGGTTGGTCCCAATCGTCATCGGGGCGGCGGTCGTGTCTGCACATAGCGCACTGGGTGAAATCACGATGAACCTGATGGTCGGCTATGTCCTGTTCTACCTCGCCTATGCCCGACTGCCTGCCCTGTCCAAACTCTCTGCCGGGCCGGATGTCAGCTATGGCATCTATATCTGGCATTGGCCAATCCTACAGTGGCTCTCCGCCCAGCAGCCGGAAATGGGCCTATTCAATATGCTGTTGGTGACTGTGCCGGTAACAATTTTCATCGCATGGGTGAGCTGGCACGCAATCGAAAAACCGGCATTGGGCAAGAAGTCAGCCGTAGCGGACTGGATCGCTTCCAAACTTCACAGGACTGCGCTTTCCTAGATGTGAAGCGCCCGATCATAGGCATCTAGCACGGATTCGTGCATCATTTCTGATAGGGTCGGATGCGGGAACACTGTTTCCTTCAATTCGTGCTCTGTCGTTTCCAGTGTTCGCGCGATCGTATAGCCCTGAATGAGCTCGGTGACTTCGGCACCGATCATGTGTGCGCCTAATAGTTCGCCAGTACCCGCGTCGAAGACGGTTTTTACCATGCCTTCCGGTTCGCCCAAGGCAATGGCCTTGCCGTTAGCTTTGAACGGAAAGCGCCCGACATTCACGTCGTGGCCCGCATCCAAGGCTTCCGCTTCGGTCATGCCAACAGATGCAACCTGTGGCTGGCAATAGGTGCAGCCGGGAATGTTCCTGACGTTGAGTGGCTGCACGTTGTGACCGGCAATCTTCTCGATGCAGATAATGCCTTCATGCGACGCCTTGTGCGCAAGCCAGGGTGGGCCTGTGACGTCGCCAATTGCGTATAGACCCGGCACGCCGGTATGGCTGTAGTCGTCTATCTGGATGTGGGAGCGATCAACTCTAACGCCCAGGGTTTCGAGGCCTAGATCCTCGACGTTACCAACAATTCCGATCGCGAGTATGATACGATCATATTCCATGTTGTCGGTCTTGTCGCCGGACTCCAATGTGACGGAAACAGCGTTGCCGCCCGTCTTGACGGACTTAACGGTTGTATCCGTGCGGACTTCTATACCTTTCTTGCCAATCATCTTGGCTGCCATGGCAGAAATCTCGGCATCTTCCGCGGGAAGAATACGATCCACCATTTCAACGACGGTCACGTTGGAGCCAAAGTGGTTGAAAAAGCTGGCGAACTCAATGCCGATAGCCCCCGAACCAATGACCAGCAGACGCTCCGGAATGCTGTCCGGCACCATGGCTTCGCGGGCCGTCCAGATGAACTTTCCATCAGGCTCTAGACCCATTTGAGGAAGCGTTCGGGCCCGCGCACCTGTGGCGATGACTACGTGTTTGGCTGTGTAGTGCCTACCTTCGACGAAGACCGTGGGCGAAGGGTCACCTTTTTCGAGTGATGCCGACCCACGGATAACCGTAATCTTGTGCTTTTTCATCAAGAATTGGACACCCTTGGAGAGCTGTCCGGCAATATCGCGGGATCGCTTGACGACGGCACCAAGATCAAATCCCGGATCGGCGGTCAGTCCATAGGCCGAAGCATGTTTCATGTTATCGTACACTTCAGCGGATCGCAGGAGTGCCTTGGTGGGAATGCAGCCCCAATTCAAACACACGCCGCCGAGTTCCGCGCGCTCGACGATGGCCGTTTTCAGGCCGAGCTGGGACGCGCGTATTGCTGTTACATAGCCGCCCGGTCCGGAGCCGATAATGATTACGTCAAAAGATGTGTCTGCCATAGGCATGGCTATAGCGCACACGACTGTGCTGTCACCGTAGGACTTTCATTCGCGGGACTAGTTGTGCTCTCGCAAAATGCGAGCCTTGTCGCGGCTCCAATCACGGTCTTTCTGGGTCTGGCGTTTATCGTGCGCCTTTTTGCCCGCCGCTATGCCGATGAGAAGCTTTATGCGTCCATCCTTATTGAAGTAAAGCTTAAGCGGGACGACCGTTCGTCCCTTGCGCTGCGTTTCTCCGATAAGTCGATCGATCTCGCGGCGTTTCAGTAAAAGCTTTCTCTGCCGCGTGGGAAGGTGGTTGAACTGCGCGGCAGGCTCATAGATCGGAATGTTGGCGTTGACGATGAAGGCCTCGTTGTTTTCTGTCCCAACATAGGCTTCCGCGATATTGGCTTTGCCTAAGCGCAGCGACTTGACCTCTGTGCCGACCAATTGAAGCCCGGCCTCAAGCGTGTCCTCGATTTCATAGTCGAAGCGCGCCCGACGGTTTTCAGCGATCTTGCCGTCATTGAGAGGTTTCGCTGTCTTGTTTCCGCGTCGCGCCATCAGATTACGCCTGCGCGTTCCATGGATTTGCGAACATGCATTTTCACGTCATCGGAACATTCGACCATGGGTAGCCGGACATCGGGGTTCATACGGCCAAGCAAGGATAAGGCATATTTCGTGGGCGCGGGGTTAGGATCGAAAAAGAGAGATTTGTGAAGACCCTGAAGTGTTGTGTTGATGGCTTGTGCTTTGTGTAAGTCGGCGTCTGCAAGGGCATCGACCAAGCCGGCATACCCTTTAGGCGCAACATTGGATCCGACGCTGATGACGCCATGCCCGCCATGCGCCATATAGCCGAGAACGGTTTCGTCGTCTCCGGAAAGCTGCACAAACGGCGCTGCGCAATTATCAAGATAGCCTTGCACGCGTCCGACCTCGCCCGTGGCGTCTTTGACACCGATCACATTTTCGAGCTGTGATATGCGCGCCATAGTCGGCACATCGATGTCCACGACCGAGCGTCCGGGAATGTTGTAGACGATGATCGGGATGCCGACCGCGTTGATGGCTTCAAAATGGCGGAAGAGGCCTTCCTGATTGGGCTTGTTATAATAGGGCGTGACGACAAGTGCCGCATCGGCACCTAAGTCCTTGGCGTGCTGGGCATATTTAACAGAGACCACGGTTTCGTTTGAACCAGCGCCCGCGACGACCGGCACACGGCCTTCCGCGGCATCGATGCAGAGCGTGATGACTCGCTGATGCTCGCTATCGGTCAGCGTGGCGGACTCGCCCGTCGTTCCACATGGCACGAGCCCATGAACCCCGGAGTTCACCTGCCAATCGACATGTGCTTGGAACGCCTGCTCATCCACACTGTCTCCGCCTTTGGTGAAGGGCGTAACGAGGGCAGTCAGGCATTTTTCAATTTTCATTTCAAGTCCGATTTCAATGACGGTGTGCAACTGCGTTCCATGGTGGCGCTTTAGACTTGTGAGCTTGCATCACGCAAGCGTCGCGCTAGCGTTGTGACTGAAGAGTTATGCGTAAGATATCGGGCAATGACATGGTTGCAAAACGTCAGATTTTCACCACGCTCGCGGCGTCTCTATGTCTTGGCACATCCGCATTTGCCGCCATACCAGTGCCGAAACTGAAACCCGACAATCCGGCTGCGGCCACGCGGCTTCTGCAGGGGAATGAGTTTTCGACGTTCAAGCGGGCCATCAGTGCGGGTGTTGACAGGGACTGGGCGACCCACGCCCAGATGCAGTCGCGCATGACGGATCGCCTGGCGCAGAATATCCTGTCTTGGCAGCGCTCGGCTTACGATCCCAAAGCGCCACTCGATCAGGTCACGCATGTCGTTCAGAACCTTGGGGATTGGCCACGCATGACCACAATCCAGGCCAAGGGCGAAAAGGCATTGCTCGAAAGAGGCCTGTCGCCCGCAGAAACTTTCGCGTGGTTCGGATCACGAGAGCCTGTGTCCGGCGAGGGCCGTGTGGCTTTGGCAAAGGCTTACCTGACTCAAGGCGATCGTGCCAAGGGACTCGACTATCTGAAAAGTGGTTGGCGCGAAGCCAAGCTGACACGCAACGTGCAAAAGGATGTTTTCGCGGCCCATCAGTCCCTGTTGAGTGCGGATGATCATGCTGCGCGCGTAGATCACCTGATTTGGCAAGGTCGTAGTCACTTTGAAAAGGCCCGCGGTCTGTTGCCCTATCTCTCGGCTGGAAATCGCGCGCTTGCCGATGCGCGGATGGCGCTGTCACAGCGCCGCCCGAACGTCACGGCAAAAGTCAACGCTGTACCCGCGAGCCTGCGCAACGCACCGGAGCTTCAATATGAGCGGGCAAAATGGCGGCGTCGCAAGACGACCAAGGATGCGGCGGTGGAGATCCTTCTCGAGATGAACGCACCGGTTGAAAGCGAAGCGGGTCGTCCGGCGGTCTGGCGCGAAAAGAAGATCGCGATCTACTGGCTGCTGGGTGAAAAGCGCTTCCGAGAGGCTTATGCGCTGACCCGTCATCATGGCATGACGCAAGGGCTGGCGTTTCAGGAAGCGGAGTTCCTGGGCGGCTGGCTGGCCCTTCGAAAACTTAACGATCCTCAGACGGCGGAGACGCGTTTCCGCACACTTTATGATAATGTCAGCCGGTCGATCAGCAAGGCACGTGGCGCTTATTGGCTGGGGCAGGCCCTTGCGGCGCAGGGCGACGCCGCTGCAGCGAGTGCGATGTTCGCGACATCAGCAGATTTTCCCAACACGTTTTACGGCCAGTTGGCGCAGGTCGAGACCGGACAGTCCCGCAATTTTACCCTTCCCCCGGATCCCGCAGAAACGATGCCGTCGGACGTTCGTATTAAGGCCATGCAAATGTTAAGCGAGGCACAGGAAGAGTCCTTGATGCAAGTGTTCAGCTATCATCTTGATGACGAATTAGAGTCGATCGAGGCCTTGGCAGGTCTGTCGCGACTTGGCTGGGAGAATGATGCAAGACGGGCGAGCGTTCGCGCCGCGAAACAGGCCGCACGGTTCGGGACGCTGCTAACCGAGCTCGGCTACCCCATGCCGACAAGCATTACATCCCTTAATAGCGCCAAGTTCGACATCCCCTTCACTCTAGCCATTGCCCGACAAGAGTCGGAATTTGCGCCCAATGCCGCATCAACGGCCAAGGCGTATGGAATGATGCAGATGATTGATGCAACGGCAAAGGCAACGGCCCGAAAGCATGGTCTGACTTATAGCCGTACACGGATGTTGTCGGATGAGTTCTATGCGGCGCGAATGGGCTCGCTCCATCTGAACGATTTACTCGACCGGTTCGACGGCAGCTACATCCTGACCGCGATCGCCTATAATGCGGGACCGTCCCGGGTGAGCCAGTGGACCAAGCTCTATGGCGACCCGCGTACGGGCGAGATTGAGCCCGTGGATTTTCTTGAAAGCATCCCGTTTTCTGAAACGCGGAATTACGTGCAACGCGTAATGGAGAATATGCAGGTCTATCGCGCGCGGCTGAACAACAATGCGGCTCCAAACCTGTCTGCACAGGCGATTACAAAGGGTGCCTACTGAGCGAGCGCGCGGGCGAAGACGTCGTCATCGACATTGCCACCGGAGACCACCGCGCACACTCGGCCAAAATGCGAAAGGTCACCCCGCAAGGCAACGGCTAACGCGACGGCTCCACCCGGTTCGACTCGCAGGCCTAAGTGGTTGTGGGCAAGCTTCATTGCCCTGAGAGCCTCGTCGTCGGTCACTGTCATGACGCCGTCCAATCGGCGGCTGTTTATTGGCCACGTCAGCTCTCCCGGCTGAGGCGTCATGATGGCGTCGCACAGCGTCGGCGGCGTGCGCACAAGACGTTGGCGGGTGCCGCACTCAAGAGATTTTTGATGGTCGTTATAGTGCGTCGGCTCGGCCCCGTAGAGTTTTGTCTCCGGGCAGAGAGTCTCAAGCGCAAGAGCAATGCCAGCGCACAGACCACCCCCACCAATGCACGTAATGACTGCGTCGAAGATCAATCCGCTTTCGGCAATTTCCAGACCCACGGTGCCCTGCCCCGCAATAACGTGTGGATCGTCATAACTCGGCACGAGTGTACGCCCCTCCTCTGTCGCGATATTGGTCGCAATATCTTCGCGCGACTGTGTAAGACGGTTATAGGAAATGATTGTTGCTCCGTCTGAGATGACGCCTGCGACCTTCACGGCCGGCGCATCGGTCGGCATGACTATGACAGCATCGATGCCAAGTTCTCTTGCCGCGCGGGCAACGCCCTGGGCATGGTTGCCGGATGAAAAGGCCACCACTCCTCTGCTCGCGGCCTCTGGCGACAGCGCGGCCAATCGATTTCGCGCACCGCGATATTTGAAAGCGCCGACATGTTGCAAGCATTCCGCTTTCAAATGCAACTCGCATCCGGCGAGGACCTCCAAGTCGGGCGATCGCAGCAGCGGCGTTAGGATCGCGTGGCCTTTCAGACGATGTGCGGCATCACGGACATCGGCAAATGTTGGCACCATCGATAGTCCGTTCTGCACGGGCATAGTGGTAGCCTCCATCCTTGTGCGCTGTGGCAAAGCCCTTAAAAGCATTGCAATAACGAGAAAAACATCCGGCACTGGGGAATGATATGCAAGGTTTGATGATGCAGCGGGAGCTGATGATCAGCGATCTGTTAAGCCATGCGGAGGTTGCGCACGGGTCGCGCGAAATCTTTTCGCGTGAAACGGATGGGACTGACTTCGTCTACAATTGGGCCGATTGCGCAAAACATGCGCGCAAGCTTGCGAATGCGTTGAGAGCCGACGGACTTAAAGCCGGGGAGCGCGTCGCGACAATCGCCTGGAACAATCGCCGTCACATTGAAATCTATTACGGTGTGTCGGGAATCGAAGCTATCGTCCATACCATCAACCCCCGCCTCGATCCGCGGCAGATCGCCTGGATGATTAATCACGCCGAAGACAGCGTGGTGATGTTCGACTTGACCTTTGCACCCATTATTGGGGCTGTCGCGGCGTTGTGTCCGACTGTGCGTCGTTGGATTCCGATGTGCAGCTCGGATCAGATGCCGGACATCCCGGTCGAAATGACGGCCTATGACGACTATATCGCCGAAGCCTCGGACGAGCTCGAATGGCCCCGATTCGATGAAAATGCCGGGGCGGCCTTGTGTTATACTTCCGGGACGACTGGTGACCCCAAGGGTGTACTTTATTCTCATCGCTCAACTGTTCTGCATGCTATGACGGCAGGCCAGACGGACGTGCTCGGATTGTCAGCAACCAGTAATGTGCTCGCTGTGGTGCCTATGTTCCACGTCAGCGCCTGGGGCCTCATTTATGCTGCCGCCATGGTCGGCGCAAAACTCGTCATGCCCGGGCCCAATCTTGACGGGCCCTCGCTTGTGAAGATGATCAATGATCAGGATGTCTCGGTAATGTGCGGCGTGCCGACAGTCTGGCTGGGCGTGCTGAACAGCCTGCGCGAGACGGGTGCATCCATACCGAGTGTGAAGACAGCGACCTGTGGGGGGTCAGCTCTTCCCGAAAGTCTTTTGCGTGCCTATGAGCAGGAACTCGGCATACCCCTGCGACAGGGTTGGGGTATGACGGAAACCTCACCCATAGGCGTCATTAATGCGCCCATGCCCGGCCATGAGGATATGGACTATGACGCTCTGGTGTCCACAAAACTGCTGGCGGGACGAATGCTTTACGGGGTGGATCTGCGCATTGTCGATGATGAGGATCATCTCCTCCCCAATGATGGAGAGACGTCCGGGCACCTTCATGTGCGTGGGCCGTGGGTCGCGTCCGGCTATTTTAAGGTCGAGGACAGTTCTGCATTTACCGATGACGGCTGGTTCCGAACCGGTGACGTCGCTGCGCTCCACTCCAACGGATATCTGGAAATCACCGACCGTTCCAAGGACGTGATAAAATCCGGTGGCGAATGGATCAGCTCTATCGAAGTGGAAAATGCGGCGATGAACCACCCCGATGTGGCGATGGCGGCTTGCATCGGCGTGCGGCATGAAAAATGGCAAGAGCGCCCGCTCCTGGTCGTTCAGCCCGTGCCGGGTAAGTCTCCCGACATCGGCGAGATCAAAGCCGAGGTCATGAAAGATTGTGCGAAATGGTGGGTGCCGGACGATGTGGTATTCATGAAAGAATTGCCCATAGGTGCGACCGGCAAGATTCTTAAACGCAAGATCAAGGATGTCTATAAGGACGTCGATCTGGCTAAAGGCGTGCCCGATGCTTTGCGGAGCGTTGCAGGAGTCTAGACAATTGTCCGGGATGTCAATGCGCTCGCAGAATTGGCCGCGATTGCATTTCAAATACGTATCGGGCGCAGGCCAAGAATAACGTCTATCAGGCTCGGGGCGGCGTGCAGCCAGTCAAGCACGTCGACGCGTCTGCGATATCGGGTAATAGGGTATTTGCAAATTCAAATCCGTCAGCCGATGTCGAGCTTGATTTAATCGTTGAAAGTCGAGATGTCGGCGAGGCCTTTCTTGACCAGTGAATGTACCGGTACGGAAGCGTCTTGTGCAGGCTTGCCGACGACAAGCAGTACGAAGGGCTTTTCGGAAGATGGTCGTTTGCAGATCTCGGTGAGGAACGTCATGGGCGCAGGCGTGTGCGTGAGTGTTGCTAGTCCCGCCAAGTGAAGGTTCGCAATAAGAAGACCAGTGGCAATGCCCACAGACTCCGTAACGTAGTAATTTTTAAGGTCATCGCCCGGCCTGGGGCCGCCACGCTTTTGCGAAAATACGACTATGAGCCAAGGGGCGATCTGCAGGAATGGCTTGCTGTCATCCGTGCCTAGGGGCGCGAGCGCTTCGAGCCATTCATCTGAAGCTTTCTCTTTATAGAAGGCGCGCTCTTCCATTTCGGCGGCCTCCCGAATGTGCCGCTTGGTATCGGGGTCGGATATGGCCACGAAGTGCCAAGGTTGATGATTGGCGCCTGAGGGCGCGGTCGCGGCTGTACGGATTGCGGTTTCAATGACGGCTCTTGGGATGGCGTCCGGCGAAAAATCCCTGACTGTGCGGCGGCTGGCCATTCTTCTGAAGAAGTCTTGGGATGCCGCGAGGCTTTCGTCGGGCCTGAGTTCGGTATAGCCCGTCAGGGGTGTAAGCTGGCCAGGCATGAACCCTCCATCGCTGCGTCGCGTTAGGTAAGCATGGTGAGCGAGATCGAAGATATTGTCGAGCGTGTACGGGCATGTCGTGTATGTGAGCGGGCTGTGCCGTCCCTGCCCAATGAGGCTCGCCCCATCATAGCCGGAAATCCGCGCAGTCGCATAAGAATTATTAGCCAAGCCCCCGGAACGCGGGCGCACGCAAAGGGCTTACCGTTTTATGATCCTTCCGGTGTGCGCTTGCGCCAATGGCTCGGCGTGGACGAAACGACATTTTACGACGCCGATAACTTTGCGATCACACCGATGGGATTTTGTTTTCCCGGTCTGGACAACAAAGGTGGCGATCTGCCCCCACGCCAAGAATGCGCGCCCCTTTGGCAGGATCGTGTCAGTCGCGCACTGCCCGCAGTGCAACTGAACCTGTTGGTGGGTATGTACGCCCAGCGTCGCTATTTGGGACCCGATAGGGAACGTACCCTGACAGAGACTGTCCGTAGCTGGCGTAAATACGGGCCGGATATCTTACCCCTGCCCCATCCTTCCTGGCGAAACAATGCATGGCTAAAATCGCATGTCTGGTTTCCGGAGATCATTACGCATTTGCAGGCGCGTGTGGGCGAGCTGTTGACGCACAATGATTAAGGATCTCGCAACCTTAAAGCAAAACGCGATGCCAAACATTCGCGCGTAAGTAGATTTTGAACCCGAGGGACTTCGGGGGGATAAACTAATGGTTTTGGGATAAACATCATGAATCTGAAAAAATTTGCTCTCGCGGGCGGCGCACTCGCTGTCCTCGCTACTGCAGGCTCTGTCGCCAACGCAAAAGTTGTCGATAAGCCGAAATTTAAGGTCGGTGGTCTTGTGCTGGTCTGGGGCGGAACTTCCGCCGATGCCGACGCGACGGTCGTCTCCGACTTCTATCTTCTGACGGGCTCGTCATCGACCGACCTGATTGGCGGCAGCGCCAATGACGTCAATGGTGGCGCAGAAACCGTCGTGACGGGTACTTTCGATGTGATCGCCACGAATGGCACGACTAACCCTGCGGCCGACGGTGAAGTGACCGAAGGTTCCGGTGGCGAAGCGGGCGTGCTTGATGCGACAGACACTCTGAACGCGTTTGCCATCGACAACAACACCGACCTGGCAAACGTCGCGGGCGTTGCAAAAGGCAAATTCTTCGTCGCGTCGAATACGGGCTTTCAAATCAAGGCGCTGGCCACCCTCGACGCTGTGGCATCCACGCCGGGCATGACGCTTGCTAATGTCAAATACGATCTCGCCATGGACGCATCCTCTGGCACAACCGGTGCGGTCAACTGGGGCGGCAATTCGCAAGACCCTTGCCTGACCTCGGTCCTGCCAGCTTGTGGCGTGCAAGCCTCTGTCGAGCGACTGAGCGATATGTCCACGGAAGCCACAGTGTTCACAGGCCCGCTCAAGACTGCGGCCACACGCGGCTCCATTGCGGATCAGTCCATCCGTTTCGACACAACCTATGAGTTCGACTCCGATGGCGTTGCCGGTACCGATGATGGCTATGATTTGTCGGACGGCACATTCAACCTTGAAGCCGAGGTGGTTTACACGGTCTATGCACCGTAAAGTCTACGCGACCTAAGCGATTGGGCCCGTCAGCTATGCTGGCGGGCTTTTTTGTGCGCGACGTTCACACAGATGTGTCAGCGGGCTTAACGCGGTTGAAACCCTGCTTTTGCAAGATGGTAAGATATCGATTTATCGGAGACTGCTATGTTGCGACCTATCCTTAGCCTTGCTGCCAGTGCTTTACTGTTGACGGCAGCCAGCACCCCGATCGCGCATGCCTTTGGTGTTGGGCTTCAGCCGGCGACAGTGGAAATGACAATGCGCGAAGGCGATCGCCAACGCCAGACAATCACGATCGGCAATGTTCACAAGAAGAAAACGATCTCGCTACAGTTAAGCTTGGCGGATTGGACGCTGGACGACGCCGGAGAATTGGTTTTGTCGCCTCCCGGCGAAGCCGCACGCTCGGGAGCGGACTGGGTGCGATTTTCACCCGCCCAAGTCACGCTGAAGCCGGAAACGTCCCAGGACATTACGGTCGAAATCGTCACCCCGCACAAAGTCGGGATCAAAGGTGATCACCGCTTTGCGCTACTGGCAACGACAATGCTGCCCGAAGATCGGGGCGGCGAGTCGGGCGTCTGGTCAAAATATCAGCTTGCATCTCTCTTCTACCTAACCTTCCGGCCCTCCAAGAGTTTCGCCAATGTGGATGTGCTGGAAGTCGGTGAAGACGGCAATGTGCGCATGGCACTTTCCAACGACGGTGACGCCCATGCCCGCGTGCAGGGTAAGGCTCTAGTCAGAGGCGCCGACGGAAAGGTCATCGCGGATACGGACGTCAGTACGGTTATCCTTGAGGGTAAGTCACGCGAACTCTCATTCGGTTTCGGCGACCTTCCTAGTGGTGATTACTCCGTCGATTTCGATTTGAAGAACGTCTATGCCCCGCAAAACGATTTTCGCCCCATAAGGATCAAGACCGGGTCGGTCACTTATGTCGCCCCGTAGATCTCGATACCTGACGGCGCTGTCGATGCTGGCGGCGGTCAGCGCGCCCGCATCGGCAAGCTTTCTCGACACGGACTTCTGGTGCCGCACATATGGATGCGCCGTTGTCCACGATGGTCAAACATACGACATTTACGACATTTGGCAGTTTTCTACCGGTTCGTGTTGTGTCGCTCCGGGTGGGGAGATGGTGTCCTATTACTCAAGGGCGGGTGTGCCGCTCGTGACCGGTACGCTGGACCGCGTTGGGCCGGGTGCGGGCAATGGCGAGAGCCTGATGCTGGAAGTCGTTGATGGCTCAGGCGTCTATAATTTTGTAGATGACGGCGACGGATTTCTCGACGCATCTGACAGCCTGGGGGCGTTTTCGCTCGGCTCTGATACGGACGTGCAGTTGTCATCGGATAAGCGCCGCTATTCTCACAGCTTCTATATCACCTCACGCAACACACGCTTTTCCATCCATGCCTTTGCCCAGATCGACCAAGCCGTCGGCGAGCTCGCTGACAATATATCCCTAGGAGAGATCAAATTGACACCTACACTGGCCAGCCGCGGTAATGATGAGGGATGGGACTATGGCAGCCGTGCTAACAGCGGAAATGTGCGTATTGTGAACACAATCAACGACCTTGGCGATCTGTCTGCGGGACCGACCCAGTTTATCGAATTCGGGGAAAGGCAAGGCATTCGCCTGCGCAACGGCAATATCAACGACCAGCTCATGCGCTTGGACTTCGCCTATGAGTTGCCGCAATACGATATGTCGATGGGTGCGGGCGAGCTGTCCATCAATGTCGAATTTGCAATATTCCGCGAGCCGTAACGCCAGATAAAAAAAGAGGCGGGTCGCAAATGCGACGCCGCCCCAAAGTTAGGGAGCCGGGTCAGGTGGCCCTGACTCCCCGGTGTCTTTCATTTTAGGCGGATTGGCGCCGGCAGACTGCACAGCCGCTTTTGGTGGAAGCGCGATTGCGAGACGGCCCATAAGGCGTTCGCTATTGGCAAGGTCGATAGTCGCGACGTCTCTGCCCTCATACTCGATAGTATAGGTGTCGCCTGCAAGGTCGTCGAAGGCGTATTGTCCAAAGGTCGTTGTGTGAAGGCGTTCAGATGTGCCGTCATCCGAGCGAAGTGTCAGTAGTTTTCCCTCGGGGCGTGATTCGCCGTCATCGTGCTGGCCGTTGCCATTTTCGTCCGAGAATACGTATCCGCGAAGCTGGCCGCGTTGCACGACAGGCAAGAGGATGTCGGTCACACGCCCGTCGGATATTGATACGCGTGATTTCGTTGTCTCGCTTTGTGCAAAGCCGAGGGGCAGAGTCGTCCCGACTACGCGGATGTTGTAGATACCCTTCTTCAAATTGCGGATCGTGAAGGATCCATTGCGATCTACCCGCAGCTTGAACGGCGTGTTGTCGAGCTGCACACCGATGCCGGGCAGTGTCGGTTCGTCATCTTGGCGTTTACCGTCACGGTTTCGGTCGTAAAAGGCCTGGCCTGTCAGCACGCCCGCATCGGGTCGGGTCTTGGACAGACGCCTCTTAGCGGCAAAGTCGTAACGCCCGCGCAGGGTTAGGCCGATGCGGTGATTGCTGGACAGATCGGTCGTGTAAGCCAGCCCAAGTGCCATGTTCTTTCCGATGCGCAGCTGACGCGCGGCATCCACGGTTAGAAAGGTCTGGGTCTGTGTGCGGCCCTGGCCTGAAAGGCTTTGAAGAATGCCAAGGTTTGCGCCGACGCGATTCTTGGAACCGAAGATTTCACCACTGTCAAAGCCCGCAACGAGACTGCCACGAACTGCAGGTTCATTGTTGAATAGAGAGGCCGAGACTGTTGGGGAAATTGTAACGCTCGCACCCCTGGGCAGATCGAAGTTGCGTCCTTCCATTGATGCTGTTGCGTTGGCGACCGTCCGCACGCCGAGCTGTTGCGTTTGGGTATATTCGTAATCTGCACGGATCGAGAGCTTATCGAATGCCCTGTAAGCGGACGACTGGATCGAAAATCCTTTATCTTTCAGTTGTTTCCCATCAATATTAAATGCGGATGCCCGTGTCGAAATGGAAATGCCCGTCTCTGCGAGGCCGGCTGCCGCGCCGATGTTCACACGAGAGCGCGTGGCTTCACGCGCGCCAGATGCCGTCAAGCCAATGATCTGTTGCTCCGCAGTCACAGAAAGAGCGGGATTGCGGAAAGTGGACGTGCCCTCGGGTGTAAACCGCAACGATGCACCGTATTCAAGTTCGTCCAGCCCTTGGCTGCGAATATCCGGTAGGGTGTTCGGGCGGTCGCTGTTATCCTCGAAGTCTTCAGCCAGCTGGATGCGACGGGCCTCTTCTTCCAGCTGCTCCCGGGTGAGGATTGAGCGCTGGAACTCCACGCCGCTGTAAGACGCATAGGCATCGACTTGAATTGTCTCATTAATTTGCGCTTGTGAGCCCAGGCTGGCCGAGACATCGACGGCGCGTGTGCGCGACGGGCCATTGAACACGCCGACAGATGCTGTGCCGCGCCAATCGATTTTTCCAGTGGTCCCTAAGCGGTTCGAGATGGCGTCGAGGATAGCGCGTTGGTCATCGGTGACGCCATCGGCGGCATAGGCCAGACCCGCTTCCCAACCGTCGGCGTCCTGCCAACGGGCGCCCGCGGCAAATGCGCCGTAGTCAGAGCGCGTCTGGTCATCGCTGATACGACGAGCGCCTCGCTGAGGGGCACCTATGGCAGCCGACCAACGACCCCGTTCATTGACGCGCTCTGCGGAGACGCCTCGCAGTCGTCCTGTACCCACGGAGGCGACTTGGCGGCGTTTGGCGTAAACGTCGCCGATTGAGCCTTTGACCCCGGATATATGCTCGAAGTCCAAGGACAGCCAGCTGGGTTCGAGTTCTGCAAACTCGTCGGGCATATTGGCGACTTCGTAGCGGATACCGGCATTGACCCCCTTATAGCGAAAGCTGCCATTGACGCGGTTTATCTGGCGTGGGCCAAGGGCGAAGCTGAGGCTCTCCGGAGTGAAAGGCGTTTCAGAGGCAATTTCGTCTATGGTGCGACCTGCCTCGACGGCTCCAGCGAGACGGTTATCGAGATCGACTTCTACCTTGGAGCCATCCGTGGAAATGTGTGTGCCTGTAAGCGATTCGATGGCTGCTGACGGCAGGAGAAGATTGATGGGATCGATAAACGTGACATCACGCGTTATCCCCAGAGGGTTGCCTGCGAGTGACAAAAGCCCGGTATCGAGGTCGAGTGTGAAAACGGCGCTATCCTGGGCGCGTTCGACCCTCACGGTATTGGCCTCCACGGTGACGATATGGCCGAGTGCATCTGCGATTGGGCGGAGCGGCAAAAGAAGTACTGGCCCGACGGAGCGTGGTTCCGGGCTGACGTTAATCAGAGAGACCTCGTTTACGAAGATATCGAAGCCTGTGAGGGTTTTCAAACGCGGGTCGAGCTCCAGAGTGTAAACACTTGTTTCTTCATCATATTTTGCGCGCGTCCCGGATAGGATGGCTACGGCATTCGGGGTCAAGAAGTATTGACCGTCCGAGATCGTGCCAAATTTGCGGAGATGGCCGAGATCCTTGCCATCCGCCTGTATTAAACCACCCTCAGCATGAAGTGACATGGTCACATTGTCCTGCGAGCGGGTGATGTGCAGGACGTTGGCTTCGGCATCAAAGCGGATCTCGTTATCCAGCGCGGCGAGAATGGGGCCGGCATCGACGTAATGCTTGCCCTCGGCATCGACACGCACATCCGCAGGAGAAGGTTCGCCTTCAAGAATAATGGAAATTGTCGGAGCTGGTTGCAAAGCAATAGGCGTTTCTGCCGCCAATATGTCCAGATCGGCCGCCTGTGCCGCTGGGCACAGCAGTGTCAGAAGAGCTGCAAAAGCTCCGAGGATATGAGAAAGTGCTAGCTGCCGGGACATTCCGGCAACTCTATGCGCTCCCGGCAATCAGCCGAGAGGGTGCAAGTCAGGTCGACCCGCACCGGCACGGGGGTCCAGCCCCCACGCACGGAGTTGAAAACTTCCACGGAAGCCTCGGTCGCGCCAATATGAAAACGAAACTGCTGTCGCAGCTCCACCTGGCGTGATCCCAGCACAACGTCATCGCGAATGATCGCGGAGGTCATTGTCGTGGATGTGTTTGGATTTGTGCCCATTTTCTGGGGCTGCATCGGCAGTTTCCGCCGACACTCATCCAGAATCCAGTACGCTTCCGAGGCATCCCTATCGACGGAAAAAGCGGTCGAGCCGCCGTCGGTCTGAAGGAAAACCGGTTGCGCAAATGCGAAACCCCCGGACAGCAAAGCTGCCCAGATCCCGCAAAATCCAATGATGTAGCGGCGGCATCCTGCCATCTCGCCTCACCTGTAACCATAAACACCAGTCGCGATCTTACGCCGCGTGGGACTGTTTTAGGTGAGAGGCGTTAGGACGCGGTGAAGTCGGAATTAGGGTTGCAGGTTAAAGTTAATTGGCAAAAGCGTTGTTAAAACAAAGGGCTCGGCTACACTTTAACAGGTTAAATGGTGTAGTTTCAGGCTTCGTCTGTGACGAAAAGCACGTTACGGATGATGTTTCGGCTGTCTGCTGCCCCACCAAGCGAGCCGGCCAGAATACCGATGGAGGCGAGAAAGACCGAGAGCTTTATGTGATCTCCGAGCGAGGTTACGGGGTCCATACTCGACCAGGTCTCTTTCAAGGTTTCCGGGAATGCGGTTTCTGCGACCGCCCACATGACACCACCTAAAAACACAAATAGTACAGCGACGGCACAAAACAGGCTGAGTGCGGTGGCAGCGGCTGTTACCACGGTCGATTCCATAAGTTTGCCATCGCGCGACAGAATCGCATCGAACGCAAAGGCGCGGTAGAGAACATAGACTGAAACGCAGAAGGAAAAGAGCGCGAAAATGCTTATTTTTAAGGGGCTTACTTCGCCTGCATAATCCCATGTTTCCGCTGCGAATATCAGAACGATAATGACGGATAGCGCGGTGGCGAGCATTGTGGGAAGCTTGGTGACCAGCTTGATCGGGTTTGCAGCCGCCACGGCACGAAGAATGGCCGGCGCCCGGGTCAGCAGCGTTTTGAATGCAAAAGCCGTTTTTTTCTTGCCTGTCACGGCATCGAGGGATTCAATGGGAAGCTGGTCGCGCATGCGCTGTCGCTGTGCACTGTTGAATGACGTTTTTGCATCCAGACTGTCCACACCGGCAATTTTCGACACGAAGTTCGTGGGATCCGCAACATGAGGAAGATTTAGCAATCGGGCCTGTGAGTGGAGCAAAAGCTTACCAATGCGCTCGGCTGCAATGCCGCTATCCTCATCGTAGCCCCAATAGGACGGGTTCAAACGCTGCGTCGAGACGATGGCAACATTCGTGATCTGGCTCGGCATGGCCAGTGTATAGGTCATCCGCGTCGAGGAGAGATCCACATTCGTGACGATCAGGAGAAACGAGAAATTCCGCTCCGCACGCTCAGCAATGCCGAGCTGGATGAAGTCGAGCGGGCTGTAACCACCATTGGAGGAGTCTATGTGCGGGCCACTGAACGCAAAGGTCTCCACAGACAGATTGGTTTCGTCCTTGAGCTCTTCCTGAAAATGGCGAACTCCGCGGCGGGCAAGGCGGTCGAATGCCGCTTTGTCCTGCGCATCGATATCCACCAGCATTATGCCGATCCGGTAGTGCTTGTCTTTTGCGTCGGAAATCATGTGCTCACCTTCCATTCGAATGTGTAACCCCTTGTAATTATGGAAGTTCCTTAGCGGACGAGGTCGATAAAGAAGAGTATCCAGACTACAGATGTAAACAGTACGGTCAGGAAGACGGCTGCGGAGCCCATGTCCTTGGCCCGCCCCGCAAGGATGTGATGGTCGGGAGAGACCATGTCCACAATGGCTTCGATAGCGGAGTTCAGGAGCTCGACAACCAGCATGAGGACGACGGGAGTCATGAGGATGACGAATTCCATCGGAGAGCGGGCGAGGATGATGGCCGCGAAGGTGAGGCCGCCTCCGAGCGCAAGTTCTTGGCGGAAGGCTTCTTCATGGCGGATGGCGGCTTTCAAGCCCGCAAAGGAATAGCGGGTTGCCGCGATAACTCGGGCAATACCGCTTTTTCCGCCGGGTTTGACCGGGTGGTTCACCCTATTCCCACTCGATGGTACCGGGAGGCTTGGAGGTCACGTCATAGACGACGCGGTTGATCCCACGAACTTCATTTATGATGCGGGTTGCGGTTTCACCAAGAAAGGCGTGGCTGAAAGGGTAGTAATCGGCGGTCATGCCGTCGGTAGACGTTACGGCGCGCAGGGCTAGCACGCGCTCATAGGTGCGGCTATCGCCCATGACGCCGACCGTGTGGACGGGCAGGATGACGGCAAAAGCCTGCCATATGGCGTCGTAGAGGCCGTGCTTGCGGATCTGGTCGATGTAGATGGAGTCGGCTTGGCGGAGTGTGTCGAGCTTTTCCTTTGCAATCTCGCCAGGACAACGGATCGCAAGGCCCGGCCCCGGAAAAGGGTGACGGGTGACAAAATCTTCATGCAGGCCGAGTTCGCGGCCAAGCTTGCGGACTTCGTCCTTGAAGAGCTCACGCAGGGGTTCGACAAGTTTGAGGTCCATGCGCTCTGGCAGGCCGCCGACATTGTGGTGAGATTTGATGGTGACGCTGGGGCCACCGTCGAAAGAAACGGACTCGATGACGTCGGGATAGAGTGTGCCCTGAGCCAGGTACTTTGCGCCGCCGACACTTTTGGCCTCACGCTCGAAAATGTCGATGAAGGTCGCGCCGATGATTTTGCGCTTTTTCTCGGGATCGGAAACGCCGTCAAGGAGGTCGAGAAACTGATTCTCGGCGTCCACGTGGATGAGGTTCATATCGTAATGTTCGCGGAACAGGCTGACGACTTGCTCAGACTCGCCTGCCCGCATCATGCCGGTATCGACGTAAACGCAAGTGAGCTGGTCGCCAATGGCTTCGTGGATGAGTACAGCGGCAACCGATGAGTCCACGCCGCCGGACAGACCGCAAATAACCTTGGCATCGCCGACCTGTTCGCGGATGGCGGCAATGGCTTCGTCTTTGAAGGCAGCCATGGTCCAGTCGCCTGACAAACCGGCAATGGAGTGTGTAAAATTGCGCAGGATTTGCGCGCCTATGGGCGTGTGGTGGACTTCGGGGTGGAACTGAACGCCGTAGAAATTGCGGGAGTGGTCGGCGGTTGCGGCGAAGGGAGCGTTAGGGCTGGTTGCGATGACTTCGAAGCCGTCGGGGATGGAGTCGACCTTGTCGCCGTGACTCATCCAGACTTGGTGGGCGGAGCCGATGTTGCCAATGCCGGCGAGAAGTGGACTGCCTTTTTGCAGGGTTAGCACGGCACGACCGAACTCGCGTTCCTGCGCTTCGGTGACCTTACCGCCAAGTTGTTCGGCCATGGTTTGCTGGCCGTAGCAAATGCCGAGAACGGGGACGCCGAGGCTCCAAACGTCCTCGGGGGCGCGTGGCGACTTTGCGGCATGGACGCTGTTCGGGCCGCCGGAAAGGATGATGGCTTTGGGGGCGTAGCGGTCGAGAAAGTCGCTATCGATCTTGTTGAAAGGATGCACCTCGCAATAGACGCCGGACTCGCGCAGGCGGCGCGCGATGAGCTTGGTGACCTGACTGCCAAAGTCGATGACGAGGACATGCTGGTGATGGGAAGACGTATCGAGGTCGCTCACGCGGCTTTCTCCATGACGGCGAAGAAGAAGCCGTCCGTGTTCGTGGATGCGGGGGTCAGGGTGACGGTCAATCCGTCTTCCGACCAGGGTTTTGACTTGTCTGTGCCATACGTGTCTTCGTACACTTCACCCGCCGACAGAAGCGTGAAGTCGGGATTGGCTTCGAGGAAATTATAGACGGAGTTCTCGTTCTCTTCGGCAATCACGGAACAGGTAATGTAAAATATCAGCCCGCCTGCGCGCACGTACTCCTTGGCCTGTTCCAAGACTTGGGCCTGTTCCTTCATGCGGATTTGAAGCTGGTCGAGGGACAGACGCCATTTGGCGTCGGGCTTTCGCCGCCATGTGCCGGTGCCGGTGCATGGCGCGTCGATGACGACGCGGTCCATCTTGCCAATCAGGGCTTTAAGGCCGTCGGCTGGGGGCATGTGAACCTCGACATTGGTGGCCCCTGCCCTATGTGCACGCGGAATGAGCGGAGCGAGGCGGCGACCGTCGATGTCATAGGCGTGGACGGTGCCTGCATTTTTCATGGTCGCGGCCATGGCGAGCGTCTTACCGCCGCCGCCTGCGCAAAAGTCGAGGACTTGCTCGCCGGGTTGCGCGTCGATGAGGAGGGACACGATCTGTGAGCCTTCATCCTGAATCTCGATCTCGCCCATCAGATAAGCGGGTGTGGCTTGCAGATTAGGCAAACGCCCCGCGCCGGTTGGGGGCGGGATGCGGAGGCCAATCGGGGAGGTGTCACAGGCGACAGGGTTGTGTTCGGCCATCGCGGTCAATGCGTTCGCCAGACCGGATTTTAGCGTATTTGCGCGGAGATCGAGGGGCGGGCGCAGGGACAGAGCTTGGCCTTCCACGACCGCTTCATCGCCAAAATTGTTCTCAAAAGCAGGCCAACACCATTCGGGGATGTCGGCGGCAATCCAGCCGGGCGCGCCGTCAAAGCTGCGCGGGTTTGCAAGGCGCTCGCGTTCGTTGTCAGTGATTGCGCCAGGACCGTGGGTTTCCTCCGCAGCGTTCAAGAGCGCTTCCACATCCATGTCACCATCATAAACAGCGCTGCCGAGAACGAGTGCGCGGATAGAGTCGTCATCCATCTTCCAACCCGTGGAGGAGCGGTGACGGAGGGCGTCGAAGACGAGGTTGCCAACGGCGGAGCGATCCTTGCTGCCGGCATAGCGGTTGGCTTTGCCCCAGTCGCGGAGCGCCAATGTGGCGGGCGTGCGGCGCTCGAGGATGTCGGTGAGGACTTCTATAGCAGCGGAAAGGCGGCCTCCGAGTCTCATGCAGGATACTCCGAAAGATAGGCCAGCAGCAAAGTTACGGTCACGGCGAAAAGAGCAATCAGGACAATCGTGCTACTAAAGAACGCGCCGAATCTCCAAGGGAAGATGACATTTGGCCCAAGCTGGATGCAAGCATATACGATGCGAAGGGCCACGAAGCCCCACGCCAAACCAAGGGCCAAGGCGTTCGCGCCTCCAATCAAGGCAAGGGTGATGCAGATGACGTAAAACAGAACAGGCACTTCGAATTGGTTTTTGAAGTTGTCCGAAGCGTTGATGGCGCGTGGAGGGAAGCCTTCGTCACGGACCTTGGACAGCCCATGTTTACCGATGTAGCTGAACCGTGTGTAGGCTAGCCACAGCACCACGACCAGGGTCAGGCCCACCTGCGTCAGCATCGGCCACAGAATGTCCATCAGGTCGGGCTCGAATAATTTGGGGCTTCGCGGGCGATGGTGACGTCGTGGACGTGGGACTCGCGGAGGCCTGCGCCGGTGATACGGACGAATTGCGCGCGGTCGTGGAAGTCACGGATGGTGGCGCTGCCGGTATATCCCATGGAGGCGCGGACGCCGCCGAGAAGTTGGTGCAGGATGGCGGACGCTGCGCCCTTATAGCTGGTGCGGCCCTCAATCCCTTCGGGGACGAGCTTCATGGAGTCGTCGACTTCTTTCTGGAAGTAGCGGTCGGCGGAGCCACGGGCCATGGCGGCGACGCTGCCCATGCCGCGATAGGCTTTGTAGGAACGCCCCTGAAAGAGGAAAACTTCGCCGGGGGTTTCTTCAGCGCCTGCGAGAAGAGAGCCGACCATGCAGGATTCGGCACCGGCGGCGAGAGCCTTGGCCATGTCGCCAGAATATTTTATGCCGCCATCGGCGATGACGGGAATATTGTGTTTTCTGGCAGCTGAAACGGCGTCCATTATGGCGGTGAGCTGTGGAACGCCGACGCCTGCGACGATACGTGTTGTGCAGATGGAGCCGGGGCCGATGCCGACCTTGAGTGCGTCCGCGCCGCTTTCGATCAGGGCTTCGGCGGCGGAAGCGGTGGCGATGTTGCCCGCGATGATCTGGGTGTCGGGATAGGCCGATTTGAGGCGCGCGACCTGCTGACCGACGGAGGCAGAATGGCCGTGGGCGGTGTCGATGACGACGGCGTCCACGCCCGCTTCAATAAGGGCGACGGCGCGGTCGAAACCTGCATCGCCGACCGTGGAGGCCGCGGCGACGAGGAGGGAGCCTGTTTCGTCCTTGGCAGCGTTGGGGAAGCTAGAGGCTTTCTCCATGTCCTTGACGGTGATGAGACCGACGCAGCGGCCTTTCTTGTCCACGACGACGACACGCTCGATGCGGTGTTCGTGGAGTTTCGCGCGGGCCATGTCCTGCGTCGTGCCGACAGGAACGGTGACGACATCGCGGGTCATGTGCTGAGCGACGCTGTCGCCTTTGTCGTCGGCGAAGCGGACGTCGCGATTGGTGATGATGCCGACGAGCTTGCCATCTTTTTCAACCACGGGAATGCCGGAAATGTTGTGGTGGGTGCCAAGGTCGGAAAGCTGGGCGAGACTGGCGTCGGGGCCGATGGTGACCGGGTTGACGACCATGCCGGACTCGTAGCGTTTGACCTTCCGGACTTCCTCGGCCTGCTGCTCGATGGTGAGGTTGCGGTGGATGACGCCGATGCCGCCTGTCTGGGCCATGACGATGGCGAGCGGCGCTTCGGTCACGGTGTCCATGGCGGCGCTGATCAGCGGCACGTTTAACGAAATGCCCTTGGTCAGACGCGTACGCAGGTCCGCATCGGCGGGCAGAATGTTGGATTCGCGAGGCTGCAAAAGCACGTCATCGAAGGTGAGCCCTTCACGAATCTCCCCGGAGTTTGTCAACATGGGAGGTCTCCTTTTGCAAGCGGGGGTTAGAGGGTTTGCGCGGGCTTGCAAAGGGGGTGCGAGATCAAGAGTCAGCTAGACCTGTGGGCTTATAGCCGAGCGCCACAAGATAGATTTCGGGCGAACCCTTGCGGGAGCTGTCGGGCTTGAAATGCTTGACGGTCTTGAAGTGGGATTGGAGTCGGCGGAGGGTTTCGCCGGTCGTGCCACCCTGAAAGACCTTGGCGATGAAGCTGCCGTTTTCCGCGAGGTGATCGAACGCGAAGTCCACCGCGGCATCGACCAAGGCGATGGTCTTAAGGTGATCGGTCTGGCGGTGGCCCGTCGTGTTGGCGGCAAGGTCGCTCATAACGAGGTCGGGCTTGCGGCCAAGAAGTTCCATGACACGGTCGCTTGCGTCGGGGTCGGTGAAGTCGGCTTCGATCTGGGTCGTGCCGTCGATTGGATCGACCGGGATGAGGTCTATCCCCACGACATCGGCGGCACCACGGCGCACAGCGACCTGGCTCCAGCCGCCGGGGGCTGAGCCGAGATCGGCGACATACATGCCGGGGCGCAGCACGCGGTGCTTGTCATCGATTTCCTGCAGCTTGAAGGCTGCCCGGGAGCGCCAGCCTTCGGCTTGAGCGCGGGCGACGTAAGGGTCGTTGATCTGGCGCTCGATCCAGAGCTTGGAGGAAAGCTTACGACCCCGGGCGGTCTTGACCTTCTTGGTTAGCTGCCGCTGGTGCTCGGCGGACACGGCCTTGGGTTTCGTGACGCGACGACGGCGTTTGTCGCCGGGGGCGTTACCGCTCATCTTGTTGGCAGGTGGTTTGCTCATCGTCGTCTCCCCTGCCCTTTAGGGGCGTGCATGAGGCCCATGAGTATGCCTTCGCGCAATCCCCGGTCGGCGACACGGATGCGCTCCGCTGGCCAAAGCTCGCAAAGGACATCCATTATTGCACAGCCTGCAACGAGGAGACTCGCACGGTCTTCGCCAATGCTTGGCACTTTGGCGCGATCACTGATGGATTTAGACGCAAGTTCACGGGCGATATCGACGGCGCTCTGGGTCGGCATCCAGAGGCCATCAATGTGTTTGCGCTGATAGTAGGGAAGCTTGAGGTGAACGCCTGCGAGGGAGGTTATTGTGCCAGAGGTACCGATGATGTGGCCCTTGCCCGCTTTGAAGACGTTGGTGAACCGAGTGTCGCAACGCTGTTCCAACAGGCACTCGCGCACCTTGGCCTTCATGTCGGCATACCATTGGGTCCGATCGTTATGTTCGGGATACATTTCCGACAAGGTGGCAACACCGACGGGTATCGAGGCCCATGCGCTGATAGGAGGGCGGTTCGTTTGCGGGATGTCGGTCTTGAGCCTGCGAATATCGACCCAGGAAAGTTCGGTCGAGCCGCCACCGATATCGACAACGAGGGCGACGTGCTTGCGGGTGTCCACGAGGTTTAGGCAGCCCATGACGGACAGGCGCGCCTCGATGCGTGGGCTGATGATTTCAAGACTGAGCCCGACCTCACGTTTAACGCGGGCGATAAACTCTTCGCCGTTATCGGCTTGGCGGCAGGCTTGGGTTGCCACGCATCTCCAGGAGCTGACGCCGCGGCGATGGATTTTTTCGGCGCAGACTTTGAGAGCTTCGACACTGGCATCCATCGAGGCGTCGGCGAGGCGGCCCGTGCTGGTCAGATTGTGGCCGAGTTTGACGACTTCGGAATAGCTGTCGATGACGCGAATATTGCGGCGACCATGCGGAGTGGCCTTGGCCACGAGCAGGCGGCAGTTATTGGTGCCAAGATCGACCGCCGCATAGACGGCTGGCTTGGTCTTTGTCTCGCCATTGCCCGTAGATGGGGATTTGGCGGAATGCGGGCGCGTGTCCCCATGCGATGGGGAGCGCCGACGTGACCCGGGCCGGGATGTGCTGCGGGTGTCGCGCTCATCATCGGCACCGGACGACAGGGAGTCCGGCATATGTTCAGTCCTTGTTCGGGAGACGAAAGCCGCCCGGTGTTGCGACCGATGTAGGGGGGATGGCACGGATGGCCAAACGGAATCTTCCGCGACGATAAGGCGGCCATCCTGAGAGTGAGGTTCAGTGGATGTCGATGTGGTCGCTGAAAGCATCCCAATCGGGTTCCGGAGCAAGCGTTTCCATGGCGAGATGCTGGGACATAAAGACCTGGCCTGTGAGCTTGTCGAGAAAGTTGGATCGATAGAGGCGGTCGCGCACTTTACTGTGCAGTTCCGTGAAGTGAAGTTTGACGCCCGCACTTTGCAGGCGGCGGTTGATTTCAAAAAGGGAGTCGAGTGCGGAAGCGTCTATCCGGTTCACGGCGGGGCACATGAGGATAAGGTGCTCGAGCTCTGGGTTATCGGACACGAGGGCGGCGATCTCATCTTCCAGAAAGCGGGCATTCGCATAATAAAGCGATTCGTCGATGCGCAGGGTCTTCACCGTCTCGTCGGTAACGACGATGAAACGGGAGGCATCGCGGTAGTGCTCTGTGCCGGGAAAGCGACCGACTTCGGCAATGTGCGGTGTAAGCGTGGTACGGATATGGAGCGCCATTGCGAGAACAACGCCCACGAGCACGCCCCACTGCACCCCGAGAAACAGCACAGCGAGGAATGTTGCGATGGCAGTGATGCCGTCCGTGCGGGAATAGCGCCACGTGCGCCAGATGGCTTTGAAATCGATGAGCCCGATACAGGCGACGATAATCAGGGCGGCGAGAGTCGCCAGCGGAAGATGTCGCAGGACAGGGGTGAGGAAGAGCGCCGCGAGCGTCATGAAAGCTGCGGTCATGAGTCCGGCGGCCGGGGTGCGCGCGCCCGCATCGAAATTGACGATGGAGCGCGAAAGGCTGCCATTGACGGGATAGGCGCCGGAGACGCCGGCCGTGACATTCGAGACGCCGAGCGCCAGCAGTTCGCGGTTGTTGTCGATCCGCTCGCGGGCCTTGGCCGAAAGTGTCTGGGCAATCGTCATGCTGTCCACGAACGCGACCAAGCCGACGACGAGGGCCACAACGATCATGTCGATCCAGAGCTGGGTTTCCAGCATGGGTATGCCGAGGCTGGGGAGGCCGTCCGGAATGCGCCCGACCACAGCGAGGTCGAAGCGGGTGTCCAAGCGAGACATGGTGGTGACAAGGATTGCGATGGCGACAGCGATGATGGGCGCGGTTCGGGCGAGGAGGCGGGCCCAGTCCTTGGAGATGCCAATCTTGTAGAGACCGAAAGCGAGGAAGCGCTTTGCCATGAGCAGTAGAATAATAGTGCCAATCCCAATGGCGAGTGCGGCGAAATTGGCGTTTGCGAGCGCGCCTTCGAGGCCTCTTATAAGTTCGACAGCTGTGCGGCCTCCCTCCCCTGCGCCGATGATGTGGCGGAGCTGGCTCGCGATGATGAGGAGTGCAGCTCCGGTAATATAGGCCTGCACGACGGGGCGTGAGACGAAGTTGATGATCGTGCCGGCTTTAAAGATTGCGAGCAAGATCAGGAAGGCCCCGGTCATAAGGGCGAGACCCGCCGCAGCGACAATGCGCTGACCTTCCGGGAACGTCGCGATGGCGGCCGCCGTAATAAGCGAGACGACGGCGGTCGGGCCGACGGTCAAATGGCGCGCGGAGCCGAGGAGACTGTAGGCGACCAGCGGCAGTATGGAGGCGTAGATCCCGGCTTGCGCGGGCAGACCCGCGAGCAAGGCGTAGGCGAGCGATTGCGGAACAAGGAGGACGGTAACGACAATGGCGGAGACGAGGTCGGCGCTAAGGGTCTTGCCGGAATAACCATGAATCCAGTCGAGAGGCGAGGTGATGCCGTGTTTGGCGGGCGCGGCCATCTAGCCGAGCGAGCGCAGGCGCGCCTCGATCTGTGGGCGAAGCTGGGAGAGATTGTATCCTGCCACGTCGAGAGATTTCATCACAGTATCCGTGCCCATGTTTTCAGCGTGCGAGAACGCCCAGAGCGCGGCGCTGCGCATTCCCGAGGCACAGAAGGCAACGATGGGACGGGGAAGCTCTCGGAAGGCCGCGTCGGATTGGGCGAGGAGGTCGGGTGTCAGCATGCCCTGCATGGGAATATGGGCATATTCTGCGCCAGCAGAGGTGGCGGCGTCGGATAACTCGGTTGAGGAGGGTTGGCCGGGGCCTTCGTTTTCAGGACGGTTGTTGATGAAGCCGCGCACGCCCTGTTCGCTCAACAGGCGAATATGCTCAGCCGTAAGCTGTCCCGTTACAAAGACATCTCCCGGCAATTCTTTCATCCCAACAGGCTTTTGGCTTTGGCGATGACGGCGTCGGTTGTGATGCCGAAATGCTCGAACAGCTCCGCGCCAGGGCCGGATGCGCCAAAGCCGTCCATGCCGACAAAGCCGCCGCGACGCCCGATAATCGCGTCCCAGCCTTGGCGGATGCCCGCTTCGACGGCGATGACGGGGACGTTGTCGGGGAAAAGGGAGTCGAGAGTTTCCGAGGAGGCGAGCTCCATGCAGGGCATGGAGACGGCGCGGGCCTTGATGCCGTCGGCTGCAAGGGCCTTTGCGGCCTCGACGGCGAGCTGGGTTTCGGAGCCCGTGCCGACGATGACGATTTGGGGATCGGCAACATCGTTCATAGCGTAAGCTCCGTTAGCGGAAAGGTTTTCGCTGGCATCGTTGCGCAAGGGTGGCACGCCTTGGCGGGTGAGCGCAATAATGCTGGGGCGCTCGGAGGCAATGGCGAGTTCCCAGCACTCGGCGGTCTCGACGGCATCGCAGGGGCGATAGACATCGAGGCCGGGGATGGCTCGCAGGGAGGCGACGTGTTCGACGGGCTGGTGGGTCGGCCCGTCTTCGCCCACGCCAATGGAGTCGTGGGTCATGACATAGATGACGCGGACTCCCATAAGGGCGGATAGGCGGATGGAGGGGCGGCAGTAATCGGCGAAGACGAGGAAGGTGCCGCTATATGGTACGATGCCTCCGTGCAGCGCCATGCCGTTCATCGCGGCGGCCATGGCGTGTTCGCGGATGCCGTAGTTGATGTAACGGCCAGCGTAGGCGTCTTTCTGGATGTCGTCGCCGAGCGCAGGTGTGCGGGTCTTGTTTGAGCCTTCGAGGTCGGCTGAACCGCCTATCATGGTGGGAAGAGCTTCCGTAGCGACAACAAGGGCATTCTTGGAAGCTGCGCGGGTGGCGAGCTTGGGCTGCTCGGCGGCCATGGCCTTGGCGTGGTCGCGCATCGCCTCGCGCCAACCCGGATGGGCGGCGACGGGGTCATTCATGCGGTCGCCAAACTCTTTGATGAGGTCGGAGCCTTCGTTTCGTTTGTGCCAGGCGCGGTGGGCGTCTTCGCCGCGTTTGGCGGCCCGGGCATAGAGCTCGTAGATATCTTGCGGGATATGGAACGGCTCATGCGTCCAGCCGAGATGATCGCGGACGCCGGCGATTTCGTCAGGGCCGAGCGGAGCGCCGTGAGCACCGGACGTGCCGGCTTTGGTGGGCGCGCCTTTGCCGATGGTGGTTTTGCAGGCGATGAGAACCGGCTTGTCGCTCTTGCGGGCTTTGGCGATGGCTTGGGAGACGGCGGCTTGGTCGTGGCCATTTACGCTGTTAGTGGCCCAGCCGGAGGCCTGGAAGCGGGCGAGTTGGTCGGTGGAGTCGGAAAGGTTTACGCTGCCATCGATGGTAATTTCGTTATCGTCCCAGAGGACGATGAGCTTGTTGAGACCGAGATGCCCGGCGAGGGCGATGGCTTCCTGGCTGATGCCTTCCATCAGGCAACCATCGCCCGCGATGACATAGGTGTAGTGATTGCAGATATCGTCGCCGTAGATGGCGTTGAGGTGGGCTTCGGCGATGGCCATGCCGACGGCGTTGGCGATGCCCTGCCCCAGCGGACCGGTCGTGGTCTCGACGCCGGGGACGTGGCCAAATTCAGGGTGTCCCGCCGTGGGGCTGCCAAGTTGGCGAAAATTGCGGAGGTCGTCCATCGACATGGATGGCTGCCCCATCAGGTGCAGCAGCGAGTAGATCAGCATGGAGCCATGACCAGCCGACAGCACGAAGCGGTCGCGGTCGTGCCAGTCTGTGGCTTTGGGATCGAAGTTGATAAACTCGCCCCACAACACGCTTGCGACGTCGGCCATGCCCATTGGCATCCCGGGGTGGCCGGAATTTGCGGCTTGAACAGCGTCCATGGAAAGTGCGGCAATCGCTGCGGACATCTGTTGCAGCTCGGAGGGGGTGTAGGTGGCCATAGGCGGGCTTTAGCAGGTCTGGCGGGCGGCTAAAGGCGCTGGAGCGGATTAATACACAGGCTACAGGCCGGCCGCCACCGCGACGCGGTAGGTCAGGAGGGCGGCGATATAGGCCATGGCCGTCATGTAGAAAAAGGCGAAGGCCGGCCATTTCCAGCTATTGGTTTCCTTGCGCATGATGGCGAGCGTGGAAATGCATTGCGGTGCAAAAACGAACCAGGCGAGGAAAGCGAGGCCCATGGGCAATGTCCATTGGCCGGAGAGGATCTCTGTAAGGGCTTGGGACGAGTCCTCGGTCTCGACGGCATAGATTGTGCCAAGCGTGCCGACGGCAACCTCTCGCGCGGCCATGGCAGGAATGAGGCTGATGGTCATTTCGAGGTTGAAACCGATGGGCGCGAAAAGCGGCTGCAGGAGCTTGCCGATCATGCCGGCATAGGTCTCCTCTATGCCATTGGCGCGAGTGGGGTAGCTTGCGAGAAACCAGATGCCGATGGCGGCGGGGAGAATGATGCGGCCTGCGCGAATGATGAAGATCTTGGCGCGCTCCCACAGGCCCATGAGGTAATCGCGCAGGACGGGCATCTTGTAGGAGGGAAGCTCGAGCAGGAGCGAAGGCTTTGCACCCTTGAGGAGGGTGCGTTTGAAGGCAAACGCAAAGATGAGCGCAAAGACGATACCCGTTATCATGAGAATGAAGCCGACGAGGCCTTGCAGGCCGAAGGGGCCGACTTTTGTGGCGGGAATGAAGGCGCCGATAATCACTAGATAGACAGGCCAGCGGGCGCTGCAGGTCATGAGCGGGGCAATCAGGATGGTGGTGAGGCGATCGCGTTCACCCTCGATGGTGCGGGCGGCCATGATGCCGGGGACGGCGCAGGCAAAACTGGAGAGAAGCGGGATGAAGGCGCGACCATTGAGGCCAACTTTGGCCATGAGGGTATCCACGAGGAACGCGGCGCGCGCCATGTAACCGGATGCTTCGAGTGCAAGAATGAAGGCAAAGAGGATAATGATCTGGGGCAGGAAGACCACGACAGCGCCGACGCCCGCGATTATGCCGTCGGAGATAAGAGAGAGAAGCCAGCCATCCGGGATGATGGCGGCGGCACCGGATTGAAGAAGACCAATGCCGGACTCGATCACGCCAGTTAGGGGTGCGGCCCAGCTATAGACGGCCTGGAACATCACAAAGAGAATGATGAGCAGAATAAGCGGGCCGAGCACGGGGTGCATGAACAGACGGTCGAGGCGTTCGGTCTGGGTATTTGTGTCTGGGCGGAAGACCGTCCCGGCGGTGATGCCGCGGGCTTCGGCCTGGAGAGTCTTGAGGCTTTCGGGATGGGCGTCGGGGATGGTGCCCCCGCCGCGGCGGAGATCGCCGACCCAGCCGTCGAGGAAGGTCGCGAGCGCAGCGCGGCCTGACTCGCGGACGGCGACAGCGGAAATCACGGGGACGCCGAGTTCGCGTTCCAATGCGGGGACATCGATCTTGATCCCGTCGCGGGCGGCCATATCCATCATGTTCAGGACGACGACCATGGGCAGGCCGTAATTCTTGGCCTGCAGGACGTTGTGCAAGTGCGTCTGGATGTGGGAGGCGTCGAGGAGGAAGAGAATGCCGTCGGGCTGTCGCTCGCCGTCGAGCGCGCCGGAGAGCGCGTCGATAGTGACACGCTCATCGAGGGAATGGCCGCAATCGCCGTAGACGCCAGGGAGATCGAGGATTTCGACGTCGTGATTCCGGTGCGTGGCGAAATAGCCCTTACGATACTCGACCGTCACACCGGGATAGTTGGCAACCTTGGCCTTGCCGCCGGTCAGGGCGTTGAAAAGGGAGGTCTTGCCACAATTTGGCGCGCCCAAAAGCGCGAGACGAACGGGGTGGTCAAGCTCGGACGTGTCCGGCGCGCCCAGTGTGCCGTCGAGAACCACGCGATCAGGCCGCGGTCAGAGGCTCAATAAGGATGGCCTCGGCCTCGCGGCGGCGGAGCGCGATGTGCGTGCCATTGAGTTTTACCGATATGGGATTGCCTCCAAACAGCCCCTTGTGCAGCGCCTCGACGCGGTCGCCCTCGGCAAAGCCGATTTCGCGAAGGCGGGTTTCGAGTTCTGCATCTATACCGCAAAAGCCTGAGACAATAGCGGGCGCGCGCTTTGGTAGGTCGCGAAGGCAAGATCGGGAAGCTAGCATGTGAGCTTGCTACTGCAAGTCAGTCGCAAGAGCAACATAAATGCGAATCTCTCGCAGTTAGGACATGGCCAGTTAGGACATGGCATGAGCGAATCACATTATCGGGAAGTCTCTGGTGCCCGAACCTGGATTTGAACCAGGGACACACGGATTTTCAATCCGTTGCTCTACCAACTGAGCTATTCGGGCGCTCCAGAGATGCGGCGCTATAGAAAAGGTGCTGGCAACAGGCAACAGGCTTTTGCTGTCTTAACGCGCGCGTAGTTGTGGCGCGGCAAGTGAGTGTGCCGTGACCGCAAAGGGTTCCACGCTCCATATCGCAATAGACGCTGACTTCTGCGGTGTAGGTACTGCGGGATTTTGAGAGCACTTGCGCGACGGCGACGAGTCGGTCGGCTTGTGCGGGGGCGAGGAGGCGACAGGTGTAGTCCTGGCTGACGAGGGTGCGGCCCGTGTCGAGCACGGTGCCGCATGCTGCGCCGCCCGCGAAGTCTATGAGGGCGCCGATGATGGCAGCTTGGAACGTCCCGATATGTGTGAGGAGCTCGGGGCGCTTCTCAAGGTGCAGCACGGCGCGGCCCGGTGTGAGCGAAGCGAAGGTGAAGCCGATGAAGCCCGCGGCGGGTATGCGCTCGAACATGGCGGGGATGGCAGTGGCGTAATCGGGGTTGGGTGCGGTGAAGGTCATGCCCTGCCCTAGCCCGTATGGGTGTGGTAGTCAGTGGCATGACGTTATCCATCGCCAATCTTATCAGTCACCGCTTTCGAGGTTTCGGGAAGCTGGAGAACACGATCGAGAGTCTGCTAGGCGCGCTCGATTTCGGTGTGCGGAAGGTGGAGTTCGACGTGCGCATGGCGAAATGCGGGACGCCGATGGTGTATCATGACGAGCATGCGATGGGCGCGGAGGGGCAGCGTAAGCTGTGCGAGGTGATGGCAAGCGATTATGAAGCTGTCGGGGGGCGGTTCGCCGCGATGCCGACGCTGGATGACCTGCTGGGAGCTGCGGCGGCGCACGGGAGTCATGCTCTGTTGCTGGTGGATATAAAGGATGCTGGGTTCGAGGAGGTGGTCATCTCTCTGATCCATGCGCACGGGCTGGCAGAGCGAGTGGTCTATGTCAGCTGGCTGCCGGAGGTGCTGTATGCCGTGCGCGAGCTTAGGGCTGACGCGCGGTTGTGCCTGTCACACTGGGCAAGCTCGCCAAGCCTTGCCGCGAGGGCTGTGCATGAGGTTTTTGTGAGCAGAGATGGCGAGGTGCCCTGCCCCGGACGAACCGTTTTGGGGGAACGCTCGGGATGGTGGTTGCAGAAGCCGCTTACGGGAGAGCTGGCGGACATGGTGGAGATGGTCTGCATTCCGGTGGCGGATGTGACGGATGCGTTGCTGGCGCACTATCGTGCGCGCGGGATTGCGGTGACGGCGTTCAGCTATGTGGAGATCGAGGCGGCGGAAGCGGCTTTTGCGCGGGGCGTGGATCCGCTCTTCATCGATGCGAAGCGGGTGTTCGAGGCGGTTTAAGTCTCGTCCGTGTCTTCGACGCGGGCTTCGCCGTCGCGACCCGGGATGGCGTAGCTGCCGGATAGCCAGCGGTTGAGATCAACATCGGTGCAGCGCTTTGAGCAGAACGGCGTGTGTTCTGGGGACGAAGGCTTCTTGCAGACAGGGCAGCTCATCGGTCGGCCACGATGGAGATATGCTCGCCCGTCTCGATGGTGAGCCGCGCGCCGATACGTTCGGTGATCGCGGGTGTGTGGGTGTCGATGATGGGACGCAGGGCGGCGGGTATGGTGACGACAAGTTGCGCACCGGGATTGGCTTTAGCTTCGCGCAGTAGGTCTTCGATCGCTTCAATGGCAGCGGTTTCTTCCGGAGTTTCGAGCAAAAGCTGATCCAAACTGCGAGTGTCGCGCAGGCGGGTCATTTCGAGGACGCCGAAGCGGGAGAGCGGGGCGAGTTTGGGCTTGGCGGGATCGTCGGCGAAGGAGACGGCGATGGCTTTTGCAAGCGCCTGTTTCTTCTTGGGTTGGCGGAGGTTGGGGAAATCCACGCAGACGAGGCCGCCGAGGCCGCGCAGGCGGAGTTGGTGCGCGATGAGGTCGGCGGCGGCGCTGCCGGTGTTGATGCCGGAGATCTGCGCACCCTTGTCGACATCGATGGCGACCATGGCGCGGGTCTGCTCAATGGCGACACTGCCGCCGCCGGGTATCGCGAGCTCGATCACGGCGATGTCCGAAAGTCTGGGGAGGCTGCTGGCCTCTTGGGTCTTGGCGTCAGGGTAGCGGCGCTGCAGGCGGGCGAGGAGGTCACGCTGCTCGATGGGGCCGGGGGCGTCCTGGGTGGCTGGGCCGGTATAGGTGAGGATAGGACCTTTGCCTTTTTCAGCGGCACGGCTGACGCGGGCGTCGAGGAGATCGCCCTCGTTCAGCCGGGGCGCACCGGGGGATGTGGTGAAGCGGAGAAAACCATCCGGGCCGTTCGCGAGGTCAACAAATGCGGCCCCGAGGCTATTATCGATAAAGCGCACGCGGCCGGTAAAGGTGTCGCCATTTGCGGGCAGGCCGCGTTCCCAGTCGCGGGCGATATGCAGTTCGACAAGGCGGCCGGCTTCGAACAGGGCGATGCGGGTCTCGCCGATTGTGGAGAACGTCTTGAGGATGCGCTTCATGTTGGGTGACCTGCGGCGGTAAGGAGGTTGCGCGTCTCGTAGAGCGGGAGACCAACGACGTTGGTGTAGGAGCCGACCATCTTCTGGATATAGGCGCCTGCGAGACCCTGAATGCCGTAACCGCCCGCTTTGCCCTGCCATTCGCCGCTATCGAGATAGTGGGTAAGCTCCATTTCGGACAGGCGTTTGAAGCCGATGCGGGTTTCCACGACGCGGGAACGCAGGTGACCGTCAAGGATCACGGCGACGCCGGTAAAAACGCGGTGGTTGCGACCGGACATGAGGCGGAGACAGGCCTCGGCTTCCGATCGCTCTTCGGTTTTGGGAAGGATGCGGCGACCTACGCCGACAACGGTGTCGGCGGCGAGGACGATGGCGTCGGGCTCGACGTCTGCGATCCTGGCCGCCTTTTCCTGCGCGAGACGCAAGGCATGGCCGCGCGGAAGCTCTCCCTCGATGGGATCTTCATTGATGTCGGCGGGAAGAATCGCGTCGGGCGTGATACCGATTTGCGCGAGGAGGTCGCGGCGGCGCGGCGACGCGCTCGCCAGGACAAGCGTCATTTACTTGAAGCGGTAGGTGATGCGGCCCTTGGACAGGTCGTAGGGCGTCATTTCGACGGTGACCTTGTCACCTGCGAGCACGCGGATGCGGTTCTTGCGCATACGGCCGGCGGTGTGGGCGATGATTTCGTGATCATTGGCCAAGAGGCGCACCCGGAAGGTGGCATTGGGCAGGAGTTCGACGACTTCGCCTTCGAACTCGAGGAGGGCTTCTTTTGACAATCTGTAGTCCTTTAGTCTGTCGGCCAACTGCCGACTCAAGGGGTATATAGGGAGAAAGTCGGTGGAATCTAGGAAAGTTTGCCGAAGCGGCGTTCCAGCCGCATGTCGATGTTATCGCGGACGGCGCGGTAATCGTTCATCATCTGTCGCACATCGAGCGCGCCGGAGGTCGGGTCGGGGAGCTCCCACGTCTCGACGAGGGTTGGCGTGTCCGCAAAATAGGCCTTTGCCGCCTCGCCTGCGGGCCCAGTGAGAGCAATGGCAATGTCGATATCCTGTGTGACTTCATCGAGTGTGCGAGCGTCATGCCCGCTCATGTCGATGCCGCGCTCTTTCATCACGGCGACCATGAGGGAGTCGGCGTCCTCGCCTGCTGCGAGACCCGCGGACTCGACGTGCCAGCCGGGGTGCGTTCGAGCGAGGAGGCCTTCCGCCATGGGGGAGCGGATGGAGTTGAGATAGCACAGGAAAAGCACCCTCATTGGCTGGACCCTGCCGTCGGGCGGCGGTGGAGAGCGCAGATGAGCGTGTAGAGGCGGCGGGAGGTGAGGAAGTCGAACTCGGCAAAGGCTTTCAGCGAGTCCTCGACCATGCGTGAGCCTTCATTGTGGAGACCCCGGCGGCCCATATCGATAGCCTCGATCTGCTGGCTGGTGCCGGTGCGAATGGCGTTGTGATAGCTCTCGCAGATCAGGAAGTAGTCCTTGATGATGCGGCGCAGCGGCACGAGCGCGATGGTGGCGCGGCCCCGGTCAGCACCATTTGTGCGGGAGATATCGAAATCGAGGCGAGTGCCGTCGCGGAGCGAAATATCCACCTTGTAGGGGCCGGAACCGGCGTCGAGCGTGCGGAAGAGATTGTCTTCGAGGAGGTCGAAGACGGCGACGCGGCGTTCATGCTGCTGCTCCGGTGTCAGCGCGGGGAGCGTGGCCTCGTCTATGTGGACTTCGGCAATGTAGTCGCCGTCATTGCGGTCCATTTTCTAGGCCATGATCCGGGACGGCGGAGACCGGACGTGCGTCGCCGACATCGGCGAGAATCATGTCGAGACATTCGACCTCGAGTGCAATGGCGCCGCCGCCGGCAAACGTCAGCGTGAGCGTGCCACCGATGGCGTCGTCGGACTCGTCGTCAAATCCAATGTCGAGGAGGACGGCGAAACTGTCCGGGGTTGAGCGGTCGATGCCGCGTGTGCGGGCGGCTGTGACGCCGTCGATTCGCAGGCCTGTCAGCACGCGCGCTTGCGAATCTGTTTCGTGGCGAAATCGGCTGCCGCGCAGGGTGAAGTTGAGTCCGGACTTGTCGTAGCGGAGCGTGTCCACGGCGACGACGGCGTCCTGCAGGGCACTGGCGATGACCTTAAGGTCGTCAGGGTCTTCGGCTTTAAGGCGCAAGTTTTTGTTTGGGGGGTTCATTCGGCGATTCTTTCGATCGTGGCGCCGACGCGCGCGAGTTTTTCCTCGATGCGCTCAAAGCCGCGGTCGAGATGGTAGACTCGCGAGATGGTGGTTGTGCCCTCCGCTGCCAACCCCGCCGCGATGAGAGAGGCCGATGCGCGCAGATCGGTCGCCATGACGCGCGCGCCGTGAAGGGCGGCCACGCCCTTCACCACGGCTTCGCGCCCGCGCACGGTGATGTCCGCGCCCATGCGGGTGAGTTCGGGACAATGCATGAAGCGGTTTTCGAAGATGTTCTCGCGGATGATAGAGGTGCCGTCGGCGAGCGTCATCATGGTCATGAATTGCGCCTGCAGATCGGTCGGGAAGCCGGGATAGGCCATGGTGTCCACATCGACAGGCTGGATGGTGGAGTTCTTCTTTCGGGTCACGGTGACGGAGTCCTCGTCCATGCGTATCTCCGCGCCGCTCTGCGCGATGAGCGGCCAGAGGGAGCCGAGATGGTCGGAGCGGACATTGGTCAGGCGCACCTTGCCGCCAGCGGTCGCGGTGGCGAGCGCGTAGGTTCCGGCCTCGATCCGGTCGGGGACGACGTCATAGGTGATGCCGTTGAGACGCTCGACGCCCTCAATGATGATTTCGGAGCGCCCTGCCCCCTCGACCTTGGCTCCCATCGCGATGAGGCAATCGGCCAGATCTTTGATCTCGGGCTCGCGGGCGGCGTTGTTGATGGTGGTCGTGCCCTTGGCGAGAACGGCAGTGAGGAGCGCGTGCTCGGTCGCGCCGACGCTGATGAAAGGGAAGGTGATGTCGCCCCCGGTCAGACCGCCATCGGGCGCGGAAGCGATGACGTAGCCTTCGTCGAGTTCGATGTTCGCTCCTAGGGCTTTTAGCGCCTTGAGGTGGAGATCTACGGGCCGCGCACCGATGGCACAACCGCCGGGAAGCGAGACGCGGGCTTTGCCTTCGCGCGCGATGAGAGGGCCGAGGACGTTGAAGCTCGCGCGCATCTTGCGAACAAGATCATAATCGGCGGTGGTGGAGGTGAGCGTGGGAAGGTGGAGGAAGAGCGTGTCGTCCTCGCGTTCCTCGACCGTCGCGCCGAAGGTCTTGAGGAGTTCGCCCATGAAGCGCGTGTCGCGCAGGCGGGGCATGTTGGTCAGCGTGACGGGGCCATCGGTCAGCAGGCACACGGCCATGAGCTTGATGGCGCTGTTCTTTGCGCCGCTGATGCGGATGTCGCCCTTGAGACGCTGCCCGCCCTGTACCCTAATGGAATCCATGGTCGCGCTCTAGGTGGGGAGTGCGGGGTTGTGAAGGCGGGAATGTGGTCGCTTTCAGTTACCACCGACCTTCGTCCTTCGAGACGGCCTGCGGCCTCCTCAGGATGAAGGTCTCCATCTTGCATTGCACGAGCTTCATCCTGAGGAGCCGCGAGAGCGGCGTCTCGAAGGACGAAGCGGGTTCAGAGCATATTCAATTCGAGCTTCGCCTCTTCGCTCATGCGGTCCATCGTCCACGGGGGATCGAAGGTCATGTCGACCTCGCATTTGACGACCCCGGCGACGACTTCGCAGGCATCCTTGACCCAGACGGGCATTTCGCCAGCGACAGGGCAGCCGGGCGCGGTGAGGGTCATGAGGACTTTGAGGGTGCGGTCATCCTCGATCTCGACTTTGTAGATAAGGCCAAGCTCATAGATATCGACGGGGATTTCCGGGTCGTAAACGCTTTTGAGCTGACCGACGACATCCTGGGTAATGCGCTCGAGCTCTTCCTCAGTGGGCGGCTCGATGGGCTTTCCAGTGGTGGGGCTGAGCTTGACGACGTCGCGTGTCTTCTCTGACGCCTTTTCTTCAGCGGCTTCGTGCTGGGCGAGGCCGGGGATCTGGGCGTTGGCGATGCGTTCGGCGTCTTGTTCGCGGGACATGGTCATAGCCCTAAGATAGGAAGAGGGCGGCTTTTTTCACCCCCTCGACGAGGCGCTCGGCCTCTTCCACGGTGTTGTAGATGCCAAAGCTCGCGCGCGCGGAGCTGTGGATGTCGAAAGCGGTCATCAGGGGCTGGCAGCAATGCTGTCCGGCGCGGATGGCGATCCCGTATTTGTCGAGGATCTGGGCGAGGTCGTGCGGGTGGGCGCCCTCCAGATTGAAGGCGAGGACAGGGCCTTTGGTAGGGGAGGCGCCGAGGAGGCGGAAGCTGTTGAGATCACGGAGGCCGTCGAGGGCGGCGGAGTAGCAGGACATTTCATGCTCAACGATGTCGGCGTGGTCGAACTGCGAGAGCCAGTCGATGGCGGCGCCGAGGCCGATCGCTTCGAGGATGGGCGGGGTTCCGGCCTCGAATTTGGCGGGTGCATCGGCATAGGTGATGCGGTCCTGGAAGACGTCTTCGATCATTTCGCCCCCGCCTTCGAAGGGTTGCATGCGCTCGAAGATGTCCGCCGTGCCGTATAGCGCGCCGATGCCGGTGGGGCCGTAGAGCTTGTGGCCCGTCATGGCGTAGAGATCGCAGCCGATGGCGCTGACATCCACGTCGAGATGGACGGCGGCCTGTGTGCCGTCGACTACCATTACGGCCCCTGCTGCGTGTGCCCATTGCGTGATCTCGGCGACCGGGTTGGTCGTGCCGAGGACGTTGGACATGTGGACGACGGAGACGATTTTGGTGCGCTCGACGATCATGGATTTCAGCTGCGGCAGATCAAGCTCACCATTTGGCAGGGTGGGCGCAAAGCGGAGGACTGCGCCGTAGCGCTCGCGCAGGAAGTGCCAGGGGACGATGTTGGAATGGTGCTCCATCTGGGTCAGCAGGATTTCGTCGCCGGACTGAATGGTGTGGGCAAGACCGTAGGCGCAGAGGTTGAGCGCGGCGGTGGCCCCGCGCGTGAAGACGATGTTGTCGGGCGATGGCGCGCCGAGATGGGTGGCGACCTTAGCGCGGGCGGCCTCGAAGCTTTCCGTGGTTTCGTTGGCGAGGGTGTGGATGCCGCGGTGGACGTTGGCATAGCTGTGGCTCATCGCGCCGGTCACGGCGTCCATGACGGCGCGGGGTTTTTGCGCGGAGGCGGCATTGTCAAGATAGGTGAGCGGGTGGCCGTTCACCTCGCGGGCGAGGATAGGGAATTGCTCGCGAATGGAGGAGAGGTCGAGGGTCATGTGGCAAATCGGAGGTAGAAATAGGTGCCGACGAGGACGACGGTGAGGAAGCTCAGCGCGTTGGCGATGTTAACGCGCGTGGTGTCTTCGGGTTTGGACGTGCGGCGGAGGAAGTAGGCGAGGAAGGCGGAAATGGCGGCGGCTATGGCAATGGGGGTCATGAAAACAAAGGCCGCATTGCCGAGAGAATGGCAAAACAACAAAATACCATTGCAACTTGGCAGAGGACATTTGCAGTCAGTCCGACAAGTTCACTGCCGGAGGAGTCCTTAACAATATCGCCAACAAAACATCCGGCATAAATTCCGATTAAGAAAGGGCCAAACATCAGCAAAATAAGGATGAGAACATTCACGTCCGCGCTTCCAACCAGTCGTGAACTTTTGCGCGAAGGTCTTCCGCCATCGGGCTGTCGTCGAAGACCTCAGAGACGAAGGCGTCGATGAGTAGCGAGCGGGCTTCCGACTCCGGAATGCCGCGCTGGCGCATGTAGAAGAGTGCGGACTCGTCAAGCTGACCGAGCGTGTTGCCATGGGAGCAGGCGACGTCGTCGGCGTAGATTTCGAGCTCGGGCTTGGAGCGGATTTCGCAGCGATCGGACAGCATGATCGCGTCGTGGCGCATTTCGGCGTCGGTGTGCTGGGCGGCGCGGCGGACGAGGAACTTGCCCTGGAAGACGGCCATGGCGCGATCGGTGGCGATGCCTTTGACGGATTGGCGGATGAGCGCGTCGGGGGCGGCGAGATCGACGAGGGTGGTCATGTCGGTGTGGCGGGTTCTGTCGAGGAGGTAAGCTCCGTTGGCGAGGACATCGATGCCATGATCGCCGGTTATGGTGGTCTCGAAGCGCGAAAGTGCGGAGCCGGTGGCGAAGATGTGCTGGCGGAGCTTTGCGCCCTGCCCCATCGCAATCCGCGCTGTGGCGATGCGGACGGTGGAGGCGTCGTCATCCTGCAATACGGTGCGGGTGAGCGTCGCGCCGGGGGCGAGCTGGTATTCGAAATCGACGTTGACGAACGCCTTCGGCTCGCCCTTGTGGTGCTCGATGACGTGCAGGCTCGCGCCCTCGCCGAGCGTGATGCGGATGGCGCCGTTGCCGCGCTCCAGCGAGGTGATGGTGAGCTCGCCGCCATCGACGCCCGCCGGGATGTCCACGGCATAGGCATCCACGCCGAAGGTGGAAATGAGGCGACCGAGATGGTGGGCGTCCGCGACATCGGTCTGGACAATTTCGACGTCGTGATCGTCGCGGAATTCCGGCGTCAGGGCTGCGGTGAGGCCGTCCGGCCTTTTGGTCAGCGCGCGGCGCACATCCGTCCACTTCCACTGCTCCAGCCCGCGATGGGGAATGGCGGTGTCGAGGTCAGACAGGCGGTCGTCGTCATAGGCGGCATCAAGGCTTTTTGTGCTAAGCGTAGGCATCGTAGCCTTCGCGCTCGAGCGTTTTGGCGAAGTCGGCGTCGCCGCTTTTGGCGATCTTGCCGCCCGCGAGGACGTGGACGGCGTCCGGCACGATGTAGTCGAGCAGGCGCTGGTAGTGGGTGATGATGAGCATGCCGCGATCGGGACTGCGCAGCGCGTTCACGCCGTCGGCGACGACGCGCAGGGCGTCCACGTCGAGGCCGGAGTCGGTCTCGTCCATGACGAGGAAGCGCGGTTGCAGCATCATCATCTGGAAGATTTCCATGCGCTTCTTCTCGCCGCCGGAGAAGCCGACATTGAGCGGGCGGCGGAGCATGTCCGGGGCCATCTTGAGCTGCTTGGCGGTGGCCTTGGCGAGCTTGAGGAATTCGGGGGCTTTCATCTCGCCTTCGCCGCGCGCGCGACGCTGGGCGTTCAGCGCGGTTTTGAGGAAGGTCATGGTCGGCACGCCGGGGATTTCGAGCGGGTATTGGAAGGAGAGGAAGAGACCCGCAGCAGCGCGTTCTTCGGGATCCATGTCGAGGAGGTTCATGCCTTCCAGTGTGACCTCGCCCTCGGTAACGTCATAGCCGTCGCGGCCCGTCAGCACATAGGAGAGCGTGGACTTGCCCGCGCCGTTCGGGCCCATGATGGCGTGGACTTCGCCCGCGGGGACACTGAGCGAGAGGTCGCGGAGGATGGTCTTCTTGCCGTCGTCCACGGTGGCGGTGAGGTTGGTGATGTCTAACATATAAGTTCCCGCGCCTGACGCGGGACCTCCCGATGTGGGTGAGTGTTCTAGCGATGGAGGTCCCGCATCAAGTGCGGGAGCCTTGAAACTAATTCCCCTTATACGCCGTCACTTCGATCTCTACCTTCATCCGCTCGTCGGCGAGGTCGGCTATGACCATGGTGGCGGCGGGGAGGATGTTTCCGAAGTGCTGGCGGATGACGGGGAGGACTTTTTCGATGTGGGCGCGCTCAGACAGGGTGTACTGGACGCGGATGGTGTGGCCGAGCTCAAAACCTGCAGCGTCGAGGGCTGCGCGGATATTGGCGAAGGTGTTCATGGCCTGCTGGGCGGGGTCTTCGGGGATGTCGCCCGTGGTGTAGTCGTAGCCGACCGTGCCGGAGACGAAGCACCAGTCGCCCTGCACGACGGCGCGGCTCATGGCGTAGTCTTTTTCGCCCTCGGAAAGGCTGATGAAACGGCGGCCGGTATTGCTTTTCGTGGTCATGGGATTCGGGCTCCGAATGCGTCGAGCTGGGTGGTAAGCGGGCCAACAGGCGTAAACACGGCGAGGACTTCGCGCTCGCCATCTCTGGCAACGAGGAGCGTACGCCCGTCCGTGGCATAGAGACGCTTGACATCGGCATCCGGCATGGCGGCGCGAAGCTTGGGCTCGGCGTCGTCGATGTCCTCGCCGAGAGTGAGGTCGGTGAAAGCGGCGTCGAGAGAGTAGGTGGCGATGTCGTAGGCGTCGGGCGAAAGATCTATGGCAGATGCGGTGACACCTGCAGTGTCCTCGGGAGCTGCAGCGTCGGGGGCGTCACCGCACGCAGCCAGCAAAAAGGCAGACACCACGAGGAGGCTCCCGCACGTGATGCGTAATCTCCAGAGGGCACGCACGGACGTGGGAGGTCCCGCGTCAAGCGCGGGAACGTAGTTAAGATCAATCGCAGTCATCAGCCGACGCTTCCCTCTAAACTTATCGCGACGAGCTTTTGGGCTTCGACCGCGAACTCCATGGGGAGCTCTTGCAGCACATCCCGGCAGAAGCCGTTGACGAGCAGAGCAACCGCATCTTCTTCGCCTAAGCCCCGCTGACGGCAATAGAAGAGCTGATCGTCGGAGAGCTTGGAGGTGGTTGCCTCATGCTCGAATTGTGCGGTGGGCGTGTCGCTTTCGATATATGGCACGGTGTGCGCGCCGCAGAGATCGCCGATCAGGAGCGAGTCGCACTGGGTGAAGTTGCGCGAATTCGTGGCCTTGCGATGGGCGCTGACCAGACCGCGATAGGTCTGGTTAGAGCGGCCCGCGCTGATGCCCTTGGAAATCACACGGCTCTTCGTGTTCTTGCCGAGGTGGATCATCTTGGTGCCGGTGTCGGCCTGCTGGCGTCCGTTGGTGATGGCGATGGAATAGAACTCGCCCTGGCTGTCGTCGCCGCGCAGGATGCAGGACGGGTATTTCCAGGTAATGGCGGAGCCCGTCTCGACCTGCGTCCAGCTGACCTTGGAGCGCGCGCCGCGACAATCGGCGCGTTTGGTCACGAAGTTGTAAACCCCGCCCTTGCCTTCCGCATCGCCCGGCCACCAGTTCTGGACGGTCGAGTATTTCACTTCCGCGTCTTCATGGGCAATAATCTCGACGATGGCGGCGTGAAGCTGGTGCTCGTCGCGCATGGGGGCAGTGCAGCCCTCGAGATAGGAGACGTAGGAACCTTTATCCGCGATGATCAGCGTGCGTTCGAATTGGCCCGTGCCCTCGGCATTCATGCGGAAATAGGTGGAAAGCTCCATCGGGCATCGCACGCCAGGCGGAATGTAAACGAAGCTGCCATCCGAGAAGACGGCATTGTTGAGCGTGGCGAAATAATTGTCCGTCACCGGCACGACCGAGCCCATATATTTGCGTACGAGGTCTGGATGATCTTTCACGGCATCCGAGAACGAGCAGAAGATGACGCCATCCTTGGCGAGCTCTTCGCGGAAGGTCGTCACGACCGAGACACTGTCGAACACGGCGTCCACGGCGACTTTCGGCGCGGTCTTCACACCCGCGAGCACTTCCTGCTCCTTGAGCGGGATGCCGAGCTTTTCATAGATGGCGAGGATTTCGGGATCGACTTCGTCCAAGCTGTCGATCTTGGGCTTGGGCGCGGCGTAATAGGAGCTCGCCTGATAATCGATGGGCGGGTAGCCGATATTGGCCCAATCCGGCTCCTCCAGCTGCTGCCAGCGGGCAAAGGCTTCCAGGCGCCATTCCAGCAGCCACTCCGGCTCCTCCTTTTTGGCGGAGATGAAGCGCACGGTGTCCTCGGTCAGGCCCGGTGGCGCGAATTCCTGCTCGATGTCGGAAGTGAAACCGTATTTGTACTTGTCCGCTTCGAGCGAGCGGACGCCCTCGACGGTTTCAGCTTCGATGCCGTCTTTTGCAATGGTGTCAGTCATGCCGCGACCTTGGTGTTGAGTTTGCGGATTTTCGCCCAGGCCGACAGGAACGCATCCACATCGGCGGGTGTATTGGAGTGCCCGAAACTGACGCGGATGACGCCTTTTTCGAGAGTGTCGGCAAAGCCCATCGCCTTGACGGCGCGGGACAGCCCGACAACGCCGGATGAGCACGCCGTGCCCGTGGACACGCTAATGCCTTCCAAGTCGAGTCCCATCATCAGGGTCTGGCTGGCCGTTCCGGGCACGCCAAAGAGCGAGGTGTTGGGCAGGCGCGGAGCGGACTGGCCGAGGAAAAAGATAGCGGGATCGAGGGCGGCGAGGCGGGCCTCGAAGTCGTCGCGCAGATGGGATGTCATCGGGACAGCGGTTTTCGCCGCCGCGCCAAAGCCGGCAATGCCCGCGACGTTCAGTGTGCCAGCACGTTTGCGTTTCTCCTGTCCGCCGCCTCTTATGAGTGGGTCGAGCGGCGCGGACGGATCGGCAAAGAGCGCGCCGACACCTTGCGGTCCGCCGAGCTTGTGCGCGCTCCAGGAGATGTAGTCGGCGAGGATGGGTATCTCGACCTTTCCGGGAGTCTGGACGGCATCGACGAGGAGGAGGCCGTCATGTTTTCGGGTCAGCTCATAGGCGCGATCGAAAGGCTGGATGACGCCGCACTCGCTATTGGCCGCGACCATGGAGACAAATGGTCGGCCGTCGGCGGCGTCCCAGGAGTCGAGGCGCGCTGAGAGCCAATCCATATCGGTCAGCCCATCAATCGAGGCGGGGATGAATTCGACCTCCGCACCCGAATGGAGCGCGGCTTCGATGCTCGCCGGGTGATCCATGCTGGAGACAAGCAGGTGTCTGGTGCCCGCGCGAACGGCGCTGAGAATAGCTTGGTTGTCAGCTTCCGAGCCTGAGCCTGTAAAGTAGATGTCCTGTGCGCAGACACCAAAGGCGAGACCCAGAGATTGCCGTGCATCGTTGACAACCCGACTCGCGGTACGACCGTGAGCGTGCTGCGAGGTCGCGTTGCCAGGCAGCTCCAAGGCCTCGAGAACAGCCGCTTTCGCGGCGTCCGTCATCGGCGAGGTCGCGTTGTGATCGAGATAGGTCATGCCATCTCTCCCACACGCTCCCCGACGCCTACACGTCCCTGGAGAATGTCTTCCACGGTCACGCGCGAGAGAAAACTCCCGATGTGATCCTCCAGCGCGTGCCAGAGGTCATGGGTCAGGCAACGCTCGCCCTTGCCCGTGCAGGCGACCCGCTGATCGGGTGAGCATCCTTGCGCGCGTATGTCGATATCGACCGCCTCGATTATCTGGCCGACCGTGACATGTCCGGCATGATGCGCCAGACGATAGCCGCCGGATTTGCCCGGCACGCTGTCCACGAGTCCCGCCCGGCGGAGTTGTGCAAAGACCTGCTGGAGAAATGCCAGGCTGATGCCTTGCTCTTCCGCAAGGACGCGCAGGCTCACCGCCCGCTCATGCCGCGCAAGGGCAACTAATGCGGTCACGGCATAACGTCCTTTCGCAGTCAGCTTCATGTGGTCATCCGATAGGTGTTGCTCCGCCTTACGCGGGTGGACTTCGCCGCCGCTCCACCTATATGGCTGCGGAAGGCTGTTACTGGTGGGCAGATAGTAATCCCTACCACATCGGTCAAGATTACGCCGCCCTCGGTCTCGGCTTTTGGGCGCGACACTTTTACGAGCGGTGACCCTATGCCCGAAGTTCAGTTTCAAGGCCCCGAAGGCCGCCTCCAAGGCCGCTATCACCCGTCGGATGATCCCAATGCACCGATCGCGATTGTGCTCTCGCCCCACCCCAAGGCGGGCGGGCATATGGATCACCGCGTTCCCGTCGCGATGTATGAGCAGTTCAAGCGCCGGGGCTTTTCCGTGCTGCGGTTCAACTTCCGCGGCGTCGGCCTGTCCCAGGGCGAATACGACAATGGCGCGGGCGAGCTTCAAGACGCGGCCTATGCCCTCGATTTCGTCCAGAGCCACAATCAGAACGCGCCCTTTACCTGGGTCACCGGCTACAGCTTCGGCGCCTGGATCGGGATGCAGCTCCTGATGCGGCGGCCCGAAATCATAGGCTTCACACACATGTCCCTGCCCGTGAACACCTATGACTTCACCTTCCTCGCGCCCTGCCCCGCCTCGGGTCTGGTCGTCTACGGCACGGAAGACACCGTGGTGCCGCCCGGAGACGTGCCGCGCATCCTGGAGAAAGTCCGCACCCAGAAAGGCACCGAGATCACCACCTATCCGATCGCCGGGGCCGATCACTTCTACCGCGACGATTTTATGGACGAGGCGATCTATGTGATGGACGACTATCTCGACGTGCATTTGCCGGATCAGTACTGCCCGCCCAGAGACTATTGAGGCGCTAGACCGGCTTCAACTCCTCCCGGAAGCGGGCGGAGTTCTTTACATAGACGTCCCCGCTCATCTTCAGCATCGCCTTCTGCGCGTCCGGCAATTCCTTGACCGCCTTGGCCGGGCTGCCGATAATCATGCTGCCCGCCGCGAATGTCTTGCCTTCCGTGACCAGCGCATGCGCTCCGACCAGGCAATCCGGCCCAATCACAGCCCGGTTCAGCACCGTCGCCCCGATCCCGACCAGCGCATTCGCCCCGATTTCGCACCCATGGCACATTGCCAGGTGCCCGACAGTCGCGTTTTTGCCAATCGTCAGCGGAGACCCCGGATCACTGTGCAGCACCGCATTGTCCTGAATATTGGCGTTCGCGCGTATTGTGATCGGCTCGTTATCGCCGCGCACAACCGCCCCGAACCAGACGCTCGCGCCCGCCTCGATAATTACATTGCCGACAACACTCGCTGTCGGCGCAATCCAGGCATCCTCATGAACCTGCGGCGCGTGGTCTCCGAGCGCGAAAACTGCCATCAGGCCCCCATCCCACCCGATAAGTCGTCCTGCAGGATGGAGATGTTCAGGTCATAGGACACATCATCCTTGTCCTCGTCATCGACATATAGCAGCCCCAGAATTTCGTTATCCATCCAGACCTCCACGCTGTCATCCATCGTGCCGGAGCCGAGCTTGCGCGAGCGAAGCTCGATATTTTCCTTGCCAAATCGCGCTTTCAGATAATTGCCAACGGCTTTTGTCTGTTCAGGTGTCATGATCGTCCTCTTGGTGTTCGTCGTCAGTCAATTCGTCATCAGTCAGGGGGTTCGGCAAGGTCGCCTCGAATCTCTGGTCCATGCTCTCGGCCGGATTGTCACAGCACGGGCCGCCGACGGGTTTGGCCGGAATGCCCGCCACGACGCAACCCGGCTCCACGGCTTTCAAGACGACAGAGCCCGCCGCAATCTTCGCGCCGTCACCGATCACGATATTGCCGAGCACTTTTGCCCCTGCCCCGATCAGGACGCGTTGACCCACTTTGGGGTGGCGATCCTGGCCGTCTTTGCCCGTCCCGCCCAGCGTGACGCCCTGCAGGATGGAGCAATCATCGCCCACCACCGCCGTCTCGCCGACCACAAATCCCGTTGCGTGATCCAGCATCACGCCACAGCCAATCTGCGCCGCAGGATTGATGTCCACCCCGAACAATTCCGAGCTCCGGTTTTGCAGGTGATAGGCCACCAGATCGCGTCCCTCGCGATAGAGCGCATTTGCACAGCGATGGGTCTGCAATGCCATGAACCCCTTGAAATAAAGAAACGCCTGCAGAAAACTCGTACACGCCGGATCGCGCTCATGCACCGCGATCAGATCCCGCGCCGCGCAATCCACCATACTCGCATCCGCCGCAAACGCATCCGCCAAGACCCCACTCATCTTGAGCGAGCGAAACTCCGGCGTGGCCAGTTTGCCCGCAAGATGGTTCACCAGCGCATCGCCCAAAGAGCTCTGATCCAGAATAACCGCATGTAACAGAGAGCTGATCGCCGGCTCCTTGGCCGCATAGGACGCCGCTTCCCGCCGCAGATTCGACCACACGCAGTCATCGTTCTGGGTGTCGGATGCAATGTTCAGATTGGGCATGACACCTCCTTATCAGTCCGCGCGGCGCGAGGCGAGTGCGCGTAAGACCCCATCACGTAGCGCGCCGGATCGCCGCCGCAAGTCCCGACCCCAGTCTTTGCGAATGACAAACCGCGATCGCCAAGGCATCCGCCGCATCGCCTGCCTTCAGGCCCAACCCCGGCATCAGCACATTGACCATATGCGCCACCTGCGCCTTGTCCGCTCCACCCGATCCGACCACGGATTGCTTTACACTGCGCGCCGCATATTCGCCGACCGGAATCCCGTTGACGGTCGCGGCGATTATGCACGCCGCCCGCGCCTGACCCAGCTTCAGCGCCGATTGCGCATTGGTCTTCATGAACGCCTCTTCGATGCCGAAACTGTCCGGTGCAAATTCCGCAATCAGCGCCAACACGCCTGCGTGCAGTTCCTGCAAACGCTCCGGCAGTGCCGCCTTGGTCTTGGGTGCGATCACGCCATGTGCGACATGGCTCACCTTTGCCCCGCGCACGTCGATCACGCCCCACCCACACTTCACCAGTGAGGGGTCGATCCCCAAAATGCGCAGCCGTTCCATATCCACCGCTTAAGCCAGACCCACCTTTTAGGCCAGAGAAGCCGAAGCGGCCACCTTTTCGCCCCGAAAAAAGCACAGCCCCGACGCCGCGCCGTCCATCTCCCGCCTTGGCGCGCTCCCACAAGAGGTCATCACTTCGAAAGGGCCCGTCATGAAATTTCCCATTAACAAAATTGCCGCATTCACCTCCGCTGCCGCACTCGCCATCATCACATTGTCCGATGCCAGCGCCCTCAGCGTTGAACTTCCCACAACACACACCGTCAGTGCCCATCATACCGACACCCATAGCGAGCGTGCGCTCAACACCCTGCCCGCGACCGCCTCCATCGCCGTCGCCCAGGTCGAGCTCGGCCGCTTCACACCCATGCCCCACAGCCACGAATCCCGCTGGGATCAGATGGGCGCGCGCACAGGTCGCTCCGTCGTCCGCCTCAAACCAAACGCCTACCTCCAGACTGTGCCCGAAGTCCCGTTTTTCGGCCATGACAGCCGCAACACCCTCGACGAAATCCGCCTCGCCACACTCGATAGCGGCCACACCCACCTCCTCGTGTACGGAGACGGCGAAGACGCCCGGCGCAACAGCTTCGCCCGCCGCGCCCTCTCCGACCTCGGCCTTACCAACACCGCCTTCCCCGCGCTCCACGCCGGCGCCGACAGCAAGGCCGTCCTCATCGACGCGAGAACAGGCCACATCCTCTCCGCCACCACAGCCAGACGCACAGACGCCCACGCCAGCACCCTCTCCGACGCCATCGCAGCCATGCTCGTAAAACTCTAAGGAACGCGTCACCGCGCACACGCAATGGCTCCCGCGCTTGACGCGGGACCTCCCACGTCAAAGCCATGCTCTCCACCAGCACGCATCCCCGGGCTAGTATCGCGCTGTGCAGCAGCGGGGTCGCGATCCTTCGAACCGTAGCTTTCATGCTCTTCATCCCGGGATTCCGGATATTCGGCTCCGCCAAGTTCAGGGAATGCGAGTTCTTGTTTTTCGAAATCTGGCTTTGTCTGGGCTGGAGCCCTCTCCGGCCACCACTCCCGCGCAAACCGCTCAGGCATCACCTCGCAAGGCCAGACGGGGATCGGAGTCTCGTGTTTCCAAGCCGCTCGAACAATCCGCGTGCTCATCCTGCGTGCCCCACGCCCTGGAGTACGGGGAAGGGCGAATTCCTCTTCCGATGGCGTTCCCCCTGCTACACAACGCGCCGTTCGCGGTGATGACGCTTCCCCGCCCAAACTATTACCATCACCCCGGCGAATGACGGGGTCTCCCGCTTGCTTTCCATAGGACAGGGCCAGCCTTGCTCTTTCTTCCCAAGCCTCCAACGCCCCAATACCGCCCAAGCGATCACACATGTTCATCCGCAGCGCCTCGGACGCCAGCATCTCCCGCTTCCGCGCTGCCCGCCTATTCCACCGCTCAGCAACCCCAATCCGCCTCTGCAAAATCGCCATCCACCCCACGATCAAGGACAGCAGCGAGAACCCCGCATCCCCGCTCTCATCCTCAACCACTCGCAAGGCCAAGCCCTCCACCCGCGCCATCTTCGCAAACAGGGGAGCCGTGTCGTGGTGTTCAACCGTGGGAGGTGTTTTCCAATCCGTCATGCGCCCAGCATAAAGGCACTCCCACAGGGGGTGGATATATCTCCCGATAATTCTGCAAGCGCCTGAAAAAGAACAGCTTTCTCGACACCTTAGGTGCGGAAATATCTCAAACGCGAGCAAAACACTCACTTTTTTATATACCGCTCATCCCGGCGTACGGCGCGCTGTGCACGCAGCGTTACCCAGAACCTGAAGGCGGAGCCTCACGCTGCCCCCAAACTACCATCCCTCTGGATCCCGGCCTACGCCGGGATGAGCGGGAAGAAAGGGCAAGGGCCTAGCCGAGCACCTTCTCGCTTTTCTCTTCTCGCTCACCGCCGCACAGGCTGACCCTCAATCCCACAACGCTAAAGCCCGGCTTCAGCTGCGCTCATGTAACGACCGAACAGGTAGCGACAGCACTACAAAAAAAGGCCGCCCTCCCGGACGACCCTTCTAACCCCGGCACCACCCAACCCTAGAGCTCCACAACTTCATTGAACTCATCCAGCATCACCACATCCGGCACATAACTCCGCGCGGCTTCCGCCTCCATCTGGCAATAGGTAATGATGATAATCCGGTCGCCGACCTGCACCCGCCGCGCCGCCGCGCCGTTCAATCCGAACGTCTTGCTCCCGCGCGGGGCTGTAATTGCATAGGTCGTGAACCGCTCGCCATTAGTGATATTAAGAATATCCACCTGCTCGTTCGGCAATGTGCCCGAGCGTTCCAGCAAATCCTGATCGATCGAGATCGACCCTTCATAGTGAAGATCGGCTTGCGTCACCGTCGCCCGGTGAATCTTGCCCTTCATCATCGTCAACAACATGACGCCCTCATAATTACACCCGCAATCCAAGCAGCGGACACTTTATAGATAGGGAGCCAAACGACTGACTCCAAACAGTTTCACCGGGAATCGACCCGCTCCAAAATCGCCGATAATTTCGCCTTCATCTCGGCGTCCTGCATCTCCGGGCTTGTCACGATGGCCCAGTCCAGACACGTCTCGATCCCGTCCGGGCTCGGGCTCCGCTCCATCGCCGCCATCGCCCGCGTCAGCTCCACCACTGTGCGCGTCGCCGTCGCCGCATTTGCCTTCAACACGGCCAGCACACTCGCCACATCCACATTGCCGTGATCGGGATGCCAGCAGTCGTAATCCGTCACCATGCCGATAGTCGCATAAGGCAGCTCCGCTTCCCGCGCGAGTTTTGCTTCGGGCATGTTCGTCATCCCGATCACGTCACAGCCCCACTGACGGTAAAGCGCACTTTCGGCCTTGGTCGAAAACTGCGGCCCTTCCATCGCCAGATACGTGCCACCGCGATGCAGCGTCGCTCCCGCCGCCTGCGCCGCATCGCCCAACATGTCCGAAAGGCGCGAACACACCGGATCGGCCACACTCACATGCGCTGCCAAGCCCTTGCCGAAAAACGACTTTTTGCGCGCAAATGTCCGGTCGATAAACTGGTCCACTGCTACAAAATGGCCCGGCGCGTAAAGCGCCTTAAGCGAGCCGACCGCCGACAGGCTCACCACATCCGTGCAGCCCGCCCGCTTCAACGCATCGATATTGGCGCGGTAATTCACATCCGTCGGGTTCAGCCTGTGCCCCCGCCCATGCCGCGGCAGAAACCGTAATTCCACCCCGTTCAGGGTCGCGCAGAGAATGTCATCCGACACCTCGCCAAACGGCGACTCCACTCTCACCCATTGCGGGTTTTCCAACCCCTCGATGTCATAAAGACCGGACCCGCCGATCACACCCAGCACCCAGGACATATTAGGTCGCCGCGCCTTTGCAGCTCAGCACCCACACATCATAAACCGGATGATCCAGCGCCGCTTTTGCCGGATTGCTGCCAAGCATCCACCCCGAATAAACCCGTTGCGCCTCGTCCTCTTGCCCTGCACCGCTCAATCGGCGGTCATCGATCTGCAGGAACGCAAACGTCTCGGGAATCTCTTCGGGTGGGCGTGCCTCGCAATGCTTCACATAGATGCTCAAAGAGCCGAATTCCAGCAAATCGCCCACCGCCACGGTAAAATCCTGCGTCCGCGCCGTGACCTTGTCCAGCGTGCGCAGGACCACGGCCTCTCCAACGACATTGTTTGCCGAAACCGGGGCCGCCAGTGCCAGAAATGCGATAATCGCGAGAGGTCTGAGCCCAAGATCAATCATTGGGCGTCCACGCTTGATAATCGTTCGCGTTCACATCCCGCACACCGCCCTTGTCCAGCGATCCCTTGGGCTTGAACGCATGTACCGTCCCGGTCAGGTTCGGCTGGTGCTGCTGCTGCCAGTCATGGCGCTTTTCCGTCAGCTGATCCGGCCGCTCGTCATAGGTGTAGTGCAACCACCCCGCCCATTCCGCCGGAATCCGCGACGGGTCGGCATAGCCGTTATACTTTACCCAGCGCTTGACCTGATCGTTGAACGTCGACGTCTCCGACTTCGCCTCGTAATAGGTGTTGCCGAACGCATCCTGCCCGACCTCGACGCCTTGGCGCGCAAGCTTCAGCCGCGTCCCCGGCGTGGCATTGTTCCACCACGTCGCCCAGCCCAGCATTTTCCCAAAGAATCCCATCCGGGCCTCCATCAATTCCCGTTCCGCCTACCGTAGCTCTTTCGGAGCGACAAGCGGACTTCTCCGTTCAGACCATGACCAAACCGAGTCAGTGACGCGACCATTCGGAGCCCCTACCTATACCTCATGCAGTTCATCCGCCGCTACACCACCGAAGGCCAAGACCCATTCCACGGCATCGCTTTCGCCGAATCCCATTCCACCCTGCGCGCTCTCGACGGCAGCCCGCTCTCCTCCACACCCACCTTCATCGCCCCCACCGCGTGGAGCCAGACCGCCCGCGACATCCTCGCCGGCAAATATTTCCGCCGCGCGGGCGTGCCTGCCAAGACCAGACGCGTGTCCGAGCCCGGGGTCCCCGACTGGCTCCAGCGCTCCGAACCTGTCGGCAAAAAGACCGGAGCCGAAACCGATGCCCGCGCCGTCTTCCTCCGCCTCGCGGGCTGTTGGGCCTATTGGGGCTGGAAGGAGGGCTATTTCACCGCCGAGCCCGACGCCCGGACCTTTCACGACGAACTCGCCTTCATGCTCGCCACCCAGATGGCCGCCCCCAACAGCCCCCAATGGTTCAACACCGGCCTGCACTGGGCCTATGGCATCGACGCGCCCTCTTCCGGGCATTTCTATGTTCAGGACGGCAAACTCCACGAGTCCACCTCCGCCTATCAGCGTCCCCAACCCCACGCCTGTTTCATCCAGAGCGTGTCGGACTCCCTCGTTGGCGAAAACGGCATATTCGACCTCATCCATCGCGAGGCCCGCCTTTTCAAATATGGCAGCGGCACGGGCACCAATGTATCCTCCCTCCGCGCTGCGGGCGAGCCACTTACAGGCGGCGGCACCTCTTCCGGCGTCATGAGCTTCCTCAAAGTCGCCGATTCTGCCGCCGGAGCCATCAAGAGCGGCGGCACCACCCGCCGCGCCGCCAAGATGGTCATCCTCGACATCGACCACCCCGACATCGAGTCCTTCATCGGTTGGAAAGCCCGGGAGGAAATGAAAGTCGCCGCCCTCGTTGCCGGAGCCTCTGCTTTGGAAACCCACCTCAACGCCGTCCTCCACGTCATCACCACATCCGACCTCGAAGATCCCTTCGAGGACAATCCCGCTCTCGAAACCGCCATCAGCGCCGCCACCGCCGCCGCCATCCCCCCCGGAGCCATCCAGCAAACCCTCCAGCTCGCCCGCCAAGGCATCACGCAAGTCTCCATCCCGCCGCTCACCACGGACTGGGACTCTGAGGCCTACGCCACCGTCTCCGGCCAGAACGCCAACCTCTCCGTCCGAGTCACCCATGCCTTCCTCGACGCCGTGCGCGACAATGCCGATTGGAATCTGCTAAACCGCACGGATGGCAGCATCGCCAGCACCGTCCCCGCCCGCGCCCTCTGGCAGTCCATCGCAACCGCCGCCTGGTCCTCCGCCGACCCCGGCATCCAGTTCCACGACACCATCAACGCCTGGCACACCTGCCCCGAAAGCGGCCCCATCCGCGCGAGCAATCCGTGCTCCGAATACATGTTCCTCGACGACACCGCCTGCAATCTCGCCAGCCTCAACCTCGCCAAGTTCAGCGGCCCCGACGGTTTCGATGACATAGCCTTCGCCCATGCCTGCCGTCTCTGGACCACCGTCCTCGACATCAGCGTCAGCATGGCCCAGTTCCCAAGCCGCGCCATCGCCCAACGCTCTTACGACACCCGCACACTCGGTCTCGGCTACGCCAATCTCGGCGGCTACCTCATGGCGTCCGGGATCCCCTACGACTCCGACGAAGGCCGCGACACCGCCGCCCGCATCACGTCTTTGATGACCGCGACGGCCTACACCACCTCCGCCGAACTCGCCGAACACCTCGCCCCCTTCCCCGCTCACGCCGCCAACGCCAAACCCATGGCCGCCGTCATCGCTAAACACGCCGCCGCCGCACCCGACCCCTCCATCTGGCCGACAGCGCCCGTTTACCGCAACGCCCAGGTCTCTGTCATCGCGCCCACCGGCACGATCGGCCTCCTCATGGATTGCGACACCACAGGCATCGAACCCGACTTCGCCCTTGTCAAATACAAGACCCTTGCAGGCGGCGGCACCGTCAAGATCGTCAACCGCGCCGTGCCCAGAGCCTTGGAGTCCCTCGGCTACAGCCCGGAGCAGATCGCCGACATCGAGATCTACATGCTCGGCCACGAAACCCTCCAAGGCTCCCCCGCCCTCGCCCCCAACCAGCTCCGCGAGCTCGGCTTCACCGACGCCGCCCTCGTCCGCATAGACGGCCTGCTAAAGACCGCCTTCGACCTTGCTTACGTCTTCCACCCCGACAATTTCGACCCCGACACAGCGCCCGAGACAGGCCCCGACATGCTCTCCGATCTCGGCATCCCCGCAGAAGACATCGAGGCCGCCGCCGTCCACGCCCTCGGCGCAGGCACCGTGGAGGGCGCGCCCCACCTCGACCCCGCACACCTCCCCGTCTTCGACACAGCCACACCCTCGGGCCGCCGCAGCACACGCTCGCTCACCCCCGACGCGCACCTTCTCATGATGGCCGCCGCTCAGCCCTTCATCAGCGGCGCGATCAGCAAGACCGTCAACCTCCCCAATGACGCCACCATTGACGACTGCGCCGACACTTATGCCCGCGCCCACGCGCTCGGCCTCAAATCCGTCGCCCTCTACCGCGACGGCTCCAAACTCTCCCAACCCCTCAAGGGCTTCAGCGCCGCACCCACAATTCAGAAAACATCGGAGCGTCTCGCCGCCTACACCCTGGAGCGCGAACGCCTCCCCGATCGTCGCACGGGCTACATCCAGAAAGCCGTCATCGGAGGCCACAAGGTCTATCTCCACACCGGCGAATACGAAGACGGCCGCCTCGGCGAAGTCTTCATCGACATGCATAAGGAGGGCGCGGCCTTCCGCAGTCTCATGAACAACTTCGCCATCGCCGTCAGCATCGGCCTCCAATACGGCGTGCCCCTCGAAGAATTCGTCGAAGCCTTCGTCTTCACCCGCTTCGAGCCGTCGGGCATCGTCACCGGCAACGACAAGATCCGCATGGCGAACTCCATCCTCGACTACATTTTCCGCGAGCTCGGCATATCCTATCTCGGCTGGGACGACCTCGCCCACTCCGCCGAAGGCCAGCCCGGCCCCGAACACATCGGCGGCGGCGCCATCGAACGAAACCCCGGCGCAAGACCCCAACCGCAAGCCCAATCCGGCTACTCCCGGGGCTTTCACCGCGAAGGCACCACCGACAACGTCCTCCCCTTCGTCGACTTTCGCAATGCCCCTGAGCCCGCAGATGAACCCGACATACCTGCCCCCGACAAGCCCACCGAAGCCCGCTTCAAAGGCTACACCGGAGACGCCTGCCAGGACTGCGGCCACTTCACCCTCACGCGCAACGGCACATGCCTCAAATGCGACAGCTGCGGCGCAACCAGTGGGTGCAGCTAATACAAAACAGGCTCCCGCACTTGGGCGGGACCTCCCGCCTCCTTTAATCACCTAGTTCAACACAATCTCATCCCATCCCAGATTGTCTTCCTCGACCAATGCGTCTTTCCATTCCCGCTTCCAACGCTTCAGCTTCCTTTCGAACGCATAAGCCTCCTCGAAGTCAGGAAAGCACTCACACCATACAAGTTTCCAACAGTTATACTTCGCAGCAAAGTCCGAGCCCGCGCCATCTCTATGCTGAGCAATCCGTTCGTCGAGGTTTGACGTCGAGCCTGAATAGACAACCGTGTTGTGAGTGTTCGTAACGATATAAACCCACGTCTCCCTCATAGAATATCTACCCATATCGCTATGGCTCCCGCGCTCGACGCGGGACCTCCTGCATTCATCAAAAACACCTTCGTCAATCGACACTTAGTAGAAACGATGGAGATCCCGCATCAAGTGCGGGAACTTGAATTTCTCAAATAACAAGAGGCGAAGAACGAGCGAAGCGAGAGACCGGGAATGTATAGAGATACCTACTTCGCACTCCGCGCGGTCCCGGTTGGCCGGCGGCGAACCGCAAAAAAATATCGGAGAGCCTGTAAGCCGGGTCCTGTACTCCTTGCGGAGTGGTGACCATTCCTCTGGGGTGCACATTACTGCACACCTCTAGCGACCGACCCGGATGACAGCGACAAGGCGCGCCATGCGTCATCCCTATTTGGTCTTGCTCCGGATGGGGTTTACCGAGCCCGCGCCGTTACCTTTGCGGCGGTGCGCTCTTACCGCACCGTTTCACCCTTACCTTTGGGATAAGCTATCGCGCCACGCGCGACCCCTAAAGGCGGTCTGTTCTCTGTGGCACTGTCCCTCGGGTTGCCCCGGCCGTGATTTCCACGGCATCCTGCCTTGCTGGAGCCCGGACTTTCCTCGCACACCCCATTCCAAAGAATAAGCCACACGCGGTCACCCGGCCCTCCGACCCCTTCCAGCTATTGCGCCTCGCCGCGAAGTCAAGCACACAGACGTCGGGAGGGGCTTAATGGGAGAAATCGACGACTTCGTGATGGTCTTCAGCCCCACGCTGCAGATCTGGCTCGTCGCCACGCTGTTTGCCATGATGCTTGCCGTGGCGCTCAACCTCAGTCTTGCCAGCTTCCGCTTCTTTCGCACGTCTCCGCGTTTTTATCTTGCCGGTCTTCTCAGCCAGCTCATTGCCCTCCCCCTCGTCACACTCGCGCTGTGCCATTTCCTGCAGCCGACACCCACTATCGCGCTCGGCATGATCATTGTCGCCTGCTGCCCGGGCGGGGCCAGCTCCAACCTCATCTCCCTGTACGCCCGCGCCAATATTGCGCTGTCGGTCGCCCTGACCGCCACCTCCAGCATCCTCGCCGCAATCCTCACACCCGTCAGCATTCTGTTCTGGTCGCGCGGTTACGGCCCGTCCGCCGATCTTCTCACCACCATCGACGTCGATGTCATAAGTTTCCTGATCGAGACAACCGTCATCCTCCTCGTGCCCATCAGCATCGGCATGGCAATCAACCACTTCGCCCCGGCTTGGTCGGCCCGCTGGCGCAACCGTCTCGGACTCGCCGCCGCGGCCAGCCTCATCGCCTTCATCCTTTACACCAGCAGTCTCTATTTTCGCGACTTCATGGCGCTCGGCCTCGGCATTGCGGGTATCGCCTGGATCCACAACTCCACCGCTCTCGGCACGGGCTATGGCGTCAGCCGTATCTTCCGCGCCGATCTCGCCACACGGCGCACGCTTACCATTGAAACCGGCATCCAGAACACCGGCCTCGCCCTCGTTATCCTGCTCACCCAATTCGCTGCGCCGGGCCAGGCCATGGGCGGCGCAGTTGCAATTGTCGGTCTTTACGGCACATATCATCTCATTAGCGGCGGCCTGATCGCGTGGGCCTGGCGTCGCTTCGGAGCCATCCCTGCGCAACCACCGGAGGCCGCCCATGTTTGATCTGCTCATCACCAACGGACAACTCGTGGACGGCAATGGCACCGAACCCGTCACCGCCGACATCGCCGTCACAAATGGCCGCATCTCCGCCATTCGCCAAACAGGAGAGAGTGACCTCGGCCCCGCCCGCAACACCCTTGACGCCACGGGCTGCATCGTCACCCCCGGCTTCATCGACCTCCACACCCATTATGACGGCCAGATATCGTGGGACGAAGAGCTAAAGCCCAGCGTCAATCACGGCGTCACCACCGCCGTCATGGGCAATTGCGGCGTCGGCTTCGCCCCGTGCCGCGCCTCCGACCGCGACCGCCTGATCCGCCTCATGGAAGGCGTCGAGGACATCCCCGGCACAGCCCTCCACGAAGGCATCACCTGGGACTGGGAGACCTTCCCCCAATATCTCGACGCCATCGACGCCATGGACCGCACCATCGATGTCGCCGCCATGATCCCGCACGATCCCTTACGCGTCTACGTCATGGGCGACCGCGCAATGCATGATGAGCCCGCAAACCCGGACGACATCGCCGCAATGAAAAGCATTGTCCACGAAGCAGTCCAGGCCGGAGCCGTCGGCGTCTCCACGGGCCGCTCCGACGCGCACAAGACCGCCGACGGGGAATGGACACCCGCATCCGAAGCCGCGCTCGACGAACTCGTCGGGCTCGGCTCCGCTCTCGACGGCCTCGGCCACGGTGTTCTCCAAGCCGTCTCCGACTTCGACCAAGTGCGCCCCGAAGACAATTTCGATGCCGAGTGGGAGATTCTGCGCGCCTATTTTCGCTCCGCTGATCGCCCCGGCTCCATCAGCCTGATGCAACGCGACTTCGCCCCCGACGACTGGCGCAAAATTATGGCCCGCTCTGAGGAAGACGATCTCGGCCTTCTGTTTCAGGTCGCGCCCCGCGCCATCGGCGCCATCAACGGCCTGCAATGCAGCTTCCATCCTCTCATGGCCCACCCCAGCTATCTCGCCATCCGTGAACTCTCTCTGGCCGAGCGCGTCGAACGCATGCACGACCCCGCCTTCCGCACGCAACTTCTCTCCGAAACACCCATCCCGCTTGCCGGCCCTGGCAGCCTTGTCCCGCCCATGATCGACATGATGATCGGCATGTTTCCGCAACTTGCCGAGAAAAACTACCGTCTCGCCAGCGGCGACAGCGTCGATTACGAACCCAAGGCCGAAGACAGCCTCGCCGCTCACGCCCGCCGCAACGGGCTAAGCGTTTGGGAACAAGCCTATGACTGGTTGATCGAAGATGATGGTCGCGCTCTCATCTATTATCCCGTCTACAATTACACCGATATGAATTACGATGCCGTCCACGAGATGTTGTCTCACCCCCAAGCAATTCCCGGCCTGTCAGACGGCGGCGCACACGTCGGCACCATCTGCGACGCCAGCTTCCCCACCTACCTCCTCACGCATTGGGCGAGGGATAGGGGGGCAAGAGACAGTGCAGACGGCATCCCCCTCCCTCGCGCCGTCCAGATGCTCACCGCCGACGCCGCCGACTATCTCGGCTTCACAGACCGCGGTCGCCTCGAAATAGGTCTCAAAGCCGACCTTAACGTCATAGACCTCACAGCACTGAAACTCGGGGTCCCCGAAATGATTCAAGACCTCCCCGCCGGCGGCCAGCGCCTCCTCCAGCCCGTCAGCGGCTACCGCGCCACCTACGTTTCCGGCCATCGTGTCATCGCGGACGACAACGTCACAACCGCCCGTCCGGGCCGTCTCGTGCGATCCCGGCCTTCCGCCGCAATCGCGGCAGAATGACCCACTCCCGATACGGTCGAATTCATCTATTATAGTGTAACACTCTAACAGAGGACTCTCTCGATGCGTCAACGCTTCCCACGCCTGCTCTCCACCACTTTACTGGCAGGCGCGCTCGCCACACCCGCCCTCGCCACTGACATCGATGTCAGCTTTACCGAGTCCTTACCCAAATCCATCGACCACCTCGTCATCCTCATGCCCGAAGACACAGCGCTCACAGGCGACCTGGACTCGCTTAACGACACCACATCCGGCCGCCTCGGCGATGCCCTGACAGCTTCCAAGTTTTCGGGCATCTTCGGCAAGTCCAAGACCTTTTACGGCCAAGGCAACTATGCCGCCATCACCGTCCTTGGAACGGGCGACGAAACGCTGAGCCGCCGCCATCTTCACGACATTGGCGGCCACATCGCCAAAGCCGCCAGCGGCGAAGACTCCATAACCGTCATGGCCGGAACCCTGGACACCTCCTCCGCCCTCCCCCTCGCAGACCTTGCACTCGGTATGCAGCTTGGCGGCTACACCCACACAGCTTTCAAGTCCGAGGCTGAGGACTCCGATATGAGCGTTACCCTCGTCGGCGACAATGCCCGTGCACAAGACCGCGCGTTTGACGCCGATTACGCACATATCGCCACATCTGTGAACCTTGTCCGCGATCTTGGAAACGCACCTGGTCGTGACATTTATCCAGAGAGCTTCGTCCAGCGTATGCGGGAGGCCTTCCGGGGCGTGCGCGGCGTGAAGACCCGCGTCTATGACCTCGCGGATCTTGAGCGTCTCGGCATGGAAGGCATTACCGGTGTCGGCCAAGGCTCCATACATGACCCCCGCATGATGATCGTCGAATATATGGGCGGCGGCTCGGAACAGCCCATCGCTTTGGTCGGCAAGGGCATCACCTTCGATACGGGTGGCATTTCCATCAAGGGCAATACCGGGATGTGGCTAATGAAGTCCGACCTCTCCGGTGCCGCCGCCGTAGGTGCCACCGTTCTCGCCGCCGCCCAGCGCGGAGCCAAGATCAATGTCGTCGGCCTCATGCCGCTTGCCGAAAACATGCCCGCCGCGGACGCCATCCGTCCCGGCGATGTGCTCAATACTTATAACGGCACCACCATCGAGGTCATGAGCACCGACGCCGAAGGCCGCCTCCTCCTCGCCGACGCTGTCGCCTATGCACAGGACAAGTATGAGCCCGAACTTCTCGTCAACATTGCCACACTGACGGGATCCGCGGGCCGCGCCCTAGGTGACGAATACGGCGCCATCGTCACCCGCGACTTCGACCTTGCCCAGGACATGATGGATATCGGTTCACGCTCCGGCGAAGACGTCTGGCCCCTGCCGCTCCACGCCAATCACTATGACCAGATAAAGTCCGACATCGCCGACATCAAATCCACAGCCGGCGCGCCCGGCGCGTCCATAGGCGCAGCTGTCGTCGGAACCTTCGTCGATGAATCCCAACCCTGGGTTCATATCGATATGGCCAGCGTGGACTGGCGCGACTCCGCCACCCCCACAGCGCCCAAAGGTCACTCCGGCTGGGGTGTTCGTTTCATGGATCAAATCCTGCGCGACATCGAAGCCGAGAACTGAAAACCCTCGCTTAAAAAGTCGTCTTCCCCGCGAAAGCGGGGATCGCTCTCCTCATAAGCTGGTATGGCGGCACTTGCCCGTATCTAATCCGTCAGCACTAAAAGGTTCGCATCCAGCGCCCGCGCCACCTGCTCCAGCGCATCCACGAACTTCACATATTGCGCCAGTGGCACCGTCTCGAATTCATCGCTCGCCTTGTGGTAATGCGCGTGGTCTTCCACCCCGAAATACACATAGGGTATGCCCGCCGCATGAAAGGGCGCATGATCACTCATCGTCGTCCAGTCATTGGCCGCATCCGCCGGATCATCATGTCCGAACTTCACGGTCACATCATCAAACTCCAACGCTTCGATGATTTCTCGCACCTCCGGATAGTGGCGCGTCCCCGACGCATAAATCACCCCGTCCGCATTCTGTGACACCATATCCAGATTCATCAAAAAGGCCCGTTCATCGGAATAATCGTCGACCATATCCTTCGCGCCCGCCAGACCTTTTTCCTCCGCGTCGAAAAATGCAAAGATGACGTTATGCTTTGGGCGAACTTCACAAAAGCTTTCGGCAATCGCAAGCGCTGCGCCGACCCCGGACGCATTGTCATCGGCTCCGTTGAACACCTTGCCGTCCCGAATGCCCAGATGATCGTAATGCGCCGATATGATCAAACCGGTAGCGTTGTCATCGCCTGCCAGGATCCCCCCGAAAAGGTTTTGCCCTTCCAGGCCCTCATCCCCGAAGCTGAAGCTCTTGCTCTCGATTTCCAGGCAACCCAAACCTTCCAGACGCTCTTTCAGGTAATCATGCGCCATCTGCGCACCCGGCGTCCCCGCTTCCCGGCCTTGATAGGGCTTAGAAGACAGCTCCCGCATAACCTCGATCGCTATCGTGTCCGGCACAGGCGCAGCCCTGCACGCCGAAAGCGCCGCCAAAACCGAAAGGGCGAACCCCTGAGCCGGTCTCACGCCTAAGCCTCCATCGCGTCCCGGCGCCGCATGTCCTTCTTGCGCTCATGCTCCAGCAGGTAGCGCTTGCGAATACGGATATTCTCCGGCGTTACTTCCACCAGCTCGTCATCATTGATGAACTCCAACGCGAATTCCAGCGTCACATCCACAGGTGGCACCAGCGTCGTCGCCTCATCCGTGCCGGATGCGCGCACGTTCGTCAGTTGCTTGCCCTTGAGCGGGTTCACCGTCAGGTCGTTATCGCGCGCATTCAACCCGACCACCATGCCCTGATAGATTTCCTCGGCATGACCGATGAACATCTTGGCGCGGTCTTGCAGATTGAAGATTGCAAAGCCCGCCGCCTTGCCCGTGCCGTTGGAAATCAACACGCCTTTCTGGCGACGACCGATGCCTGCCGCCGTGCGCGGCGCGTAGCGATCAAAGACGTGATACATCAGGCCGGATCCACTCGTCAAAGTCAGGAATTCTCCCCGAAAGCCGATCAGCCCCCGTGTTGGGATGTCGAAGTCCAGCCGCACACGTCCCTGCCCGTCCGGCACCATATCCTTGAGCATACCCTTGCGTTCGCCAATGCGCTCCATGACTTTGCCCTGATGATCGGTCTCCACATCGATGGTCAGGTTCTCCCACGGCTCGCACAGCACGCCGTCGATCTCCTTGTTGATCACCTGCGGGCGCGAAATCGCGAGCTCGTAGCCTTCCCGCCGCATGGTCTCGATCAGGATGGACAGGTGCAACTCGCCGCGCCCCGACACGCGGAACTTGTCCGCCTCTTCCAGCTGTTCAACGCGTAGCGCCACATTGTGGATCAGCTCGCGGTCCAGCCGCTCCTTGATGTTGCGCGAGGTCACATATTTGCCCTCACGTCCGGCAAACGGAGAGTCGTTGACTTGAAACGTCATGGAAATCGTGGGCTCGTCCACCGATAGCGGCTCCATCGCCTCGACATGCTCAGGGTGGCAGATCGTGTCCGAAATATTCAACGTATCGAGGCCCGTAAACGCCACGATATCGCCGGCACGCACCTCGTCCATCTCCACACGTTCAAGACCCAGGAAGCCATAAGGCTGCAAAATCTTGCCCTTGCGAAGTTTGCCTTCCGTATCGACGATAGATACTGTCTGGCCCTTCTTGATCGCCCCGCGATGGACGCGCCCGATACCGATCACACCGACATAAGGATCATAGCCCAGCGCAGAGACCTGCATCTGCAGCGGCCCGTCGGGATCAAGCTCCGGCAGCGGCGCGTGTTCGACGATCGTCTGGAACAGCGGGCCCATATCCGCGCCCGTCTCACCGGACTCCATCGCCGCCCAGCCATTGATGGCCGATGCAAACACGGTCGGGAAATCCAGCTGCTCTTCATCCGCGCCCAGACGGTCGAACAAATCGAATGTCTGATCGACCACCCAATCGGGCCGTGCCCCCTGACGATCGACCTTGTTGACCACCACAATAGGCTTCAACCCCTGCTCCAGCGCCTTGCGCGTCACAAAACTGGTCTGTGGCATCGGCCCCTCGACCGCATCGACTAGCAGCACCACCGAATCCACCATGGACAGAACGCGCTCGACCTCACCGCCAAAATCCGCGTGTCCGGGCGTATCCACGATATTGATGCGCCATTCCTGACCTGTCGGGTCGGTCCAGGTGATCGCCGTGTTCTTGGCGAGAATTGTGATTCCGCGCTCTTTTTCGATATCGCCCGAGTCCATAACACGCTCGGTCGCTTCGCCGCGCTCCTCCAGCGTTCCGGATTGGCGCAGCAACTTGTCGACCAGTGTCGTCTTGCCGTGATCGACGTGCGCCACGATAGCCACGTTACGAAGGTATTTGAGAGAGTCGGTCATGGAGCGCGCGGTAGGCGCTTCCATTGGAAAGCGAAACCCATTGCGACAGCAAATATTGCCGCGATCGCACCCGGTCTGCCTGAAACGTGCGCCCGCTGCATTGCCAGCCCCTTCGCGTCCCGCCATACCCCGATCATGCGCACAGACACAGCCCTTACCCCGACCTTCCTTCGCGATTACCAGCCCTTCCCCTTCCATATTGAAAGCGTCCACCTCGCCTTCGACCTCGACCCGGCCATGACCACCGTCACCAATACCATGAGCGTTACGCGCGCGCATTCCGGTCAGTTCACGCTGCAGGGCGAAGATATCCGCCTCGTCTCCGTCGCCGTGAACGGCAAAGACCTCCCACGGAATGCCTACCGCGCCGATCAGAAGACACTCACACTCGACCTGCCCGATACGGCGGAGGTCACGATCACCACCACCTGCGAACCACGCATAAACACGTCCCTCATGGGCCTCTACGTTTCGGGCGGACGTTACTGCACCCAATGCGAGGCCGAAGGCTTTCGCCGCATCACCTATTATCCCGACCGCCCGGACGTAATGAGCGTCTTCACGACCACTATCACCGCGCCCAAGGCTTACCCTTACCTCCTTTCCAACGGCAATCTTACCGCCGAGAGTCAGACCGACACCCACCACACAGCCACCTGGCATGATCCCTTCCCCAAGCCTGCCTACCTCTTTGCCCTGGTCGCCGGAGAGTTCGATGTCCTGCGCGAGACCTTCACCACCATGAGCGGTCGCGAGGTCGCCCTCGAAATCTACATCGATCCCGGCCAGATAGAGAAAGCCCGCTACGCGCTCGACAGCCTCATCCGCGCCATGCGATGGGACGAGGAGGCTTACGGCCGCGAATACGACCTCGACCGCTTCATGGTCGTCGCCGTGCGCGACTTCAACTTTGGCGCGATGGAGAACAAGGGCCTCAACATCTTCAACTCCAGCCTGCTCGCCGCCGACGCCCGCACCGCGACCGACCTCTCCTTCGAACGCATCGAAAGCGTCGTTGCCCACGAATACTTCCACAACTGGACCGGCAACCGCATCACCTGCCGCGACTGGTTCCAGCTCTGCCTCAAGGAAGGATTCACTGTTTTTCGCGACCAGCAGTTCTCAGCGGATCAGCGCGACCCGACCGTTCAACGCATCAAGGATGTAAAGACCCTTCGCGCCCGCCAATTCGCCGAGGATGCCGGCCCCCTCTCCCACGCCGTCCGCCCGGAGAGTTTCGTCAAGATCGACAACTTCTATACCGCCACCATCTATGAGAAGGGCGCGGAAATCATCCGCATGATCCATACACTGCTCGGCCCGGAACGCTTCCGCGCAGGCTCGGATGCCTATTTCAACGCCCATGATGGGCGCGCCGCCACGGTTGAAGACTTTCTCGACAGCTTCGGTCAGGGCGCGGATTACGACCTCTCCCCCTTCAAGCGATGGTACAGCCAAGCCGGCACTCCCGTCCTCACCGTCACCACGCGCCGCGAAGGTGACGTCCTCCACGTCGACCTCGTTCAACTTACCTCACCCACACCGGGTCAGCCCACCAAGCACGCCTTGCCCATCCCGGTCCGCTATCAGGTCATTGGCGAGCATGGCCCGGTCACGACGTCCACCGTCCACCTTCTCGACCGCGCACAAGATAGCCTGACGCTCGACCTCCCTTTCGGCACAGGCGATGTCACCCTCTCCATCCTCCAGGGATTCTCCGCCCCCGTCCACGTGGATCGCGGGCTTTCCACTGCCGACACGATCCGCCTCATGGCCCATGACAGCGACGGCTTCTCCCGCTGGGAAGCGGGCCAAACCATTGCCAAATCCCTTATCCATGCCATCGCTCACGGCCTGCAGCACAACCGGCTTCCCGCGCCCGACTCCGCCCTCCGCGCCTACACGGACGCCTTGCGCTCCACACTGCACGATCCCGACTTCGGCGATGCCTTCAAAGCCCTCGTGCTCGCCCCGCCTGCGCAGCTTTCGGACTATCTGGGAAAGGACGGCCTGACCGACCCCGTCGCCGTTGCCGAAGCCGTCACCTGGCTTGAACGCGCCATTGGCGAGCATCTTACGGACGTTCTGCTCACGACATATACTGAGCGTCCCCTCGACACGTTTTTCGATCCCGGAGCCGACGCAGCGGGCCGTCGCTCTCTTCGAAATCGCGCGCTGTCGCTTCTGGCCAGTGCAAAAGCCCCGCAAGCCGCTCCGCTTGCCATCTCGCAATTCTCCGACGCCACCAACATGACGGATGAACTTGCGGCTCTCGTCATACTCACGCGTCTCGGAGGCCGCCGCGTGGACTACCACCTCGCAGCTTTCCGGGACAAATATGCTGACGAACCTCTCGTTATAGATCGCTGGTTTTCCGTTCAGGCGTCCCGGAATTACGCCGAGGGCCTTTCGGCCGTCAAAACCCTCACGGAACGCGACGACTATACCCGCAGCAATCCCAACCGGGTTCGCGCGACCCTGGGCGCTTTCGGCGGCGTCAATACCCGCCTTTTTCATCACCACAGTGGCGCGGGCTATCGATTCATGGCCGGGGAAATTCTCGACATGGAAACCCGCAACCCCCAGATCGCCGCACGCCTTTTGGGCATGTTCGAGATTTGGCCACAGCTCGACCCGGACCGACAGCGTATCGTCACAGACGTCTTGCAAGACATGGCCCGCCAAGCGACATCCGATAATGTTCGCGAAATCGCGGAAAGACTGCAGGGCGCAACCGCGTCTTAATACGCTCGGTCTAGGCCGGGCTCATGGTCGACCCCACTACATTTGACGGCTTTCGCACCCATGTGTCCGAAGAGCGCTTCACCGTCATGGCGCAGCCCATCGTCGATATCCACACTCACCAAATCCTTCACGAGGAATGGCTCGTCCGATTTGAGCATGACGAGGAGCTGATCGCCCTCCTCCGTCCGGCGGAAATCAGTGGCGCGATTCGCGATCTCGATCTTTCCATGCTCGCCCGTGCCGTCCTTGCGCTCAACGCCAATCCTGCCCAGCCGGGCATTGCCGTCAATCTATCCGGCGCGAGCTTTGCGACACCTCGGTTTGAGCACAGCCTGCTCGCCTGCATAAACGCCTTGAAAGCGCCTGCGGAAAAACTCGTCTTCGAGCTTACTGAGACCTGGGACATGCGCGACCTTACCCACGCAATCAGCCTTTTGTCGCAACTGCGCGAGCGTGGCCACCATGTCTGCCTCGACGATGTCGGCGCCGGTGCGGCCTCCATCCGCTACCTCCGGGCGCTTCCCTATGACTGGCTCAAGATTGACGGCGAGTTTTTGGTCGATGCCCACGCAAAGCCCCGCGAAGCCGCCATTCTCAGCGCGGTCCTGTCACTTCGGGATGTCCTGGACACACGCTTTATTGCTGAAGGGGTGGAAACCGCCGAACTTTTGCAATTTGCGCGTGATATCGGTTTCGATGCAGCGCAAGGCTACGCCATTGATCGCCCCAGCCTGTCTCCACGTCCCGGCCCGTCCATAAACGCCTGAATCGTGACGAAATTCCGTCGGTGCGGACGTATGGTTAACGCGCTGGAAACCCTTACAGGGCAGTGAAACGTCTAGGTTTCCCTCGCTCGACTTCGCTTGCGAAATCACTAGCGTGTGTGTGACTCGCAAACTTGGAGGGGAAGTCGATATGAGGACGGGTGCTGTCAATTCGCACATTCCTGCGGCGCCTGCCATTACTCCCGGTGGTGAGCCGTCGGGGCAACCTCCTGCCTATCGGGCCGCTCACATAGCTGCGCCTCCCCCTCGACAACCGGTCAGGTCGTCCGCGGAAATTCACCAGAGCCCTCTTGCCGCCGATCGGCTGTTCGGCGTCAAGATCCGACATGACGAAGATGCCAAACGCGGGATCGGCAGCGATGCCGTCCGCGGCCTGCAAGTGCTTTCGCTCACGCTCATTCTCTTTTTTGCAGTCGTCACCGTTGTCGCACTTTATTCCGAACATTCCCGCCATAACGATTTACAGCGTGCGAGTGCGTTGGAAGGCACAGCCCAGACGGCAAGCTCACTGGACGCCACTCTCGCATCTGCCGTAGCCTGGACGGACACGGCGCTGTCGTCGGGCACGTCGTCTTCGCGCATCGTCAACATCGCCGTGCGCGGCAAGGACGTCGCCGGTGCTGCCATTATTGCTGAAAATGGGCGCATCGTCTCCGCCCTTCCTGCGGGCGTCGGCACAGTGCTCTCTCCGGCCGCAACGTCCAGCAGCTCCGGATCCGGCATCGACATCAATTCCGTAATTGCGGCAAATGGCGACATCAATCCCGTGATCATTCGCGATGTGCCTGATGGAAAACTCGTCGTCGCGCTCGCTCCGGAAGCTTTCGGAAGATCGCTTGGCGGATCGACCGTCATCGTGTCCCCGACCGGACGCCTGATCAGCGCGCCTCCGGCCATGGCCAAGTCAGGCCTGACACAATCTTTCGGTCTATCGCCGGAACGCATTACACGCATCACGCAAAGCACATCCGCTAAATTGTCAGAGCGCGCTAGCATTGGCGGAAACGACGTCTGGCTTACAACCTCCCGCATACCCAATTCCGACCTGACCGTCATTGAAACCGCCCCCCGCACGAGTTCTCCCCGTACGCTGCCGATCATCTTGACGGCGCTCTGCCTGTTCGGTGGAACCTGTGCCGTCATCTGGGCCATGATGCGCCGCATTTTGAAGCATCTTCAATCCGCCCAAAGCGGTTTTGCCGAGGATGAAGTCACCCGCCAGCGCACACAGGCCGCACTGGAGGGCTCCGGCGCAGGCGTGTTCGAGATCGACCTGCAGGACAACACCGTCTTCCTATCGGCGGCACTGATGGAGGTATTCAATCTTGGCAATGTCGAGCGCAGCATGGGCCTGCCGGAGTTTCTTGGCGTGCTCGATGAGAATTCCCGCGAGACGTTTTACTCCACCCTTCGCCGTGCACACATGACCGGCAGTTTCGAATGCGACGCGCAGCTACGCCACCTCCCGCTGATTTTCGAATGTCGCGGTCGGCCCATAATGCGCTCGGAGACCGAAGGTGCACTCCCCACTCGCAAAGTGCTCGTCGGGGTCGCCAAGGACGTGTCCGATGCCCGCGGGGCTGCCGCCCGGATTCGTGCCGCCGAAGCCCGTCTGTTCGACGCCCTCGGTTCCATGAGCGATGCCTTTGTCGTCTGGGATAAATACGACCGACTTGTCATCTGGAACGGCCAATACGAAAACTTTTTCGGCTTTACGCGCGGCAATCTTCAGGTCGGGATGGATCACGCTACCATCGACTATCACGCCCGCGCTGTCATCGCCGAAACTCGCAACGCCGATAGTGCCGCAGACTCCGGAGCTTTGGAAATCGAGCTCAAAGACGGGCGCTTTCTCCGCTATCTCGAAAACGCGACCGAAGACGGCGGACGTGTTACCGTCGCATCCGACGTTTCCGAAATCCGTTACCGCGAAGAAGAACTTCGCCGCAACAAGGGCGTCCTCGAGACCAACCTCGCCACATTGCAAAACATGCAGTCCCAACTTCTCGAGCTCGCCCAGAACTACGAGCAGGAAAAGTTTCGCGCTGAAGAAGCCAATCAGTCCAAATCCGAGTTTCTCGCCAATATGAGCCACGAGTTGCGCACACCCCTGAACGCGATCAACGGCTTTTCCGACATCATGCAAAAGGAAATGTTCGGCCCTCTCGGCGATCCCCGTTACAAGGAATACGTCAACGACATTCTTTTTTCCGGCAAGCACCTGCTGAGTTTGATCAACGACATTCTCGACATGTCCAAGATCGAGGCCGGCAAGATGAGCCTCAACATCGATCACATGGATATAGACAACACCATCGAGTCGGTCATCCGGATTGTCCGTGGCCGCGCCGAGGAAAACCGCCTCAAGCTTCTCTACTCCCCCGTATCGACCCAAGCACTCGAAGCCGACCCGCGTGCCGTCAAACAGATCCTGCTCAACCTCATTTCCAACGCCATCAAGTTTACGCCCGAAGGCGGCGTTGTCCGGGTCATCTGTGAAGCCAAGACAGCGGGCGTAGTCGTGCGCGTGTCCGACTCCGGCATGGGGATCAGCGAAGACGACCTCATCCGTCTCGCCCAACCCTTCGAGCAGGCCTCGAACAACAAATCCGGCGAGGGCACCGGCCTTGGCCTGGCTCTTTCTAAATCGCTCGTGGAGCTTCACGGCGGCAATTTCCACATTGCATCGCGCCTTGGCGAAGGCACGACCATTACCTTTACCCTGCCCAATCGGCCGATCCCGCAGACCGCCCGCGCCGAGAAAACAGGCGTGTCCGAGGAAATCTCGCGCATCGCCTCCACCATCAGCAATGCTCTCGAACAGGGTCGCGATGCCGCCCAGACAACCGTCTCGCCACCGACGACACAAGAGCCGCCTATGCAGGTGTCGCCACCACCGGCCACGTCCCAGACACCATCAGCTGCGCAGCCCTACATACCGCCCGCTGCCTAGTCTCGACGTACGCGGGAACTCACCCGCGGTTTCGGAAACACAAAGCTCGCTCGCAGGCCCGGCGTCTCTCCATCCAGCTCGTTACCCAAACCGTCTTCCAGGCGAAATTCCGCCCGATGCACTTCCGCGACCGCCTCTACAAGCGCCAGACCCAACCCCGATCCCGGTGCCGATCGCGATTCCTCAAGGCGCACAAACCGTTCCTTTACGCGCTCGCGCATTGGCCCGGGAATGCCGGGGCCGTCATCGGCGACGTAAAATGTCACGCGCCCGCCTTTGAGCTTTTGCAGACCCAATCGCACGCGCCCGCCCTCTGGCGTGTATTTGATCGCGTTTTCCACGAGGTTCGACACGGCCTGACTCAGCAACCCCCTATCCGCACTGACCGTCAGGTTCGGCGCAATATCCGTGCTGAATACCAAACCCGCATCCTCAAAAGACGGCTCATATAATTCGGCGATATCTTCCAGTATTTCCGCAGGGTTTAGCGCTACCAGCAATTCGCGACGATCGGCGGCCTCCAGCCGCGCAATCCGCAAAACGCTGTCAAATGTAGTCAGCAACTCCTGCGCATTATCAGCAGCCTCTTCCAGCGCGGCCCCCGCATCGCCATCCGCTTTGGCCGCCGCTGTTTCGAGCCGCGTTCGCAGCCGGGTCAATGGCGAACGTAGATCATGCGCTATGCTGTCGCCAGCATAGCGCATCGCTCCCATCAATCGGTCGATGTGGTCGAGCATCTCATTCAGGTTTTCCGCCAGCAGGTCGAGCTCGTCTTCGCTGTAATTGCGCTCTGCCCGCACCCGCATATCTCCCGACCGCACCGTATTGGCGAGCTTGTTGAACGACTCGATCCGCCGTGAAAAACTCTGGCTTACGAAATACGCCGATAGCAGGCCCAGCAGCAGCGCAATCAGCGCGCTAACCAAAATTGCCGTGCGAATACGTTCCGCATTTCGCATGGTCGCTTCCACATCCCTTGCCACCACGATCAGTCCTGCCGGTCGCTCATTGACGGCGATCTCCGTGGATAGACCCCTGGCGCGCCGGTTGACGAAATCCGACTCGACCAGAGGCTCTCCGTTTTCGTCCGTCCCGATTGTCAGCGTGAATCCAAACCGTCTATATTCTTGCTCCGTACCTGCAATCAGCCCGCTATCCACATCCTCGATCTGAAATGGCGACTGGCCGGGCGTGCCCGATACATTCAGGTTACCGGACAACACCGGGCCGAACTGAAACAGATAGAGCCCCTCGCCAGACGTCGATCGCAGGATGATTTCGCGATCCAGCGCCCCCGGCCCACCATCGGCAAATATCTGCTCGAATTCTCGGATTTCCGTCGCCAGCGCCGCGTCCACCCGGCGCAGATCCGCACTAATTGTCGCGAAGTAGATATAGCCCAGCGTCACTAGCGAGCTCGACACAAACAAGAACGCCGTAAGCAGCGTCAGCCGAAAAAGTGTATTCCGATAAAGTCTTGCAAGCCAGCCAAACACGCAACGCCCATAGTCAGACTTGCGCGCCTGCGCCAGTGACGAAAGGTCAATGCGTTAGGCGAGATGTAAAAGACCATATTTCGCAAAGGCTCCCGCGTTCAACGAAGGACCTCACGCTGGTCATGCAAACGACAAGAATTAGCACGGCTGTTGAACGTCCCGCATCCAGTGCGGAAACCAAGGTCAAATTGAAAAGATCGCTACGCCGCCTGGAGTCTGTACCCCGCCCCGCGCACCGTGTGCAGCATCGGACTCTCGAACTGCTTATCGATTTTCGCCCGCAATCGCGAAATATGCACGTCGATCACATTGGTCTGGGGGTCAAAGTGGTAGTCCCACACCTTCTCCAGCAACATGGTGCGCGTCACCACCCGTCCGGGATTGCGCATCAGCGCCTCCAGCAAACGAAATTCCCGAGGCTGCAATAGCAGATTTTGTCCGGCCCGCTTAACTGTTCGCGCCAACAGGTCCATCTCCAGATCCCCGACCTTCAGCTTCGTCACTGCCGCCGTCGGATCGCTCCGTCGGCCAATCGCTTCAACCCGCGCCAGCAGCTCTGTGAAACTATAAGGTTTGGAGAGATAATCGTCGCCACCCGCGCGCAGGCCTTCGACCTTGTGATCGACCTCACCCAGCGCACTCAGGATCAACACGGGCACCGTATCGCCATCTTCGCGCACGGCACTCAGCACTTGCAATCCATCCATTTTGGGCAGCATGCGATCCAGGATCAGCGCGTCATATTCGGCGGATCGCGCCATCTCCAGGCCCAGATCGCCGTCATGAGCCATATCGACCACATGCCCCGCCTCCATCAGCCCTTTGCGGACGTATTCGGCGGCGACTTCGTCGTCTTCAACTATCAGGATTCTCATGCTCATACTCAAATTGCGCCCCAGCGCCCTTCTACTGTGCTACACAATTGGTAGCGGATAAAACGTGGTGCCGCCGGCTTTCAGGCGGACTTGCACGACGACTTCGGACTTGCCTGACTCACGCGCGCGGCGGATTAGACGGTTGAATTCTTCCACACTCGGCGTTGGCTGCGTGTCGATTTCCATCAACACCATACCGGTCTCGAAACCCGATCGATCAGCCCCGGAACCCGCGACCGCAGCTTCCAAATACACCCCGACTTCGTCATAGCCCATGCCAATGGCCTTTCGGAACTGGCTGGAAATATCGACCAGTGACAGCCCGACGCCATAAGCCCCCGACCCACCCGTGCCAAGCGGAGGTGGAGGCGTGGTATTGACAGGCTCGCTCGCCACACGTCCCTCCAGCGAATCCTTGCTCGGACGCTCTGTCAGCATCACATCCAAATCCATTTCCCGCTCGCTGCGCTCGATACGCAGGCGCACGGTCTTGCCCGGCTGCACGTTTGCAATCCTGCGAACGGCCTCCGTGCCGGTCGTGACCATGCGGCCATCAATATTCAAGATGATGTCATCGACCTGCAAACCGGCCAACTGAGCCGGGCCGCCGGGAACTGTACTGTCCACAATTGCACCCGAACGCCCGTCAGAATATGCCCCCGTGCGCAGACCCGCACCCAGATAGCCGCGGCGCACTTCACCATCCGCGCGCAGACGTTCGACCACGGCTTCCGCCGTCTTGTGGGGAATCGCGAACGCAATGCCGACACTCGCGCCTGTGGGTGAATAAATCGCGCTGTTAACCCCCACAACCCGACCTTCAAGATCAAAGAGCGGCCCACCGGAGTTACCCGTATTCACTGTCGCATCCGTTTGAATGTAATCCACATAGGCCCCGCTATCGACGCGATCGCGCCCGATTGCGCTGATGATGCCGAAGCTGACCGACTGGCCGATTCCGAAGGGGTTTCCGATCGGCACAACAAACTCCCCAATACGCAACGGGCTGGCATCATGCCAACGCGTGGTCGGAAACGTCTGATCGCTATCGATCTGTAACAATGCGATATCGGTTTCGGGATCGGTTCCGATGATGGACGCACCAAACGTCACGCCATTGTTAAATTCTATATCGATGATCTCGCCCTCATCGATGACGTGATGATTGGTGACCACTTCGCCTTTGGTGGATATCACGAAGCCGGAGCCGTGCCCCTCGCTCACCACTTCGCCTTGCGGGGTGGATACCCGTATATTCACGACTGCCGGACTGACCGCGGCCGCGAGATCGGCAATCACATTGGGCTGAGTCGCCATCAACGCAGGAACCGCCAATGCTTTGTTGGTCGCGGACAGCTCCGCCGTTTGTACGGCTTCCACCGGCACGACCTGCGCGTTCGCAGACATTGCGGCCAGCATGGCAATTATGGAAACGGGCTTTAGCATTCGGACAGACATGTCCCCTCCGGCGGATGGCCCAACTGCCACCACAGACACCTGCATGGCATTAGGACTTTGACATCGATGTTACCCAGAGATTACGAAACCTTCAGGTAAGGCCGCCGCGCTTAAATACCAAGAGATCATTATTGGAAGGCAGATTGACGGTCTCCATCAAGTTTAGCCCCCGCATGGCAAACAGCCCCTTAACATCCGCCACTTCCCTGACACCCCAAAGTGGATCCCGCCGCATCAGGTCTTCCGCGAAACGCATATTGCCTTCCGCACTTCCGGCCCCTTTTAGAAACGGCCCGTATAGCAGCATCAGCCCGCCTTCTTTCAGCACCGCCGCCGCACCCTCCGCCAAACCCTCCGCCGCGGTCCACGGCGCGATGTGAATCATGTTCGCGCAGAACACCGCGTCAAAGGCCATGCCGGCCTCCCAACCATCGGTGGTGACATCAATATCGAGGCTGGGCAGCATCCGTCCTCCAGCTTCCCGCGCCCAATCATCCTGCGATGCACGCGAAACAACATCCGGATCACTTGGCTGCCACACAATATCCGCGCGCCGCTTCAAAACCTCCACCGCATGCTCACCCGTCCCTGACGCAATGCCCAACACACGCGCCCCTTCTGGCAATAGGCGCAGCAGCTCACCCGCAATAACGGCTTTGTTCCGCCCGGCACTTGGCGAAAACCGCCGTGCGCCGTCATCGCCACGATCTTCAAGAGCAATCGGCTTTCTCACATTTCATCCTCACGACCGGGCAGCACCAATACCGCCTCCAAACCACCCAGTGCAGAGCGCCCCAGTGTCAGGGTTCCGTTATAGGCTCCCGCAAGATCATCCACGATGGACAGTCCAAACCCCGTTCCTGGAACCTGTTCGTCCAGACGCATCCCTCGTTTGAGTGCCGTCTCGAAGTCGTGCTCCGATATTCCCGGCCCATCATCGCCAACGGTCACGATCAGCTTCCGACCGTCCGCCGCATCCAGTACCCGAGCCGACAGCTGCACGTGCCGCTCTGCCCACTTACAGGCATTGTCGAGTAAATTGCCGACCATTTCCTCGAGATCACGCTTTACTCCGCGAAAGACCAGATTGTCCGGAAATTCCGATGTGATGATTTTCCCGTCCCGGGCGTAAATACGTGCCAGCGTGCGCGCCAGCCCCGCCAGCGCTTCATCTGCATCCGACGCTACGCCCACGACTTGTCCACGTGCCGCCGCCTGCGCTCGCCGGAGATGATGTTCGACCTGACGGTGCATTTCCTCAGTCTGGCGCTGAACGACATCGGCCTGCATATCCCCCGCGCTCTCGTTACGCAGAACGGCGATAGGCGTTTTCAAAGCGTGAGCCAGATTGCCGACATGGGTCTGCGCACGCTCGACGATCGACTTGTTATGATCGATTAATGAGTTCAATTCGGTCGCAAGTGGCTGAATTTCCCGCGGATATTCCCCTTCGACCTTGCTTGCTCGGCCCTCACGGACATCCGCCACGCGATTGCCCATCTGAAACAGCGGCTTCAGCCCGACCCGCACTTGTATGAAAACCGCCAAAATCAGTCCTGCCGCCAATAGCGCCGTCAGTAGTGTCGCAATTCCACCAAATTGCTGAACATCCCGCGCCGCCTCTCGCACATCCGCGGCTGCCGCAATCACCACCGCATCGCTGGTTCCCGGCAGGATCACGGTTCGCGCGACGACCCGCAGAGGCTCTCCTTCCGGCCCGTCTATGGCTGCCCGCATCTCCGCACCGGTATCGGACAAGAGCTCTAGCGATTCCCCCGGCGGAAGACTTAGCGTCGCCTCATAAAGCGAGCGCGAGGTCAGGAGCGGCAAGACCACCCCGTCTTCCTGTAGAATGCCGATCACCCAGTACCGCCCGGACAAGGCTCTCTGAAAGTCATCATCCGTCGGCTCGCGCGATAATACGACGCGGCCATCCGTGTACTCGGCTGCCGCAATCAGGGCCGTTACCGTGCCATCCAGCGGTTGGTCGAAAAACCGATAGGTCTGGTTACGGTAAAGCCATGTCAGCAACAACGCGACAATAACAAGGAGCGGGAGCGCCCACAGCACCGCCGAACGCACCAGTCGCGTAACCAGACTCCGCTGAGCCTGCCCCACATCCGGTATCACGCCCTACTCTTCCTCGCCGACAGCCTTATCCGGGTCCGCCAGTCGATAGCCGAGCCCCCGAACAGTCTCGATCCGCTCCGCCCCGATCTTGCGGCGCAAGCGACCCACGAAAACCTCAATGGTATTGGAGTCGCGATCAAAATCCTGATCATAGATATGCTCGACCAGCTCCGTGCGCGAGATCACCCGCCCGACATGCATAGCCATATAGGACAGCAAGCGGAACTCGTGGCTCGTCAGCTTGATCGATGCGCCATCGACAAACGCGCGCGCCGACCGGTTGTCCACGCTCAAACCACCGATCTCGATTATATCCGTTGTGTGACCCGCCGCGCGACGCACCAGCGCCCGCAGCCGCGCGAGCAGCTCTTCGGTATGAAACGGCTTGGTCAGATAATCATCAGCGCCTGCATCGAACCCTGCGACTTTCTCAGACCATTGATCGCGCGCCGTCAGGATCAACACCGGGAAATCCTTTTCCGACGCGCGCCACTTTTGCAGCACACTTACCCCGTCGATAAGGGGCAAGCCCAGATCCAGCACCACCGCATCATAAGGCTCCGTATCGCCGAGAAAGTGACCCTCCTCGCCGTCCAGCGCTACATCCACGGCATAACCCGTATCCTTGAGGGTGTCGGCGAGCTGCTTCGCCAAATCCTTGTCGTCTTCGACCACCAATACACGCATTATCCGACCACTCTTCCTGTAGAGGCGTCGACATAGACATCGACCACACGGCCCGAGCGCGCCACAACACGCACACGGTACACACTGCCATTGCGGGAAATGTCAACGACCTCACCACCCGGTACACGGCGGAGGGCAATTCTCTTGGCTTCCGACGCACTGATCTGGCGCTGAGCGTGACGCACAACATCAGGTGCGACCCGCTCCAACTTGGAAGTCGGCGCATCCAGCGCAGGGATGGCAGCATGAGCCGCGCCAGAACCCAACAGGGCCGACAGAATCATAGATATGACAAAGGTTCGCGTCATGACAGTGAGATAGCGATACGGCCCTGAATGCATTGTGAATAGGGGGCGAATTATGCGGTAGCGATTTAAGCTTTCCCTTGAACGGCATCCAGCGCAAAGCCCGCCCGTGTCACAGCCTCAGCCCATACCGGACAAACTTCCCCGCATAGGTCTTGCCGCCGCCTTTGCCGCCTACACCATCTGGGGATTCTTTCCGATTTACTTCAAAGCGACCGCCGCGGTTCCGCCCGTCGAACTTGTCGCCCATCGAATCATCTGGTCGCTTCCCTTCGGCTTAATCGTCCTCGCCTTTCGCAAGCAGATTGCAGAAACGCTCTCCGCCTTCCGCAGTCCCGCCACACTGGGCTGGCTGGCGCTCTCCGGCTTTGCCATTGCGTTCAATTGGGGCATCTATATTTTTGCGATCCAGGCCGACCGCATCTTCGAAGCCAGCCTTGGCTACTACATTAACCCCCTTGCCTATGTCATTGCAGGCGCCGTGTTTTTTAGGGAGCGCCTCGCTCGATTGCAAATTGTTGCCGTAGGACTTGCCGCGATTGGCGTGACGGTACTCACGGTTTCCGGCAGCGTCTTTCCGTGGATAAGCTTGCTGCTCGCCTTCAGTTTCACACTCTACGGGATCATTCGCAAGCAGGTCGCCATCGGCGCCATGCCTGGGCTTTTCATCGAAATTTGTGTGCTGTTTCTGCCCGCACTGGCCTATCTATTCTGGCTGCAAATCAAAGGCACGGGGATGTTCCTGTCGACCGCACCAAGCTTCGACATCCTGCTCCTGTTTTCAGGCCCCCTAACCGTCATTCCGCTGCTTTTTTTCGCGATCGGCGCGCGCAAGCTTCCGCTATCCGTGCTCGGCTTTATCCAGTTTATCGGCCCGACCCTCCAGTTCTCACTGGGTCTTTATTACGGCGAGGCCTTCACCCCGGCCCATGCCATCTGCTTCGCATTTATCTGGACAAGCGTCGCCGTCTTTATCGTGTCCATCATCCGGACTCAGACCCCGACCTTAAAACCCATAAAATAGCCCAGGGACCAAGCGAGCCCGAGGATCAAAACCTGCAACACCAACAGGTAAGCGCCCTCCGCCACAATATTGGGCTGACCAGCCCTGTGAGACTCACGCCGAACCTGCCGCATCCGGTCGCCCGACACGATCACCATGCTAATCACAGCGAGCATCAGCACAAACAGGAATGGCCGTCCCGTATAGCCGAGCACACCCGACATGGCGGCAAAAACCAAAGGAATGTAACGGGTTGCGGTCATGTCTTGTCCCTTTCTACGCGAGCTTTCCCCCGCCCTTCGGCCAGCGCCTTCACGATCCCGCGAAAGGTGCGCACTTCCTGCTCACTCATTTGCGCCCGCGTCAACGGCGCACGGATATTCTGTGTCATTAGGCTGCGCTTTTCGGGCGGATGAAAGAACCCTGCCCGCTCCAGCTCATCTTCCAAATGCACGTACAGCCGCACCAGGTCGTCCCGCGTACCAACCGTCGAACGCACACCCTTGAAGACCTCCGGCACCTCCCGCTCGCCGCTCTCGCCCCAGATATAGCTGAATACCCCCACAGCCGCGGCAAGGTTGAGCGACTGAAAGGCTGGGTTTATCGGATAGGTCAGGATTGCATCCGACAGCGCCACATCGTCATTGGTCAGCCCCGCTTTTTCCGGCCCGAACAGTATTCCCGTCGGCACCCCGTCTCGCGCCGCCGCCCGCAATTGCGGCCCGACCTCCCGCGTGCCGATCACGGGAATTTCTATTTCGCGCCGCCGCGCCGTCGCGCTCAGCACATAGGACAGATCGGCTACCGCCGCCTCCGTTGTTGCAAACACTGACGCCTCGTCCAGCAGTTTTGCCGCACCTGCCGCCATCGGCACGGCGTTCGTATTCGGCCAGCCATCGCGCGGAGCCACCAGGCGCAAATCGGTTAAACCAAAGTTCAACATCGCGCGCGCCGCCGCGCCAATGTTTTCGCCCAGCTGCGGCCTGACCAGTATCACCACAGGCGCGCCGGCGTCCGTGTTTTCGACACGACGTCCCATCTGATCGGTCGCGGACTTGCGATGCCTGCCGTAAGTGGTTTCAACCATTCGTCTTTGCCTTTTCCAGCGAGCCTTGTTAAGCCGCGTCCACTTCCGACTAACCCCAATCCAATCGAGATTCCCATGGCTAAAATCAAGGTCGCAAACCCTGTCGTCAACATGAACGGCGACGAAATGACCCGCATCATCTGGGACATGATCATCGATCGTCTCATCAATCCCTACCTCGACATCGACCTGCTCGACTACGACCTCTCCATCCAGAGCCGTGACGCGACCGATGATCAAATTACCATCGATGCTGCCGAGGCTATTAAGAAATGCAATGTCGGCATCAAATGCGCGACCATCACCCCGGACGAGCAGCGCGTCGAAGAATTCGATCTCAAGAAGATGTGGCGCAGCCCCAACGGCACCATCCGCAACATCCTCGGTGGCGTGGTGTTCCGCGAGCCCATCATCTGCTCCAACATCCCACGACTCGTACCCGGCTGGACGCAGCCTATCGTCATCGGTCGTCACGCCTTCGGTGACCAGTACAAGGCCACCGACTTCGTCGTCCCCGGCAAGGGCACTGCCACCATCAAGTTCGAGGGCGAAGACGGCGAAGTCATCGAGCGCAAGATTTTCGATTTCCCCGGCGGCGGTGTGCTCATGGGCATGTACAACCTAGACAAGTCCATCGAAGACTTCGCCCGCGCCTGCTTCAATTACGGCATCCAGCGCGAATGGCCCGTCTACCTGTCCACCAAGAACACGATCCTCAAAGCCTATGACGGTCGCTTCAAGGACATCTTCCAGTCTATCTACGACTCGGAGTTCAAGTCGAAGTTCGAGGCGTTCGGCGGCGAGTACCAGCACCGCCTGATTGACGACATGGTCGCCGCTGCCATGAAGTGGTCCGGCGGATACATCTGGGCCTGTAAAAACTATGACGGCGACGTGCAATCCGACACCGTGGCACAGGGCTTCGGCTCGCTCGGTCTCATGACCTCCTTCCTGCTCACGCCCGACGGCAAGACCATGGAAGCCGAAGCCGCACATGGCACCGTCACCCGCCACTACCGCAACCACCAGAAGGGCCAGAC